>Ga0114921_10000043_pt1 | contig 50202 bp, 49 predicted proteins | sample BentaG_FD_87016 | JGI IMG/M metagenome (GOLD analysis project Ga0114921, IMG submission 87016) | Deep subsurface microbial communities from South Atlantic Ocean to uncover new lineages of life (NeLLi) - Benguela_00093 metaG | ecosystem: Environmental > Aquatic > Marine > Oceanic > Sediment ... | reverse complement strand
GTTACGGCGGTCCATAGCGACAGGGAAACGCCCGGACCCATCCCGAACCCGGAAGCTAAGCCTGCCAGCGCCGATGATACTACCCACAAGGGTGGAAAAGTAGGACACCGCCGAACACAAATTAAAGTCCTTTGCCCCCCAATTCTATTGGGGGGCAAAGGCATTTCTGCCCCCGGAGGCACGCTCTAGCCGAACAGCGTGGGCGTCGTTGATGCTTTTGCCGTCTCCAAATCCAGAAGTGCCCGCTTTCGGCTCAGGCCTCCGCCATATCCCGTCAGCTTGCCGTTCGCCCCGATGACGCGGTGGCAGGGCACGATGATGGCGATGGGGTTGCGGCCGTTGGCCAGACCGACGGCCCGGGAGGCTCCGGGGGCGTCGAGCTGCATGGCGATCTCTCCGTACGATCGTGTCTGCCCGTAGGGGATTGTCATCAAAGCCGACCACACCCGCCGCTGGAACGGGGTTCCGGCCAGCTCCAGCTCCAGCTCGAACTCTGTCCGCTGTCCGGCGAAGTACTCCTCGAGCTGGTCGACGGCGGCGGCGAATGCGGTGTCAGCCGGCTCCCAGCCGGCCCGGTCCGGTTCGTAGGTCTGATTAACCATGCGTAGATGCCTGAGCCGATCCTCGGTTCCGGCAAGTGTCAGCTTGCCGACCGGGCTGTCTACCGTTCGGTATCGCATTGATTCCATCATCTCTCCCTCGTGGTGGCCACTGGTTCACAGAGTGGTCCAGTGCTGTCCAAAGGTGTTGCGTGGCATAGGAACGCCACGGTCGCCAACGGTTGCTGTGCTCGACGAGAAGCCGTGGTGTCGTGGGCAGTCCGATTTGCCGCGCGGCCACGGCCACACCCAGATCCGTTGCCGGGAAGGCATCTGGATCGCCGAGGCCGCGCATGGCGACCATCTCTGCCGACCAGGGGCCTATCCCGGGAAGTCTCAGCAGCTGTTCCCGCGCGGCGTTTCGGTCACATCCGGAATCAAGCCGGACGTCCCCGCTGTTCAGGGCGGCGATCAGTGCGGTCAGCGTGCGTTGTCGGGATCTCGGGAACGCCAGGTGCCGTGCATCGATATCCCGAAGGTCTTCGGCGGCGGGAAACAGATGGGTCAGATCGCCGCCGGGATCGCTGATAGGACGGCCGTAGGCCGCGACGATTCGACCGGTGTGGGTGCGCGCGGCCTGCATCGACACCTGTTGGCCCAGTACCACACGGATGGCGAGCTCATGCTCGTCGACCGTGCGCGGGATGCGTTGTCCAGGGGCACTACCGACCAAGGCGCCCAATTCCTCATCGGCGCCGAGTGCGTCCACGATCGCCTCTGGGTCGGCATCCAAATCGAGCAACCGCCGGCAGCGGGCGATCGCGGTCGGCAGGTCCCGAAAGTCGTCGACCACCAGCCGGCATCGCACGTGATCGGGGTGCGGGCGCAGGCTGACGATGCCCGTGCCTCGTGGCAAGCGCAGCGTTCGCCGATAGGCGCCGTCGCGGACTTCTTCGACGCCGGGGACTGCGCTGGCGGCCATGTGGCCGAAAAGACCTGCGTAGCTGAACGGCGTTCGTACCGGTAGCCGCAACGACATCGCGCCGGTACCGACGGCGTCATCGCGGCCGAATCGCGTCCGCGCCTTTCGGCGCAGCTGCGTCGGCGTCAGATCATACACTGTGCGTACGGTGTCATTGAACTGCCGGATACTGGAGAAGCCGGACGCGAACGCAACATCGCCGAACGGCATATCCGTGGTTTCGATGAGGACGCGGGCCATTTGGGTCCGTTGCGCCCGAGCCAGTGCCAGCGGCGCCGCCCCAACCTCGGCCTGCATGAGGCGCTCGAGTTGGCGCACGGTGTATCCCACGCGAGTCGCCAACCCGCTGATACCTTCGCGGTCGACTGTGCCATCGGCGATCAGGCGCATCGCCCGGGCGACGGCGTCGCCGCGCACATTCCATTCCGGGGAGCCTGGTGAGGCATCTGGCCTGCATCGCTTGCAGGCGCGGAAGCCGGCTCGCTGCGCGGCTGCCGCCGTCGGATAGAAGCGCATGTTGCGGGCGTGGGGGGGCCTGGCCGGGCAGCTGGGCCGGCAGTAGATCTGGGTGGTGAGAACCGCGGTGACGAACCAACCGTCGAACCGAGCATCCCTGGCCTGGACAGCCCGGTAGCAACGGTCGAAGTCGGCGTGCATGACGGCGGGCATGACATAGACAATTACAGCTGACCGCCGCCAGTACTAGCGGAAAACCGACATTGTCGTCGCCGTGGCCGTCCTGGTCGTCATCGTTGCCGTCGTCGTCGCGGGTGTGGATACACTCCAACGCGTGGCGGAATTGGTGCAGCGATACCTCGACCGCATCTGGGCCGAGCATGCGGGTGACCGCGAGGGCAAGCTGGCCGACTACATCCCTGAACTCGCCTCGGTCGACCCAGCGGGATTTGCCTTGTCGTTGTCTACGGCGGACGGATTTATCTACGAATCCGGCGATGCTGCATTGGAATTCACGATCCAGTCGATTTCCAAGCCATTCACCTACGCCCTCGCGTTGGATCAGATCGGCGCCGACGCCGTGGATGCGAAGATCGGCATCGAACCGTCCGGTGAAGCATTCAACGAGATTAGCGTGGACCGATCCACGAAGATGCCCAAGAACCCGATGATCAACGCCGGGGCCATCGCCGCGGTGTCGCTGATTCCGGGAGCGACCCCGGACGAGCGATTCGCGCTGATCCAGGATTTCTACTCGGCGTTCGCCGGGCGACGACTCGAGTTGGATGAGCACATCTACGCGTCCGAGAAGGTCTCCGGCAGCCGCAACCGCGCCATCGGGTACATGCTGCAGAGCTTCGGGGTACTGGAGGACGATCCCGACGAGGTGCTCGATGTGTACTTCCGACAGTGCTCGCTACGCGTCACCTCCACCGACCTGGCCAAGATGGGCGCGACCCTGGCCCGTGGTGGGGTCAATCCGCAGACAGGCCGTCGGGTGACGCATGCTGCGGTGGTCCGGCGCACGATGTCGGTGATGGTCACCTGCGGAATGTACGACGCCGCCGGCGACTGGGTCAGCGCGGTCGGCATGCCGGCCAAGAGCGGTGTTGGCGGAGGTATCGTCGCGGTTCTGCCGGGCCAACTCGGCATCGGGGTCTATTCGCCGTTGCTGGACGCCAAGGGCAGTAGCGTGCGCGGAGCACGCGTGTGTCGCAGCCTTTCTGAACAGCTCGGCTTGCATTTCCTGACGGTGGCAAGTCATTCGCGGGCAACGCTGCGGGCAGTCTATGAACCGCACGAGGGAATTCGTGTCTACGAGATCCACGGGGACCTGCTGTTCAGCGGCGCCGAGCAGGTGGTGCGGGTAGCAGACCGTGAGCAGGAGCACTTCGATGTCGCGATCTTGGATGTGTCCCGCGTCGACGACATCGACAGTGCCGCAAGAACACTGCTCTCTGGCGTGAGCTCGGCGCTGCGGGCGGCGGGCAAGGTTGGCTATCTGGTGGACCCGGACGGGATCGTGATCCGTACCCGACCGGAACTGGAAGCCATCCGCTTCCGCAGCGTCGACGAGGCCGTCGAGGAGGCGCTGGCTTGGCTGGATCGGAATCGGAGCCTCGGTCCCAGCTGACCGGGAGTGCCACGGAGCCCCCGCATTGTGACAGCGCCGACTGGCCGGGCACGTTCGACCTTTAAGGTGGTGCGGGTGCGCCTCGTGATCGCTCAGTGCACCGTCGACTACGTCGGCCGGTTGACCGCCCATCTGCCCTCCGCCCGGCGGCTACTGCTGTTCAAATCCGACGGATCGGTCAGCGTGCACGCCGATGACAGGGCCTATAAGCCACTGAACTGGATGAGCCCGCCGTGCTGGGTGGTGGAAAACCTCGACGGCGAGGTGCCGCTGTGGGTGGTCGAGAACAAAGCCGGCGAACAACTTCGCATTACCGTCGAGGACATCGAACACGACTCAAGCCATGAGTTGGGCGTCGATCCCGGGCTGGTGAAAGATGGCGTCGAGGCGCACCTGCAGGCATTGCTGGCCGAACACGTCGACTTGCTGGGCGCGGGATACACCCTGGTCCGCCGTGAGTACATGACCCCGATCGGTCCAGTGGACCTGCTCTGTCGGGATGAGCAGGGCCATTCGGTGGCCGTGGAGATCAAGCGCCGCGGCGAGATCGACGGGGTCGAACAACTCACTCGCTACCTCGAACTGCTCAACCGTGACTCCATACTGGCTCCGGTCGCGGGCGTTTTCGCAGCCCAACAGATCAAGCCGCAGGCTCGGACCCTTGCCCTGGATCGCGGGATACGTTGTCTGACATTGGACTATGACAAGATGCGCGGTATGGACAGCGACGAGTTCCGGCTGTTCTGAGGGCGATGTACGCAAAGGGCCGAGAGCGCGCCGGGCTAACCAAAGCCCTCACCCAGGGCTGACGCGCAAGTGGTCTTAGTGGTCGGCCCTGTCTTGGTTTTCGGTGGCGGGCTCGACGAGTTCGATGAGCACCCCGCCCGCGTCTTTGGGATGGATGAAGTTGATCCGGGAGTTCGCCGTGCCACGCCGCGGTGCGTCGTAGAGCAACCGGACGCCCTGCCCGCGGAGGCGGGCGGTCAACGCGTCGATGTCGCTGACGCGATAGGCCAGCTGCTGCAGGCCGGGGCCGCGTTTGTCGATGAACTTCGCGATGGTGCAGGTCTCGTCGATCGGCGCCATCAACTGCAGTTGGGCGCTGCCTACCGGCGCGCCCCGCACCGACAGCATCGCCTCGCGGACGCCCTGTGCCTCGTTGATCTCTTCGTGCAGCACGATCATGCCGAGCTGGTCGTGGTACCACATGATGGCCGCGTCCAAATCCGGCACCGCGATGCCGACGTGATCGATCCCTGTGACCAGCGCGGCCGCCAGCGCGGGACGGGCGTCTGTCTGCTCGGCGGTCATAACACAAAGGTAACCTAATGACATCGGTTTCGAACAGGCCTGGGTAGATGTATAGCCTTGACGAGCCGTTTCGGAGCGCGCAAAACCTTGTTGGAGGTAGGCATGACGACGTCTGTGATTGTTGCTGGAGCCCGTACACCGGTCGGCAAGCTGATGGGTTCGCTGAAGGACTTTTCGGGTACTGATCTGGGCGCCGTGGCGATCGCCGGCGCGCTGGAGAAGGCCTTCCCGAAGGTGGCGGAACCCGCATCCTTGGTCGAGTACGTGATCATGGGCCAGGTGCTGACCGCCGGAGCAGGGCAGATGCCGGCGCGCCAAGCCGCGGTAGCCGCCGGTATCGGCTGGGACGTGCCCTCGCTGACCATCAACAAGATGTGCCTGTCGGGCATCGATGCCATCGCGCTGGCCGACCAGCTGATCCGTGCCGGTGAGTTCGACGTGGTCGTCGCCGGTGGTCAGGAATCGATGACCAAGGCTCCCCACCTGCTGATGGACAGCCGCTCGGGCTACAAATACGGCGACGTCACGGTGCTCGATCACATGGCCTACGACGGGCTGCATGACATCTTCACCGACCAGCCGATGGGCGCGCTCACCGAGCAGCGCAATGATGCCGATCAGTTCACCCGTGCTGAACAGGATGAATTCGCCGCAGCGTCGCATCAGAAGGCCGCCGCCGCCTGGAAGGACGGCGTCTACGCCGACGAGGTCGTTCCGGTGAGCATCCCGCAGCGCAAGAGTGATCCGATCGAGTTCACGCAGGACGAGGGCATCCGGGCCAACACCACCGCGGAGTCCCTGGCGGGGCTCAGGCCGGCGTTCCGTAAAGAGGGCACGATCACCGCCGGTTCGGCATCCCAGATCTCAGACGGTGCATGCGCCGTTGTTATAATAAACAAGGCGAAAGCCGAGGAACTAGGACTGAGCTGGTTGTGCAAAATCGGGGCCCACGGTGTGGTCGCCGGTCCGGATTCGACCCTGCAGAGTCAGCCCGCCAACGCGATCCGCCGGGCTGTCGCCAAGGAGGGCATCACGCTCGACCAACTCGACGTTATCGAGATCAACGAAGCTTTCTCGGCTGTCGCGCTTGCCTCGACCAGGGAATTGGGTGTCGACCCCGACCGGGTCAACACCAATGGCGGCGCCATCGCCATCGGACACCCGATCGGTATGTCCGGCGCAAGGATCACGCTGCACGTCGCGCTTGAGTTGGCGCGGCTGGGCGAGCGAAGCGACGGGGAAAGTGGCCGGGGCGAGCGAAGCGACGGGGCAAGATACGGCGTCGCTGCCCTCTGCGGCGCAGGTGGCCAGGGCGACGCGTTGATCCTGCGCTGTCCCTGAGTCACAGGATCGGTCAACGACGCTGTGTAGTAGCTGGGTTCATCTTCCGGCACAATGGTGACCATGGCAGTTGCATCCGACGTTGGCCGTGTCGCTCGCTGGTTTCGGGTAGTCGCATTGGCGGAGGCGGCCAGTTGGGTCGGCCTGCTGATCGGCATGTATTTCAAGTACCTGGGCGCCCCGCGCACCGAGGTGGGAGTGCAGATCTTCGGCCCGGTGCACGGCGCGATCTTCATCGCCTTTGTGGCGGCGGCGCTACTGGCCGGTATCGCCTTCAAGTGGGGACTCTGGACGTGGTTGCTGGCGTTGCTGGGGAGCCTGGTGCCGCTGGGCAGTGTGATCTTCCTCATATGGGCTGACCGGCGCGGCCTGCTGGGTGCGGCATCGACGGAGACGGCCGAGGTGACCGGTGCAGGGCAACCGGGGCGATCGGTGACCGAAACAACGTGACAGACTTGAACGCGTGACTCGTCCTCGACCCCCTATCGCGCCTGCCATAGCTGGTGCAGTCGATCTGTCGGCACTCAAGCAGCGGGCGGCGACCGCCGGCGAGGGCACGGCACCAGGCCCGCCACCGGGCGGCGTGGAGATCACCGAAGCGAACCTAGAAGCCGAGGTGCTGGTTCGTTCTAACGAAGTCCCGGTAGTCGTGCTGCTGTGGTCGCCGCGAAGTGACCCAAGTGTGCAACTCGGCGAGGCGCTTGCCGGCCTCGCGGCAACCGACGGCCCCAAGTGGTCGTTGACGACGGTCAACGTTGATGCCATGCCCCGGGTGGCGCAGATGTTCGGCGCGCAGACGGTTCCGACGGTCATCGCGCTGGCTGCCGGTCAGCCGTTGGCCAACTTCGAGGGTGTGCAGCCGACTGAGCAGCTACGGCGCTGGATTGACTCGCTCCTCAAGGCCACCGCCGGAAAGCTCGGCGGTGCGGGCGATGTCGACCAACCTGAGCAGCCCGACCCTGAGGTCGAGCAGGCGCGAAATCTTCTGGACAGCGGGGACTTCGAAGCGGCCCGCAGTGCCTACCAGGCGATCCTCGACGCGAATCCCAACCATGCCGAGGCAAAGGGCGCGGTGCGGCAGATCGACTTCCTGCAGCGGGCGACGAAGCATTCACAGGATGCTGTGGCATTGGCCGACGCTTCGCCGGGCGACATCGACGCGGCGTTGGCCGCCGCTGACGTCGAGATCCTCGCGCAGAACCCCCAAGCTGCTTTTGAGCGGTTGACCGGTTTGGTCAAGCGCACAGCCGGTGACGACCGCACGAACGTCCGCACTCGGCTGATCGAGCTGTTCGAGCTGTTCGATCCTGCCGATCCCGAGGTGATCGCAGGCCGGCGCAATCTCGCCAATGCGCTATACTAACTGCCGAGCAGACGCGAACTAACACGATTTGGACCAATAGTGTGCGAGTGCGCGTCTGCTCGCGGACTGACTCGCGCGGTCTGACTCAGGCGGGCTCGAACCAGAGTGCGGCCAACGGCGGTAACACCATGACCGCAGACGCCGGTCGGCCATGCCACGGCTCGTCGGACGCCTCGACAGCGCCATAGTTGCCGATGCCCGATCCGTGATAGGCCTCGGAGTCGGTGTTGAGGACCTCCCGCCAGGTGCCGGTGTGCGGCAGACCGAGCCGGTACCGCGAATGCTCAGAGCCCGAGAAGTTGAATACGCACGCCATTTTCGAGCCGTCGTCGCCGAATCGCAGGAAGCTCAAGACATTGCTGGCCGAGTCGTTGGCATCGATCCAGGAGTATCCCTCCGGCTGCGTGTCACGTGACCACAGTGCCCGGCTGCCGCGGTAAATGGCGTTGGCGTCGGACAGCATCCGCAGAATTCCGTCAGAGAAGCCGTTCTCGTCGAGCTGGAACCAGTCGACCCCGCGTTCCTCGGACCATTCGTCGCGCTGGCCGAACTCCTGTCCCATGAACAACAACTGCTTGCTAGGGTGCGCCCACTGGTAGGCCAGCAACCCCCGGATTCCGGCTGCCTTCATGTGGTCGTTGCCCGGCATGCGACCCCACAATGTGCCTTTTCCGTGTACGACCTCGTCGTGGCTGATCGGCAGCACGTAGTTCTCGCTGAACGCGTACAACATCGAGAACGTCATCTCGTGGTGGTGATAGCTGCGGTGGATTGGGTCACGCTGAATGAAGGCCAGCGTGTCGTGCATCCAGCCCATATTCCACTTCATCGAGAAACCAAGTCCGCCAAGGTTGGTCGGCCGGGTCACGCCAGGCCAGGACGTGGACTCCTCGGCGATGGTCACGATACCGGGGGTTGCCTTGTGGACGGTGGCGTTCATCTCCTGCAGGAACTGCACCGCTTCGAGGTTCTCCCGACCGCCGTGAATGTTCGGTGTCCAGCCATCGGCGGGGCGGGAGTAGTCGAGGTAGAGCATCGAAGCGACGGCGTCGACCCGCAGGCCGTCGATGTGATATTCCTGCAACCAGTATAGCGCGTTGGCCACCAGGAAGTTACGAACCTCCGCGCGACCAAAATCGAAAACGTAGGTGCCCCAATCTAACTGCTCGCCGCGGTGGGGATCGGCATGCTCGTAAAGGGCGGTGCCGTCAAAGCGTCCGAGTGCCCAGGCGTCCTTCGGGAAGTGGGCGGGCACCCAGTCCACAAGGACGCCAATGCCGGCTTGGTGCAGGGTGTCGACGAGGTGGCGGAATTCATCGGGTGTGCCGAACCGCGCAGACGGCGCGTAGTAGGAGGTGACTTGGTAGCCCCACGACCCGCCGAACGGATGCTCTGCGACGGGCAGCATCTCGATGTGGGTGAATCCGTGCTCGACCAGGTACTGGGTGAGCTGCTCAGCCAGTTCGGTATAGCTCAGGCCGGGACGCCACGATCCCAGGTGGACCTCGTAGGTGCTCATCGGCTCGAATACCGGGTTACGTAACGCCCGGCCGGCCATCCAGTCGTCGTCGCTCCACCGGTAATCGCTGTGGGTCACGCGCGAGGCAGTCTGCGGTGGCACCTCGGTGGCGAACGCCATCGGGTCGGCGCGCTCGGTGACCACCCCGTCGGCGCCGTGCACCCGGAACTTGTACAGTCCGCCGACCGGGAATCCCGGCCAGAACAGTTCCCACACGCCCGTCGACCCGAGCGCGCGCAGCTGAGCCTCATTGCCTTCCCAGTGATTGAATTCTCCGATCAGGTTGACGCCCTTGGCGTTCGGCGCCCACACCGCGAAGGAGACTCCGTCGACCACGCCATCGGGGGTGGTGAAGCTCCGGGGATGCGCGCCCAGGACCTCCCACAGGCGCTCGTGGCGTCCTTCGGCGAACAGGTGCAGGTCCATTTCACCGAGGGTGGGCAGAAACCGGTAGGCGTCGGCAACGCTGTGGGTATGTAGGGTTTCGCCGCCGGTGTCATAGGTCATCTCGAGGCGATAGTCGATGAGGTCGGTGAACGGCACGGCGACGGCGAACAGCCCCGACTCGATGTGGGTGAATCGGTGGCGCTGGCCGCCGATCACCGCATCGACTGCCACCGCGTGCGGGCGGTAGGTGCGGATGACCGTGTGGTCGCCGTATTCGTGGGCACCCAGCACCGAGTGCGGATCGTGGTGGTCGCCGGCCAACAGCCGGCTGAGGTCGGCGGTGTGGGGCCGCAGCTGCGGGCCATCGATCTGGTTTGTCAGGTTGGACGTCTTCTTCACGTTGTCACTCCCTACGCAGCAGGTTCAGTCGCTGGTCGGCGGGAACCTGGGGCATGTTGAGCACATGGGCGACGGCTCGGGCAGGTTCCAAGCGTACATAATTGCTTGGACCCCAGTGATATTCGTCCCCGGTGATCTCGTCACGAACCCAGAAACGGTCCCCTTGCTCCATGCCCACCGCCGCCATGTCCAGCCAGAGTGTGCCTTCCTCGGGGCCGAACGGGTTCAGGTTTACCACTACCAGCACCTGATCGCCGGTGGCGGGATCGAACCTACTGAAGGCCAGCAGGGCGTCGTTGTCGACGTGGTGAAACATGATGGCGCGCAGCTGCTGCAGAGCGGGGTGCAGCCGCCGGATTTCGTTGAGCCGGGTCAGGAAGGGTTCAAGGGATTCGCCGTCGATCAATGCGGCGTCGAAATCGCGCGGGCGCAGCTCGTACTTCTCCGAGTTGAGGTACTCCTCGCTACCTTCGCGAACCGCGCGGTGCTCGAACAGTTCGTATCCGGAATACACCCCCCAGACCGAGCTCATCGTGGCGGCGAGGACCGCGCGGATCGCGAACATGCCGGGCCCGCCGTGCTGCAGGCTCTCGTGCAGGATGTCGGGCGTATTGACGAAGAGGTTCGGTCGGGCATGGTCTGCGTGTTCGGCTATCTGCTGGCCGAATTCGGTGATCTCCCATTTCGCGGTCCGCCAGGTGAAGTACGTGTAGGACTGGGTGAAGCCGAGCTTGGCCAGACCGTACAACCGGGCGGGACGGGTGAATGCCTCGGCCAGGAAAAGCACGTCGGGGTCGATGTTCTTGGCCTCGCCGATCAGCCAGGCCCAGAAATCTGGTGGCTTCGTGTGCGGGTTGTCGACCCGGAATATCTTGACCCCGTGTGACATCCAGAACCCGACGACGCGCAGGACTTCCTCGTAGATGCCCACGGGGTCGTTGTCGAAGTTCAGCGGGTAGATGTCCTGGTACTTCTTGGGCGGATTCTCGGCGTAGGCGATGGTGCCGTCCGGCAGCACGGTGAACCACTCCGGATGATCCCGCGCCCAGGGATGATCCGGCGCGCATTGCAATGCCAGATCCAGCGCCAACTCAAGGCCTTGGCTGGCGGCGGCCGCGACGAAGTCGTCGAAGTCATCGATCGTGCCCAGCCTCGGGTGCACCGCGTCGTGCCCTCCCTCGTCGCTGCCGATAGCCCACGGCGACCCAACGTCGTCGGGCGCAGCGACCACGCTGTTGTTGCGGCCCTTACGGTGCACGTGTCCGATCGGATGGATAGGCGGCAGGTAGGCGACGTCGAAGCCCATCCGGGCCACTCGCGGCAGCGCTTCGGTCGCCGTGGCGAACGTTCCGTGTACGGCGTTTCCGGCGCTGTCCCATCCCCCGGTTGAACGGGGGAAGAACTCGTACCAGGAGCTGAAACGCGCCTGCGACCGATCCACCCACACGCCGTGCTGCCGGCCACGGGTGACCAGTTCGCGCAGTGGGTATTGGTCCATCAGTTCGGTCACTGCGGGTGCCAATGCGGCGCCGGCGCGCCAGAACGGATCGCCGGGCTCGCGCAGCCTGTCTGCGGCTTGCAGCACCGGGTAGCGCAGCTGACGCGGCACCCCGGTTGCCGCGCGATCCAGCAACCGCGCTCCGATCAACAGGTCGTTGGACAATTCGGCTTCGCTCTGTCCCGCATCGAGCTTGGCAATGACGTTCTTTCGCCAGGTGGCGATCGGATCGCCCCAACCGTCGACGCGGAATGTCCACAACCCGACCGCATCCGGGGTGAAGTGGCCATGGAAGACATCGGGAGTCCGGCCGAGCGTCATCGGCGTCGTGATGGGCCGGACGCGCGAGGTCGAGGCCACCATGTCCTGCATCGGGACCGGTTCGGCGGCGCGTATGCGGCCTGGTGGCTCGTCGGCCAAGGGGGGATAGGTGGTGCCGTGATAGCGCACCACCAGGGTGGCCGACACCGCATCGTGGCCTTCGCGCCACACCGTCGCGGTGACCGGCACCACCTCGCCGACGACCGCCTTGGCGGGGAACCGCCCACCAGAAACCACTGGCGCAATGTCATCGATCTCGATCCGACCGGCGGTCACTTACCCACTCCCAACCATTCTGCGAATCCTGCGCGCTGCCCGCCCCGGGGGGATCGTCGTCTGGTGGCGATCAAGGCATGGTCTTTCAGACACCCTGCACCCATACCCACCGTAGTGCGGCGCTGGATCACATGGAGGACGAAGCCCGACCATCGGGTGTCGGAACGTCAACCGGAACGACAATCGGAACGCCAATAAGGTGTCCAGGCTGGCTCGAAGCTCATGGGAACCGCTTGAAGCACCGCTCAACGTCGGTGAGGACGCCGAGCCGAAAGGCGTCGATCCTGGCGAATCCCGAGGGCACCGACTCGCCGTTGACGTCGCTGGCCGCCAGACCATTGGTGAGGATGCCCGACACCGCCTCGTCGACGTCGCCCGCGGTCAGCGCGATGGTGTCGCCGTCGGGCGTGGTCACTTCCGTGGACATTTTGACAGTGGCTACCCCGGTGAGGCACGCCGTACGTAAAGCGGCGGCAGCGGTGTCGAGTGGCACGCCACCGTGTTCCCGCTGAATTCCAGTCATGTATCGGGACACCAGAACCGAATACGCGGTGTTGTCGCCGCGGGCCAGGCTGCTTCCGTCCTGCCGACGGGTCTGGGAACCCATCTGCTGGAGTTCGGTCAGATCTACGACGACGGTGTTGGTTGCCGGGCAGAACGACGTCGGCGGACTGGGCCGCGCATCGGTGCAATTCTCGGCGTCGGCGGTCTCGAAGCTCAGCGCCGGTGGATCAACGGGCTCGAATAGGACCCCCATCGCGTCAACGATGGAGCGCACCGAGGCCTCGGTCACCGGCAACTCCCCGGTCTGGTCCTCGGGCAGCAGTACGGGCAGATCGCCACGCCGTTGGCCGATCTCGCCCAGGTCGATGGCCGCGCACGCCGAGGGGCCGTCGGTGAAACCGAACTGGAACGCCGAGAGCCTTTCGAACGCCGAACCGTGCTCATCGAGGCCGGCGTCGGGATCTCCCTCGTTGAGCAGCGGATCCCGGAAAGAAATCACCGCCGCCAACACATTGTTGAGCCCTTCTCCGGTGCTCAGGCTGAAGCGGGGTGAATTGTCCTCGGCTACCCAGCGCATGTATGCGCCGGACAGGCAGTCGGCTTGCTGCTCGCCGACCAGGGTCGGGGTGCCTTTCCGGGACAAGCCGGCCTGCCGCGCCACCGCGTGGCCGTATTCGTGCGCGAGCACCAACACCACGCCGATGTCGCCGTGTGCGCGCATCAGGCTGGGCAACAGCTCACCGCGGTCCCAGCCGATCGTCCTGCTCGAATAGCAGAAACCCGCGTTGACCAGACCGTAGGTATCTTCCCCGCAGAACTTTCCGCCGAAGTCGCCGGCGTCAAACGAGATCAGTGCCTTCGCCGAGGCGAAATCGTCGTCGAAGCTCTCCGGGTAGGCGATGTCCCAGAACTGTTCGATGTCGCTGATCGCCATTCCGGCCAACCGGTCGATTTCCCCGCCGTCGGTGCCCCGCACTTTCCGGGCGGAATCTTCGGCGTTCGGCCGTGTCCCGGTTGGGCCGTCGGTCGCCGGCATTCCGGCCACCCGGAAGGGGTCATCGAAGACCGATACGGCGTTGCCCCGCAGCGTGTTAGAGCAGCCGGTGCCGATCAGGAGTGCAACCGTCGCGATCATCGTGCCAACGAGTTGCCTTCGGCTGATGGACGGACTCATGTACAGCGCCTTTCGGTATTCCCGCAGCGGCCTGCAGACAGGCACCGGAAACTGCCCTCCAGGATAGTGAACGCGGGATACAAAGTGGGATACCAACGTGGGATAAGTAGCCTGCCGGAATACCTACGAGCCTGCGTCCCGGGTGCGAAGCCGCAGAAGTGCCGCCCGGACCGACGCCCCGTCGGTAGTCGTCCAGAACGGGGGCAGGGACGCGCGCAGGAAACCGCTGTAGCGCGCTGTCGCCATCCGTGAGTCCAGTATGGCCACGACGCCGCGGTCATCGACGCGGCGCAGCAACCGGCCTGTTCCCTGGGCGAGCAGCAGTGCCGCGTGGCTGGCGGCTACGGCCATGAACCCGTTGCCGCCCCGTGCCGCGACGGCGCGCTGACGCGCGGTCAACAGCGGATCGTCCGGGCGCGGGAACGGAATCCGATCGATCAGCACCAGCGACAGGGAAGGCCCGGGAATGTCGACGCCCTGCCATAGCGAAAGCGTCCCGAACAGCGAGGTCCGGTCGTCCTGGGCGAAGCGTTGCACCAGGGCAGAGGTGCTGTCGTCGCCTTGGCAGAGCACCGGAGTGTCGAGTTGCTCCCGCATCGTCTCGGCGGCTGCCCTGGCAGCCCGCATGGAGGAGAACAGACCGAGCGTGCGCCCGTCCGCGGCAGTGATCAACGAGGCGATCTCATCCAGTTGCTCGGCCGACCCGGCGCCGTCGCGGCCGGGCGGGGGCAGATGGGCGGCCACGTAGAGGATGGCCGATTTCGCATGGTCGAACGGCGAGCCCACGTCGAGTCCGCGCCACGCTGCGTCGGTGGCCGGGGTCCCGGCGCCTCGCGGGTCTTCGGAGGCGTTGGAGTCTTCGGCGATTTCGTCGACCGGGTCCAGGCCCCAGGCCGAGGCCATCGCATCGAAGCTGCCGCCGATGGTCAGCGTCGCCGATGTCAGCACCGTCGTGGACCCTCCGAACAGACTGCTGCGCAACAGATTTGCTACTGAAAGTGGAGCGACGCGAAGTGTGTTGCGCCCTTCTGCGCCAGGCCGGGACGCGTCGAGGTGTTCGACCCATACGACATCGGATCGGTCCGGGATGGCCGGAACGAATGAGCTGAGGATCCTTGACGCGGTGTCGCTGACATCGGCGAGCGCTGTCACCGCTTCAGCGCGCGCGGCTGCGGTCTTGGGATCGTTGGGGGCGGTGTCGATCGCGCTCCGGGCGCTGCTCGCGGCATCGCGCAGCACCCTCAGGTGGCTTGCCATCTCCTCGTCGAGCACGTCGATGCGACCGCCGCGGGCGTCGAAGATCGCCGACGTGAACGTCGTCGCCGCTGCGTCCAGTCGCTGTGCGAGGTCAGGCGGGGTGACGCGGGCGGCACGACGCTGTGCGATGCCGAGCGCGGTCGCCGACAACTCGGCGGTCGCCACGGCGGTGACCCGGTCCACCAACTCGTGCGCTTCGTCGATGATCAGCAGGTCGTGTTCGGGTAGCACGTTGGCGTCGCCGATGGAGTCGATGGCCAGCAATGCGTGGTTGGTCACGACCACATCGGCAGCCCCGGCTCGGTCGCGGGCGCGCTCGGCGAAACAGTCGGTGCCGAATGGGCAGCGGGACACGCCGATGCATTCCCGAGCTGACACGCTGACCTGCGACCATGACCGGTCGGCTACTCCGGGGGCCAAGTCGTCGCGGTCACCGGTTTCGGTGTCCGACGACCACTTGGTGAGCCGTTGCACGTCGCGCCCCAGCGCGCTGGCCGCGATCGGGGAGAAGAGTTCGTCCTGCGGCAGGTCCCCGGGTTCGGCTGGATTGTTTGCCGACCCGGCCTGAGACCCATTGTGGATCTTGTTGAGACACAGGTAGTTTCCCCGACCCTTGAGCAGTGCGAATTCAGGCCGGCGAGGAAGGGTTTCGGCCAGCGCGTCAGCGAGTCGAGGCAGATCCCGGCCGACGAGCTGGCGTTGCAGTGCGATCGTCGCTGTCGACACGACGACAGGACGGCTGTCACGCAACGAGTGGGCGATCGCGGGCACCAGATAGGCCAACGATTTTCCGGTGCCCGTTCCAGCCTGGACGGCCAGATGTTCGCCGGTGTCGAAAGCATGGGCCACCGCCTCGGCCATTCTGATCTGGCCCGCGCGCCGGGCGCCGCCCAGCGCCGCCACCGACGTCGCCAGCAGTTGGGCGACTTGAGCTACCGGGGTATCTAACTCCGGGCTCAACCTTCGCCGTGGGTGGGGGCGATGATTCGGGTGGGAATCGCGGGGTCTCCCTTGGAGAGTTTCAGGCCATCCCAGGGCAGACTGACCAAACCCTGCCTGACACGTTCGCGTGCTGGTTGCAGGCTGAGGTCGGCGACGGGAGATCCTCCGCGCACCAATCCGGCCGCAAGTGGCCGGGAGACGAGTCCGGGCGGGGTGGGCGGCGGCTGGGCTGCTGGGTGGACGACCTCCTCGACGATGGTCCCCGACGTCTTGGCCAGCCGTTGAGCGCGTTTCCGTCCGCCGTGGGATTCTTTGTGGCTGCTCCGTTTCTCGACGGGGATGCCGTCGACTTCGACCAGCTTGTACACCATGTTCGCGGTCGGAGCGCCCGATCCGGTAACCACGGACGTGCCGATTCCGTAGCTGTCGACGGGTTCGGCGCGCAGCGCGGCGATCGCGAACTCGTCCAAGTCGCCCGAGACCACGATGCCGGTGTTCGTGGCGTCGAGGCTGTGTAGCTGTTGGCGTACCTGGGCGGCCAGCACGCCGAGGTCACCCGAGTCGATGCGCACGGATCCCAGTCGTGGGCCGGCGACCTCCACCGCGTTGGCGACCCCCGCGGTGATGTCGTAAGTGTCCACGAGAAGCGTCGTATCAACGCCCAGCGCAGCGACCTGAGCCCGGAACGCGGCCTTCTCCCAGTCCGAGGTCGACTGTCCGTCCGGTGTGTGTAGCAGGGTGAAGGCGTGCGCGCTCGTGCCTGTTGCGGGCACCCCGTAGCGGCGTTTGGCCTCCAGGTTGGATGTTGCGGTGAAACCGGCGATGTAGGCCGCGCGGGCCGCCGCGACAGCCGCCCCCTCGTGGGTGCGGCGCGACCCCATCTCTATCAACGGTCGTCCGTGCGCGACACTGGCCATCCGGGCGGCGGCCGAGGCAATGGCAGTGTCGTGATTGATGATCGACAGCGCCAGCGTCTCGAGCAGCACGCATTCGCCGAAGGTTCCGTGTACGGACAGCACGGGTGACCCGGGAAAGTACAACTCACCCTCTGGATAGCCGTCTATGTCGCCGGTGAACTGGTACCCGGCCAGGTACTCGAGCGTGTCGCCGTCCAGGAAATCGGCGAGTGAGGCCAGCGCCGTCTCGTCGAACCTGAACTGTGCCAACGCTTCCACGAATCGGCCGGTACCGGCGACGATGCCGTAACGCCTGCCTGCGGGCAAGCGGCGGGCGAATACCTCGAATGTCGTGTGTCGGTGCGCGGAGCCGTCCCGCAGCGCTGCGGCGAGCATCGTCATTTCGTACTTGTCGGTGAGCATGGACACGGGCAGCCCCGGAGAGGAGGCCCCTGACGATCCGGTCACCGGCCCACCGTATCTGTTCGGAGCACCTTCATGGCATCATCGCGGCCCCGGTATTCTGGCCTTATGGCTACGCCGGCGAAGGCACTTCCGGGAACTCGCGAAGACCGCGACGTCGCCACCGTTCCCGAGGACGACGTCGCCACGGACGCCCCTTGGGTGACCCTGGTCTGGGACGATCCGGTGAACTTGATGACCTACGTGACCTACGTGCTGCAGAAGCTGTTCGGCTACAGCGAACCGCACGCGACGAAACTGATGCTGCAGGTGCACAACGACGGTAAGGCGGTGGTGTCGGCGGGCAGTCGGGAGTCGATGGAGGTTGACGTGTCCAAGCTGCACGCCGCAGGCTTGTGGGCGACTCTCCAACAGGACCGCTGAGAAGACTGTGCGTAAATGGAAGCGGGTGCAGGGCGTTGACGGCCCGCGGTTCCGCTCAGGACTGGCCGCCCATGAGGCCGAGTTGTTGAGCAGCCTGGTCACGTCCCTGCTCGGAATGCTCGAGGACCGTCAGTCGTCGGCACCGGTCGACGAACTCGCTGAGATCACCGGGATCAGAGCCGGTAATTCGGTTCCGCCGCAAGACGATACGATGAAGCGCCTGTTGCCTGACTTCTACCGACCGGCAACGGACGACCCCGCCCGGCCCGAGGCTGCGGACAGCCTCAACAGTGCGCTGCGCAATCTCCACGAGCCAGACATTATCGATGCGAAACATCAAGCGGCGCAACGGTTATTGGACACCATTCCGCAGGGTGGCGGAAAGTTCGAACTGTCCGAGGACGACGCTCAAGCCTGGGCCGCGGGCGTCAACGATGTCCGGCTGGCATTGGGCACGATGCTCGACATCGGCCCCGACGGGCCTGATCGACTACCGGCAGACCATCCGATGGCCGGACATCTCGACGTATATCAGTGGCTGACGGTGTTGCAGGAGTACCTGGTGCTGAGCTTGTCGGGCCGATGAGCGGCTCGCTCACCGATGTGGGTGGCATCCGCGTCGGCCACCACCAGAAGATCGATACCGACGCGAAGTTGGGTACTGGCTGGGCGACCGGAACGACGGTCGTGCTGACGCCACCCGGGACGGCGGGCGCGGTCGACTGCCGCGGCGGCGCTCCGGGAACGCGGGAGACCGACCTGCTGGATCCGAGCAACTCGGTGCGCAATGTCGACGCGGTGGTGCTCTCCGGCGGCAGCGCGTTCGGGCTCGCCGCAGCCGACGGCGTGATGACCTGGCTTGAACAGCATGAACGCGGTGTCGCGATGGTCGGCGGGGTGGTGCCGATCGTTCCCGCAGCGGTGATCTTCGACCTGCCGGTCGGGGGCTGGCAGTGTCGGCCGGATGCGGAGTTCGGCTATCTCGCGGCTGAGGGCGCGGGCACCGATGTGGGGATCGGCACCATCGGAGCGGGCGTCGGCGCGCGGGCCGGGGTGTTGAAGGGGGGCGTGGGAACCGCCTCGGTGAGGCTCGACTCCGGTGTGACGGTCGGTGCGTTCGTCGTGGTCAACTCGGCTGGCGACGTCGTCGATCGCGGCACCGGACTGCCGTGGCTCGCATATCAGATTGAGGAGTTCGGGCTGGTCCGACCGCCGGCGGATCAGTTGGCCGCCTATGCCGAGCGGCACGGCGAGCTCAGCCCGTTGAACACCACCATCGCCGTGGTCGCCACCGACGCCGTATTCAGCCCGTCCGGCTGTCGCCGGGTGGCGGTGGCCGCGCACGACGGACTGGCCCGCACCATCCGCCCGTGCCATACCCCAGTGGACGGCGATACCGTGTTCGCGCTGGCCACCGGTGCTGTCGAGGTGAATCCAAGCCCGAACACCCCGGCGTCGATGTCACCAGAAGTGCCGCTCATCACCGCTGTTGGTGCGGCCGCCGCGGACTGTCTGGCCCAAGCCGTGCTCGTCGGAGTGCTGGCCGCTGACGAGGTTGCCGGAATACCGACATACCGTGGCCTGTTGCCGGGAGCGTTCCAGTGATCGGTGAAAGTCCTCGACGGAAGGGATGTGCGCGGTGCTCGTGATCCGAGCTGACTTGGTCGAGGCGATGGTCGGCCATGCGCGCGCCGACCATCCGGACGAGGCCTGCGGCGTGATCGCGGGACCCGAGGGGTCCGACCGTCCCGAGAGGTTCATCGCCATGCTCAACGCGGAACGTTCGCCGACCTTCTACCGATTCGACTCCGGGGAGCAGCTGAAGGTGTGGCGCGGTTTCGAGGAAGCAGAAGAAGCGCCCATCGTGATCTATCACTCGCACACCGCGACCGAGGCCTACCCGAGCCGCACCGATATCTCCTATGCCTCCGAACCCAACGCCCATTACGTGCTGGTATCCACCCGCGACGTCGACGAACACGAGTTGCGCAGTTTCCGCATCGTGGACGGCGTCGTCACCGAAGAGCCCGTCAAGATCGTCGAGCAGTACTGATAAGAGAGAACCTGTGTCTGATTCAGCCAATGTCACCGTGTCGATCCCGACCATCCTGCGCGTCCATACCGGCGGGGAGAAACGAGTCACCGCGTCCGGTGCCACGTTGCAGGAGGTCATCACAGACCTGAACGAAAACTACTCAGGCATCGCCGAACGGTTGGTCGACTCCGCCAATCCCGGCAAGCTGCAGCGCTTCGTCAACATCTACGTCAACGACGAGGATGTGCGGTTCTCCGGTGGTCTGGAGACTGAGATATCCGAGGGAGACTCGGTCACGATCCTGCCCGCCGTCGCGGGAGGGTGAGTACGCCGGCAGGTGAGTATGGAGTCCGATGACATGCAGTCCGATGACTAGGTACGACTCGCTGCTGAAGGCGCTGGGTGACACACCGCTGGTAGGGCTGCAGCGGCTCTCGCCCTCCTGGAACGGAGGGGATGGGGGCGCACCTCACGTCCGGCTGTGGGCCAAGCTGGAGGACCGCAACCCGACCGGGTCCATCAAAGACCGGCCCGCTCTGCGGATGATCGAGGACGCCGAACGCAGCGGACTCTTGCAGGCCGGGGCCACCATCCTGGAACCTACCAGCGGCAATACCGGCATCTCCTTGGCGATGGCGGCGCTACTCAAGGGTTACCAGATGGTTTGCGTCATGCCGGAGAACACCTCGATCGAACGGCGTCAACTGTTGGAGCTCTACGGTGCCCGGATCATCTTCTCGCCGGCAGAGGGCGGCTCCAATACGGCGGTCGCCCAGGCCAAAGAGATTGCCGCAGAACATCCTTCGTGGGTGATGCTGTATCAGTACGGCAACGAGTCCAATGCCGCAGCGCACTACGACGGTACCGGGCCGGAGTTGCTGGCCGACCTGCCTGAGATCACGCATTTCGTCGCAGGCCTGGGCACGACCGGCACCCTGATGGGCACCGGTCGCTACTTGCGGGAGCACGTCCCCGGGGTCCAGATCGTCGCGGCTGAGCCCCGGTACGGCGAGGGTGTCTACGCGCTGCGCAACATCGACGAGGGCTTTATCCCCGAGCTCTACGACCCTGACGTCCTGACCACCCGCTACTCGGTCGGTTCGTTCGATGCGATCAAGCGCACCCGTGAGTTGGTTCAGGTCGAGGGCATCTTCGCCGGCGTCTCGACCGGGGCCATTCTGCACGCCGCGTTGGCGATGGCCGACAAGTCGGCCAGGGCCGGAAAGCGGGCCGATATCGCGTTCGTCGTGTGCGATGCGGGATGGAAGTATCTGTCGACCGGTGCATACGCCGGTAGCCTGGATGACGCGGAGGATGCGCTGGAAGGGCAGCTATGGGCATGAGGGTGTCGGGCATGAGGGTGTCGCGCGTGAGGTGTCGCGCGTGAGGTGTCGCGCGTGAGTCTGCCGGGCGGCTATCCCGGCATGGCCGGGCCGCCGGCGGAGCCGAAGAAGCGCCCGGCCTGGGTCGTGGGTGCTGCGACGGTCGCTTCGTTCGTCGTCCTGCTCTGGCTGATCGAACTCTTCGATGCCCTGACCGGACATCGACTCGACAGCAACGGAATCCGTCCGCTGGAGACCGATGGCCTGACCGGCATCCTGGTGGCGCCGTTGCTGCACTCGAATTGGGAACATCTGATCGCCAACACCGGTCCGGCTCTGGTGCTCGGGTTTCTGATGACCCTGGCGGGCTTGTCCCGATTCATCTACGCCACCGCGATCATCTGGATTCTCGGCGGACTCGGCACCTGGCTGATCGGCAACGTCGGAGCGCCCAGCTACAACGGAGTTGTGGTCGAGACGAACCACATCGGTGCCTCCGGCCTGATCTTCGGCTGGTTGACGTTCCTGATCGTGTTCGGATTCTTCACCCGCAAGGTCTGGGAGATCGTCGTCGGCGTGATCGTGCTGGTGATCTACGGCAGCATTCTGCTCGGGGTGCTGCCGGGGACGTTCGGCGTCTCATGGCAGGGCCACCTCTGCGGCGCGATCGCCGGCGTGCTGGCCGCCTACGCGCTGTCGGGGCCCGAGCGCAAGGCGCGGGAATCCCAGCGGGTTACGGCCGGGCCGGGCAACCCAAGTCCGCCGTACCTGGCTTCGTGACCTCGAAGGCGAACTCGTTGCAGGCTCCGATCGGGATCTTCGATTCCGGTGTGGGCGGGCTGACCGTCGCGCGGGCCGTGATCGACCAGTTGCCCGACGAGGACATAATCTACGTCGGTGACACCGGCAACGGACCGTACGGGCCCCTGACCGTTCCGGAGATCCGGGCCCATGCCCTGGCGATCGGTGACGACCTCGCCGGCCGGGGGATCAAGGCGTTGGTGATTGCCTGCAACACGGCGTCCTCGGCCTGTCTGCGCGACGCGCGGGAGCGGTACGCGTCGGTACCCGTCGTCGAGGTGATCCTGCCGGCGGTGCGGCGCGCGGTCCGATCCACCCGCAACGGGCGGGTCGGGGTGATCGGAACGGCTGCCACGATCGCCTCCGGTACCTACCAGGACGCATTCGCCGCCGCGCGGGACATCGAGGTGTTCGCGGTGGCGTGTCCGCGCTTCGTCGATTTCGTGGAGCGGGGCGTCACCAGCGGCCGACAGGTGCTGGGCTTGGCCGAGGGATATCTGGAACCGTTGCAACGCGCCGAGGTAGACACCCTGGTGCTCGGCTGCACGCACTATCCGATGCTGTCGGGTCTGATCCAGCTGGCGATGGGCGACGAGGTGAGTTTGGTGTCCAGCGCCGAGGAGACCGCGAAGGACTTGCTGCGTGTTCTCACCGAGAACGACCTGCTCAGGCCACATCCCGGTCCGGTGGCGCCGCCGCCGAAGCGAGTGTTCGAAGCCATCGGCGATCCCGACGCGTTCCCCGCTCTGGCAGCACGATTTCTCGGCCCTGGTCTGGACGGTATTCGACCTGTTCAGCGTCATCTGGGCGGGCAACCATGATGTTGGTCCCCGAAACCGGCCATGTCTTTCTCATGTTGTTGCTGGGCATGGCAAGCTAGGGGCGTGCGAATCACCGTACTAGGTTGCTCCGGCAGTGTGGTCGGGCCGGATTCGCCTGCGTCGGGCTATCTGTTAACTGCCCCCGACACGCCGCCACTGGTGCTCGACTTCGGCGGCGGCGTACTCGGAGCCCTTCAGCGTCACGCCAACCCGAATTCCGTGCACGTGTTGCTCTCGCATCTGCACGCCGATCACTGCCTGGATTTGCCCGGACTCTTCGTTTGGCGGCGCTACCATCCGACGCCGGCACCGGAGCGGGGCGTCGTCTACGGCCCGGCCAACACCTGGGCGCGACTGGGCGCGGCGTCCTCGCCGGAGGGCGGCGAGATCGACGACTTCACCGATATCTTCGAGATTCGGCACTGGGTGGACGACCAGCCCGTGGAGATCGGTTCGTTGACGGTGTCGCCGCGGCTGATGCTCCATCCGACCGAGTCCTACGGGATGCGCATCACCGATCCCTCAGGTGCGACGCTCGTTTACAGCGGCGACAGCGGCTACTGCGACGCCCTGATCGAACTCGCCACCGACGCCGATGTCTTTCTGTGTGAAGCATCGTGGACACATTCGCCATCGCGGCCCCCCAATTTGCACCTTTCGGGAACCGAAGCTGGGCGGGTCGCCGCCCGCGCCGGTGTTTCCGAACTCCTGCTGACCCACATCCCGCCGTGGACGTCGCGCGAGGATGTGATCAGCGAGGCGAAGGCCGAATTCGACGGTCCCGTGCATGCTGTGGTCTGCAATGAGGCTTTCGAGGTCACGCGCTCCTGAGCGCGCCGGCTACGTACGCTCGCCAACCGTGGCCCGGAGCCGGCCGGGTTACCCGTTAGTGTTGGCCCGTGTCCAGACGAGAAGACGGCAGGCTCGACGACGAACTGCGCCCGGTCACCATCACGCGCGGCTTCACCTCTCACCCCGCGGGGTCGGTGCTGGTGGAGTTCGGCCAGACCCGGGTGATGTGCACCGCGAGTGTCACCGAGGGTGTGCCCCGCTGGCGTAAAGGTTCCGGGCAGGGCTGGCTGACCGCCGAGTACGCGATGCTGCCGGCCGCCACCCACGAGCGCTCGGGCCGAGAGTCGGTCAAGGGACGCGTGGGTGGGCGCACCCAGGAGATCAGTCGATTGGTCGGCAGGTCGCTTCGCGCCTGCATCGATCTGGCCGCGCTGGGAGAGAACACCATCGCGATCGATTGCGACGTGCTGCAGGCCGACGGCGGAACCCGCACCGCGGCCATCACCGGTGCCTACGTGGCGCTGGCCGACGCGGTGACCTACCTGTCCGCGGTCGGCCGCCTGTCGGACCCTCGCCCGCTGTCCTGCGCCATCGCCGCGGTGAGCGTCGGTGTCGTCGACGGCCGCATCCGTGTCGATCTGCCCTACACCGAGGACTCCAGGGCCGAGGTCGACATGAACGTTGTGGTCACCGATACCGGTACGTTCGTCGAGATCCAGGGCACCGGAGAAGGCGCGACGTTTCCGCGGTCGACGCTGGACAAGATGCTCGACGCCGCAATGACGTCGTGCGATCTGCTGTTCGAGGTTCAGCGTCAGGCATTGGAGCTGCCCTATCCGGGCGAGCTGCCCGAGTCGGGTGAGCCCGCGAAGAAGGCGTTCGGAAGCTGACGTCGATGTCCACGCTGCTGGTGGCCAGCCGCAACCCGAAGAAGTTGGCCGAACTGCGCCGGGTGTTGGACACCGCGGGAGCATCGGTCCTGACATTGGTGTCGCTAAACGACGTGGCGCCGTTCGACGAGGCGCCCGAAACAGGGTTGACCTTCGAGGAGAACGCTCTAACCAAAGCCCGCGACGCTTTCGCGGCCACCGGCGTGCCCGTGGTGGCCGACGATTCCGGGCTCCAGGTCGACGCGCTCAACGGAATGCCGGGGGTGCTCAGCGCGCGTTGGTCAGGACGGCACGGCGACGACGCCGCGAATACCGCCTTGCTCCTGGCACAGCTTCGCGACGTTGCCGACGAGCACCGCGGCGCCGCTTTCGTGTCGGCGTGCGCGTTCGTCTACGGTCCATCACCGACTGATTCCGTAGTGGTCCGCGGTGAGTGGCCGGGCAGCATCGTGCGCGAACTCCGCGGTGACGCAGGATTCGGTTACGACCCGGTGTTCCTACCGGCAGGTTCGGTGAGGACCGCGGCAGAGCTCAGCCCGCAGGAGAAGGATGCGGCATCGCATCGGGGGCGTGCGCTGGCAGCACTGGTGCCGTCGTTGCAAGCGGTCCTCTGAGGTCTCGTCACCCGGTGCAGCGCCCAGGCGGCCGGAATCGTCAGGACCAGCGTTGCGGCGATCAGTACGGGCATCGACCCGGTGAACAGTGGCCAGCCCAGCACAAGATGCATCACCAGCGCCATGGCGGCGGAGTGCAGCAGAAAGATTTCATAGGAGATCTCGCCCAGCCAGACCATCGCCGGGCTGGCCAGTAGCCGCCGATACCAGCCCCGGTCGCCCAGTGCCAGGGGCGCGACCGCCAACGTCGCGATCGCCCCGTACAGCAGCGACTTCGCCACCGGCACCCACGCCGGGTCCGGGCCGAGGATGGCTCCTCCAATCGGCGTGGACACCACCAGATAGAGGGCCACTGCCAGGGGGATCGCCACTGCTGCGGCGCACCGGGTGCCGAGGGTCTGCAGCACCGCCAGTGCCATGCCGCCGGCGAACCAGGCGATATGGGCGGGCAGCCACATGCCTGCCGAGCTGGGCAGCACAGCATCGGAGGCGGTGATGACGACGAGGATGAGCCAGACGGGAGTCACCGCGGCGAGCGCGGCCAGCCCCGCGAGCATGCGTCCGGGCCGCCACCGACCACGGCACAGCAGGTAGGCCAGCGCGGGAAGGGTGACGTAGAAAGCCACCTCGACCGCCATGCTCCACATCTGCGAGAGACCGGGGTGCAGCAGCGTCGTCAAGTAGCTGTCGGTGTAGATCTGGGTGAAGCTCAGATAGCGGAGCAACCCGTGCCACGTCTGTCCGGGGTTGGGTCCTGGCGTGAAGACCGTGTAGATCGCGAACGTCGCCAACACCGCCAGCAAGTAGGCCGGTAGCACGCGTCGACAACGGTGGCGGGCGTAGCGGCTCAGCGAGGGCGGCGGGTCACCTGTGGCTTTCGCGCGCACCCATGGCCGGAACAGCAGGAAACCGGACAGCACGAAGAAAATCGCGACGCCGATCTCCAGGCGCGCGTAGACCGCACCGAGGTATCCGTGGTTGAGGTAGCCGGTCGCGAACGCCGCGTGGGTGGCGACGACGAGAAGCGCGGCGACGGCGCGAAGACCGGTGAGAGCAGGGACTCGGGATGATGTCGCGGTCAGATCTGGCGCCGGGGCAGCACCGCGGCGCACCCCGGGACTTGTGGACACCACGCCAAGTATAGCGAGCTCAGAGGCCGAACTGCGTCTTGATGTTCTGGGTCTGGAAGTGCTCGACGATGATGCCTACCAGCGGGATGGTTCCGGCGAGCAGCACGCCGACGGTCTTGGCGATCGGCCAGCGGACCTTGACCGCGAGGTTGGCGGTGAACAACAGGTAGACGAAGTACACCCACCCGTGCACGACCGCGATCCAGCCCAGCGAATCGTCGTTGAAGGCGTACTTCATCACCATCTCGTAGCACAGGGCGATCAACCACAGGCCTGTCGCCCAGGCCAGCACCCGATAGCCCAGCAACGCCTTGCGGATGTTCTCGACGGGTGTGATGGGCGAGGGGGAGTCAGGTGAGCTCACGTACCGCTGCCTTTCGGTTTCATATCAGTCTTGCTTCGCCGCGGAATCATCACCGTCAGCCTTGGCGAGTTCAGCCAGGTAGGCGTTGTACTCACGCAACGTCTGGTCGCCGGTATCGGTCGGGTCGCCGGTATGGGTTGCCGGTCTTGGCCGTTCGGGAAGCAACCCCGCGGGGATCTCGCTGATGGTCTGCTGCGAACGAGGCTCGGGTGGGGTTTCTTCATAGCGGACGAACTTGTAGTAGGCGTACACGCAGAAACCGGCGAACAGCGGCCACTGGAAGGCGTAACCGAGGTTCTGGAAACTGCCTGATGTCGATTCGAATCGTTCCCACTGCCACCATGCCAAGGCGAGGCAGCCGCCGGTGGCGCCGGCCACCAACAGAATGAGCGCCGGCCTCCTACGCCGCGTAGTGGACACCGCTCAACGGTACCGCGTTGCTATCGGAGAGGATCGACACCGATGCTTGCCTGTATCGCTTTGACTTAATTTTGAACTCCGGTATCGAAATTTCAACTCCGGTAAGGGAAGAAGCGTAACTTGGGCGATGGACCGCAGGTGCACCTTTGTGATGCGCCCGCAGGTGCACCTTATGGTGCGTCGCCGACGTTCAGCTCGGCGCACCTGCCGGGGATACGAACTACGAGGTAGGTATCGGGGTAGGTATCGATGAGCACCGCCGCGGAACGGGCTGAGCAGCTGGCGTTGGTTTCCAGACTCAAGGTCACCTATCCAGAGGTTGCGGAATGGCCGATGCCCGATGAGGTGACCCATGATCATTATCTGGCCTACCTGAAGACCAGCCACGATGTCGGTGGCGAGTTGGATGTGCCGAATACCTATGAGAACAAGGAAGAAGAGCAGTGGGAGCTGATGACCTACGTGCTCTGCGAAGCTCTCGGCTGGCGAGGCATCTGGGTTTCCGAGGAACGCCGGCGCTTGGGCAACGTCGATGTCGGGCGAGCGATCTATCTGGGCCTTCCCTATTACACCCGCTGGCTGTGGGCCGCGGGCCGGCTGCTCATCGAGAAGGGGCACCTCAGCTGGGGCGAGTTGACCGACCGGCTGGCCGAGGTTCAGGCCCGCTATGCCGGCGGACTCGAGGGACGGACTCCGGAGGCTGAGCCCAAGTTCGAAGGTGACGGCTCGAAGGTCAAACGCAACAGCCACCACCTCGACGCGGTCGGAATCGGTGATCCGCAGATCTTCGCGGGAAAGGCCGGCCCGGCGAAGTTCAAGGTCGGCGATCGAGTGAAGGTGCGTGAACTGCCCGCGCTGTATTACACCCGGACCCCGGAGTACGCCCGCGGGGCCGAGGGCATGATCGCCGAGGTTGCTTATGAGAGTCCGGCGCCGGAGGACGAGACCTGGGATCATGAAGGCGCCAAGCCGGAGTGGTTCTACATCGTGCGATTCAACCAGGCCGAGCTATGGGACTCCTACACCGGACCCGACAACGACACCCTGCAGACCGAGATCCCCGAGCGCTGGCTGGATTTCGCCGGCTGATTCCGACGGCCACCTTCTTGTCTCGGAAGGAAGCCCAACCAGCTATGTCTGAGCACGATCACGATCACGATCACGATCACGATCACGATCGCACCGTCAAGCCGATGGTCGAAGAGATCACCGACTTCGAGGTCCTCGAGATCGCGCTGCGCGAGTTGTGTATCGAGAAGGGCCTTTTCACCGCCGACGAGCACCGGGTGTTCACCGAGTACGCAGAGCAGATCGGCCAGACGCCCGCGGCCCGACTGGTGGCCAAGGCATGGCTGGACCCGGAGTTCATGGAACTGGCGCTCTCCGATGCCAACGCCGCCAGTAGGGAAGTAGGGGTCGACTGGCTGGACCCCACCGGCTTCGGCACACCTAGTGATTTCGTCGCCTTCAAGATCCTGGAGAACACCCCGAAGATTCACCATGTGATCGTCTGCGCGTTGTGCTCGTGCTATCCGCGGCCCATTCTCGGCAACTCACCGGAGTGGTATCGGACCCCGAACTATCGACGTCGGATTGTGCGGTGGCCACGGCAGGTGCTCTCCGAGTTCGGCCTCGCGTTGCCGGAGGGCGTCGAAGTGCGGGTGGAGGACTCCAACCAGAAGCACCGTTTCATGGTCATGCCAATGCGTCCCGGGCGCACGGAGGGCTGGACCGAGGACCAGTTGGCCGAGATCATCACCCGCGACTGCCTGATCGGCGTGGCCCTGCCCAAGCCCGGCGTGACGAGCAACATCATCACCAAGACCCGTCCGGCCATCCGACCGATCGCCGAGTGACTGACGTGGAGAACCAGAACCGCGGCACCTTAAAGGAATCGCGCTCAGCGGAGCGCATCGGCGCCGGTGTGCTCGAGCAGATCGTGGAGCGCAATCAAGTGTGGCCGGTCATGGCGGCGAAGTACGGTGTCGAGAACCCGCTGCCGCCGTGGAAGACCAGTCTGGACGGCGTGTGCGATGCTCTCGACCGCTCCTGCAGCGGCCGAGAAATCAACTTCACGTTCCAGGAACGCCGGGATGAGGAAGATGCGCTATCGGCCACCAAGTACGCCGGACTGCCCTATCCGGAGAACCAGTTGGTGGCGCTGGCGCACTCGCTGCTGGACCGTGGCGTCATCGACGAGGAAGAGCTGCTCGCGCGCCTTACCAGCATCCGGGCCAGGCTGGAAAAATGAGTGTGCTGCGATTCCGGTGCTGTCCCGCAACTGTGACTGATCGGCGCGCGCGCAGGGAACGCTCACCTCACGCCCAGTTGACGAAGGAGTTCAGCAGGCAATGAACGACCAGAGCGTGAAAGTCGCAGTCGTTCAAGCAGGCTTGATTCTTGGTGATACCTCCGCAACGATCGACAAACTCGAAGTGTTCACTGCCGAAGCCGCCGCAGCAGGTGCGCGGTTGGTCCTCTTCCCGGAAGCTTTTTTGGGCGGCTACCCTCGCGGCGAGACTTTCGGAGCCAAAGTCGGCTCACGGACCGCCGAAGGGCGCGAGGCCTAACGTCGATATTGGGAAGGTGCCATTGACGTTCCCGGCGACGAGGTTCGGCGCCTGGCGGAGATCGCGTCGGCCAATCGGCTTTACCTGATCACCGGTGTTCTGGAACGGGACGGCGGGACGATCTACTGCACGGTGCTGTTCTTCGGCCCGGACGGTGCGCTACTCGGTAAGCACCGCAAGCTCATGCCGACCGCTGCGGAGCGGGTCATCTGGGGGTACGGTGACGGCTCCACGATGCCGGTATCCACACCGGCATCGGCAAGGTCGGCGCGGTCATCTGCTGGGAGAACTACATGCCTCTCCTGCGATTTCACATGTATGCGAAAGGAATTCAGATCTACCTGGCGCAGACTGCCGACAATCGCCCCGAGTGGGCGCCGTCGATGCAGCACATCGCGCAGGAAGGACGCTGTTTCGTGCTGGCGTGCAACCAGTTCACGAAGTTGGCTGATTACCCGCAGTCCCATCCAAGGCCCAGAGGCGCGGGCCCAGACACCGTGATGTCCAACGGCGGCAGTTGTATCGTCGCACCGAGTGGCCAGTTCTTGGTTCCGCCCGCAAAGGACGGCGAGCAGATTCTTTTCGCCGATCTCGACTTCGGGGAGATCGCCCGTTGGAAATTCGATTTCGATGTCGTCGGCCATTACTCGCGGCCGGACATCTTCGAACTCCATGTCGACACGGACCCCAAGCCGGTAGTGAAGGCCACCGGGTCGCCGGCCGGGGTATCCCACGCACTGCCGGCGCCAGGCCCGAAGGGCATCAGGGATGGCGGATGTGAATGAACCACCGGGGCAATCGGTTCCACACCTCACCCTGACCTCATGCATTGGCCCCGCAACGAACACGGGACCCAGGAGTTGGCGATGAAGATATTCCACCCGACTTACAAACGGGTCCTCAGGGCTCGACGACCGCAGGACTTCGCCCCGCCTTCGGTGCGGTACTCGCTTCGGTGGCGCCGCCCGGTGCCCGAGTTGGTCGCTGACTGGTTCGGCCTGCAAGGCCCGCAACCCGGGGGTGTCGCGTCACAACACTTCGTGGCGCACATGCGCGACGCCTTTTCGGATCCGTGCCCGCCCGAGGCATTCGAGGTAATGGTCTGCTCACGCGACGAGGCGGGTCAGGCCGCGACGATCGTGGTCGGCTACTGGACCTCGACCCTGGCGCACGCCACCTGGTCGCGCAACTCCCGGTGGGCGCGCTGGTGGCATTCGGAGGACCCGCGCGCCGACGGTGTCGGTTACTGGCGTGAAACGCTCATCTGTCCCTACGATCGCCATGAAACCATCTACTCGCAAGATTCCTATCGGATTGGTCTGGGGCGCACCCCCGGCACCGACATCGTTCAGATCACCGACAACGGATACCCCGGGGCGGCCCGAGATCGTTTCCCGATCACCGCCGTCGAGGACATTGCATCGCCGTTGGGCGTTGCTGTTCGCTACGACGAATCGATCAACCCGCAGGGGCGTCGCGTCTTCGTGCTGGACCCGCTCAATACGCTGGTGATGCGATCGGGGCAGTTCTGGCATGATTCCGAACCTGAGCAAGCCCAGGACTACGAGTCGGCGCTGCGCCCAAAACTCGACCGTGGGATGGACTACCTCGCCGCGCAACCCGACACCGGGTGCATCTACCTTCGGCAAATGACCAACGTCGACACAGATTTCGGACAGCGGCGCGAGACATCGGTGTACGCCGCCTTCCAGGACTACGCGGGCCTGGAGTCGTGGGCGGCCGACCATCCGACCCATCACGCCATCTATGGGCATCAGGTCGCGATGGGACACAAATACGGCGCGCGCCGCGATGTCATCACCTGGCACGAGGCGTTCGCTCTGCCGGCCAACAATCGCTTCGAATACATCAACTGTGCGCCGGGTACCGGGATGACCCGTGTCGGTCCGATCTGTGCATGATGTCCGGCGGCAGCACCTACCGGCGACCGTTAGCCGGCCACTCAACCTGCAACAGTTGGCAACCCCGACGATCCGGCAATGTTTGTCTACGAGTTGTTTATCCTGACCTTGACCAGAACAACGACGACCAGAACAACGACGAGACCCTGAGACGTTCCCCAGACTACTGAGCTGAGGTGGCCGCCACCGTGGCGAGGCGCAGATCGACCCCGCATCGGATGCAGCGGATACTGGCGCTCATCAGCGGCCGACTGCCCGACACGCCTGAGTTCGGATCTCGGCTGTGGGACTCCGCCGCAGCAGGCCGCCGCCGCCGACGCAGACTCGCCGGATTCGTCGCGTTCATAGCGCTCGGTGACGTGATCGGCATTGCGGTGTTCTGGCTCATCGTGGCCGTAGCCGTCCCAGAACCCAATATCTTCAGCCAGGCACCGGCGTGGCTGACCTTCGGCGTCGCCCCGGGCTACGCAGTGGGCGCTATCGTCGTCGGCGTCATCTGGGTCAAACGACGGCTCTCCGAGGCGGTGGGCTGGTCAATCCAGGGACGCCCGCCGACCCGCGCAGAGCAGAGCAATACCCTCCTGGCGCCGTGGCACCTGGCCCGAATTCATCTTCTTCTATGGGGTGTCGGCGCAGCGCTGCTGACCACGCTCTACGGGTTGGTCGATACCAACTTCATTCCAAAGGTGTTGTTCAGCATCGGTTTCACCGGGGTCATGACGGCGACGAACTGCTACCTGATCACCGAGTTCGCGCTGAGACCGGCCGCAGCACAAGCCATCGCGGCCGGGCACCCGCCGGGGTGGTTGACCATCGGCGTCATGGGCCGACTCATGACCGTGTGGATCCTGGGCTCGGGGATACCCGTTTTGGGAATCGCGCTGTCCAGCGTCGTCAGCCTGAATTTGCACATCGACACCCGCCACCAATTCGTTGTCGGGCAGCTGGTCCTGGCCACCGTCGCGCTGATCTTCGGGTTCACCCTGATGTGGATTGTCACCTGGCTCACCACCAGCCCCCTACAGGGGGTCCGGGCCGCCTTGAAACGTGTGGAACAGGGCGATCTGAGCATCGATCTGGTGGTGTTCGACGGAACCGAACTCGGCGAATTGCAGCACGGCTTCAACTCCATGGTGCAGGGCCTACGAGAACGCGAACGAGTGCGCGACCTGTTCGGCCGCCATGTCGGTCGTAAGGTAGCCGCCGACGCCGAGCAACAACGCATCGCGTTGGGCGGAGAAGAGTGCCATACGGCCGTGTTATTCGTCGATGTGGAGGGCTCCACCACGTTGGCCGCCACCCATCCACCTTTGGAAGTCGTGGAACTGCTGAACCGGTTTTTCGCGGTTATTGTCGACGAGGTCGACCGCCATCAGGGATCGCTCAACAAATTCGTCGGTGATGCCGCACTTGCGGTGTTCGGCGCACCCACGCACTTGCAACAACCCGAGGAAAATGCGCTCGCGGCAGCGCGGACCATTTCGCGCCGCCTGAGCGACGAGGTCCCTGAGTGCGCAGCCGGGGTAGGTGTGGCGGCGGGCACCGTCGTGGCCGGAAACGTCGGCGCGCGGGAGCGCTTCGAGTACACCGTCATCGGCGATCCGGTCAACGAAGCGGCACGACTGAGCGACATGGCCAAACTCACGCTCGGTCGGTTACTCGCCTCCGAGATTGCGGTCAATGCCGCCAGTGAGGACGAGCGCGAGCAATGGGTACTCGGCGACGAGGTGGTGCTCCTCGGTCGCCCCACTCCGACGCGACTGGCCGCCCCGGCCGTCCCCGGTTGGGGAAAGACCGGTCCGAAGAGTTTTCTTGGGCGCAAACTTGAAGAGATGATCAGATACGCAACACCCTGATTCACCACACCCGGACATGCCACACCCGGACATGCCACGTACTGAAATGCCGGCCACTGATATGCGAGCGCTATCGATCGCGCGCTACGATCAGCACGCTGCGGGCGTGGCGAAATTGGCGATACGCGCGGGCTTTAGGTGCCCGTGTTCGAAAGAACGTGTGGGTTCGAGTCCCACCGCCCGCACCATCGCGCCAGGTCGCGCACGCGCGCGCACTCTTGCGGTAGCACGCCGCATTGAACCTGTGTGATCCCGCTCACTGTTCGCCGTTCAGAACGGCCTGCCCACAGCACGTCAATTTCGAGGCCGCCGTCTGTAACCATGGGGCATCTGATCCGCCGGAACCGGGAGCCCCCACGCATGAACGATATGAAGTTTCTGGAGTTGCACGGCGACCGCGTCGCCTACCGCGATGTCGGCAACGGCGACGAAGTCGTTCTGCTGATTCACGGGATGGCGGGAAGTTCCGAGACCTGGCGAGCGGTGATACCCCAGCTGTCGCGAAAATACCGTGTCGTCGCGCCGGACCTGCTGGGGCACGGTCAATCCGCCAAGCCCAGGAGCGACTACTCCCTCGGCGCATTCGCGGTGTGGTTGCGGGACTTGCTCGACGAGCTTGGCATCGCGCGGGTGACAATCGTCGGCCAATCGCTCGGTGGTGGCGTGGCCATGCAGTTCGTCTACCAACATCCCGATTATTGCGGGCGCCTGGTGTTGGTCAGCAGCGGCGGCCTCGGTCCGGACGTGGGCCGGACTCTTCGCCTGCTGTCAGCGCCGGGAGCCGAGTTGATCATGCCGATCATTGCGCCGCAATCGGTGGTACGGGCCGGCAATAAGCTTCGCGCCTGGCTGTCTGCGGCCAGCATTCAATCTCCGCGCGGCGCTGAGATGTGGAGTTCCTATTCATCGCTGGCGGATCAGCAGACCCGCCAGGCCTTCCTGCGCACGCTTCGGTCGGTGGTCGATTACCACGGGCAGGCGGTGAGCGCCTTGAATCGTCTGCACCTGACATCCGAGCTGCCCACCATGGTCATCTGGGGCGACCAGGATCGCATCATTCCCGTCGAGCACGGCTACGCCCTGCGCCAGGCACGCCCGGAATGCCGGCTCAAGGTACTCCCCGGCGTGGGCCATTTCCCGCAAGTCGAGCGGTCCAGCGATGTCGTGGACCTACTCGACGACTTCATCGTCACGACGAGCCGGCCGACCCTCGCGGCCTCGCCGATTGCCGATCCCCTGCCCCGGTAAGGGGCATTGGCACCCCTGCCCCGGTAAGGGGCATTGACACACCCGCCCCGGTACCGGGCATTGATCGCCGGTGCTCGTCAGTCCACCGACAACGGGCGATGCTCGATGAGTTCGCGCAGCCCGCCGGTGCCGAGTCGCTCACGGAATGCCTGCACGGTGTAGCCGATCACCATCGCGTCGGTTCTTGCCCGCACCGTCGCGTTGCGCGGCAGGTGAAACAGCGGACCGATTTCACCGAAGTAGTCACCTTCGCTGGCTACCTTGAGCAGTTCCTCTTCGCCGTCGGCCAATTCGCGCACCATCTCGACCTCGCCCTCGGCCACGACATAGATTAGGTCGCCCATCGTGCCCTGCTCGAAGAGCACTTCCTCGGCCTCCAACTCCACCGTCGCGGGCTCGCGGTCGGTGGACGCAAACTCCGGTACCAGCTCGACGATGCGATCGGCCAACGGCAGGATCCTGCTGTCGTGAGTGGCGACGACGACCATCCGGTCACCGGTGGCGAGTTCGCGGATCAACCGAAGCACCTCTTCGACCTGGATGAAGTCCAGATGCGCCGTCGGCTCGTCGGCCAGCACGAGGGGCGGATCCAGGGCTATTGCCCGCGCCACCGCGACGCGCTGTTGCTGCCCTCCACTCAGATCGCCGGGGTGGTGGGACATCCGGTCCTTCAGGCCGACGCGCGTCAGCAGTTCCTCGGCCTTTTTCCGCGCCTCGCGGCGGGGGATACCGGCCGCAGTCATCGGCACCATCACGTTCTCCAGCGCGGTGAGGCTGGGCACCAGGTTGAACGCCTGAAAGACGATGCCCACCGTGTCGCGCCGGTAGGTAGAGAGTTCGGCGGTGTCCAGCGAAGTGACCTCGACGCCGCCGAACTTGATCGCCCCGGCGTGCGGATGCAGGATTCCGCCCAGGCATGACAGCAATGTGGTCTTCCCGCAACCGCTGGGGCCCAGCAGAATCACCAGCGAGCCGGCGGCCACGTCGAGGTTGAAGTCATCGATCGGCCGGACTGTTTGTCCGCCCATGGTGTACTCGACCACCAGGTTCTGGATGGACAGATCGCCCACGATTAGGGACCTCCGAATGCTAGCGCGGGATCGACGGACACCGCGCGGTGAAGTCCGGTGGCGCTGGCCGCCAGACCGATCACGACGGCGATCACAGGTAGCGCCACGAAGGCCTCCCCGGGGACGATGACCTGCATCGGGAACAGCGGTGCCAGCAGCTTCGACAACCCGACGCCGACGAGGGCGGCCAGCAGTGCCACGATGACCGACTGCATGGCCAGACCTGCGGCGACATTGCGGGTGGGGACGCCGATGGCCTTGAACACCGCGAAGTCGCGTAATCGCTCGAGCGCGGAGAGGTAAATCACCGAACCCACGATCAACGCTGCCACGATCCACAGGAGAACCGCCACGATCGTGATCGCATCGACGGCCACCTTGAGCGGTCGCAGCAGATCGGCGATCGCGCCGTCTCGGTCGAAGGACTGATAGCCCTCGGGAACCTCATTGAGATTGCCGCGGATACCGATCGAGGAGACCAGCGGCTGACCGCCGTACACCAGTTCCTGGGCGCCGGCGGTGGTCAAGAAAATGTTGGGCAGGTTGGCCAGCGCGGTGGAGTTCTCCACGATGCCGACGACGCGCAGCTTGGTCGATGCGATTTCGATGTCGTCGCCCACCTGGCGTCCGAGCGTACTCGAGACTGCGACCTCGTCAGGTGTTGACGGCGCCCGCCCCTCCGAGGTGACCGGCATGCCAGGGCCGCGCTCGGGTGCGCCGAACAAGTCGGCATTGCGCGTCTTGTCACCCTCGGTGATGGTGCCGCCGGCGTAGGCCAACGGAGCTGCCGCGACGACGCCGGGGGCGGCGACGATCCGCCCGAGTTCGGTCGGCGCGAACGGCGTCGCTCCGACGAAGGGGCCGGACGCACCTTCTTTGACCAGGTACATGTCGACGCCGATCGCGTCGACGGTCCGTTCGGCCTCCACCCGGAAGCCGTTCGCGAGCCCGGTGAGTACCAGCGTCATCGCAAAAATGATGGCAGTACTGAGGACGGCTATCACAAAGCGCCGTTTGCGCCACTGCATGTCGCGCAGCGCGGCGATGAGCATGTTCGCGAGATTACCTGACCTGCGGGCCGCGGTGTCGGGGTGGTCGTCGCTGCCGGGCTCTGGGCGCAGAACCAGCCTGGCGAGCCGTGATTCAGTCCGGCCGCCGGCTTTGCCCCAGTAGTTCCCGCACCGCGCGCATCGGCGCCCATCGTGACGATGTGCGCGGAGGTCGGCGGACCGCGTACGGCCAGGGTTGGTTCCGTTCGGGAACGGATTCCGCGCGTTCGGATTTGAGTTGTGTTCGCAGGTGAGCGCGTAGGTCGTGAAGGTCGGGATCGGTCCAGCGGTTGACTGATTCAACCGCGTCGTCGGTGAGATCGTAGAGTTCCCACTGATCATCGAGCGGGTCGCTGCGGTATGTCTGGCCACCCATCCCGTCGGCGGCCAGATGCCGCACTCCCGGCTCGGTCCACGTGCCGGGGTCGTCGAATGTGCGCACCAGTTTCCACAGATGCCCGCCGCCGCCGGCGGCGGCGGACTCGCTCACGCGCAGAATCAATCCTTCAAAATTGGCTGCCGTGTGGGCTGGAATTCGGATACGCAGCGGTGCAGGTGGATTCGAAGTCAGCTTCAACGCGCGTGCCAGTCCGGAGGCGCCGGTATCGCCCTCCAGCATGTTGTCGCGGGTCATCAAGTACACGGCGCGACTGTCGTCGGCCGGTGCGCCGTCGATCACCGGCATCAGGTCGCGCCCAGGCAGCGGGTGCACCTCCGAGAAAGACTTGCCGAGTTCGGCAGCAACCGCGTCGACGTCGATGCCCGCGGCCGACAACAGCGTCGGCACCAGGTCGACATGTGAGGTTGGCGCCGTCACGGTGCGCGCCGGCGTCGGGTGTTGTCCAACCCTGGCGATGACGAAGGGCACCCTGGTCGCCTCGTCGTAGAGGTTGAACCATTTCTGATGGAGCCCGCCATGGGCGCCGAGCAGGTCGCCGTGGTCGGCAGTGCGCACCAGAACCGTGTCATCGGGCCCACCGTCTGCTCCGCTGTTCGTCGAACCCTCGGTGACCGCACGGCGCACCCGGTCGATCGGGGAGTCGACTTCGGCGTGCAACCGGTAGTAGAGATCCCGGTACCGCTGAGCGTTGCGTTTGTAGGTGCGGGCAACCGCCCGTGCTGGACCGTAACCGGAGTAATAGGCCTCCCGGAAGGCGATCTGGGCGGCCGGCTTGGTGGAGAGATCCTCTTCCTCGGTGGGTGCGGGCGGGATAGGAGGCGGGTCCAGGGGCGACGGCTGCATCGGGTTACGCCGCACCCAGGCCGGGAACAGCACGATGTCATGGGGGTTGACGAAGCTGGCCACCAGCAGGAACGGACGTAGCGCGGTGGCATCCCCAGCCCGGCGCCGCGCGTATCGGTCCTCGAGCCAGGTAACCACACGGTCGGCGATCAGCGGGTCGCGACGGATTCCGGCGTCGGCGAGCCTTGCTCCGTGCGGCTCCGGGCCCACCCAGCCCGAGAAGCCATAGGGGTCAAGCGGATCGGCATCCAGGTAGCGGCGCACCGCGTCAGCATCGACGGCCCCGCGCTCATCGTTGGTGGCCAGGGACTCTCCGGTGGCCGGGTCGGTGAGGTCGGCGTGGGTGATATGCCACTTACCGTCGTAGTGGGTGTCATAGCCGGCCGCGCGAAACCAGTTGCCGAGCGTGGGGACCTCGCCACGGCGTAACCAGCGCAGCCGAGAATCGTCGTAGGCCTTGCCGATGCCGTCGGTCTGGGTGACGCCGTGCAGATCCGGATATTGGCCGGTGAAGATGGTCGGGCGGCTGGGCACGCAGGCCAGCGAGCCGGTGTAATGACGGACGAAACTGATACCGTGCTCGTCAAACCACCCTCTGCCGCGCAGCGTTTCGTCACGCCAGGCGCTGACCGGCTCGGTTTCGTAGGGTGGGGCGGCGCGTTCCTCATCGGTCATCACGATGACGATGTCGGGCTGGTCAGCGCTCATGTCTTCCTCTCAAGGTGGGTCGCCAGCGAGTTCAGCAAGGGCTCGGATCGCTTCGCGATCACGCGCGCGCCGACACGTTCGACGATCGGGCGGAGTGCACGGGGCCGGATTCGGACGGTGCTGGTGAGCGTCACGGTGGTCCGGCCCTGGTCGTCGGGACTCAGATTCCACCGGTTCGACGCCGACAACATCGGGGGCAACCCGGAGATGTCGTAGGCGAGTAATCGTTGCGGGGCGAACGCCGTGATCGTTTCGACCAACGTGTCTCGGCCCACCTGCACCCGCCGGGTCATGCCGATCGGGTCCGTGTCTTCACCGGTGTTGATGACGCACGAGTGATCGATGCCCTCGGCCCACGAACTCAGGGATCCGAAATCGGCCAGTACCGCCCAGATGGATCCAGGGCTGGCGGCGATTGTTCGGGAGCGGCTGACATCGGCCATCTCCCCATCCAACTCTGTCTGGCGCCGGGCCGCCAGGTCAGGTCCGGCGCACGGCCGGCAATCACGAGATCGGCACATAGATCTCGGTACTGTCGGATCTCCCGCGCAGGGTGGTCTGCCCACGGGGTTTCCAACATGCACGCTCGGCGTGCTGCGACCGTGCCATCGCCGCACCGGAACACAGCGCTCTGCCGTCGAATTCCTTGGCACGGTCGGCTAATCGCGCCGCTTCGTTCACCGCGTTGCCGATCACGGTGTACTCGTAGCGGTTCTCGGCGCCGATGTTCCCGGCGAACACGGGACCCGCCGATACTCCGATACCGAAGTCCACCGGAAGGCGGCGCAATTCCGCGGCCAGCGCGCGCGCCGCCGACAGCGCCGCCGATGCGGGCTCGGGGATGCTCAGCGGGGCGCCGAACACCGCCAGTGCCGCATCTCCCTGGAACTTGTTGATCAGGCCGTGTCGCTTGTCGACGGCCGCGACCACGATTTGGAAGAAATCGTTGAGCAGGCGCGCGATCTCGTGGGGTTCGTGGGCGATCGCCAGTTGGGTCGAATCCACCAGGTCGACGAACAGGACCGCCACATCGCGTTCATCGCCCGACGGTGATTCGTTCTGTTCGACAGCGCGCCGGGCAACTTCCTCGCCCACGTGACGCCCGAAGAGGTCGCGCAGTCGGTCGCGTTCCCGCAGTCCTGCGACCATTGAGTTGAAGCCCGCTTGCAGTCGGCCGATTTCAGACCATTCGTAGACATCGATGGTCTGGTTGATGAGGCCCTTCTCGACGTCGGCCATGGCCTTGACCACCTGGTGGACCGGGTCGGAAATCGACATCGAAACCACGATCGTCGCCCGAAGCCCAAGCACCACCGCGACCAGCGCCAATACCAGAAGCGCGAGTTCTGTCCGGGTGGAGTCCTCGAGCAGCCAGCCGTTGGACCGCATGACCAGCAGCATGGCGATCGCCAACCCGGGCAGCGCTGTGCACACCGTCCACATCAGGAGAAGCCGGGCACGCACCCCCGGTGCGACCGGGTGCCTCAGGTCGACCGGCACGCCGGCCAGCAGCGGGCGAAGTGTTCGCAGCGTGAACAGGAATCCGGTGCACACATTGGCGATGGCACCGAACAGTATCGCCGAAACGATGACGATGAGGACCGCCGGATCCGCGTCGAGGTTGAGCGGCACCAGGACTGACGCGGCCAGGGCCCACGGCGCGACCGTGATGGCCGACTGTCGCCGGGTCGTCTTGGTCGCCGAGCTGAGCTGGGCGTCGGTAGGTGTCAGCCCCGCGCTCACCCACTGGAGCGACGGCGCGATGATCAGCGCCGCGGCCGTGGCCACCGCGATGGTGCCGACGACGCTGAGCGCCACGAGGGCAATGACGTTGCCTGGCGTGACGACGCTGGGGCCGATCAGCGAGACCACGATCGCGACTACTTCGGCAACTGTCAGCACGTAGGCCGAGGTGAGAGCCGCAGCGTAGCGGATGAGCAGGCGGCGCGGCCTCACCCGCCGAAGGTAACATTCAGCGACGAAGCATTCCGAGGACGTGCCGCGAAGCTCACAGGGAGACGCAGTTATGCCAGGCGGCATGAGTTTCGAACTGACCGATGATCAGGAGTTGATCCGCAGGTCGGTCGCCGAGCTGGCGGGCAGGTTCGACGAACAGTATTGGATGCAGAAGGACCTTGCCCACGAGTTCCCGGGCGAGTTCTATGACGCCATCGCCAAGGGCGGCTGGCTGGGCATGACCATTCCGGAGCAGTACGGGGGCCACGGCCTAGGGCTCACCGAGGCCACCCTGCTGTTGGAGGAGGTCGCGCGATCAGGTGCGGCGATGAATGGCGCCAGCGCGATCCACCTGTCGATTTTCGGTATGCAACCGGTGGTAAAGCATGGCTCCGACGAACTGAAGGCCTCGACACTGCCGCGGATCGTCGACGGCGAACTGCACGTCTGTTTCGGTGTCACCGAACCCGGCGCTGGTCTGGACACGTCACGCATCACGACCTTCGCCGAACGTGAGGGCGACACCTACCGCATCAACGGCCGCAAGGTCTGGATTTCCAAGGCCCTCGAGTCCGAGAAGATCCTGCTGCTGACCCGTACCCAGCCCTATGACGCCGTCGGGTCCGGCGGCGCCAAGAAGACCGACGGCATGACGCTGTTCCTGACCGACTTGGACCCCGACCACGTTGACATCCGGCCGATCAAGAAGATGGGGCGCAACGCGGTCAGCTCGAACGAACTGTTCATCGACGATCTGATCGTGCCGATCGAGGACCGGGTCGGCGAGGAGGGCAAGGGCTTCGAGTATATCCTCGACGGACTCAACCCCGAGCGGATGCTGATCGCGGCCGAGGCGTTGGGAATCGGGCGCGTCGCACTGCAGAAGGCTGTGACGTACGGCAACGAGCGCGTCGTCTTCAACCGTCCCATCGGGATGAATCAGGGGCTGCAGTTCCCGTTGGCTGATTCGCTGGCCCGCCTCGATGCCGCCGAACTAGTCCTGCGCAAGGCGACCTGGCTCTACGACAACGACAAACCCTGTGGGCGGGAGGCGAATACGGCGAAGTATCTCTGTGCCGACGCGGGCTTCGATGCTGCTGACCGCGCTCTGCAAATGCATGGTGGCATGGGCTACTCCGAGGAATATCACGTGTCGCGGTACTTCCGAGAGGCGCGCTTGATGAAGATCGCCCCGGTGAGCCAGGAGATGATCCTCAATTTCCTGGGCGAGCACGTCCTGGGCCTTCCGCGCAGCTACTGAGCATGGTGATGTGAACAGGTGACTGAACCAGAACTTCCCGTCGCGCCGCTGGCGGGTGTCACCGTCGTCGCCATGGAGCAGGCCGTCGCCGCTCCGATGTGTACCCGGGTGCTGGCTGATTTCGGCGCGCGCATCATCAAGGTGGAGAACCCCGACGGGGGTGACTTCGCCCGCGATTACGACGACGTCGTCAACGGGCCGGGCGGTCTGGGGGCCCACTTCGTGTGGTGCAACCGCGGTAAGGAGTCGGTGACCCTCAACACGAAGTCACCGGCGGGGATGGAGCTGATGCACCGGTTGCTCGACCGCGCCGATGTGTTCGTGTCGAATCTCGCGCCGGGGGCGACGGCCCGGCTGGGGATCGCGCCGGCTGACCTCGCGCAGCGTCACCCCGGCGTCATTCCCGTCGAGATCGATGGATACGGGTCCGGCGGGCCGCTGTCCCACAAGCGCGCCTACGACCTTCTGGTGCAGGCCGAGGCGGGTTCCTGTGCGATCACCGGCTATCCGGGCATGCCCGCGAAACCTGGGCCCGCGATGGCCGATTTCACGACGGGTCTCTATGCCGCCCTGTCGATTCTGGCGCTGTTGTTCGGGCGCGCCAACCGGCCCGCGGGGGCCGCGACGCCCTCCGTCGAACTGAGTCTGTTCGACGTGATGACCGACGTGATGGGCTACGCGCTGACTTACACCCAGCACACGGGCGTCGACCAGCAGCCGCTGGGTGTGGCTTCGCCCGCCGTGGCGCCCTATGGTGCGTTCGCCACCCGCGACGGTCAGGTCGTCGTTCTCGGTACCACCAACGACCGCGAATGGCAGCGGGTCGCTCGCGAGATCATCGAGCGACCCGACCTCGCCGACGACCCACGGCTTGCCACCAACCCCGGGCGCTGTGCGCACCGCGAGATCCTCGACGAGGCGCTCGGCACTTGGTGTTCCCAACACGATCTCGCCGACATTCAGATGACGGCCGACCAAGCGGGGATCGGCAACTCCCGTTACAACCTGCCCAGTGACGTGGTGGGCCATCCCCACCTGGCCGCGCGCGATCGCTGGCGGACCGTCGCCACCTCCCGAGGTGACATTCGTACCTTGCGGCCGCCGCCGGTGATCAGCGACTTCGAGCAGCCGATGGGGCCGGTGCCGGGGCTGGGTCAGCACACCGACGCGGTACTGGGTGAATTGGGTCTGACGGAAGAGGAATTGGCTCGGCTGCGGGCCGATCGGGTGATCGGGCCGAGGCCCAGATCGGAGCAGAAGTGATGCGGGAAGCGGTCATCGTAGGAGCCGTGCGTACGCCCGTCGGCAAACGCAACGGCGAGCTGTCCGACCAGCATGCTGCCGATCTGTCGGCGGTGGTGCTCAACGAGCTGGTGGAACGCACCGGGGTTCCCCCCACGATCATCGATGACGTGGTGTGGGGTTGCGTTTCCCAGGTAGGTGACCAGTCCAGCAACATCGGCCGGTATGCGGTACTGGCGGCGGGCTGGCCCGAACACATCCCGGGTACCACGGTCAACCGGGCCTGCGGATCCAGCCAGCAGGCGCTGGATTTCGCCGTGCAGGCGGTGATGTCGGGGCAGCAGGACGTCGTGGTGGCCGGGGGAGTGGAGGTGATGAGCCGGGTGCCGCTGGGCTCCGCGCGCGCCACCGGTATGCCCTACGGTCCGAAAGTCCTTGCCCGTTATGGCGGCTTCTCGTTCAACCAGGGCATCGCCGCCGAAATGATTGCACGGCAATGGAACTTCTCGCGCACCCGACTCGACGAGTATTCGGCGCAGTCCCACGAGCGGGCGGCGGCTGCGCAGGATGCCGGGGCGTTCCGGGAACAGATCGTGCCGGTCTTCACCCAGGGCGGCGTCGTCGTCGACGACGAGGGTATTCGGCGCGGGACGACGCCGCAGAAACTTTCCGGGCTGAAGCCGGCATTCACCGACGACGGCGTGATCCATGCTGGGAACTCTTCTCAAATCTCCGACGGCGCGGCAGCCTTACTCGTCATGACCTCCGAGAATGCGGTCACGCTCGGGGTGACCCCCTTGGCGCGCTATTGCGCCGGTGCGGTCACCGGGGCCGACCCCAGGCTGATGCTGACCGGGCCGATTCCGGCGACCGAGAAGGTCTTGCACAAGGCCGGCGTGGACCTGGACGACATCGGCGTGTTCGAGGTCAACGAGGCGTTCGCGCCGGTCCCGTTGGCATGGCTGGCCGACACCGGCGCCGATGCGAGCAAGCTCAACCCACTCGGCGGTGCGATCGCGCTGGGTCACCCGCTCGGCGCGTCGGGCGCGGTGCTGATGACGCGGATGGTCCACCACATGCGGGACAACGGAATTCGTTACGGCTTGCAGACCATGTGCGAGGGCGGCGGCACGGCCAACGCGACGGTGGTCGAGTTGATCGGATAAGCAAGACGGCGATTTGGGTGCAGTTGGTCGCTCACAGCGTGACCAACTGCACCGAAATCACAGGCGTTGGAGCGCGAAAGTCCAGAACTGGGTGCCGGGCGGGCCGTTGAAACAGCCCACGTCGTAGACGGAATTGATGGTTCCGGCCAGGGAGACCGCGTCCCAGGAGTAGGTATCGCGGCTCGGCAGGTTGTAGCCGATGCAGCGCACGCCATCGGGGACGTCCACGGTGAACGAGTAGCGGCCGTCGACCAGGAAAGCCTTACTCACGTAGCCGGCATAGAAGTTCAGTCGCGGTATTCCAGAGGCGTAGACGCAGTCCGGATCCTTCGGGACACACGTGGAGACGAACCAGACCCACGAAGCCTGGGTATACCGGTTGGTGAGAACGTCGTAGTTGCCCAACCGCATGGCGGCCGGGGCGGGCGGTGCGAGCATCATCGCACTCACCATGAGCGCCGCGGCTGCGGTGGCGGCCTTCGAGAGCCTCAACACTCTTCTCAACGACAGTCTTCTCAAATTCTTTTTCTCAACTTCTTCTCGACGATCACCCTGGATGGTTTACACCGCTGTTCATCAAACCACTTGGGCCGTCCCTCTCGGTCCGAATCGACCGACTCTGCCGCGGAGCTTGGCGTGCGCAGAGCATCGTCGCCGGTCAGTCCTCTACGGTGGCTCATTCCGGTCAGGGATCGGCCCTGTTAGCGACGTCGCCCGAAGGGGCGGCGCCGGGTGTCGATGGCGAGTCCTTTGGTCCAACCGCTGGGCGTTGGGGGTACTGGAAACACAGGTCAACAGCGTCGGGCAGCGCTGCCGATCCAAACTGGCGGGGTCCTGAATGCCAAAGGGCACCCACTTGGGGCCGCCGATGTGGCAAAGTTCGTCAAGTTGTTCCAACTAGCCGCGAGGCGGTGCCGTGAACCAGCGGTGATGGCACCGGAATCGGGCTGGCGAACAATGCTATGCAGGCCCGACTGCCGTATCGGGCTTGGTGATCTTGGAGGGAACCCAGAGTTAATGGCGGTTAACGGGCCGGAGCGCTGGTCGACCGGCATCACGATGCCGAGCGGCGTGACCGGCGCCATGCGGGCTGTCGGTGGGTTCTTTTCGATGGCGCTGGATGCGGTGAAGTACCTGTTCGTCAGACCGTTTCAGCTGCGGGAGTTCTTGGAGCAGTCGTGGTTCGTGGCGAAGGTGTCGCTGGCGCCGACGGTTCTGGTGGCGATCCCGTTCACAGTGTTGGTGTCGTTCACCCTGAACGTTCTGCTGCGGGAGTTGGGCGCGGCAGATCTCTCGGGCGCGGGTGCGGCCTTCGGTGCGGTCACCCAGGTTGGCCCGATGGTGACAGTGCTGATCGTGGCAGGGGCAGGAGCCACCGCGATGTGTGCCGACCTGGGGTCGCGCACCATCCGCGAGGAGATTGACGCGATGGAGGTGCTGGGTATCAACCCGGTCCAGCGCCTGGTCACGCCCCGGATGCTGGCTGCGGGACTGGTGGCGCTCCTGCTGAACAGCCTGGTGGTGATCATCGGCATCCTCGGGGGTTACTTCTTCTCGGTTTTTGTTCAGGACGTCAACCCGGGTGCTTTCGCGGCCGGGATCACGTTGTTGACCGGGGTTCCGGAAGTGCTCATCTCGTGCGTGAAGGCGGCACTGTTCGGGGTGATCGCCGGGTTGGTGGCCTGCTATCGCGGGTTGACGATCGTCGGCGGTGGGGCCAAGGCAGTGGGTAACGCGGTCAACGAGACCGTTGTGTACGCCTTCATTGCGCTGTTTGTGATCAACGTGGTCGTGACCGCGATCGGCATCCAGATGACGACGGGTTAGGGCCGGACATCATGGGAGCCCAATCGGTGGTGCGAGCGCTATACCCGCGGGTGGCAAAGGGAGCTGGCCGCCCGGTGGCGTGGCTGTCGGGCATTGGCGATCACGCGCTGTTCTACGGGCGGGCGATTGCGGGTGTGCCGCACGCGGCGGTGCATTTCCGCAAGGAGATCATCCGGCTGATCGCCGAGATCTCTATGGGCGCGGGCACGTTGGCGATGATCGGCGGCACCCTGGCCATCGTCGGGTTCTTGACCCTGGCGGCCGGCGGCACCTTGGCCATCCAGGGCTACAGTTCGTTGGGCAACATCGGCATCGAGGCGCTGACGGGCTTCCTCGCGGCGTTCATCAACGTGCGGATCGCAGCGCCGGTGGTGGCCGGGATCGGCTTGGCGGCGACGTTCGGCGCGGGGGTGACCGCACAACTGGGCGCGATGCGGATCAACGAGGAGGTCGATGCGCTGGAGTCGATGGGGATCCCGCCGGTCGAGTACCTGGTATCGACGCGGATCGTGGCGGGGATGATCGCGATCACGCCCCTGTACGCGGTCGCGGTGATCCTGTCGTTCTTGGCCTCCCAGTTCACCACAGTGGTGTTGTTCGGACAGTCCGCCGGTTTATACGATCACTACTTCAATACGTTCCTCAATCCGATCGACCTGCTCTGGTCGTTCTTTCAGGCCGTGCTGATGGCATTGGCGATTCTGTTGCTCCACACCTACTTTGGTTTTTTCGCCACTGGCGGACCCTCCGGTGTGGGCGCCGCGGTGGGTGACGCTGTCCGTACTTCTCTGGTGGTCGTGGTCTCGGTGACGTTGCTGGTGTCGCTGGCGATTTACGGCCATGACGGAAACTTCAACCTGTCGGGCTAGGGGAGTCGAGTTGAGTGACATCGCAGGGCGGAAAATAGCTCGGCCGTTGGCCGGGCTGGGGACGGTTGTCGCGCTGCTCGCCATCGTGGCGATATCCCTCGGTTTGTTCGCCGGCAAATTCACCAAAACCGTTCCCGTCACAGTGATCTCGAAGCGTGCCGGCCTGGTGATGGATCCCGACGCCAAGGTCAAGATGCGCGGAGTGCAAGTCGGCAGCGTTGAGTCGATCGAATACCGTCCCGACGGCATGGCGGCCCTGACGTTGGGAATGAACCCGTCACAACTCCACCTCATCCCATCGAACGTCGCCGTCGACATCGAATCGTCGACCGTCTTCGGCTCCAAGTTCGTGCGGTTTGTGGCGCCGCCGGATCCCTCTGCGGAGGCGCTGCGCAAGGATCAGGTGTTGCAGGGCGGTCACGTGCAGGTCGAGATCAACACCGTCTTCCAACAACTCACCGAGTTACTGGACAAGATCGACCCCGTCAAGCTCAACCAGACCCTCGGCGCAATCGCTCAGGCGTTCAACGGTCGCGGCGAGAAGGTAGGCCAGACGCTTACCGACCTCAACGGACTGCTGGCCACGCTGGAACCGAGCCTGCCGAATCTGGCCCGCGACATCGAGCTGGCTGTTCCGGTGCTCGACGCCTACGGCGACGCGGCGCCGGACCTCATGTCGACAATCGACAATCTGACGCAGTTCAGCAACACCGTCGTCGATGAACAGAACAGACTCGACCAGTTCCTGGTCAGCGTCATCGGTCTGGCCGATGTTGGGAATGAGGTCGTCGGCGGCAACCGCCAGGGGCTGACGGAGGTGGTGAACCTGTTGGTGCCCACGACCGATCTGCTCTACACCTACCGCAAGTCGATATGGTGCGGGATCGCCGGCCTGGGTCTGCAACCTAAGGCCCCACCGCAGTTCGCTGGACTCATGCTCTCGACCGGCCTGACTCTTGGCGTCGAAAGGTACCGTTATCCGGGCGACTTGCCAAAGGTCGCGGCCTCGAGTGGCGGGCGCGATTACTGCACGGAACTGGGCTTGCCCCTGCAGCCCGCGAGCTTCAGGCCGCCGATGCTCGTCGCCGACGTCGGCACCAACTCCGCGAAGTACGGCAACGCCGGAATGCTGTTGAATTCCGATGGGCTCAAGAACTGGTTGTTCGGGCCACTGGATGGACCGCCTCGCAACACCGCACAGATCGGGATGCCGGGATGACGGGAATCGCGGGCACGCTGATCAAGTTCCTCTCGTTCACGGTTGTCATGTCGATCCTGACCGTGTTTCTGTTCCTTGTCTTCAGCGATGCCAGAACCGGTGCGACAAACCAGTATTCGGCGGTCTTCACGGACGCCTCGCGGCTGGAGACGGGGGATACGGTGCGGATAGCCGGCATTCGCGTCGGCACCGTGAAGAATGTGGCGTTGCAGGAAGACAAGAAGGTCGTGGTCAGTTTTGACATCGACCGCACCACCGCGCTGACGACCGGCACCAAGGCCGCCATCCGCTATCTCAACCTCACCGGTGACAAGTACATGGAGCTGATCGATACTCCGGAATCGACCAGAATTCTCCCTGTCGGCGCACAGATACCTGCCGACCGCACAGCGCCGGCACTCGACCTCGACCTGTTACTCGGTGGTCTCAAGCCCGTCATCCGTGGCTTGAATCCTCAGGATGTCAATTCGCTCACCTCGTCGCTGGTGCAAATACTGCAGGGCCAAGGCGGGACGCTCGATTCGATGTTGTCGAAGACATCGTCGTTCACCAACTCCCTGGCGGACAACAGCCAGGTCATCGAGCAGTTGATCGACAATCTACGAATGGTGTTGGACACCCTGTCTACCGACGGTGAGGAGTTTTCCGACACGATCGATCGCCTCGAGCAGCTGGTTTCCGGATTGTCCGAGGATCGCGACCCGATCGGCACGGCGATCGAGTCGCTGGACAATGGCACGGCATCGCTGGCCGATCTGCTGGGCCGGGGTCGGGCGCCGTTGGCCGGCACCGTCGACGAGCTGAGCAGGCTTGCCCCGCTTCTCGTTGATGAGATCGACAAAACTGAGGCCACCCTCGAGCGGCTTCCCGAGATATACCGCAAACTCGCGCGGGTCGGCTCCTACGGCGCCTTCTTCCCGTACTACCTCTGCGGAATAACCTTCCGAGCCAGCGATCTCGAGGGGCGCACCGTGGTCTTCCCCTGGATCAAGCAAGAGACCGGAAGGTGCGTGGACGAGTAGATGCTGAAATATGGCGGATCGGAACTCGCCAGGACCGGGTTCATCGGCGTCGTCGTGATCATTTTGGTCATCGCTGTCGGGCTGCAGCCGGAACGCTTGACATCCTGGGCAACCGCAGCCCGCTATCAGGCGCTCTTCGCCGAGGCCGGTGGCCTCGCCGTCGGCAACGACGTCACGGTGTCGGGAATCAAGGTCGGTTCGGTTTCCTCGATTGCACTCGACAACGGCGACGCGCTGGTCGGATTCACCATCGACAGTAAGTACCCGCTCGGCTCCCGAACCAGCGCGCACGTTCGTACCGGAACTCTGCTCGGCGAACGCGTGTTGGTCCTGGAATCCGACGGTAGCGGCGTGCTCGACCGGCGTAAGGCTATTCCGACCACGCGCACGACCTCCCCGTACACCTTGACCGACGCGGTCGGCGAACTCGCCACCAATACCGGCGGCCTTGACATGGGTGAACTCAACCAGTCGCTGGACACGCTGGCAGAGACACTTGATCAGGTCGCGCCGCAGCTGGGGCCGACGTTCGACGGCTTGTCTCGACTCTCGGAGGCGTTGAACAATCGAGACGAGGGTCTGGCTGAATTGCTCAGGACCGCAGGCGATGTCACCGGGGTCTTCTCCGAGCGCAGCAGACAGATCAATGCGCTGATCCTCAACGCCAATGACCTGCTCGCAGTGCTGAACGACCGGCGGTACGCGATCACCAGCTTACTTGCCAACACCTCGGCGGTCTCGCGTGAGCTGATCGGCGTGGTTGCCGACAACGAGCAGGAGTTGGCCCCGGCGCTGGAACAGATCAACACGTTGTCCGCGATGCTGGAGAGACAACGAGACAACATCGGCAAGATGTTGCCCGGTGCCGCCAAATACTATCTGACGCAGGGTGAGATCGTGTCCAACGGCGCCTACTACAACGCGTTCGTGCCCAACCTCATCCCGACGCAGATCCTCCAGCCGTGGCTGGACTACGCGTTCGGGTTCCGGCGCGGTGTCAACGCCGGGCAGCCGCCGGACAACGCCGGTCCGCGGGCAGAGATCGCCTTCCCCGTCAACAGCCTTCCTCAGCCAGGAGATTTGCCAAATGATGGCAACCCGTAAGCGCCTGGTGACCAGCACGGTGATCCTGCTGGCCCTT
>Ga0114921_10000042_pt1 | contig 50415 bp, 44 predicted proteins | sample BentaG_FD_87016 | JGI IMG/M metagenome (GOLD analysis project Ga0114921, IMG submission 87016) | Deep subsurface microbial communities from South Atlantic Ocean to uncover new lineages of life (NeLLi) - Benguela_00093 metaG | ecosystem: Environmental > Aquatic > Marine > Oceanic > Sediment ... | reverse complement strand
TCCTTGCTGCCCGGCACGCCGAGTGCTCGGGCAAACCCCGCGGGAACCAGGACGTCCGCCGCGGTGAGATCATGGACTGAGGCACGCCCCAGGCCCATCAGCGCCGAATCGATGCCGCCGCGCAGGATATCGAGCACATTCTCCACCCCCGGTTGTCCCTCCGCAGCCAGCCCCCAGAGATATGCCCGGCCGATCATGACAGCACGTGCCCCGAGCGCGAGCGCCTTGACTACATCGCCGCCCCGCCGGATGCCGCCATCCAGCAACACCTCGACGTTGTCACCCACCGCTGCTGCGACGGCCGGTAGCGCCCGGATAGCAGCGGGTGTCCCGTCCAGGTTGTTGCCCCCGTGATTCGAGACCGAGATTGCCGAAACACCGGCATCCACAGCCCTTCTAGCGTCGTCGACCCGCATAACACCCTTGAGCATGAACGGGCCACCCCAGAGCTCACGCAGCCAGGCGATGTCCTCCCAGGTCGGTGGCGGTGTGGCCATCCACTCTCCGTAAGCGGCAAAGAACGGCGGGCCGGGTTCGCCGGGTCGGCCCTGGTTGGGAACCCGCAGATCCGGCGGGCGGAGCGTCTTGCCGAACTTCCATAGCCAGCGCGGCTTGGTCAGTGCCTCCGGGGACAGCCGCAGAATGTTCCGCAGATTCATCTGTTCGGGGATCTTTGGACTGCCCCAGTCCCGGCCGTGCGAGAAACTCCAGTCGGTGGTGGCGATCAGACCGACAGCGCCGGCCTGACGGGCCCGCTCGACCCGCTCGGCGATCGCGTCCCGCCCGCCTAACCAGTAAATCTGGAAAAAGACCTTGCCGTTGGCCGCGGTGACCTCCTCGATCGGCTTACTGGCGAACGACGACAGCCCCATCGCCGTGCCCCGCGCAGCGGCGGCGCGCGCTACGGCCACCTCGCCGTCGGGGTCGACGGCCTGGACGCCGGTGGGCGAAATGATCGCTGGCATCGAAATATCCTGTCCCATAACCGTAGTCGCCAACTCACGGCTTTCGGCAGCGCCCACGACGTGCGGCGCGAAACCGAGCTCGCTGAATGCCTCGACATTGTCGGAGACGGTGAGTCCCTTCTCGCTGGCGGAGATGAGCGAGGAGTAGACGGACTTCGGCAGTCGCTTCTTCGCCCGCTGCTGAGCGATGGCAACGGTTTCGAACCAAGTGTCGCGGGCCATGCCTAGACCGGGCTTCCGCTGCACAGTCGCGCCGGAGGGCGCCGCGACAAGGTGAGCGGCACCGTCCCACCCGACCCCCGAGACCCGCGGGAATGATCGCCGCTGGGGCGGGGCTTGTCGCGATCACGAGCCAGCGCGGATGTCCCGTGCCCCTGCACGCATTCGGGATCGGGGCCATCAAGTGGCAAGCCGGTAAAGAACTTCGCGGCCATGCAACCGCCACGGCAGCTGTCGTAATGCCCGCAGCTTCCGCACGCTCCCGCCGACTGCGGCTCCCGCAGCTCGACGAACAGTGGGGCGTTCTTCCAAACGTTGCCGAAACCGCCATCAGCCAACACGTTTCCAGCCAGGAAGCGGTCATGGATGGCAAACGGGCAGGCGTAGACATCGCCGACGGGGTCGATGAGGCACACCACCCGGCCTGCACCGCACATGTTCAAGCCACCCAGCGCGCCGGGGTCACCGAGCCCCGACAGGTGGAAGAACGAGTCGCCGGTCAACACCCGTTCGCCATGTTCAACCAGCCAGTCGTAAAGCTGCACCTGCTGTTCGGCAGTGGGGTGCAGGTCGTCCCAGACATCGGCGCCCCGGCCCGACGGCCGCAGTCTGGTGATCCGCAGCGTGGCGCCGTAACGAGCTGCCAACACGGCGAATTCGTCCAGCTGCCCGACATTGTGCCGGGTGGCGACGACGGAGATCTTCGCGTCCGCCAAGCCGGCCCCAGCAAGATTCTCCAGCGCCCGCACGGCCATCGCGAACGAACCCGCGCCCCGCACCGCGTCGTTGACTTCAGCTGTCGCGCCGTCCAGCGAAATCTGGACGTCGACATAGTCGCTGGCGGCCAGTCTGGCTGCGACCTCGGGAGTGATGCGCACGCCGTTGGTGGAGAACTTCACCCCTACCTGGTGTGCGGTGGCGTATTCGACCAGCTCCCAAAAGTCGGGCCGGACAGTCGGTTCCCCGCCGCCGATGTTGACGTAGAATACCTGCATGCGCTGGAGCTCGTCGATGATCCCCTTGCATGCCTTTGTCGACAGCTCGCCTGGGTCGCGTTTGCCCGACGACGATAAGCAGTGCACACAGGCCAGGTTGCAGGCGTAGGTGAGTTCCCAGGTCAGGCAGATCGGGGCGTCGAGGCCGAGTTCGAACTGCTCAATTAGCCGGGGCACGGGTGCGACGGATGTCATGCCTCCTCCTTCGGCTCCCCGGGAACCAGCATCTTCGAACCAGCCAACACACCCAGCGCGTGCAAGTATGGCTCCTGTTGCGAATCATCGACTCCAGCTGCCCGACAGGCGGATCGAACATCAGGATGGTCGGGCAGCGACGTCACCACCGCGACGATGGTGCGGTTCTTCAGGAACGAGAGTTTCCGGGTTCCGAAGTGGTAAAGCAACGCGCCAAACGGCTCGGCACGTACCGCAACCTGCGGATGCAGGTGCCAGCTGCGGGACGGATCGAAGGGTGCACGGACCGTCCACGGACCGTCCACGACGGGAGCCGTCACGGTCAGTAGACCCCGCACATCCCGTCAATCGACACCTCTTCGACCAGGGTCTCGGTGACCAGTTCGGTGTCTAGTTCGGTTTCAGTATCGGAGTGCTCGTTTGGTTCCATGGCCGGACCTTTCGTCGGGGGCTCGACAAGTCGGGGTCGACCCGACCAGAATGGCCAGAATATGGCATCGAGTGCCGAAACGGAAGGGCGGATCTGATGCAGCCTATGGCGCGGGTCGGACGGCGCCGTTCGACGACGCGGGACGACATCACGGAAGTCGCCATTGAGCTATTCGCCGCCCGGGGGTTCGACCGGGTCAACGTGGATGATGTCGCTCATGCCGCCGGTATCGCGCGACGCACGCTGTTTCGGTACTACTCCTCAAAGAATGCGATTCTGTGGGGTGAGTTCGACGCCCATCTTCAGCACCTACGCGAAGTGCTCGAAAGCATGGATAGGGAAGAACCGCTTGACGAGGCATTGCGTGCAGCGCTGTTGGCGTTCAATACCTTCGACGACTCGGAGACCGCGCGACACCGGATACGGATGCGGGTCATCTTGGAAACACCAGAGCTGCAATCATATTCGATGACAATGTACTCGGGGTGGCGGGACGTGATCGCGGAGTTCGTGGCTTGGCACACCTCCACCAAGTCTGATGATCTGCTTCCGCAGACGGTGGCCTGGACGATGCTCGGCGTAGCGTTGTCCGCGTATCAGCATTGGCTGGCAGACGAATCCATTTCCCTGACCGATGCTCTTGGCGAAGCCTTCGACGTCGTCCGGCCTGGATTGGGTCACCTGTCCTCGATAGCGGACGCGTAGCGCCCCTCAACCCTGCGCCAGCGTCCACTTGGGACGCAATCGGCTGAAAACCGTCCACTAGGCGACGTTGAACACAAGACGTTTGGCGCGGGAGGTCAGCCGAGCACGTCGGCTATCGGGGCTCCGGCGGCAATCTTGGCCCGGCTCTTCATCACCGGGCCGGGACGCCCGCTGCCAACCACCCCGGCCACCACGCCATCGCGCTCGTAGTAGGCAAGAAATTTGCGGCCGTCGTCCTCAACGATGTGCACGATATCGGTGGACCTCGGCTCGCCCAGGCACTGAATCTTCACGTCGTACTGGTCGCTCCAGAAGTAGGGCACGACAACCGCAGACGGCGGCTCCTGCCCCAGCATGGTCGGCACCAGTACCCGGGCCTGTTCGGCGACATTGCTCCAATGCTCGACGCGCACTTGGTGTCCTGCCAAGTCGCGCCACGATGCCACGTCGCCGAGTGCCCAGACATGATTCGCGCTGGTGCGGCCGGACGCGTCGCAGATCACCCCGTTGTCGACCTCGATGCCGCTGCCGTCCAACCAGTCTGTGGCCGGGTACGATCCGATGCCGACAACCACCAGGTCGGCGGCCAGTTCGGCACCGTCGGCCAGCACCACCGTCTCAACGCGCCCGTCCCCGCGGACCTCCGAAACCCCTACGCCAGTGCGTACGTCGACACCTTCACTGCGGTGCAGCCGCGCGACCAATCCACCGATCTGCTCACCCAACACCGCGGCCAGCGGCGCCGGTTGAGGCTCCACCAGCACCACATCCACGCCGAGGCCGCGCAGGCTGGCCGCCACCTCACACCCGATGAACCCGGCGCCCACCACGACAGCGCGGCACGCAGAGCCGGCATGTTCACGCAGTGCAAGACTCTCGTCAAACGACCGCAACACCCGGATCCCCGCCAACTCCGGGAATGACGGGATACGCCGCGGCACAAGCCCAGTCGCGATCATGAGTTCGTCGTATTCGAGTACGGTCCCGTCGTCGAGCGTCACAGTCTGCGCGCCGGTGTCCAGTGTCCGCGCCGCGGAGCCCAGCCGAACCGTGATGTCCTTGTCATCGTAGAACTCGGGCGGTTTGAGGGTGACGTCGTCAACCTCGCCCCGCAGCACGTCCTTCGACAACGGGGGCCGATCATAGGGCAGATGCTCCTCGTCACTGACGATGGTGATCGACCCCTCGAAGCTTGCCCTGCGAAGTTGCTCTGCGGTGCGGACAGCGGCCAGCCCCCCACCAACGATCACGATGTTCTTCGCGCCGCCCTGGGCGCCCTCAGCGTTGCTGGTCACAAGGCGTTCATACACTATGCCGGCCAGGATCGGACCGTCGACCCGCAACCGTGTTGACGGCCCGGTCCGCCGGATTCGGCGCCGTCTCGCCGGCGCGTCGTCCATCCCGCCGCGGCACCGGGTTCGCCCACCAGCTGCTCCAGACCCGCTTCGTCTCCATCGGAGTTGAATCGACCGAGCTGCTCAAAGGCGGCGGATCCGTGAAATGCTGCACGCTGGAGGTGCATACGTGACCATCCTGGGAACCGTGACCGCAAACCGCGACGCGGAGAGCCCCGCGGCCCCGACCCAGGAGTCGGTAGCCGCGGCCGCGATCGCTATGGAAGACCGCTTCGCTGCGCACAACTACGCGCCGCTGCCGGTTGTCGCTGCCAGCGCCCAGGGTGCCTGGATCACCGACGTGCAGGGGGACCGCTATCTGGACTTCCTGGCCGCGTACTCGGCGGTGAACTTCGGGCATCGCAACCCCGAAATCACCGCCGCCGCACACGCCCAGCTGGACACCGTGACCCTCGTCAGCCGCGCATTCCACTCCGATCGGCTCGGACCGTTCTGCGCCGCACTCGCGGGTTTGTGCGGCAAGAACATGGTGTTGCCGATGAACAGCGGCGCCGAAGCGGTGGAAAGCGGCCTCAAAGTAGCCCGCAAGTGGGGTGCCGACGTCAAGCGAATCTCGGCCGACCGTGCGAATATCGTGGTGGCGGAGAATAACTTTCACGGACGGACGATCAGCATCATCAGCTTCTCCTCCGACGAGTCGGCGCGCGGCGGCTTCGGTCCGTTCACTCCCGGTTTCCGCTCGGTGCCCTTCGGCGACGCCGACGCGCTGGACGCCGCAATCGACCGGGACACCGTCGCGGTGCTACTAGAACCCATCCAGGGCGAGGCGGGCATCATCGTCCCGCCTGACGACTATCTGCCCCGGGTGCGGTCGATCTGCAGTAAGCGCAATGTGCTGATGATCGCCGACGAGATTCAGTCGGGGCTGGCGCTCACCGGCCGCACCTTCGCATGTGAGCACTGGGACGTGGTACCGGACATCTATCTGCTCGGCAAAGCCCTCGGCGGCGGAGTGGTGCCGCTGTCGGCAGTGGTGGCCGATCGCGACATTCTCGGTGTGCTGCATCCGGGCGAACACGGTTCGACGTTCGGCGGTAACCCGTTCGCGGCGGCGATTGGAACCACCGTAGTTTCCATGCTTTCGCGCGGTGAATTCCAATCCCGCTCGGCCGAACTCGGTATGCATCTGCACTCGCGACTGCGGGCTCTGATCGGGAGCGGCGTAGTGGCGGTCCGCGGCCTCGGCCTGTGGGCCGGCGTAGATGTCGACCCGCGGCTAGTCAGCGGCAAGCAGATCAGCCGGCGGCTTGCCGAGCGCGGTGTCCTGGTCAAGGACACGCACGAGTCAACCCTGCGTTTCGCTCCCCCCCTGGTGATCACTGCCGAGGAGATCGACTGGGCTGTCGATCAGTTCAGTGCGGTGCTGGCCGATGCTGGTTCGCATCCCCCCGATATCGCCCAGTAGCGCACTGGGGGCACCATGGCATCGCCGTCAATCAGCCTGACAGAACAGATGTTGCGGCGCAGACCGGTGATTGGCGCCCCCGTCGCCCATGGTGCTTCCGACCACCTCAAGCGTTCGATCGGAACCTTCCAGCTGACCATGTTCGGCGTCGGCGCCACAGTCGGTACCGGCATCTTCTTTGTGCTGTCGGTGGATGTGCCGGAATCCTGCCCAGCAGTGGTGATCTCGCTGATCCTCGTCCTGCCGGGCTAGTACTTCAGAACGCCCTTGTCGACCGGAATCTGAGCACCCGACAAGGTACCCGAACCGTCGCAGGCCAGCCAGACCACCACGTCGGCTACCTCGTCTGGTGTGATAAACCCCTTGGGTTGCAACGGCATTGGCGCAAAGCTGTGCATATAGCTGTGGTGCTTCTTGAGAACCGCCATCATCGCATCGTTCTCGACCATCGGCGTTTCGACAGAGTACGGGTGGATTGAGTTGACCCGGATGCCGTACTCGCCGACCTCCAGCGCGAGAACATTTGTCAGCCCCACCAGTCCGTGTTTGGACGCCGAGTAATGCCCGTTGCCCGGAGTGGCTTTCAGCCCCGCCGAGGAGCTGACCACCACGATCGAGCCGCCGTTACCGGCCGCGATCATCGCCGGCACCACCGCACGCACCGTGCGCCAGGTACCAGACAGGTTCACGTCGATAACGGTGTCCCATTCCTCTTCGGAGAGCTCCCAGAGCCGACCCCAGCTCAGCACGCCGGCGTTGGCCACCAGGATGTCGAGCCGACCGAACTGTTCGACGCCGTCGGTCACCAGCTGCCGCATACCGTCGGCGTCGCGGATGTCGACCTCGCGGGCCAACACCTTCCGGCCCTGCTCCTCCACCGCGCGGACCGTCTCGGCAAGATCCGCAGGCGTGGCCGACGGGTAGCGGATGGAGTCCGACACCGGCGCACAGATATCGCATGCGATGATGTCGGCGCCCTGCTGGGCCAGCCGCACCGCATGCGAGCGCCCCTGGCCGCGGGCGGCGCCGGTGACAAACGCCACTCGCCCATCCAGCGCGCCATTAGATGCCGCCATCACCCGTCCTTTCGATCAGGTCGCACTCAGGCTAGCAGCAGAACTGAAACGTGTTCTAGCACTCGTTGCTGACTGCCCCGGGGCGCCGCCCCGGGCGATCTCGCTACAACTCGGAGATGATCTGTTGCCGCTTCGTGGTGTATTCCGCACCCGAGATCGTGCCGGTCGCGCGTAGCGTCTCCAGCTCCTGCAGCCGCTGTGCGGTGGACGGCTCCGGCGATGGCGGCAGGAGGGATGGCGCAACGGGCGACGGTGTCGCCGCCATGGATGGAGCGGCAGGCGGCGCGGGCGCCGGAGTTTCTTGGCTGGCGGCGCGTCGCACGACCGACGTCACCTGTTGACGCACCGCCGGATTGGACCGGATATCGATCATGTTGTTCAGTGCGATGCCGTTGGCCTTGAGAATCCGCAAGATCTCCATCAGCGGGCCCTCCTGGCCGCTCAGGTCGTAGGCCCTGTTGTCCTCGGCGACGGTGAACTCGGCCGGCATCGCTCCGCTAACCAAAGCGCTTCGTTCCCAATCGATCCGGAATTCGTTGTTGGCCGGATCAACCAGGACAACCAGCTTACGACTGGTGATCATCGGAAGGCGCGTGAGGGACGCGATCACCCGGTCCTCGGTCTCGAAGGGCGCGATGCCCGGTCCTTCGATGTGTAGTTTCAGCTTTACCAGCGGTCGGCCATTGATCCGCGTCCCAGTCTCGGCGATCCCGGCGACTTTAGCCAGGGCCAGCACGCCCTGCGCCTCGAGGTGCCGAGTCTTCGCTGACAACCTAGCTCCAAAGTTGGTGAGCGCCAGCGCGATGAAGAAATCAAGAGCCGTGACGGCCAGGCCGACGTAGAACATCCACTCGAGCGAGGGGCTCTGGCCGGTGGCGAAGTAGGCAACCAGGAAGATCGGCCCGACCGCGCCACCGCACACCAGTACCCAGATTTGAGACTTGATGTAACGCCACAACATCTGCCGCGCTCCTTGGTCAGCCGGGCGGTGCGGGTGTCAGACTAGCGTCAACCTCAAGTGATCACCCAGGTGCCGCCTTATTTTGATGGGCCCTCGTAGGGCGAGCGTGCGTGAAATGTCAGCATTCACGGCGTGTCGACGAACAGACACGCACCCTCGCGGCCGATGGGAGTCGGCGAAAACGTAGGCGGCGCCCACCCTTTCAGGTGAGCGCCGCCTAGGCCGGAACAAAAACTACTTGACGATCTTGGTGACCCGTCCCGCACCGACGGTACGACCGCCCTCGCGGATCGCGAACCGCAGACCCTCGTCCATGGCGACGGGCTGAATCAGCTTCACCGAGATGTCGGTGTTGTCGCCGGGCATCACCATCTCGGTACCCTCCGGCAGTGTGACCACACCGGTCACGTCGGTGGTGCGGAAGTAGAACTGCGGACGGTAGTTGTTGAAGAACGGCGTGTGCCGACCGCCCTCGTCCTTGGACAGGATGTAGACGCTGCCCTCGAACTCGGAGTGCGGCGTGGTGGTGCCGGGCTTGACCACAACCTGTCCCCGCTCGACGTCCTCGCGCTTGATCCCACGGATCAGCAGACCGACGTTGTCACCGGCCTGACCCTGGTCGAGCAGCTTGCGGAACATCTCCACACCGGTGACCGTGGTCTTGGTGGTCTCCGGCTTGATGCCAACGATCTCGACGTCTTCGTTGACGTTGATCACGCCACGCTCGACACGACCGGTCACCACGGTGCCGCGGCCGGTGATGGTGAAAACATCCTCGACCGGCATCAGGAACGGCTTGTCGGTTTCGCGGACCGGGTCCGGAATCGACTCGTCGACGGCGTCCATCAGCTCCTCGATGGACTTGACCCACTCGGCGTCGCCCTCAAGCGCCTTGAGCGCCGACACCTTGATGACCGGGGCTTCCTCGTCGAACTCCTGGGCGGCCAGCAGCTCGCGGACCTCCATCTCGACCAGCTCGATGAGCTCCTCGTCGTCGACCATGTCGGCCTTGTTCAGGGCGACCAGGATATAGGGCACACCGACCTGACGCGCGAGCAACACGTGCTCACGGGTCTGCGGCATCGGGCCGTCGGTTGCGGCGACCACGAGGATCGCGCCGTCCATCTGGGCGGCGCCGGTGATCATGTTCTTGATGTAGTCAGCGTGGCCGGGGGCGTCGACGTGCGCGTAGTGACGCTTCTCGGTCTGGTACTCCACGTGGGAGATGTTGATGGTGATACCGCGCTGACGCTCCTCGGGAGCGTTGTCGATCTGGTCGAATGCTGTCGACTCGTTCAAATCGGGATACTTTTGGTGCAGAACCTTCGTGATAGCCGCGGTCAGCGTCGTCTTGCCGTGGTCAACGTGACCGATGGTACCGACGTTGACGTGCGGCTTCGTCCGCTCGAACTTCGCCTTCGCCACTGTGGTATCCCTCCTGGACTTCTTGTTGGTGCTTGCTAAAGCAGTGTTGATGTTGTCAGTTGTGAGGTTCCGAAACCAGCGGGCGCTTACACGCTCACTCGCCCGTCGCCTTCGCGATAATCTCCTTCGACACGTTCGCCGGCACTTCAGCATACGAGTCGAACACCATGGAGTAATTCGCCCGGCCCTGAGTCCTCGACCGGAGGTCGCCAACGTAGCCGAACATCTCCGACAGCGGCACGTGCGCCTTGACGACACGCGCCCCGCTGCGCTCCTCCATGGCCTGGATCTGGCCACGGCGGGAGTTCAGGTCACCGATCACGTCGCCCATGTATGTCTCGGGCGTGATGACCTCGACGGCCATGATCGGTTCCAGGATCACCGGCTGCGCTTGCGAGGCAGCCTTTTTCATCACCTGCGAACCGGCGATCTTGAAGGCCATCTCCGACGAGTCGACGTCGTGGTAGGCACCGTCGAGCAGCGTGACCTTCAGGTTCACCAGCGGATAGCCGGCCAGCACGCCGTACTGCATGGCGTCCTGCGCTCCGGCATCCACCGACGGGATGTACTCCCGCGGGATGCGGCCCCCGGTGACCTTGTTCTCGAATTCGTAGGTCGCACCGTCCTCGCCGGTGAAGGGCTCGACGGCGATGATGACCTTCGCGAACTGGCCCGACCCACCCGTCTGCTTCTTGTGGATGTGCACGACTTTGTCGACCGTACGCTTGATGGTCTCCTTATAGGCCACCTGCGGCTTGCCAACGTTGGCCTCAACCTTGAACTCACGACGCATCCGGTCCACCAGGATGTCGAGGTGCAACTCGCCCATACCGCCGATCACGGTCTGGCCGGTCTCGGAATCCAGGTGCACCTTGAAGGTTGGGTCCTCCTCGGCGAGCTTCTGTATCGACAGGCTCAGCTTCTCCTGGTCGCTCTTGGTCTTGGGCTCGATGGCCACTTCGATCACCGGATCGGGGAAGGTCATCGACTCCAGCACGACCTGGTCGTTCGCATCGCTCAAGGTGTCACCGGTGGTGGTGTCCTTGAGGCCGATCACCGCGTAGATATGGCCGGCCGATGCCGCACCGACCGGGTTCTCCTTGTTGGAGTGCATCTGGAACAGCTTGCCCAGTCGCTCCTTCTTGCCTTTGGTGGCATTGATGACCTGCGACCCGGAGTCGACCTTGCCCGAATAGACACGGACGTAGGTGAGCTTGCCGAAGAACGGGTGGGTGGCCACCTTGAAGGCCAGCGCGGAGAACGGCTCGTCGGTTGACGGCTTGCGGACGATCTCCTGGTCCTCCTTACCCGGAGCGTGGCCAACCGCTGCCGCCACGTCCACCGGGGAGGGCAGGTAGTCGACGACCGCGTCGAGCATCGGCTGCACGCCCTTATTCTTGAACGCGCTGCCGCATAACACCGGGTAGGCCTCCGAGGTGATGGTCAGCTTGCGAATGGCGCCCTTGATCTCATCGACCGTGAGTTCCTCACCACCGAAGTACTTCTCGAGCAGCTCCTCGTCGGTTTCGGCCACGGCTTCGAGCAGCTTGGTGCGGTACTCCCCGACCTTCTCTGTGAGGTCGGCCGGAATCTCGACGACGTCGTACTTCTCACCGAGCTTCGTCTCCCCGCGCCACACCTTGGCGTTCATTTCGACCAAGTCGACGACACCGGTGAACTCGCCCTCCGAGCCGATCGGCAACTGGATCGGAATCACGTTGGCGCCGAGGCGCTCCCCCATCGTGCGCACCGAGAAATAGAAGTCCGCACCGATCTTGTCCATCTTGTTGACGAAGCAGATACGCGGAACGTCGTACTTGTCGGCCTGCCGCCAGACCTGCTCGGACTGTGGCTCAACGCCTTCCTTGCCGTCGAACACCGCCACGGCGCCGTCCAGGACACGAAGGCTGCGCTCCACCTCAACGGTGAAATCGACGTGCCCTGGGGTGTCAATGATGTTGATCTGGTTCTCGCCCCAGAAGCACGTGGTGGCCGCCGAGGTGATGGTGATCCCCCGCTCCTGCTCCTGCTCCATCCAGTCCATGGTGGCGGCACCGTCGTGCACCTCACCGATCTTGTAGCTGATACCGGTGTAGTAGAGGATGCGCTCGGTCGTCGTGGTCTTACCGGCATCGATGTGCGCCATGATGCCGATATTGCGGACCTTGCTCAGGTCGGTCAGCACGTCCTGTGCCACGGCGGTCTTCCCACTCTTTCGCTTGCTTGGTTAGCTGTTGTCTTTGAGCTGTTGTCACTGTGCCCGGCAGCTGGGGCGCTGGTTATTTCACCAGCGGTAGTGCGCGAAGGCCCGGTTCGCCTCGGCCATCTTGTGGATGTCCTCGCGCCGCTTGACTGCGGCACCCAGGCCATTGCTGGCGTCGAGAAGCTCGTTCGCCAGGCGCTCGATCATCGTCTTCTCCCGACGCTGGCGCGAGAAGACGACCAGCCAGCGCAGCGCCAGCGTGGTCGATCGTTCGGGACGCACCTCGACCGGCACCTGGTAGGTGGCACCGCCCACGCGGCGGCTGCGGACCTCCAGAGCGGGCTTGACATTGTCGAGGGCGCGCTTGAGGGTCAAGACCGGATCAGTGCCGGTCTTCTCACGGGCCTGCTCGAGCGCACCGTAAACAATGCGTTCGGCCACCGATTTCTTGCCCGCCATCAAGACTTTGTTCACCAGCTGGGTGACCAGTTGCGAACCATAAACCGGGTCGTTGACCAGCGGACGCTTGGGCGCAGGCCCCTTGCGCGGCATCAGTTCTTCTCCTTCTTCGCCCCGTATTTGCTACGGCCCTGCTTGCGACTCTTCACACCCTGGGTGTCCAGCGATCCGCGGATGATCTTGTAGCGCACACCGGGCAGGTCCTTCACCCGGCCGCCGCGCACCAGCACCATCGAGTGCTCCTGCAGGTTGTGACCCTCGCCGGGGATATATGCGGTGACCTCCACATTGCTGGTCAGCTTGACACGCGCGACCTTCCGAAGCGCCGAGTTCGGCTTCTTCGGGGTGGTGGTGTACACGCGGGTGCACACACCGCGCCGCTGCGGGCTGCCCTTCAAGGCCGCGGTCTTCGCCTTGGCGATCTTGTCGCGACGGCCCTTGCGGACCAGCTGCTGGATGGTTGGCATCTACCGGCTTCCTGTGCTCGTTCGTCTGGCTCGTTCGTCTGGCTCGTTCGTCTGGCAATGTGGCGCTGGGTCGTTCTTCAGGCCCTTCTTAAGGCCGTGATTCAGGCCCCTGTACTGCGGTTACGCCCGCTGCGGTCCCCCGCGACCGGGCGTGTCGCACCCGTCTGCCGCGGACTCAATCCGTTGCATAGTGGACATGCGAATTGGCCCGGCGTGCGCGCTTTACGTCACCGCAGGCGCCTTAGCGGCCAGGCACAACCGCCCACAATACCCGCCGCAGGTCACGCAGGTCAAAGCGCCACGGACGGCGCCTTCGCGGCCGCTCCCGCGGGCCTCATGGTCCGGTGGGTTCGGGTGTTGGGTCGGTTAGGTGCCGCTGGGTCCGTTGCGGTGCTCCATGCCCGATGCCAGCCGCAGCACCATGTCGGAGAAAATCAAATCGGTGTCGAGATCGTCCATCACACCGGTCATCTCCAACAGCACGAACCCGTGCAAAGCCGACCAGAACTCCAGAGCCGCGTAGAACGCCTCCTCGCCGTCGAGGCCATAGGAAGCCAACACAGAGATCACCGGTGCGGCTGCACCCCTGGTCGCCTCCGTGTACTCCGGGTCATCGCCCCCCAACGGCATCCGGGTGAACGCCGAGTAACGGCCTCGGTGGTGGTGGGCATAGCTGCGGTATGCGCTGGCCATCGCCAGGACAGCGTCTTCACCGTCGCGGCCCTCGCCGACGGTGTTGAGCATGTCGATCAGGTCACCGATCACCCGCATCCGCACACTGCGGCGCAGGTCTTCCAGACTGTGTACGTGGTTGTAGAGCGACGGCCCCTTGGTGCCCAGCTGGCTCGCGAGCGCGTTGATGGTCAGCGTGTCCCATCCCTCCCGGTCCAGGAAGGTGAGCGCTGCGTTGACGATGATGTCGCGGCTCAGCTTGGCCGACCGTGCCGGTGATTTCCCCCCGGCGCGCGCCGGGCGGCCCGCCGACTGCGGTTCCGGTCGAGCTGCCATAACGATCGTCCTTCGGATATCAACGACCCGATTCTCGCCTGAAATGGGTCAGCGAAGAACTCTAGTTGACGCGGCCCCCGGACAGCTTGGCCAGCTGCCAGATGATGGCGTCACTAATCCGGCGGGGTGGCGGGGTTGGGGCGGGCAACTGCGCGAACCCGGACACTGCGCGAGTCGTTATGCGTAGGCTCGGCTGAACCGAACACGCTGCAGAAATGGCGGAATGGAGAAGGGGCCCGCTGTGAAGATGACTTCCCTGGGCGGGGCGCTGGGCGCCTGCGCAGTTGCCATACCGGTCCTGGTGGCCGGCGCGACCGGAATGCCGGCGGCGGAGGCCAAGAACGGTGACACCCACATCACCGGCGTGGGATTGGTGAAGACGGTGGACTGCAACGACTCCACGCTGCTCGTCAACGGCTCGTCGAACGTCATCACGGCGATGGGCACCTGCTGGGCGGTCACTATGCAGGGTTCGTCGAACACCGTCATCGCCGACGCCGTGACCAACGACATCACCGTCTACGGCTTTGATCAGACCGTGTTCTTCCACAACGGCACTCCGGCGCTGGTGGACCGAGGCCGCGAACTGGGTATGACGAACCGGATCAGTCGAATTCCGGCGTAGACGACTGCCGGCACCCTGCGACCATGAAGCGAGAAATCATGTGCCCGCACATCGCCCGACTCGCAACAGCCACCGGCGCGCTCGCCCTGACTCTCGCGTTCGGCCTGGCCGGTTGTGGGTCGGAGAGCAACGACAGCAACTCCCCGACTGCAACCGCGGGAGCCTCCGGCGCACAGGTGGAGGTCGGCAACACCATCAACTACGGGTCGTTCGGCACCACCGCCGAGATCGACTGTGCCGACGGCAAATCGCTCAACGTCGGGGGCTCCAACAACAAGCTCACCGTCAGCGGGACCTGCTCGGCGGTCAGCATCGGCGGGGCCGACAACAAGATCACCCTCAACAGGATCGACAAGAAGCTCAGCGTCGTCGGCCTGAACAACACCGTCACCTACAAGAACGGCGATCCCAGCATTGACAACCTGGGCTCGGGCAACGACATCAAGAGGGGTTAACCCGGAGGGCCCGGCATCACGTTGAGGCTGAATCCTGGGCGCGAGAGAGTAAGAAGACGCCGCCAGTTCAGCCTCAACCACAGAGCCGCGTTGCTACGCCTCGGCAGCGCCGTGCCGACCGGCGCCGGCCACGAACCGTTGCGCTCCCGCCAGCGACTCCGCGGCGGCCCGGGAGATGCTGGCGAACTCGTAGTCCAGAGCGTCCTTTTCGGGCATCCCCCACTGGTTGAGCAGCGAGAGCCGATCCGAACGCATGGACTGCTGCGGCAGCGCGGCCAGCTCGGCCGCGAGCTCCTCAGCGCGTTCGCGCGCCTGGCCCTTGGGCACCACCCGGTTGGCCAGTCCGATCGCCAGCGCCTCCTCGGCCTCCACACCGCGACCGGTGAGAATCATGTCCATAGCCCGGCTCTGCCCTATCAGCCTTGGCAGCCGCACCGTGCCGCCATCGATCAGCGGAACCCCCCAGCGCCTGTCGAACACTCCGAACACCGCGTCCTCCTCGACGACGCGCAGATCACACCACAGCGCCAACTCCAGGCCACCGGCGACGGCGTAACCGCTCACCGCGGCGATCACCGGCTTGGAAAGCATCATCCGCGTCGGCCCCATCGGACCCGGGCCGGATCGATGTACCTCGTTAGATTCCGGAGTGCCGAAGGCTTTGAGATCAGCTCCCGCGCAGAAGGTTCCGTTGTCGCCCCAGAGCACCGCCACCGTTGCCGTGTCATCGCGGTCGAACTCGTCGAACGCGGCGAACAACTCCGCTGCGGTCGGCCCGTTAACCGCGTTGCGCGTCGCTGGCCTGTTCATGATCACCGTCGTTACCGGGCCCTTGCGTTCGACCCGCACACCTTCGCTCATGTCGCCTCCATCAGTTGGGGTTGGCCACGCCGTACAGTCAGGTCCGCGGCGAAGCCAGCGTACACACACCGCAGTGTCGCGCCCGGCCAGTCGGCCGGCAACAATTCGTCGGGCAGCATCGGGTCGGTGATCAGATGGCGCACCATACCCGCCGCCACCGCGAAGCGGCCTGGAATGTCTGTCGCAGAGGCCATCTGGTCGACCAGGGCACGCCCGGTCTGCGCCCATCCGGGTAGATCCCACAATTGCTGCGCCAATTCGATGGGGTCATCGTCACGGGCCTTGAGCACCCGCATCCGGGCCAGGACTCCGGCATCCAGCCCGGCGTCGATATTGTCCGGCCGCATCCACACACCTTCGCGCAATTCGGCGAAGCGCTTGTTCTGCAACGTGGTTCGCAAAGCAGCACGAGTGCGGGGGTCGGTGCCCACGCTGGTGATGACCAGCGTGGTCCACTGTCCGCGCCAGGCCCGCACCCGCGGATGCATAGCGTCGTCCTGCCGCCGCTGGCGGGCCAGCAACCGATCGGACAACTGGTAGCCGTCCGCCGATCGGATCAGGTCTCCGGCAGCGACCATCCGGGTAAGCGCTACCCGCAACGTTGACTCCCGAATATCGAAATCCCTGGTCAACATGATCAATTCGGCAGCTGTTGCCCATGCCGGATGAGCGCCGAGCAGCACGCTGAGCACCACCGACCGTGCTGTCATCCGTGGTGGCCTGCTCGTCATCGTTAGACCTGCGAGGCCCGGCGGCCATGGTCGCCGTACGGCTCGTCGCGGTTGCGCACCGCTTGCCGGAACCCGTGTTCCACGGCGTCAGCGACGAAGGCGTGCCCCTCGGGCGTGTGCCGGGCGACTCCGTCGAATACAGTGCTGACCAACCTGCTCGTGGCCACGCCCTGCTGCAGCAATGGTGCGTTGAGCGCCAGTTTGACCATGATGAGCTGATTGACCGGCATAGCGGCGATGCGGCCGACGAGGCGTTCGGTGCGCTCGTCGAGGTCTTCAGGATCGGGGGCCTCGATTGCGAGCCCCCACTCCGCGGCCTGCGCGCCGGTGATGCAATCCCCGGTCAGTAGAAGGCGTTTGGCGCGCTGATCGCCGAGCCGATGGGTCCACAGGCCGGCGGCGGGCACACCCCACACCCGGGTGGGCGGGTAACCGATTTTGGCGTCGGCCGCGGCTATTACCTGGTCGGCATGCAACGCAATGTCCGTGCCGCCGGCGACGCAGTAGCCGTGGATCTTGACCACTGTCGGCTTGTCGGCGTGCATCAGGCTGGAAAACCCGCGCACGAATCGGCTCATCATCTGATAGTCGACCATCGGGTCCCAGGGCTGGTTGGGCAGGTGATTGACCGCTTGGGTCTTGCCGTCGAGCACAGTGCCCTCATACGAGCCGCCGCCGCCGGCCGACGATGATCCGTCAGCGTAGGCACCGAGATCGAAGCCGGCGCAGAACCCCTCCCCCCGGCCCGAGACGAGGATGACGTGCACATCGGGATCCAGGTCGGCGCGTTCGACGAGCGCCGAGAGTTCAAGCGGAGTGTCGGCAACGATCGCGTTGCCCTTCTCCGGGCGGTTGAATGTAATCCGCGCAACCCGGTCGGAGACTTCGTAGGTCATCGTCTTCAGGTTGTCGAAGTCAACGGGACTGATCGGTTGCGGCTCCACTAGTTGGCCTTAACCAGCGCACGCTCCAGGATCGGCGCGAGGTCCAGCCCCGTCGGCATGGTCCCGAACGCACCGCCCCACTGCCCACCGAACCGAGTGGCCAGGAACCCCTCGGCGACCGCAGGGTGGCCGAAGCGCACCAGCAGCGAACCTTGCAGCGCCAGACAGATGTCTTCGGCTATCTTGCGGGCCCGGTACTGGATGGTGTCGAGGTTGCTGAAGTCCCCCAACTGGCTTCTGAGATGCCCGACGTGGGCGTCCAACCGCGGATCCTGGCCCACGCTCTTGGCCAGCTCCCCGAACAGCACGTCAACACATTCAGGACGCGTCGCTATAGCCCGCAGGGTGTCCAGCGCACTGACGTTGCCCGAACCCTCCCAGATACCCATCAGCGGCGCTTCGCGGTAGAGGCGCGGCATCCCGGAGTCCTCGATATAGCCGTTGCCGCCAAGGCATTCCATCGCCTCGGCGGCGTGCTTTGGGCTCTGTTTGCACACCCAGTACTTGCTGGCCGCCAGCCCGATACGACGCAGCAGCGCCTCGGTCTCATCGCCACGCACGGCGCCGTCGGTGGCGCCGGCCATCCGCATCGCTACGATGGTCGCCGCCTCGGCCTCGACGGCCAGATCTGCTAGCACATTGCGCATCAGCGGCTGGTCAATCAGGTAGGCGCCGAAGGCCTTTCGGTGCTGGGCGTGGTGGATCGCCCGGGCCAGCCCGGTACGCATGCTCGAGGCGCCGCCCAACGTACAGCCGAGCCGGGTGATGTTGACCATCTCGATGATGGCCGGCACGCCGCGGCCTTCCTCGCCGATCAGCCAGGCGGTGGCGCCGTCGTATTCAACTTCTGATGAGGCGTTGGCGTGGTTACCGAGCTTGTCTTTGAGCCCCTGCAGGAACATCCGGTTGCGGGCGCCGTCAGGCAGGATACGCGGGAGGAAGAAGCACGACAGTCCGCCGGGCGCCTGCGCAAGCACTAGGAAGACATCACACATCGGCGCTGAGGTGAACCACTTGTGGCCGGTCAGGCTGTAGCTGCCATCGGCATTCGGTGTGGCAGCAGTGGTGCCGGCCCGGACGTCGGAGCCGCCCTGTTTCTCTGTCATCGACATGCCCGCGGTGATGCCGACCTTTGTGGTCGCCACCTTGAGCTCGGCGTCGTATTGGCGGCTGGTCAGCAGTGGCTCGTAGATCGCGGCCAACTCGGGACTGAAGCGCAGCGACGGGACGACGGCGTAGGTCATCTCAACAGGGCACATGTGCCCAGGCTCGACGGTCCATACCGAGTTCTTGGCGGCACGGACGACGTGCGCGCCGGCCCGGTCATCGGCCCACGCTGCGCCGGCGAGGCCGTGGGCGATCGCGGCGCGCATCAGCTCGTGGTAGGCAGGGTCGTACTCCACCTCGTCGATGCGGTGGCCGGTGCGATCGTGAGTGCGCAGAATCGGCCGGTTGCGGTCGGCCAGCTCGCCCCAGCGGATTGCCTGCCGGCTGCCGGCCAGCGCGCCCAGCTCAGTGACCTCGTCGAGGCCCCATTGCCCGCCTTCCCGGATCAGCGCTTCGACGAGCGCCGGCGAGGCGGCGGGGTTGTAGTCCTCCAGCGGCGGAACCTGGTTGATAACGACGTGAGTATCGGGCATGCGTCCATATTACATTTTTCGAACAATTGGACAAGAGATGTAATGGATCAGGGTTGTCGGTAGGCGGTGCGAGAATGCCGACGTGGGCAAGCAACCGGAGCAGCGGGTGACAAACCCTGTCGCCCGGGACCCGTCCGGTGCGCTGATGCTGGTGTTGATATGCAGCTGGCTTCTTTTCGCCGTGGCGTTCGTCGCCGGCAATGTTGTCGTTCTTTGCTGGGCAGGGTTCAACCTCTTGGTGCTTCAGGGGCTGGGGCTTGTCGATGTCCTCGTCGTTAGCGGCATGGGCGCCGCCTCGGGGAAGCTGAATCAAATCGCAGACACGCTTCGCCGGCAGCACAATTACGTCATCTGCGCGGAAGATTACGCTGGCGCTCCGCGTCACATCAAAGCCACGATGCAACAAATTTTCCTGTCCGCGGAGTCGCTGCGCACCAGTCGGGCACACCAAGAGGGCATGTTCGGCGACGTCGACATCGAGCACGTGCTGTTTTCGGCAGCCGAACGCGCGGTGCAGGCCGAAGCGCGGGCCAGCGTCGAAAACTCCACCGCACGAGCCAAGTCCACAACGAGGATCGACACCAGTGACATCACGGACCGGGTCGCGTCGGTGTCCACCGGCTATGACGAGGCCCGCAAGGTCTCGGAGGATGTCCTCCACGGCCGCGGCCGTGGCGCAACGGATCCACCGCCGTCGTGGACGACGGCCGCCTGGCAAGCGATACAGTCGGCGGCCGATTGGGTCACCCGCGCCCGCCGGGAGGAAATCACGTGAAAGTTGTTTTCCTGCACGGCATTGGCGACGGTCTCCCCATGCGCGAATGGCTCAGCGCCCTCAATGGCGCCCTCGACGAGGCCGGTCACCCGCCGATCAATGACAGCCAGGTGTTCGCACCCCGCTACGCCTCGTTACTCACGACTGACGGAATTTCCGCGAAGATGCCCGACGTTACGTACAAACCGAAGGACGACAGGCAAAGTCGGCGCGAGTTCGAACGACGCCAGGCTGCCGTGCAGCGCTTGTTGCAGCAGGAACCCAATGTCGCGACGTTTGGTTTCAATAATGTGCCCAAGCCGTGGATGGCGGCTGCCCATGGCATCGGAGCTGACTGGTTGCCGGTGATGAACCTCGATCAGGTCCGCCGATACGTGGACAGCGAGGGGCATCGGGGCGCGATTCTGCGCTACCTCCTCGATCAGCTACCCGCCAGCGGTGACATCGTGCTCATCGGCCACAGCCTGGGCAGTGTCGTCGCAATCGATCTGCTGGACCATCTGCCGAAAGACCTTCGGGTGCGCCGGTTCATCACACTCGGCAGCCCGGCCAACAACGAGGCACTGCACCGCGGCAGTGATCGGCTGCTCAAGAAGTTCCCATACTCACGGGTGAACGACTGGATCAACGTCTTCAGCTATCGGGACATCGTCACCATGGGGCGCGGACTCGCATCGATCTTCCCAGGCGCACAGGATTTCGCGATCAATATTGCCGGCATTATCGGACACGCACCTGAGCACTATCTCGCGAATCCCTCCGTTGCGAAACTGGTCGCCGACATTCTCTACCCCACCAAGCAGATCGTCCGAGCCAGCTCCGGCCTCACCGTCCGGCTCACCGACGACCATCTCTTCACATTGATCAGGCTGCACTTCGCCTCGACGGTCGCAAAGAACATCAAGGATGAAGAGCGCGCCAAACGCTACACCGACGCCCTGAACGTTATTCAGGACGACCTCGCCGCCCAGCTTCAGCAGGCGGCCGATGCCGGCCATCCGTTACCCTCCGAGTTGCACTCGATCATCGCCGGTCACCTCCCGCCGCTGCCGCACCGGCTGGAGCTGAGCGAAGCGGTCATGGTGCTGACCACGCTGACCGCCACCAACTTCGTCGAGCCTTACCCGATCGACACCGGTGATGCGCCGAAGGACGCGCTCGGCGAGATGATGGAACAACTCGGCTTCAGCCGTGATCGCAGCGCTAAGATCGTCACCGCGCTAACCGAGGTCGACCGCCTTCTGAAACGGACCGGCGGGATTCCGTGGGGTCGGATCGGTGTCGCGGCAGCGGGTTTGGCGCTGCTTGCCGCCGGACCCGTCGGCATCATGGCCGCGGCCCCGGCATCCGCGTACGGGGGGGCGGCGATCACCGGCGGCCTCGCAGCTTTCGGCCCGGGCGGCATGGTGGGCGGACTGGCCACGCTCGGGACCCTCACCGGAGGTGGGGCGGCCATCGCGGCCGGAGCGACGCTCAGCGGTTCCAGCGCGGAAACCGTCACCCTCAACGTGACTCAGCTCAGCCTGCGCGTCGCAGCCGACTACGCGCTCAAGCTGCTCGACCTCCCGGTTGACAGTGAGTTGTGGGGTCAGCTGACGTTGTTGGAGACACAGATTTCTGCGGAACTGAATCGGCTAGAGACGTTCAGCGACCCGAAAGCCACTCGGGTTCAACAACTCCGCAGCGCAAAAGACGCCGTGACGAAGTTGCTGGGATTCGTGGTAGACAAGGGCCTCGGCGGGGCGACCGCTGTTGCCGGAAGGGCGGCCAACTAGCCGCCGACGTGTTCGCGCAGGAATGCGATGCCATCCTTGCAGCCCTCATCGGCGGTCTCGCGGATGACCGGCGCACCCGCCGCGGTTACCCGCCAACAGCAGCTGCGGATCGATCTGCCCGGTGCCGAAGTTGGCGTGCCAATCACGGCCAGAGCCGGCGGCATCCTAGAAGTCGTTGCAATGCACCAGTCCGATGCTGCCGGTGATGCCTTCAGGTGACCACCAAGGGTTTTGCGGCTCATGCCGCTGAGTAGTTGTTGCGTGGTGGCCAGTCCACCGTTGGCGGCAAACACCTCTTCGACGAACATGCGCCGATGCGGCGCCACAGCAACTAGCGCGAAAGTCGACGCTGTGGGCAACCCGCCCACCCGACGCAGAAGCCCCCACACGCGGAGCGTGCGGGGGCCGTTGCGTGTGCTGGCGCTAGCGGTAGTCGCTATAGCCGTAGTCGTCCAGCGGCACCGCGGGTCCGGCAGCCTGGCCGAAGTCCGGGCTGTAGAACTGATCTTCGTAGGACGGGATCGTGTACGCCGCTGCCCGCGCCTCCTCGGTGGGCTGCACCTGGATGTTGCGGTAGCGGTTGATACCCGTACCGGCCGGGATCAGCTTGCCGATGATCACGTTCTCCTTCAGACCGTTGAGCCTGTCGCTGCGGCAGTTGATCGCCGCATCGGTCAGCACTCGGGTTGTCTCCTGGAACGACGCCGCGCTCAGCCACGAGTCGGTGGCCAGGCTCGCCTTGGTGATGCCCATCAGCACCGGCCGGCCGGCCGCGGGCTCGCCGCCCTCGGCTACCACGCGCCGGTTCGCGGCCTCGAAATCCCCTCGCTCCGTCAACGAACCGGGCAGGAACTCCGTGGCACCCGAGTCGATGATGGTCACGCGGCGAAGCATCTGCCGCACGATCACCTCGATGTGCTTGTCGTGGATCGACACACCCTGTGCGCGGTAGACCTCCTGGACCTCCCTGACGAGGTGGATCTGTACCTCGCGCGGGCCCTGCACACGCAGCACCTCATGGGGGTCGGCGGAGCCTTCCATCAACTGCTGGCCCACCTCGACGTGGTCGCCATCGGTGAGCAGCCGCTCGGTGCCGTCGTCGTGCTTGAACACGCGCAACCGCTGACGCTTGGAGAGCTTGTCGTAGACCACTTCCTCGTCACCGTCGTCGGGGACGACGGTCATCTTGTAGAAGCGTTCACCCTCCTCGAGGCGAACCCGTCCGGTGACGTCGGCGATCGGCGCCTTGTCGCGCGGAACCCGGGCCTCGAACAGCTCCTGCACGCGGGGCAGACCACCGGTGATGTCGCCACCACCGGTCACGCCGCCCTGGTGGAACGTGCGCATGGTCAGCTGCGTGCCGGGCTCGCCAATGGACTGCGCGGCCACGATGCCAACCGCCTCACCGATGTCCACCAGCTTGCCGGTGGCCATCGAGCGGCCGTAGCAGGTCGCGCACACGCCCGTGCCCGTGGTGCAGGTCAGCACCGAGCGCACCTTCACCTCGGTGATGCCCGCGCCCAGCAGCGCTTCGATCGCCGGGTCGCCCAGGTCGTGACCACGCTCGACGACGACGTTGCCGCTCTCGTCGATCGCGTCGGCGGCCAGGGTCCGCGCGTATGCCGAGGTTTCGACGTGCGGATCCCGGACCAGCGTGCCGTCGGGGCCAACCTCGGCCAGTTCGACGACGATGCCGCGCTCGGTTTCACAATCGTGCTCGCGGACAATGACGTCCTGCGACACGTCCACCAGGCGCCGAGTCAGGTACCCCGAGTCGGCGGTACGCAACGCGGTGTCGGCCAAGCCTTTTCGCGCCCCGTGGGTGTTGATGAAGTACTCCAGCACCGTCAGGCCCTCACGGAACGACGACTTGATCGGCCGCGGAATGAACTCACCCTTCGGGTTGGTCACGAGGCCCTTCATGCCGGCCAACGTGCGCATTTGGGTGAAGTTACCCGTGGCACCGGAGTCGATGATCGTTATGATCGGGTTGTCGACAGGATAGTGATCGCGTAACGCATTGCCGACCTCGTCGGTGGCTTCCTGCCAGATCTTCACCAGAGCCTGGTTGCGCTCGTCGCGGTTGAGTGCGCCGCGCTGGTACTTGCGCTCAATCCCATCGGCTTCCTTCTCATAGCGCTCCAGGATTTCCTGCTTCTCCGGCGGCACCAGCACGTCCGCCATCGACACCGTGACGCCCGAGCGGGTGGCCCAGTAGAAACCGGTGTCCTTGAGCTTGTCCACGGTCTGCGCGACCACGATCATCGGACAGCGCTCGGCCAGATCGTTGATGATGGCCGCCTGCACCTTCTTGTGCATCTGTTCGTTGACGAACGGATAGCCCAACGGCAGCAGCTCGTTGAACATCACGCGGCCCAGGGTGGTCTCTGCCGTCCAGGAATCACCCGGCCGCCAGCCGTTTTCACCGAACAGCTCTTCCTCGACGTCGGCAGGTGGACGCTGTTGGGACAACCGCACCTTGATCTTGGCGCGCACCGACAGTGCTCCGCGGTCCAGCGCCATGATCGCTTCGGCCGGCGACGAGTACACACCCGACTCCGGCCGGTCCTTCGCACCCGCCCGGTATTCACCGGTGTCGCCATCGACCGCAGTGGTCAGGAAGTACAGCCCGGTCACCATGTCCAGGCGGGGCATGGCCAGCGGGCGCCCCGACGCGGGCGACAGGATGTTGTTGGAAGACAGCATCAGGATGCGGGCCTCTGCCTGCGCCTCGGCGCTCAACGGCAGGTGCACCGCCATCTGGTCGCCGTCGAAGTCCGCGTTGAAGGCCTCGCAGACCAACGGGTGCAGCTGAATAGCCTTGCCCTCCACGAGCATTGGCTCGAAAGCCTGGATACCAAGGCGGTGCAGCGTCGGCGCACGGTTCAACAGCACCGGGTGCTGGGCGATAACCTCCTCAAGCACATCCCACACCTGCGGACGCTGACGTTCCACCATCCGCTTGGCGCTCTTGATGTTCTGCGCGTGGTTGAGGTCGACAAGCCGCTTCATCACGAACGGCTTGAACAGCTCCAGCGCCATCAGCTTGGGCAGTCCGCACTGGTGCAGCTTGAGCTGCGGGCCGACCATGATGACACTGCGGCCGGAGTAGTCGACACGCTTGCCGAGCAGGTTCTGCCGGAACCGGCCCTGCTTGCCCTTCAGCAGATCGCTCAGCGACTTCAGCGGACGGTTGCCCGGCCCCGTAACAGGTCTGCCTCGTCGTCCGTTGTCGAACAGCGCATCCACCGACTCCTGCAGCATCCGCTTCTCGTTGTTGACGATGATCTCGGGCGCGCCGAGGTCGATCAGCCTCTTGAGCCGATTGTTGCGGTTGATCACCCGGCGATACAGGTCGTTGAGGTCGCTGGTGGCGAATCGGCCACCGTCGAGCTGCACCATCGGCCGCAGTTCCGGCGGGATCACCGGCACCGCGTTGAGCACCATGCCCATCGGTGAGTTGCCGGACTTCTGGAATGCAGCAACGACCTTAAGCCGCTTCAAGGCACGAAGCTTCTTCTGCCCCTTGCCGTTACGGATGACATCGCGCAGCCTCGTGGCCTCAGCCTCGATGTCGAAGTTCTCGATCAGCTTCTGGATCGACTCCGCCCCCATAGAGCCGATGAAGTACTCACCGTAGCGGTCGACCAGTTCGCGATAGAGGTTCTCATCGACGATCAGCTGCTTGGGAGCCAGCTTGGTAAACGTCGACCAGATCTCGTCGAGCCGGTCCAGCTCGCGCTGCGCGCGATCACGCAGCTGGCGCATCTCCCGCTCGCCACCGTCGCGAACCTTGCGCCGCGCATCCGCTTTGGCGCCCTCAGCCTCCAGCTGCGCCAGGTCGCTCTCCAGCTTCTGCGCGCGGGCCTCGAGATCGGCGTCGCGCTGGTCGGCGACCACCTTCTTCTCGACCTCCATCTCAGCTTCCAACGTCGAGAGCTCGTTGTGCCGCGTCTCGTCGTCGACGGCGGTGATGACGTATGCCGCGAAGTAGATGATCTTTTCGAGATCCTTCGGCGCCAGGTCCAGCAGATAACCAAGCCGGCTCGGCACGCCCTTGAAATACCAGATGTGCGTGACAGGCGCAGCCAGCTCGATGTGGCCCATCCGCTCGCGGCGCACCTTGGCGCGGGTCACCTCGACGCCGCAACGCTCGCAGATGATGCCCTTGAAGCGCACACGCTTGTACTTGCCGCAGTAGCACTCCCAGTCGCGAGTCGGTCCGAATATCTTCTCGCAGAACAAGCCGTCCTTCTCAGGCTTCAGCGTGCGGTAGTTGATGGTCTCAGGCTTCTTGACCTCGCCGAAAGACCACTGACGGATGTCCTCGGCGGTGGCCAGGCCGATGCGGAGTTCATCGAAGAAGTTGACGTCGAGCACGTAACTCCCTTTCCCCTTGCGGGTTTAGTAGCGAACAACTAGAAGGTGTAAGCCAGGCCTACGCAAGATCTTCCACGGAAGCAGATTCGTTGCGAGACAAATTGATTCCCAGATTCGCCGCAGCGCGCTCCAGGTCCTCATCGTCGCCGTCACGCATCTCGATCGCAGCGCCGTCGGACGACAACACCTCGACGTTGAGGCATAACGCTTGCAGTTCCTTGAGCAGCACCTTGAACGACTCCGGGATTCCCGGCTCGGGGATGTTCTCGCCCTTGACGATCGCCTCGTACACCTTGACCCGGCCGACGGTGTCGTCGGACTTGATGGTCAACAACTCCTGCAGCGTGTATGCCGCGCCGTAGGCCTGCATGGCCCAGCACTCCATCTCACCGAACCGCTGGCCACCGAACTGCGCCTTACCGCCCAGCGGCTGCTGGGTGATCATCGAGTACGGGCCGGTGGAGCGGGCGTGGATCTTGTCGTCCACCAGGTGGTGCAGCTTGAGGATGTACATGTAGCCGACCGTCACCGGATACGGGAACTGTTCGCCGCTGCGGCCGTCGAACAGCATCGCCTTGCCATCGTCGTCGACAAGCACGTCGCCGTCGCGGTTGGGCCGCGTCGAGGCCAACAGGCCCTGCAGCTCCTCCTCACGGGCACCGTCGAACACCGGGGTTGCGGTCATGGTGTCCGGCCCGGCCGACAGGAGCTCCTCGGGGAGGCGCTCGGCCCAGTCGGGAACGTGGCCATGGGCATCCTTTTCAACGGTCCAGCCTGATTTGGTGACCCAGCCCAGGTGGGTTTCCAGGATCTGGCCGATGTTCATCCGGCGCGGCACACCGTGGGTGTTCAGGATGATGTCCACCGGCGTGCCGTCCGGCAGAAACGGCATATCCTCTACAGCCAGAATCTTGCCGATCACGCCCTTGTTGCCGTGCCGTCCGGCCAGCTTGTCACCGTCGGAGATTTTGCGCTTCTGGGCGACGTACACCCGGACCAGCTCGTTGACCCCGGCCGGCAGTTCGTCGTCGTCCTCACGCGAGAACACCCGGATGCCGATCACCTTGCCGGATTCGCCGTGCGGCACCTTCAGCGAGGTGTCGCGAACCTCACGGGCCTTCTCACCGAAGATCGCGCGCAGCAGGCGCTCCTCCGGCGTCAGCTCGGTCTCGCCCTTCGGTGTGACCTTGCCGACCAAGACGTCGCCGTCGCGGACCTCGGCGCCGATGCGCACGATGCCGCGCTCATCGAGATCGGCCAGCACCTCATCGGAGATATTCGGGATATCCCGGGTGATCTCCTCGGCGCCCAACTTGGTGTCACGTGCGTCGATCTCGTGCTCTTCGATGTGGATCGAGGTGAGCACGTCCTCCTCGACGAGGCGATTGGACAGGATGATCGCGTCCTCGTAGTTGTGACCTTCCCACGGCATGATTGCGACCAACAGGTTCTTGCCGAGCGCCATCTCACCGTTCTCAGTGCACGGTCCGTCGGCGATGACCTGGCCGACCTCCACCCGTTGCCCGGCGTCCACGATCGGGCGCTGGTTGGCACAGGTGCCGTGGTTGGAGCGGGCGAACTTGCGCATCCGGTAGGTGTGCCGGGTGCCGTCGTCGGCCATCACCGTGGCGTAGTCGGCGGACACCTCCTCGATGATGCCGGCCTTGTCGGCGACGACGACGTCGCCGGCGTCGATCGCGGCACGCAGCTCCATCCCGGTGCCGACCAGCGGCGCCTCGCTGCGCACCAGCGGAACCGCCTGGCGCTGCATGTTGGCGCCCATCAATGCGCGGTTGGCGTCGTCGTGTTCCAGGAACGGAATCATGGCCGTGGCCACCGACACCATCTGGCGCGGCGAGACGTCCATGTAGTCCACCTCGGACGAAGACACGTACTCGACCTCGCCGCCCTTGCGACGCACCAGGACGCGCGCCTCGGTGAAGCGGCCGTCGTCGTCGATTGGCGAGTTGGCCTGTGCCACCACGTGGCGGTCCTCCTCGTCGGCGGTCAGATAGTGGATCTCTTCGGTGGCCACACCATCGATGACCTTGCGGTACGGCGTCTCGATGAAGCCGAACGGGTTGACCCGCGCGTACACCGACAGCGAACCGATCAGCCCGATGTTGGGGCCCTCCGGGGTCTCGATCGGGCACATCCGGCCGTAGTGGCTGGAGTGGACGTCGCGGACCTCCAGGCCGGCGCGTTCACGGGACAGCCCACCAGGACCCAGCGCCGACAGCCGGCGCTTGTGGGTCAGACCCGACAGCGGGTTGTTCTGATCCATGAACTGCGACAGCTGGCTGGTGCCGAAGAACTCCTTGATCGCGGCGACCACCGGGCGGATGTTGATCAGTGTCTGCGGCGTGATGGCCTCGACGTCCTGAGTGGTCATCCGCTCGCGGACCACCCGCTCCATCCGGGACAGACCGACTCGGATCTGGTTCTGGATCAGCTCGCCCACCGACCGCAGCCGACGGTTGCCGAAGTGGTCGATATCGTCGGTCTCCACCGGCACCTCGACGCCGCCCGGGGCAGTCATCGTGGTCTGGCCCTCATGCAGCCGGGCGAGGTACTCGATGGTGGCGACGACGTCTTCTTCGTTCAGCGTGGTCGACGAAATCTCGGCCGGCTTTCCGCCCAGGCCGAGCTTCTTGTTGACCTTGTAGCGGCCCACTCGGGCCAGGTCGTAACGCTTCTCCTTGAAGAACAGGTTCTCCAGCAGAGTCTGCGCGGACTCCTTGGTAGGCGGTTCGCCTGGACGCAACTTGCGGTAGATGTCCAGCAGCGCCTCGTCGGTGCCAGCGGTGTTGTCCTTCTCCAGCGTCGACATCATGATCTCGGAAAAGCCGAACCGCTCGGTGATCTGCTCCTTGGTCCAGCCCAGCGCCTTGAGTAGCACGGTGACCGGCTGCCGGCGCTTGCGGTCGATGCGCACACCCACGGTGTCGCGCTTGTCGACGTCGAACTCGAGCCATGCGCCGCGACCGGGAATCACCTTCACACTGTGCAAGGTCTTCTCGGTGGACTTGTCGATGTTCTCGTCGAAGTACACGCCGGGCGACCGAACCAGCTGGCTGACCACTACACGTTCGGTGCCGTTGATGATGAACGTGCCCCTTTCGGTCATCATCGGGAAGTCGCCCATGAACACCGTCTGGCTTTTGATCTCGCCGGTGTTGTTGTTGATGAACTCGGCCGTGACGAACAGCGGAGCCGCGTAGGTCATGTCCTTGTCTTTGCACTCGTCGACAGGGGCCTTGACCTCATCAAAGCGTGGGTCAGAGAACGACAGCGACATCTGCCCGGAGAAGTCCTCGATGGGCGAGAGCTCCGCGAGCACGTCGCCGAGGCCACCAACCGGGACGGCGTCGCCACGGGCGGCGGCGGCCTCGCGCGAGCGCTCGGAGCCGACCAGCCACTCGAACGACACGGTCTGCACATCAAGCAGCCCCGGAACCTCAAGCGGTTCGCGGAGCTTTGCGAAGGAGATTCGCCTGGGCGCTCCGGGGACGGAGTTATAGGCGGAAGCTGAGCGGTTTTTCGTGATTTGGCGGGAGACTGCCAAGATGCATCCTTCCGGCACCTCGTGCGACGACTTCGCACCCGGCATACACCGGATCCGTTCGCCGCGATATCTGCGTCGGTTTGGCCGGCGGACAGTCTGTCCAGATCTCACGACCGCAACATTGACGAGCCGAGGCGCAGCTCAGGGCTAGGACCACGGTGTCGGATGCGGCGCGAGGTGGGCAGGAAGCAGCCAGCGCAATGTCCAACAATAACGCAAGACAGCGTATTCCTCAACTGCGGTATGCAGGGCGCTAAAGGCGCTGGCTAGCGTCCTGACCTAGCCCCGCACACGTGCTGCACAACCAGACTGACCCCTACCGGCCCGTCAGTCAAGGGTGCGACGCGCATACGTCGCAGCTAGATCACGGCGACAACTGCCGCGCGGCGACATCTTCGTGATGGTCATATCGACTCGCGTATGCCGCTTGACTCGCGTATGCCGCTTGACTACGGCGAGGTCGAGGATTGGTGCGCCTAGCCCGCCGCCATCGGTCGGCGCGCATCGACCACCTGTGACGCGGCCGAGATGACCTGGACGATCTCGACCAGACCGGCGCGCTGGAACGCTCCGGTCACCTCGTCTCGGTCGAAAACCCGCAGGGCCGTCCGGCGCGACATCGCAACCCCGGCAAGCCGCAGCGAGCCCGGCCCCCGGGCGCAGGTGGTCAGCACCGCGATCCGTCCGCCCGGCTTGAGCACCCGCAGCATCTCGTCCAGCGCCGCTGCCGGATCCTCCATCAAGTACAGCGCGCCGTAGCAGCTCACCGCGTCGAAGGCGGCGTCGACGAACGGCAGGTCAGCGGCGTCGGCGCGGACATAGCCGACCGGGACGTCGGCGGGTGTCTCGATAACGGCCTGCGCCAGCATGGTGGCGGCGCTGTCCACACCCACCACCAGCCCGGCCCCGCCGTCGGATCCACCGGGGAGCAGCAGCCCGCGGGTGGTGTTTCCCGGGCCGCAGGCCAGGTCGAGCACGGTGTCGCCGACCCGGATGTCCAGCAGCTCGAGCTTCTGACGGAGCTCGTCACGTTGGTTGCGCTGGGTGAAGCCCCAGAACAGCACGGGCCGCCAAAAGCGTTCGTAGATCCGGGGCAGCACCGTCGAACCCATCATCCGCTGGCCAACGGTTTGCGGCACCAGCTCTGCGCCCAGAACGTCCAAATAGCCGTGCGTCACCGCCACATCAACATGGTCGGGCGACAGCAGCCCAATGATCTGTTGCAGCGGTGCCGCGTTGCGTTCAATCACACAGCACGCGCACCGACACGTCTGGCGTCAGCCCTCGCGCTGGGCGGGGATCGACGCGGTGGGTGCGTCGGCGCCGTCTATGGGGTTGTTTTCCAGGTCTTCGCGAATCGCTTCCTGAGCAGCCGGCGGCAGCGTGTGCATGATCGAGGCCACCCGCTCCCGGCGGCGCCGCACAGCATCCCGGAATGGCATACCCGGGGTAGCTGTGACCTGCGGCGGCACACCCGCGACCTCCTCGACGCCACCGTCGCTATGCCCGGCCTCGATCAGGGCCTGCTCCGCGGCCATGGTCGACTCGTCCTTTTCCTCGGACATGCCGATGGGCCCGATGCGGCGGCCGTTGAGGAACTGCTTGACGACGGGCTCTTCGCTGGTCAGCAGCACTTCCCGGGGGCCGAACATCACCAGTTTCTTGCGGAACAGCATGCCCATGTTGTCCGGCACGGTGCGAGCGATGTTGATGTTGTGCGTGACGATCAGGATGGTGCAGTCGATCTGAGCGTTGATGTCGATGAGCAGCTGGCTCAGGTAGGCGGTACGAACCGGATCGAGACCGGAGTCGGGCTCGTCGCACAGGATGATATCCGGGTCGAGCACCAGCGACCTGGCCAAGCCGGCGCGTTTGCGCATACCACCGGAGATCTCGCCGGGGAACTTCGTCTCATCTCCGGTCAGGCCCACCAATTCCATCTTCTCCATGACGATGTCACGGATTTCGCTTTCCTTTTTCTTGGTGTGCTCGCGCAGCGGGAAGGCGGCGTTGTCGTAGAGGTTCATCGAACCGAACAATGCACCGTCCTGGAACATCACGCCGAACAGCTTGCGAATCTCGTAGAGCTCCTTAGACGAGCACTCGATAATGTCGCTGCCGTCGACGATGATCGAGCCGCGCTCAGGACGCAGCAGGCCGATCAACGACTTCAGGAGCACGGACTTGCCGGTACCCGAGGGGCCAAGCAGCACGCTGACTTCGCCCTGGGGAACATCAAACGAGACATCCTCCCAAATTAGCGCTGACCCGAAGGACTTGGTCAAATCTTCGATCTCGATGCCGATACCCATAGGAATCCTTCCGGTGCAGCTGCTGGCCACCTGCCTCCCGCGTGTGGCTTGAGTCACTCTAGCGCACACGCCCCGGGAGCATCATGTTTGCGTCCACCTAAAATTTCCAGCGCCCGGGACGGCTACCCGTCAGCACTGGCCGACAACGCGAAAGTCCTCCGGAATCTGCCGATCCCATGGGACTTTCTCGGGTGAACTACTTGACGGTGACAGACGCACCGGCGGCTTCGAGCTTGGCCTTGGCCTCCTGCGCTGCCTCCTTTGCCACCTTCTCGAGCAACGGCTTGGGGGCCCCGTCGACCAGGTCCTTGGCCTCCTTGAGTCCCAGCCCCGAGACAATCTCTCGGACCGCCTTGATGACGCCGATCTTCTTCTCGCCGGCGGCCTCCAGGACGACGTCGAACTCGGACTGCTCCTCGGCGGCTTCGGCGGGCGCTGGGACAGCACCCGGTACGGCAGCTGCGACGGCGACCGGAGCGGCCGCGGTGACCTCGAAGGTCTCCTCGAACTTCTTGACGAAGTCCGAGAGCTCCAACAGTGTCAGTTCCTTGAACGCGTCGAGTAGTTCGTCGGTGCTGAGCTTGGCCATGGTGTGGATCCTTCCTGATTTGGGTGCGGGGTCGGGGATTGTTATTCGCCTGCTTCGGCGGGGGCTTCGGCCGCAGCCTCTGCTTGGGGTTCGGGGGCCGCTGGGGCCTCTGCAGAAGTGTCCGGGGATTCCTCTGCGGGAGCCACCGGAACGTCTGCCGCCTTCTTTGCTTCCAGTGCGGCGGCGAGACGGGCGACCTGCGACGCCGGGGCGTTGAACAGCCCCGCTGCCTTGGACAGGTTGGCCATCATGGCTCTGGCCAGCTTGGCCAGCAGCACCTCGCGGGACTCCAGATCGGCGATGCGTTCGACCTCGGCGACCGTCAGCGGGTGACCATCCATGTAGCCGCCCTTGATGACCAGCGCCTCGTTGTCCTTGGCGAAGGTCTTGATGGCCTTGGCTGCGTCGACTGCCTCGCCGGTAACGAACGCGATCGCCGTGGGCCCGGAAAACAGCTCGTCGAGGCCCTCGACGCCCGCCTGCTGCGCGGCACGCTTGACCAGTGTGTTCTTGGCAACCGAATAGGTGGCAGAGCCGCCCAGCGACCGGCGCAATTCGGCCAGGTTGGCCACCGTCAGACCGCGATATTCGGTGACCAGGGTGGCAGTCGCGGCCCTGAACTGTTCGGCGATGTCTGCAACGGCGGTGGCCTTGTCAGCCCTGGACATGCATGCCTCCTAGGTGTCCGACGGGTATCAACGGTCCTGCTGTTCGGTGCGCGCCAGCGAAGCCGGGGCCGACCCGGGAATGACGAACGCCCCGACGCAGGTTGCGGCCGGGGCGCGAAAAACACCTCGTCCTCCTGCGTGGGCCGCCCGGATATTCCCGGACCTTCAACCGATTGCTCGGTGACCGACGGTCTTCGGTGGAACGCCGACCAGATTAGCCCGACAGTCGGCGATCAGCCAAAACGGCCTGGCGATCTTTCGCGAGCGGGTGCTTGTCAGGTATAGCGGGTGCTTGTCAGGTATTCAGCAGCGCCGCCGCGCCGACGAGGCCGGCTTCGCTACCAAGCGCGGCGGGCAGCACGCGCACACCTCGCAGGAAGTCGAGTCGGGCATAGGATGCCAGCGCCTCGCGCAGCGGGTCGAACAGCAACGCCCCGGACTTCGCCACACCCCCGCCGATCACGACGAGGTCCAGATCGCACACCGCCGCGACCGACGCGATCGCCGCCCCGAGGGCATTAGCGCCACGCCGAAAGGCCCTCAGCGCCACGGCATCCCCCGTGTTCCCGGCATCGGCCAGCTCCTTGGCGTCGGCCTGTGCCGGAGCGTCCCAGCCATGTTCGCGCGCCCACTGAGCCATCCGCGGACCTGCGGCGATCGTCTCGACGCAGCCACGGCCGCCGCACGAGCACGACTGCCCATCGAGATCGACAACGACGTGGCCGACATGCCCGGCGTTTCCGGTGCAGCCGTCGTACGGGGCACCGTCGAGCACCAGCCCGCCGCCGACGCCGGTGGAAACCACCATGCCAAGCAGGAACGGCTCGTCGCGCCCCGCCCCGCGCCAGTGCTCGCCGAGCGCCATGCACAATCCATCGGCACCCAACCGAACGGGTTCGCCGACCAGCGCTGCCACCCGATCGACGATCGGAAAGCCTTGCCACGCCCTGATATTGATCGGACTCACGGTGCCGGCGGGTAAGTCGATCGGCCCAGCGGATGCGATGCCGACACCGCGGACGTGGCCGCGGACTGCGGCCATGGCTTCGGCGATCAGGGCCTCAACTGCCGCCCATACCGCATCTTCGTCGGCGTCCGGCGTGGGGCACTTCGCCCGGTGAACCAGGTTGCCGTCGGAATCCACCAGGCCGGCGGCGATCTTGGTACCGCCGATGTCGAGTGCCAGGACGGGGTCGGCCATCAGTGTTTGTGGGTGTTGTCGGGCTGGCGGGGGTCGCCGGGATGCTCGTAGCCGGGGGCGAGCCGGACCAAGGCTGCGCTGTGGCGATCAAGCCACAGCCGGAACGCCCGCCGCCGGGCCGCGGCGCGCAGGTGTGCTGTGATCGCCGGCCGCACGTCGTCCAGCAACGGGGCATCGGCGGCCTTTCGGCGCCAGCCGTGACGGTCTGCCGAGGGCGGGACGAAGCGGAGCGGATTGCGGTGGTGGTATGCCGCAACCTCGTCGTCAGTGACCTCGACGTCGGCTGTGACGTGCCCGAACAGCGCCCTGGCCAGCGGGGCAGCCAGCGCAGCCGCGGCCACGCTGCCGATCTCCAGCCGGGCTGTCACATCGGGCAGCAGCCGGTCCTCGGCAGGAATGGCCGACCCGTCGGAGCTCAGGCCCAGCGCAGTCGCCTCGGAAACCACCACCCGTTCGGTCACTAACACCTGGGTCAGCCAACGCCGTAGCTGCCGGCCCTCGCTGGTGCCCGGCGCCGGCAGCGTGGCCGACAGCGGCGTGGCACGCAGCCGCGCCTCGCGCGCGTCCACCTCGTCGACCGAAACCGCAACGCCGCCAACGGTGGCAACCACCTGGCCGGTCATCGAACCGTCACCTTCACCGCGGGCGAGTAGACCAGCCGGCCGGCGCAGCCGACCCGGACCAGCGCCCACCATTCGCCGGGTTTCACCCAGACGGGCGGGGCGACGTCGAAGGCGAGTTCGACCGTTCCGCCGGCCGGCATGACGGCGCCCACCGCGGCGGGCCCAATCCACTCCCATGTCCCCCACGGGCTGATGAGATGCGCTTCGACGGCCAGTTCGGCGTGGGCGTCGGTGGACACAGTCACCGCCAGTGGGGCCGACTCGCCGGCCGCCAGATCCACCTCATCCGGTCCGCCCACCAGGCGCAGCACTTCGGCATCCGGAGTGACATCCGTGGTTTCGACGGACACCGTGCAGATGTCCTCCACTACCTGCCGCCAGGCCGTCGGCAGATCTTCGCCGGTGACGACGAGCTGGGCGCGCACCGGGTACAGCCCAGGGACCGTGTCGGGCGGCATCGTCACAACGACGTCGGCCTCCAGGTGCTCTCCCGAGGGCAGCTCGAAGGGCAGCTCGGCAGGGGTCGCCGACCAGCCGTCCGGACACACCAGCGAGATGGTGCCGGCCAGCGCCGAGTCGGTGCAATCACTAGCGGCAGTGAGCCGCACCATCACCTGGTCGCCCGGCTGAGCGGCCAGCTGACGGGGGTGCAGGTGCGCGACGGCCGGCAGCCCGCCGAGCGGCGCGGGACCACGATTGTGCAGCCAGTACCGGGCGTACAGCGGCTGCGCGGCCTCGGCCTCGGTCGCCAGCACGGCGTCGTGCGCGTCGCACGCTCTGGACGCTTCGAGGCTCGCTCGCACCGTGCCGATCTGGTAGCCGTGCAGCCGCAGGTGCAGCTCGTCACGGTGGACCTCGCACGCCGAATCACTTTCCCGGCGCGGTCTTTCCAGCAGGTCGGCCAGCCTGCCCATCGATAGTGTGCCGACCGGGCAGCGAACCACGACGCTGGTGGCAGATCCGTGTGTCTCGACCAACCGCAGTGCCACCTCGCCGGGGTTGACCGGGCGACCGCTGCCGCCGGCGATCGGGTTGCCCGCTGCCTTCAGCGCGCCAAGCGCGACCGCGCCGTCCGAGGAAATCTCGAGCAGCGAGCCCACGGCCGGCAGAACGGCATTGGCGCAGACATCGGGAGCCGGCAAGGCCAGCAACGGATTCGAGAACTCAGCGCTTCGAGCCGGGACATCGCCGGCCCGCCAATCGCCCTCTCCCGACACCAGCGCGTAGTCGAAGGTATGGGTCCAGTGCTGCAACCCGAAATTCGAACCGTCCGGGGCGGTGCGGCGCGGCTCGTCTGTCCATGCTCCCGACGGCCAGCCCGTGCAGGAGCGCATCAGCGACGCGTGCAGAGTGCCTTCTGCGTCGACCGCGAAGCTCGGCACTCCGCGGTTAACCAGTGCGACAGTCCGTGGCTCAAAGAGCCCAATTCTCGACGGAACATATTGGTTAACAAAGATTTCGGCGTCTGCCAGGTCGTCTGCCAAAGACGCTACTGCAGCGTCGAGGGCCGTGTTGTCATCGCCCGCGATCACCAGCACCGGCAATGCGCGCGGGTCACGCAGATCAGCTCCGGGCACCCACGCAGCAACGAGGGATGTGGCCTCGGGCACCCACACCCGGGCCCGGCCGGTTTCGCACAGCTGCCGATCGAGTTCCTCGCTGTATGCCGGGTCGGCTTCGGCGAGCACAGCCGCGGTGAACGCATTCTGGGTCGGTCCGCCGAGCGCAAGCCGCACGTCGGGCATGTTCGAGTCGACGTCGAGATCGCCGTATCGCTGGTGTTCGGCACTACTGCAGGTGGCCGTGACGCCGGCCCGGACCAACGCCACCATCAACTCCCGCGCCAATGGGGTTGAGTGCTTCGCGGTGGGCGTCACCACTTCGGCCACTGACACGGCGCGCACCCGATCTCCCTGATCCGAGCCGACGCGCACCCGCGCCGCGCAGGACAGGCCGAACCACGTGTACGCGGGGTTCTCCAGGGTCCACGGATGATGCGCGGTATCGACGGATCGGCCTGGCTTGTCAGGGTCGTGGAGCAGCCCGAAACCGCGTCCGACAACAGCGTCGCCCACCTCACTGACCGGGAGTGCACCCGGAACCGGGCACGGCCAGCGCAGCCGCAGCAACCGGTCGGCGCCGGTGAACTCGTCAATCGTGGTCGCGCAGTCGACCCGCGCCACGCCATGCCACAACGTCACGGTTTGGGTGTAGCGCAGCACCGTCCCGATCCGGCCGCGGACGATCAGCCGCTGGCCGACAGGACTCTGGTAGGCGTGCACCGACTCCGCCTCGGTAGCCGACGAACCGATCACTTCTCCGGTGGGCAACAGGTGCCATGGACCCTCGCCGAACGTCGGGTGCGACGGGTACTCCTCGTAGAGCGCCAGTTCGTTGCCCACCCGGCCGTCAGCGATCAGCTCGCAGCCATCTTCGATCAGAGAGCAGACCCCACCGCCACGGGCCGGGTCGGCGCGCAACCGGTAGTGCATGTTGGCAATCTCTGTGCCGGAAACCGGCTCCCAACCCTGCGGCGCCGTCGAACTCCCGACCAGCCGATACACGCACCAGCCCAGTGACGGCACGTCGCGCGCCAACCAGCTGACCGACCGCCCGCCATCATCGACCAGCGCCGGCACCTCGGCGCCGTCGGCGTCGAGCACCCGAACCCCCTCGCCGAGGAGAATACCGAGCCGGGCAGTCACGATATCGGTTCGCTTGTGTGCCAGCGAATTCCATACCACTACGGAGGCTGTCATCGAGCTCGGGGATCCCGTTTCGACGGCGCGGGACAGTAGTGCGAGCGCGTTGTGGCGTGCCGACTGCCCGATCTCCCAGGCCTCGCGCCAGCCGGTCAACAGATCGAGATACACCTGGTCGGACTCCGAGCCGGTGATCGCGTCGTGGTGCGCACCGTATGCCAGCTGCACCCACGCCTTGGCCAGGGGGGCCTGCGGGTAGCGGGCACCGGACAGCAGGGCCGCGAACACGGCGAATTTCTCGGCGTCGAGCACGGCGTGTTCGGCGGCGCGGTTGGCCTGCTTGGTGTCGATGTAGGACACGTCCTTGCCGGTGTAGATCGGGTTCATGTCCCTGGTCTGCGGCGAGGGAAGCTGCCCGCGCTCGTCCAGCTCGGCCCGCACCGCCGCGAAGAACTCGGCGGGCAGCGCGCAGACGAACCTCGGCCAGGTGTAGCGCGAGTTCCAGTCCTGGTGAATCTCGGTGACCCACTTGTTCGGCGGGGTGTAGTCGGTGCCTACCGGCAGCAATACGTTGCGCGTCGACGCCACCTTCTTCAGCCCCGCGAACAACGTGTAGGTGGCCGCCTCAGCCGCCGCCAGCGTGGTCGACGAATCCATCCACCAACCTGCCGAGTAGTGCGCAGGCATGTAGTGGGTGAGCACGCCGCGTCCCGATGGCGAGATCCAGTCGAACTCGCTGGGAAACTGCATGCGCTCGGGATCGCCGTCGTCTTGCATCGGGCCCCACTGGTGGTGCGGTCCCCGGGCCCACGAGCTGGAGGTCAACCCGGCATCAGCCACCATGCCCGGGAACTGCGGGTCATGCCCGAACACGTCGAGCTGCCAGGCGGTCGCTGGATTCGCACCCAGCACATCCCGCTGGAACCCGATGCCGTGCACCAGGTTTCGGATGGTGGTCTCTGGGCTGGTGAGGTTTGTGTTGGGCTCGTTGTACGCGCCGCCCATCACTTCCACGCGCCCCTGGCCGATCAACTGTCGCAGCTCGGCGCGATCCTCGGGGTGGGTGTCCCAGTACGGCTTGAGGTAGTCCACCTCGGCCAGCACGAACTTGTATTCGGGCTCTCGGCGGGCCATCTCCAGGTGCGCTGCCACCAGGTCGAAACTGTGGGTCTGCCTCGCCGCCCCGGGCGGGTCTTCGGTCCACAGGCTGGTGTAGGCCGCCTGGGTGTTCCACCACACCGGGTCGTAGTGGAAGTGACTGATCATGAACATGGTCCAGCCAGGCTCAGCCACTGTGAATTCGAACGGCAGGCGCTCACCGGCGGCGTGAACGTGAGCCGCGCGCCGCCCGCCGGGAACCGGGCGCTCGACGGCTACCGGCACCTCGACGGCACCTTCGCCCACCTCGAGGATCGTCTCGCCGGTCAGACCGTCGCCGTCGACGCGAATCGGCGTCGGCTCCGAGGCGCCCGAGAAGGTGATGCGAGCCAGTTGCAGCGGCACATCCGGCGGCCCGACGAAGAGATCCGTGGACTCCGCAGAAATCAGCCGGATCGGTTCTGGCAACCGCATGCCCGCACCCTACGGTCGTTGACTGTAGAAAAGACAGGACGGGACGGTAGAAAAGACAGGATGGACAGCACCAACGGCGTGGCGCGCCGCGAGACCCCGGAAGGCACTGTCGAGCTCTTCTACGAGGATCTCGGCAACCCGGCTGACCCGCCGGTGCTGCTGATCATGGGGCTTGCGGCACAACTGCCTATGTGGCCCGACGGCTTCTGCCGACAGCTCGTCGACGCCGGCTACCGGGTCATCCGGTTCGATCATCGCGACACCGGGCTGTCGGCGAAGATGCACGGCCGGCGCGCGGCGGGTTCGGTCTATCGCCGGTTGGGGCGGTATCTGCTGGGCAAGGGCAGTCCGGTGCCCTACACGCTCGTCGACATGACCGGCGACGTGCTGGCCTTGCTCGACCACCTTGAGATACGTCGCACCCATGTCGTCGGCGCCTCCATGGGCGGGATGATCGCGCAGATCCTGGCTGCCACCGCGCCCGACCGGGTGGCGTCGTTGGGCCTGATCATGTCGACAACCGGCAAGCCCTTCTCAGCCCCGCCGGCATGGCGAGTGATCATGCTCGCATTGAATCCGCCTGCCAAGGACGCCTCACTCGACGAGCGGCTCGCCGCAGAGGTACGGAACGTCGCGGTGATCAACGGGCCGAACTTCCTTCCGCCGGAGGCCGAGCTGCGCCGCCGCGTGCAGGAACTTGCCGAGCGCTGCGACTACCCGCCCGGCATGCTGCGCCACTTCGACGCCGTGCTGGGCACCGGCAGCCTGCTGCCCTTCAGCAAGGCGATTACCGCACCCACGGTGGTCGTACACGGTTCGCGGGATCCGATGCTGCGGCCCCGCAACGGCCGGGCAATCGCCGCTGCGATACCGGGCGCACGGTTCGTGGTCGTCGAGGGCATGGGACACGATCTGCCCCCGCCGGTCTTTCGTCCGATCATCGAAGCGCTCACCGAAAACTTCGGTTCCGCCCCGTGATATCGCGGGACCGCGAAGGCGCGCGTCTGCACGCCGACGCACCGATGAACCTGTACATCTGCGCACGCTCGCGGCAAGAGAGATTGGGAGTATGCAGCGCGAATTTGGCACACTGCTGAAATGACCGCGACCAGACACCGCGAAGTGGCCAAGCTCGACCGGGTGCCCCTGCCGGTCGAGGCCGCCCGCATCGGCGCGACGGGTTGGCAGCTCACCCGCACCACCGCACGCATCTTGACCGCGCTGCCCGGCTCTGGACCCTGGCAGCAGAAGGTCATCGGGTCGATCCCGCAGACCTTCACCGACCTGGGCCCCACCTACGTCAAATTCGGCCAGATCATCGCCTCCAGCCCGGGCGCATTCGGTGAATCGTTGTCCCGGGAATTCCGCAGCCTCCTCGACCAGGTACCGCCAGCCCCGCCCGACGAGGTGCACAAGCTGTTCTCCGATGAGCTCGGTGAGGAGCCCGCGACGCTGTTCGCCACGTTCGACGAGGAGCCGATGGCGTCGGCGTCGATCGCGCAGGTGCACTACGCGACCTTGCATAGTGGCGAGGAAGTCGTGGTCAAGATCCAGCGGCCGGGCATCCGCCGCCGGGTCGCGGCCGACCTGCAGATCCTCAAGCGGTTCGCGCAGCTCGTCGAGCTGGCCAAGCTGGGCCGACGGCTATCAGCACAGGACGTGGTCGCCGACTTCAGCGACAACCTCGCCGAGGAGCTGGACTTCCGCCTCGAAGCGCAGTCGATGGACGCCTGGATCAGCCATCTGCAGGCGTCGCCGCTGGGCAAGAACATCCGCGTGCCGCAGGTGTACTGGGACTACACCACCACGAAGGTGCTGACCATGGAGCGCGTGCAGGGCATCCGCATCGACGACGTCGCCGCCATCGGAGAGGCCGATTTCGACGGCACCGAACTGGTCAAGGCGCTGCTGTTCAGCATCTTCGAGGGCGGGCTGCGCCACGGCCTGTTTCACGGCGACCTGCACGCCGGCAACCTGTTCGTCGACGACCAGGGCCGCATCGTGTTTCTGGACTTCGGCATCATGGGCCGCATCGACCCCCGCACTCGCTGGCTGCTGCGCGAACTGGTCTACGCCCTGCTGGTCAAGAAGGACCACGCCGCCGCGGGCAAGATCGTCGTGTTGATGGGCGCGGTCGGCGCCACCAAGCCGGAGCAGCAAGCCGCCAAGGACCTGGAGGCGTTCGCGACCCCGCTGACAATGAAATCGCTCGGCGACCTCTCGTACGCGGAGATCGGCAGGCAGCTATCCACACTGGCCGACGCCTACGACGTCAAACTGCCCCGCGAGTTGGTCCTGATCGGAAAGCAGTTCCTCTACGTCGAGCGGTATATGAAGCTGCTGGCACCCAAGTGGCAGATGATGTCCGATCCGGAGCTGACGGGGTACTTCGCCAACTTCATGGTGGAGGTCAGCCGCGAGCACTCTGAAGACGTCGAGGCTTAGCCCGTGCCCCCCCTGGGCCCTGTGGGCGCTTCGGACCCTTTACCCGACCCGCCGCTCCCCCGCCGAGCGGCTGTGCCGGTGCGCACCGGCACAGCCCGGTCCGGGGAGCTGGACATCCACTACGAGGACATGGGCGACCCGAACGACCCGGCCGTCCTATTGATCATGGGTCTGGGCGCGCAGTTGTTGCTGTGGCGCACCGCATTCTGCGAGCGGCTCTGCGACCAGGGCATGAGGGTCATCCGCTACGACAACCGTGACGTCGGCCTGTCCACTAAGTTGGACGGCAGCCACGTCGGCAAGCCGTTGTATCCGCGAATGGCGCGAGCGTTCCTCGGCCTGCGCAACGAGGCCGTGTACACGCTGGAAGACATGGCCGGCGACGCCGGGGCACTGCTGGACCACCTCGGCATCGAGCGCGCCCACATCGTCGGCGCGTCGATGGGCGGGATGATCTCCCAGATCTTCGCGTCGCGATACTCCGATCGGACGAAGACGCTGGCGGTGATCTTCTCGAGCAACAATCAGCCGTTCCTGCCGCCCCCCGGTCCGCAGGCGCTATTCGCGATCATCAAAGGGCCGCCTCCCGGATCGCCCCGGGACGTGATCGTCGACAACATCGTGCGGGTCAACAGTATTATCGGCAGCCCCGCATACCCGGCCCCGGAGGACCGGATCCGTTCTGAGGCAATCGCCGGCTACGACCGTTGCTACTACCCGGCCGGGATCGCCCGGCACTTCGCCGCTGTCCTCGGCAGCGGCAGTCTGGCCGGTTACGACCGGCGGATCACCGCGCCTACCGTGGTGATCCACGGGAAAGCCGACAAGCTGATGCGGCCAACTGGTGGCCGGGCCGTGGCCAGGGCGATCCCCCATGCACGGCTGGCGCTGTTCGACGGCATGGGTCATGAGCTGCCCGAAGAGCTGTGGGACCAGGTGATCGGCGAGCTGAAGACCAACTTCACCGGGGCCTGGTAGACCACCGAACCCCGTTCTCCGATTGGGCCGGTCCGCCCTGCGTCCGATACCATGCCCTTCATACCTATCGAGGTAGGCCGCTGGCCCGTGTCCGGCGAAGCGCCGTGGCTACCTCAGCTGTATCAGGAAGGCCACACTCTCGTATGACCAAGCAGTTGACCCCCCATTTTGAGGACGTGCAGGCGCACTACGACCTGTCCGACGACTTCTACCAGTTGTTCCTCGACCCGACGCGGACCTACAGCTGCGCGTACTTCGAGCGCGACGATATGACGCTGGAGGAGGCGCAGATCGCCAAGATCGACCTGGCGCTGGGCAAGCTGGGTCTGCAGCCGGGAATGACGCTGCTCGATGTGGGTTGCGGCTGGGGCGCCACCATGAAGCGTGCGATCGAGCGCTACGACGTCAACGTCGTCGGCCTGACCCTGAGTAAGAACCAGGCCACCCATGTCCAGAAGCTATTCGACGACTTGGACAGTCCGCGCTCTCGGCGGGTGCTACTTGAAGGCTGGGAACAGTTCAACGAACCCGTCGACCGGATCGTGTCCATCGGCGCGTTCGAACACTTCGGCCACGACCGCTATGACGACTTCTTCAAAATGGCCTACGGTGCAATGCCTGCCGACGGCGTGATGCTGCTGCACACCATCAACGGCGCTCATCCGGACGACGTCCAGAAACTTGGTATACCGCTGACGTTCGAGCTGGCCCGGTTCATCAAATTTATCTTGACCGAGATCTTCCCCGGCGGTCGGCTGCCCTCTGTCCGGATTGTCGAGCAACGCGCCGCCGACGTCGGCTTCAAGGTGACGCGGACGCAGTCGTTGCGGCCGCACTACACCAAGACCCTCGACCTGTGGTCAGCGGCGCTGGAGGCCCACAAGGATGAGGCCATCGCCGTGCAGTCAGAAGAGGTCTACGACCGCTACATGAAGTACCTGACCGGGTGCGCGGAGATGTTCCGCAAGCGTCAGGTCGACGTCTGCCAGTTCACGCTAGAGAAATAGTCCACTTGACCCACACGCCGCGCGGATGACACCAGTACGAGGCCAGGTAGGGTGCATGCCACATGCTGGGACGTGCTGCCGGGGTTGAGCAGCCCGGGAAGCCAGGAAGGCCAGGAACACATGTCTGACACACCAACCAGCTCGACGCAGATGCGTCCGCACTTCGAAGACATCCAGGAGCACTACGACGTCTCCGATGACTTCTTCGGGCTGTTCCAGGATCCGACGAGGACGTACAGCTGCGCGTACTTCGAGCCACCGGAGCTGACGCTGGAAGAGGCTCAGATCGCCAAGATCGACCTGAACCTGGACAAGCTTGATCTCAAGCCGGGCATGACGCTGCTCGACATCGGCTGCGGCTGGGGCGCTCCGATGAAGCGCGCGATCGAGCGCTACGACGTGAACGTCATCGGCCTGACGCTGTCGAAGAACCAGCGCGCCTACTGTGAGCAACTGCTCTCCGAGATTGACACCGACCGTTCGTATCAGGTAATGCTGCGCGGCTGGGAGCAGTTCAGCGACCCCGTCGACCGAATCGTGTCTATCGAGGCGTTCGAGCATTTCGGTTTCGAGCGCTACGACGATTTCTTCAAGAATTGCTTCAACATCCTGCCCGACGACGGCCGGATGACGATCCAGAGCAGCACCGGCTACCACCCCCTGGAGTTGGCCGAGCGCGGGATAAAGCTGACATTCGAGTTCGCCCGGTTCATCAAGTTCATGATCACCGAGATCTTCCCCGGCGGGCGGATCCCGACGGCTCAGATGATGGTGGAGCACGGCGAGAAGGCAGGATTCGTCGTCCCCGAGTGCCTGTCCCTGCGGCCGCATTATGTCAAGACGCTCGGCATCTGGGCCGACACGCTCGAGGCCAAAAAAGACCAAGCCATCGAAGTCACGTCCGAAGAGGTCTACAACCGGTACATCAAGTATCTGCGCGGCTGTCAAGGATATTTCATCGACGAGGGTATCGACGTCAACCTGGTGACATACCTGAAACCGGGAGCCGCCTAGCCTCCCGCGAGAGCACGCGTCGGGGGTCGGCATCTGGAGCCGATTCCCCCTCCGGCAGACGACACAGATCCGCGGCTACGCGAAAGCGGTTGCCAGAGCGCGAGTGCAAGTTGTCGGGGTAGCGGTCGATCCGACCATCCTCGTGGTGCAACTCCCGGCGCCATTCCTCAAGCTGGTCGAGCCCTGGCGCCGCGAAATCGGGCTCCTGACAGAAACCCCGGCGCGGGGATGACGCCCACGTTCCCGTCCGACTCGTATGTGCCGCCGATCCTCGGCTATTCCTGTCTAGTCCTCGGCGAAGTCACGGGTTATCGCGGGGTCGACCGGGATGCCGGGCCCGGTAGTCGTCGAGATAACGATCTTCTTCAGGTAGCGGCCCTTCGAGGATGACGGCTTGACCCGCAGGATCTCGTCGAGCGCGGCGCCGTAGTTCTCTGCCAGGCTTTTCTCGTCGAACGACGCCTTGCCTATGACGAACTGCAGGTTGGCCTGCTTGTCGATGCGGAAGTTGATCTTGCCGCCCTTGATGTCGTTGACGGCCTTGGCGACATCGACGGTGACCGTACCGGTCTTCGGGTTGGGCATCAGTCCGCGCGGGCCGAGCACCCGTGCGATCCGGCCGACCTTGGCCATCTGATCCGGGGTGGCGATGGCCGCGTCGAAATCCAGCCAGCCGCCCTGAATACGCTCGATCAAGTCATCGCTGCCGACCACGTCTGCGCCGGCGGCCGCAGCGGCTTCTGCCTTGTCACCGACGGCGAACACCACGACGCGGGCGGTTTTACCGGTGCCGTGCGGCAGGTTGACGGTACCGCGCACCATCTGGTCGGCCTTTCGCGGGTCGACCCCGATCCGGATGGCTACCTCCACCGTCGCGTCCTGCTTGACCGACGATGTCTCCTTGGCCAGCTTGACTGCTTGGCGCGGAGTGTAGAGGTTGTCGCGGTCCACTTTCTCCGCGGCGGCGCGATATGCCTTGCTGTTCTTGCTCATTGAAATAATCCAATCTCGTGCGGTTGGTTGTGGTGCTGTGACGTCGTTCACGCCCACCAGGCTCATCACACGGGCCGAAGCTGGCCCTCCCACGGGTTACTGCCGTTAATGGGTAGCTATTGCGTGCTCACTATTCCGAACTCACTATTCCGTACTTCCTCACCGTTTCACTCTACGGTGATGCCCATCGACCGAGCGGTGCCGGCGATGATCTTGGCGCCCGCGTCGATGTCGTTGGCGTTGAGATCCTCTTTCTTGGTCTCGGCGATTTCACGGACCTGGTCCCAGGTGACCTTGCCGACCTTGTCGATGTGCGGCTCGCCGGAGCCCTTCGGAACACGGGCTGCCTTGAGTAGCAGCTTGGCCGCAGGCGGCGTCTTCAGCGAGAAGGTGAAGCTGCGGTCCTCGTAGACAGTGATCTCCACCGGGATGACGTTGCCGCGTTGGGCCTCCGTCGCAGCGTTGTACGCCTTGCAGAACTCCATGATGTTGACGCCGTGCTGGCCGAGCGCAGGACCGACCGGCGGCGCAGGGTTGGCCTGCCCAGCCTGGATCTGCAGCTTGATCAGCCCGGTAACCTTCTTGTTCGGGGCCATGACGTGTTCAGTGTCCTTTCTTGGTTCTTGTCCGCCCGGCTTCTCTGGGCTTCTTCGAGGGAAGCTGTACGGCCCGCATCTCGCCGGGGTGAGTCGTACGCCCGGACTAGATCTTGGCGACCTGGCTAAAGGTCAGTTCGACAGGTGTTTCGCGACCGAAGATCGACACCAACACCTTGAGCTTTTGTTGTTCGGCGTTGACCTCGCTGATCGAGGCGGGCAGCGTCGCGAACGGTCCGTCCATGACGGTGACCGACTCGCCCACCTCGTAGTCGACCTCGATGACCATGGGTTCCAAACCGCTGTCGCTGGTGGCTGCGGCAGTGCTGGCCACTCCCTTGGCCGGCTTCTTTGCAGCCCCCTGCGGCAGCAGGAACTTCACCACGTCGTTGAGCGACAGCGCCGACGGCTGAGAGGTCGCCCCGACGAACCCGGTGACGCCCGGGGTGTTGCGCACAGCGGCCCACGAGTCGTCGGTCAGGTCCATGCGCACCAGGATGTAGCCCGGCAGTACCTTGCGGTTGACCTGCTTGCGCTGGCCGTTCTTGATCTCGGTGACCTCTTCGGTGGGCACCTCGACCTGAAAGATGAAATCGCCGACGTCGAGGTTCTGCACGCGGGTTTCGAGGTTGGCTTTCACCTTGTTCTCATACCCGGCGTAGGAGTGGATCACATACCAATCGCCCGGCTTGGTGCGCAGCTCGGCCTTCAGCGCTACCGCAGGGTCGACGTCTTCAGGCTCAGCTGCCACGCCAGCCGCAGCATCGGCAACATCCACAGTGGCCTCGCCGGCCGGCTGCTCTTCGCGCAGGCGCTCATCGCCGTCGAAGGTCGTCACGGTTGTATGTCCTCTCTCAAAAATTCTCAGTTGCCGAACACCAGTAGCACTATCCTGGCCAGGCCCAGGTCGGCCACCCCGATCAGGGTCACCATGAAGGCCAAGAACACCAGCACGACAGAGGTGTAGGTGACCATCTGCTTGCGGTTCGGCCAGATCACCTTGCGTAGCTCGGCAACGACTTGCTTCAGGTAGTTGAAAACGAACGCGATCGGATTACGGGAAGGTCCGGAGGATTTCTTGGCGGTCTTGGCCTTGGGAGTCTTGGCCTTGGCACCCGAGCCGTCTTTGGTCACGCCGGCTTTGGCGTCACCGGAGTCCACGGACTCGCCTGCCCCCTCCTCAAGACGGGTTCGGGCTGCCCGGCTCCGCGAGCGCTTCCCGCTGGGGCGCAGCGGCCGTGTCGCGACGGCCGCCGCTTCGGTACCGCTGCCGTCGCCTGCGGCGTCGGCACTATCGCGCTCGTCGCTCACCGCATGCTCCTTTTGGTCTCGTTCTCTTCGACATTCTGATCAACGCCGGGTCGTGGGCACAGGCCCCGCGGAGATTTCACCCTCCATTGTCCACTATCGCCGATATTCAGTTGAGCACGGGCGACAGGACTTGAACCTGCAACCTGCGGTTTTGGAGACCGCTGCTCTGCCAGTTGAGCTACGCCCGTTTGAGGTTGGCAGGCCAACCCGCTGCATGCCGGGACTTACACAACTCGCGCGCTCTCCGTTCGGTCAATCGCGAACCGACGGACAGCGCGCTGGTGATGAGCAAACCCCGAGGTCCGAGTGTACATCGGCGCCGTTGCCGGATACCAATTACCACGAGCGCAGGCGGCTGAAAACGGGTCCCCCGACTAAGGAAGTGGCCAGGCGTCCACCACAAGCAACTGCTACACAGCTACAAGAAGTCGATCTTGACGGAGTCGTCGCCCTCGTGACCCATCAGCGTGGTGTAGGCCTCCAAGACGAGTTCGCCGGCCTCGTTGTAGACGCTGTTCCTCGTGACGACCATGTCGGCCCCGAACCGCTCCTTGACGGAGTCCACGTCGAACTGGCACCACAACTTGTCACCCGCGATCATCGGCTTGTGGTAGACGAACTTCTGGTCGACCTGCACGATCTGCATGGTCTCCAGGCCGACGTCGACGACCCTGAAGAACTCCTTCTGCGCCAGCAGCCCCAACACCGCCGCGAAGGTCACCGGCGCCACCAGGCCGTCGTGGCCCAGTTCGGCCGCCGCGGCATCGTCGTGGCTTGCCGGGTCGTCGGCCTTGACGGCAGTGGCGAACTCGCGGATCTTCTCGCGGCCCACGACGAAGAAGTCGGAGTACCGGTGGCTCATCTCCCGGATATCAACCTTGAGGGCCATCGGCTACGCCAGCTTGGCGGTCGCGAGGGCGCGGCCGAAAATCTTCTTGCCGCCGGACTTGGCTGCAATCGCGACAGTCACCGACTTGCTCTCGGGTTCAACGGATTTAACCCTGCCCGTGAAGACGATCTCGGCGCCCTTGCCATCGTTGGGCACTGGGACCACGGCGGTGAAACGGACGTTGAACTCGGTGACGGCCGCGGGGTCGCCGACCCAGGAGGTGACGTAGCCGCCGCCCAGGCCCATGGTCAGCATGCCGTGCGCGATCGCGACATCAAGCCCGACCTGCTTGGCGACCTCGTCGTCCCAGTGGATCGGGTTGAGGTCGCCCGAGACACCCGCATAGTTGACAAGGTCTCCGCGGGTCAGTGGAATCACCCGCTCCGGCAACTCGTCACCGACCTGGACCGAACTGAACTCACGCAGTGCCATCGTTGAAGCCATTCTCTCCTTCTTCGCTACGCCCCGCAAGCGTGGTGTAGGTCTCCTGTACTACTTCGCCATCCTGGTTGGTAATCAAGTTCTTGGTGACAATGATGTCGGTTCCGAAGGACTGCCGCAGCGAGTGCACGGACACATCACAATACAGCTTGTCGCCGGCCTTGACCGGCCGCAGGAATCTCAGCTCCTGGTCCACCTGGACGATCTGGGCGTCGGTGATACCGACGTTTGCGCTGGCGAAGAACGCCGTCTGTGCCGTGTAGCCGAATACCGAAATGAACGTCAGCGGCGCCAGGATCGCATCGTAGCCCAGCTCCGCAGCGGCCTCCTCGTCGAAGAACGCCGGGCCGTCGTTCTTAACGGCTGCCGCGTATTCGCGGAGCTTCTCTCGGCCCACTTCGTAGTGGTCGGGATATCGGTAGTGCATCCCTACGATGTCTTCGGACACAGCCACGGGTCTAGAACCTACCTAGATTCCTTGTGGGGCTGGTGCTTCCCACAATTCGGGCAGAACTTCTTCAACTCCAGCCGATCGGGGTCGTTGCGGCGGTTCTTCTTGGTGATGTAATTGCGGTGCTTGCACACCTCGCACGCCAAAGTGATCTTTGGCCGCACATCGGTACTGGAAGCCACGTCAGCTGCCCTCTTTCACGCTTCTCGTTGTTTATCTTGTAGCGATGGCCGGACTCGAACCGGCGACCTAACGATTATGAGTCGTTCGCTCTAACCGACTGAGCTACACCGCCTCGGGTTACGCGCCGCCAGCTTGCCCGGCGTCCACCGAGCCCCCTAACGGAATCGAACCGTTGACCTTTTCCTTACCATGGAAACGCTCTGCCGTCTGAGCTAAGGGGGCCTGGCCCCTCGACACGGGGAATCAGCGACGGTGCCGTGGGCCGTAAAGAGAGTACAGCGTGGCCAGCAACGCCGCCAACCGCAGGTGGGGCGTCAGCTGCGACAATAGCCGCGGCGATAGCTAAGGCTCTAACTATGTAGGAGAAGCGGCACCTCACAGACAGGACGTGCTCAATGATAGAAACCGGGGCAACCCGCGTCGCGGTCTACCTCGACTTCGACAACATTGTCATCTCGCGTTACGACCAAGTGCATGGCCGCAACTCATTTCAGCGCGACAAGGCGCGGGGGCTGGAGGCAGACCGGCTGGCCAAGGCGATCGTCGACGTCGGCGCCATCATCGACTTCGCTTCGTCGTTCGGGACTCTCGTGCTCACCCGCGCCTACGCGGATTGGTCAGCCGATCTCAACGCCGGCTACCGCGGCCAGCTTGTCGGCCGTGCGGTCGATCTGGTGCAGCTATTCCCGGCCGCCGCATACGGCAAGAACGGGGCCGACATCCGGCTCGCCGTCGACGCCGTCGAGGACATGTTCCGGTTG
>Ga0114921_10000041_pt1 | contig 50707 bp, 5 predicted proteins | sample BentaG_FD_87016 | JGI IMG/M metagenome (GOLD analysis project Ga0114921, IMG submission 87016) | Deep subsurface microbial communities from South Atlantic Ocean to uncover new lineages of life (NeLLi) - Benguela_00093 metaG | ecosystem: Environmental > Aquatic > Marine > Oceanic > Sediment ... | reverse complement strand
CCTTACGAACAATCTTTGAAACAATAGCTTTTGTTTCTTTCTGCTTTTGTTCGAATCTTTTGTGCGAATGGAGACGGTCAAAGAAGAAACCTTCACCTCGAGATAAATCATTAATTATAGAAAATGCCAAACCACTATTAAACTTGATTAATTCTATCTCCCAGTCTTTGTAACGCTCCTGATAATTTGTTATACCACCTTTCATTGCTGCAAACCTTAAACTTTCCCGCTCATAGACTACTGCCTGATTATCTGCTAAAGGTATAATATTTAAAGAAGAGTTAATCATCCTGTTGATAATGAATAATGCATCTCGCAGGCGATTGATTTCTTCATAATTTAAGTTATCTATAAGCTCTGCATCTGAGAATCCGAGACAAACAGATAGTACCTTTTTCTTATTCATCAACCAATCCAAATCAGCCTTCTGAATATGACCAGCTTTTTTAAGCTGCTTAAAGGCATAAGCCACATCGAGAACTCTATCAAGTTGATTTGTAGACAAGGTGGTGTCTGTCGCGGTAAATTTTTTAAAAGGTGCTTTATCTGATTTTGCAAGCAAATATTTAATCGTAGCTACTAAAGCAATAGAAAGGATTACTATACTTGGTATTGCTATCAGCCAGGAGATATCTGTACTAAACCAAGTCGAAGGATTTATATCAGCAAGATTAAAAGAATTAGGTAGGATTTTAGAGAGGATGTTTATTGGGGAGGAAATTGAAATAGAAGTGAGTTTCTCAGGCAAGCCACGAATTAAACCTATTGAAACAAAAAATTGAAGCAGTTTTTCAGCAAAAGTATATATCTCAGCCCTATAACGAAATGCAAATCCCAAAACAGCAGGGAGTGTAGTAATCACCAACGGAAGAATATCTGCAAAGCTGCGTGGAAATCGAGAGTTCTCTCTGTAGTCTTTTAAATCCTCTGATGAAGTAGATTGCGATTTTAATATTCGATTACGCACTTGTTCGGGGATGAGGTCACCGATTTTTGCTTTGGCTACGCAGATTACAGTATCAGCAGCACCGTAGTAGACAAGTATCTCGTCATTTTCATCTAATTCTTCCTTGTCGCTTAAAGGCACTATCGCAGAAGGAAATACAACCCTGGAAACCCAGGCTCCTTTGCGCAAACCGAGTTCATACTCTGTTTCTGGTTCAAGCACAGCATTGGGAGAGCGGTAAAGAACCTCTGCAGGGTTATTCAACGCGGTCAGTAATACACCTGCTCTATAAGTTTTGATTCGGCGCTCCACTCCATGATAGATACTTAGCCAACCAAATTTGGTTTTAACGGGGGGTGAACCAGCGCCTATCTTCTTAGAGTCCCAGAGCATCCCTGACCTTGGCCCAATTACTATTTTATACCCTTCTTTTGGCCAGGGACATTCCAAACTATCTAAATAAGAAATCCATATATTTGGGTCAATACGATGATAGACAACGAATTTCCCATTAATCTTTTCCGGGAATAAAACAGCATCCTTATTGGAAACTCCAGGATAAGGGAGGCCCAGCCTTTTCCAGGCTTTCCAGTTACGAGCTAAGAAATCATCTTTCGAGATAGAAGCAAGAGCAAGCTGGGCAAGGTGGCCATTGAAAGCAGTGTAGAGCATATAAATTGTGTCGTCAATTACGGTAATCCTGGGGTCTTCACAACCTACACTTAATTTTGTGTCTTTGCGATTTGCTCCTTCATAATCTTCCACTGGCCAGAAGATAGGTTCAGGTAACCTTTCTATAACCTGGCGACCATCAGGACTTAACACAGCTAATCCCAATCGAGACATATTATCCTCGCCATAGGCTCGATAGATTGAGTATTTCTTTCTTTCCAATCTGAATCTTGGACTACCAGGATTAAGCACATATTTAGATTCCCAGTAATGCTCCTTAATAGGTTCAAGTAAAGGCCTTTCAGTTTCTCTCTCTAACTTTCCTGCTTCGGGTTCCTCGGTAAATCTGCGAATCTGCTTTTCTAAAATTTCTTCTGCATCGTCTTCTAATCCCAATATAGAATGGGCTAAATCCTCATTCTCTCTTCCTTTTCCCATAAGTTCACTTATCTTTTTATCAAGAAACTCTTCATCACCTAAGCCTGCAGCTTTCATACACTCGAGCAGGAAATCCCTTGACGTCCAATCTCTTTCAACGTGCAGGGAAAGCGGGGTAGGAAAACCCTTTCCGCCTGCAAAGCTATAGCTTGCCCAGGTCCAGATGCTGCAGGGAATAAATTTACCATCAGTCATTGTGATAGCCAGATGGTAGGAATCAGCCACCATTTCCAGGTGAGAGGCAAATGAAGCTAATTCTGAATCTTTCTTGCCTCTTGCCTGCCGACTAATTTCCTTTGCCATTTCTCTTATATGTTCGACCAAGATTCTCTGATTTTTGTTTTCAAACATATTATGGGCTGAAAGAGGTTTAGTTCCCACGTGACCTTCCAGGGAGTTGGCAACCTTTTTCCCAAAATTTGACCATTCTTTAGCAAATTCTTGCCAGATTTCACCCCACCTTTCTGCCTCAACTATATTTTTTCCCACTGTAGTAAAATACCTGAGTTTTGGGAATTCGCCTCCCTTCCCTTTGGGAAGGTCACATATTACGATTCTTCCTGTTAGCCGTTCTAAACCAGAGGTCTCTTTCATTTCAGCCAGAGCAGGATAATCGGTATGACTTACTACCAGGGGTTTTAGAGGGGAAAGTTCAAAATCATCTGGAGTAACATTCTTCCTTATCCATTCCCAAAGCTCCTCCACATATTCTCGTTCCTCAGACCAAAAAGCTAAAGCCAATATATCCCGGGGGTCGTAACCGCTTTGTAATATGGTAGGCAAATCTCTCGGTTCAAATTTGGTAATTAAATTAGACGGCTGATGTTCTTTTAAAAATCGACGGGCAGCATCGGGTTTCAACGTAAAGCAGAGTTTTTGTGGTTTTTGCGAAAAATAAGCAGAGATTGTATCTACTATTGTCTTTACATTCTCAAGATTGTAAACATCTCCAGGTAATATGAACTTATCTAATTCTGTTTCCACCGTGCGTATAAATTCTTTTACGGCTTGAGCAACCTCAAAAGAGGTAGCCTCTCTTTTAATTCCCAGTTTCTGATAAACAAATTCTTCAGATTCTTCGTCATATCTTGCAGCCAAAATATCATAGATTTCTGCAGCCAAAACCTTCTTTCCTGCAAGGGTCACGAATTCCTGAGGACCTAATAAACCTATCCCGGGAATAAACTCCCATTTGCCTATTTTAGGAAGATATGACTTCAAAGTCTCCCCTTCTCGTTTCCAATCAGCAATGAAAGAAGGTCTCAAATTAACAAACTCTTTTACTTCTTTTTCCAGCAACTTTTCTGCCCTTTCACCTACCAAATCTTCCCATCTCTTTATCCCCGATTTTTTCAGAGAGGTCTTTAAAGATTCTATCTCTTTTACAAAGGTAGCTGTCCGGGCGTGAAAAATTGGTATAAAGGCATTCAAAATATCTCCCTTAGTAATGTGCTGTTCTATGAGCTTCTCACTGAAACAATAAGCCAGAAGGAACCTGTAGACAATCTTGGCCCAATCATCAGAAGATAACTCAAATTTTCCTGGTTTTTCTTCTCTTAACTTCTGTAATTGGTTATATAGCTCAGCTGGAAGAATTGTTTGATATAAAGAATAGAATTTATCAAAGCCCTGTCTATATTTTCTGATTTTTCTGCGATAATTCACTCTCGGTCCTTCTGGTGAATATGCTTGTTCATCAGGCAGGCGGGTAACTTCAGGTTCAAAGACATCTAAAGATTGGCGGAAACGACCTCTCTTTTGCCACCAGGAACTATTACTTGCAATCTCGTCAAATACTGTCTTAGCCACAGCCCTGATTCTCTCATCAAGCTTACCGGGACTCCTTTCATGTCCTCTCACTCCCAATTCAGAAATACAGACTTTAACCTCATCATTGACAGTTGCCTGGGAAGTCAGGCGACTGTTTATTCCATAATTGCCCACATCAGTTCGCCACACATTAGGGTCTTTAAGATAAACATCAAGTTTTCTATGAGCAATGCCAAATTCTTTACTTATAGGCCAGGGAACCTTAACTCTATAAATAGAAGCAAACAGAGGACAAATCAGATGCCTGCTGATTGCCCCTTCATAAGGATGGGATACATATTCTGGCAGGACTACATCTGCTTCTTCTTTTAGAATAGGCTCAAGTAGAAGTCTGAGCCATTCAGGATTTAACCCTGGTTTTTTTTCTTCTTTATCCTCGGTGATTAAATCAGCGTCTAAGAAAACAGAATGGGCGCCTAACTTTTGGGCTATCTCCATCATCGCCCTGATTGACCAGCCTTTACCTCTGATTAAACGGCTCTTTTTAAGAAAGGTAATCCTGTGGACATTCGCATAGTCGCCGACAGGAACTTCTTCCGTTGCTCTCAGGGCTTCCTTGCCTCCCTTTTCTCCACAACATACAATTACAAGTTTCTTATTAGCAAAATATTTCTTATGTGCTTCTAATACAACTTTCACAACTTTACCAATAGTGCCTGCTTCATTCACAAAAGGAATACCTACCAATATATCTGCCTGACCAACTTCCTCAATTCGTCCCGATTGTTGCTCTAAGGTCTCTCTATAAGCCTCCTCAGGCGTTTCAGCCCTATTCTTTGATTGCTTTTTCCTTGCAATTGGTCCCTGCACATCGCTTTCCGGCGTTTTAAGAAATCTCACTCTCCGCCTGTCCACCCCGGGTAGAGGTGGAACATCATCGTCAGCTACAATTCTGGGCTTAGTCAGTTCTCTGTCATCAGGAGGCTCATTTTGTTTTCTTAAAACTGCCCAATCGTCAACAGAAACGCAACCAATTTCTTCATCAGTTGGATTATTATGTATATTAGTTCTAAATATCATCTCTAAATCTTTATCTTCTTTATTTGGTAAAAATGCTTTTCTTACCAAAATAAGACCATTTGGTTTCAAATCACTTTTTACTCTTGAATAGAACCCAGGATCTCTACTGAAATCCCCAATAGGACCAGGATACTTAACAATAACTATATCTGCTGCTTCTTTTAATTCTTCAGACAATTCATAATAATCTTCTGAATAGAATACAAATTCTATCTGTCTGTTCTCTTTTTCCGCTTTTACAGTTACCTTACCCCCAGCACCAAAAACTCCTGATACTTTAGGGGCTTCTTGTAATTGAAAGCCGACGATGGTTTCGAGCCTCTTCCAGAACGACGACAAATCTGGTGAGACACGGTAAGCATCCTTAAATCCTTTGTCTACAAGGATTACCTTCTTTCTATTAGGAAATAAGTTTAAAACCTCTCTTATAGTTTCTGCATCCCGGACTCCACAAGCTGGATATAAAAGAACCTCCTGGGATGACCTATCCAAGTCTGATTCTATTAACATTTTTCCTGCAGCTGACATTTCAACCTGAGGATGTTTCTCTTTACTGAAGGTTATTGGATGTCCTTCGGCTTTTGTTTCCTGGCGAGTTTGTCTTGTTTTCTTCTTGTCTTCCTTTTCCCGCATTATGATTAAATTAGGCTGAGATAAAAGAAATCTAAATCCTAACACATCGTGCAGAATAGTATCAGCTGAAATATCTGGAAAGCCTTCTGTTTTCATTTTTTCTGTTAGCAAACTGATTGTCATAGGTTTCTCTGCTGACTGCAAAATCATTAATTCTTGCTTTATTCGTTCTTTAAGATTTCCTTTTAGCATTTCCTTTAGAGCATTCTTACTTTTACTTCCCTTCCAGCTGTACACTGTAGATATGGGCACTTTTAAAAGCTTACTCATAACTTTGGGGGAACCTTTAGCTAATTCATAAGCCTGAACAAAGGTCCATTCTTTAACTATTTTGGGATGGAGTTCCTTAAGTTGGTCCCTATTAAGTTTTATAGGCTTTTGTTCGATGCCACTGAGTGGTCTCCCTAAAAACTTCCTAATCCAATAATTCAATCCTGATGGGTCCATATTCCAAATGTTACCCTTATCACTATTGGAAAGAGGATAAGATGCCATTATTTTTACAGCTTCTTCTATTCTTTCTTGAAGAGGTAGAAACTCTCCTACAAGCGCTTTCAACTCTTTAGTCTCTTTACTCTCTTCCAGTTTGTCCCAATTTATTATCCGAAAGTCTTCAGGCCTTAGACCAAATGCCTCTGCAAGTTTTTCTATTTCATTCGGTTCTGGAAAGCCTTTCCCTGTTTCCCACGAGGTAATTTTTCCTATAGGTATTCCTGTCATTTCGCTAAGCTTTTTTTCTGTTAACCCTGCCTTATACCTTAAAACTAATATTTTTAATCCCAACGCCTTTCTATCTTCAAAGTTATCTCTATCTTCTATGCGGATATTCATCAGCTCTTCATCGGGAATACCTACTAAAAGTTCACCTACAGTCGTATTCAGAGCTTTTACAAGGTCTTTCATGTATTTAGGCCCGGGTAAATGTTTGCCTGTTTCCCAATTCGATATTGCCTGTTTAGATACTCCTACCCTCTCGCCAAGTTCTTGTGTTATTAAACCTCTCTTATATCTTAAAACCAATATTTTTAGTCCTACTAATTTTCTGAACTTAAGACTCCTTATGTTTTCTACACGCATATTCATCAGTTCTTTTTCCAAAATACCTAATAAAAGTTCACTTGCGCCTTTTTGAACAACTTCTGTAAGTGCTTTTAGACTAACAGGCTGTGGCAATACTTTTCCATTTATCCAAGTCCTTACAGCATCCTCACTTTTGTGTACTTCTTTGCTGATTTCGACTGTGGTTAAATGCTTTTCATCCATTTGTGCTTTAAGGTGCTTTCCTAATTTATAACTTCCATCAGTTGTTACTAAACTAGGAATCTCCTTAATTGCTTCCGGAAGTAATGAAACATACTTGCCTTCCTTAACTCTTAATTCATATATACCCGGTCCGACCTCTGTCTTTCCTTCATTTGAACTTCTTATGTCGCGGGTTACTCTGGAGAATTGATTTACCGGTTTAAAAATCCGAGGATCCCAGCCACCCTTTCTTAGCTGGGCTACCCTCTCACGTACTGTTTTTTCGAAAGCATGATGACGTACATCCAATACACTTCCAAAGAATGACCCATCATCATGCCATGCCCTTTCTTTAAAAGGCCTTTTCCTTCCTTCCCATCTCGCTCGCGAAGGATTAAAGAGAAGAGCCATAACGTCTCTGCCGAGTTTTGAACACCTTTTATTAAATTTAGATATAAAATCTTCAGAAACATAATATGGCTTTTTGACTACATGCCAACCAAACCAACCAAAGAAACGGCAATACCAATTAATCTCTGGATGGATTATCTTTTCCCAGCAATATTTAGTCTGTCCAAGTCTATTGTATTCATGTAATTTGTCCATGATATGATGAAACGATCTTGGAAAACGCCTTCGATTGCTGGAATCTAAAAATAACAATCCTGGTTTTGTAGTTATAAAGAGGTCTTGATATTCTTGCATAAATTGGTTTGCCTCCGTTGGCCCGTCCCTTAGTTCCAAACCAGTTGTAGAAGATATTTTGAAAGAAGATATTCTATAATTAATACAGTGTGTAAACCATTTTAGTTTCCCTGTATTCATCCATCTTTTTGCAACTGTGAATAAAGCGATTATGTCTGGATGAGCGACTCCTTTTAACTTCTTTTTCTCTTCTTCTACTTGTTTTTTAAATGCCTTTTTATCCGCTTCAGAAAGTTGCTCCCGAGGGTCTTCCATCGCCCAGGTATAGGGAGTACCAGTTTTTGCTATCCCAACCACAAAAACAGGTCTATAGGTGTCTTCGCTGAATCTCTTTGCCATTTCACATGAGATAATTGCCTCTTTCGCTAAAAGAGTAATTTCTTTATCAGCATCTTCATGTGTAATTCGATGAATATCACCAAAAACGGTATTATAGGCTTTTACAAATCTCTTCAAAAAGCCTGCTGTACCTACAACCTCTGAGCCTCCTTTGTCCACCCCCGGGGTGGAGTTTTGGAATGTTTTTATTTTGTTAAAAAGCTCCTCGCCTATTTTATCCGCTTTGTTACACAATTCCTCAAATATCTCAATGTAAAATTGGAATTCCTTTCTGGATTTCATCATTGACAAAATTAAAGATTTAGAAAGATCAAAAATACGTGAAGTGGCATCTTCTAAATGTATCCGGCGATACATTTCCGCCCAGAATTCATCCATAAATTGGATAGATTCAATAGCTGCGGAACTACGACCAGTGTCTGCAAAAGTAGCTAGGACTAAACCTTTCATATCGCTCTTTAATATTTCATAATAACCCAGTCCCAGGGTTAATCGTGCAAGAAGTGAACGTTTCAGTAAACGATGGAAAACTTCATGTTTTATAACCTGTTTCAATTCTTCCTCACGTTGCAAAAGAGAACGTCGGATTATGATATTGCCTGGTTGTAGTAAAGATAAGAATAACTGCTTTTTTCTAAACCAGTTACAGTTTTCATAATATTCAAACAAAACTGGTCTTCTTTTTTGAAGAATTGATAGAAATTTATCAAACATTCTTTTTCTATGTTGTATCAATATGTCAGCTATTGTGGAGCTTAAAGCTACTCCCTTTTTCTTGTGGCGAGCACCTTCGAATACTTGCTTTTCTGCTTCACGTAATATTTCGAACACATCGTCATCTACAATAAATACATAAGGCCTAATCTGAACTCCAAAAACAGGTCTTAATTTCACAAAACCTAAATAAAATAGAGTAGGTACATCGTGAGAAATGACTCTTCTAAAAAATCTTAGAATTACAAATAGCCTGATTCTCGTACGTGAAACACCTTTTGTGTTTGTAGAAATGGTGGTGGTTCTATCTTTCCTTGGCGCGGTGGACTCGGATTTGTCATTCTTTCCTCTTCCCACAGCCTGGGTGTGAGCTGGCTCTGAGGCTTTTAGACGGATGCTGGCTAATATCCTGTCAATAGGGACGCGCTGAACGATCTGATATGTTAGTAATGATTTTTCAGGTCCTAAAAAGTCAAGTAAATTGACTGGTTTTTCATCAGGATTAAAATCGCGAGTTAAATCAGACCACAAGAACATTTCTAAATTTCTCGATTTATATTCGAATTCCAGTTTACCAACCAACTTTGCCAGGTAATTCGCTATCAAAATTCCATCTTGTGTAATAAGCAAATCTATTGACTGAGGGTCATAACTTTTTGTTATCCTCACTTTCAAATCAAGACCTTTCTCTCTATTTATCTCTTCAACCTTTGTTTTAATATTAGAGATATATTCAAGATAAGCTGTACCAAAAACCATGCCATGAATATCTGTTACACCTAAGTCCTGTACCAAAGTAACTATTTTATCCATTAATTCTATATATGGTAATGGCAAATGTCCTACTATGAGAACATTCTTTCCATTTCTTTTACCCTTTAAAGCTAACCCTGCACAGAAGCTTAGCTTGAATGTATATAGTCGGCAAGGATTGTCTGTTTCTATAATAGTTAAATTCCCAGCTGGCACTTTATGTTTAGGCCTATAACCTTTTTTAATATTTTTAATTTTGATTTTAGGCGCTTTTTCCCAATATTTTTCAGCTGGTTTTAGATACTTACCGCCAGCTTGTTCTTCAGCTACTGTAAAGCTCCATACCCTATCCTTTTCTACTAAATCATAATGTTCCTCACCAACTTTATTAAAAACTTCATTACCATCTTGTAATAATTGGATATGTTCTTTTCTAATTGGAAATGATTCGGTTGGTTTTTTAGATTCTGTCTTGTCAGATCTTCTTGGCAGGAAATATCTGCAGAATATTAGTAGAAGGAAAACACCAAATAAGCCAAGCCAAAAACTACCGGGAATTTCAGGTCGTTCTCGTATTTCTTTAACCGCGTTTTTAATTGGCTCTACTGCTAAAGCCGTTGAGAGCTCGCCAAATAAGAATACCATTACCATTACCAGCCATCTGTACCAGCGTGTTTCTTCAAATGCATCAAAACGTTTCTGTAATCCTTCTGTAATGGCGCGTTGCCCTTCTTCGCCGGCTATCCTGGCAGCTTTGCTGGCTATCAGCTTGGTTTGAACTTCGCCAACTTTGCCAAATATGGCGCTTGTGATTTCTGTTTCGGTCAGGAAGGGCCAGAGTTCCTTCAGTTTGTCGTGAACATAAGCGACTTTAACTACCTCAGCCTCTGCAGCATTGTCAAAGGAATCTGAAAGGAGAAATTTTCGGCATTTGTATTCACCGAAGATGACTTCAGAAAATTTCTTTTGGTATATATCATAGGCAAGGACGAAAGGCAGCCTCTTCTTTCCCTTGACAACCCCTAAAGCAAATGCTTTTTCCTCTCTCGTTAACACTACAGGCAAAAATTCAACATTCTCTATCACTTGCCTCAATTTCGGCCTGTTGACAAGTTTAGCTCTCCACTTTCTGAGTAGCTCACTGAACGCCTTCCTTAACTCCTTTGGCTCAAACTGGGAGTAGAGGAATAGAGCTCCTCCTTTAAACCGAATCACAGAGCATGTCTGGGATGATTGCTCCCCTAGGCTACTTCCTGGCCTTAGCGCCCCTATAATCCCGGCTATGACTTTCTCCAGGTCTGTCCTCTTCTTCCTGGGAGAGATTTCCAAATCAGAAGAAGAGTCTTCTCCCAGACGCGGAGTAACCACTACATAGGATATATTCTTATCTCGCAGAAGTTCTGTAATCCCTGGCGTATGGAAACCTCCAGCAATGAGAACGGCAACTCTCACCCCTTCTTTTTCCATCCGGGAGATGGTGTTATCCACCAAAGCTTCATTTCTCTTTAAAGCAATCCTGTAGAACTCTTCAAATTTTGATAGGTTGGCCTTAGAAAGAGATTGCTTCGTCGTTTCACTCCTCGCAATGACAATTGGCAGGTGACCCCCACCATTGTGGGTGGTAATGAAATTGGAGAACATTCCCGGAGTTATCTCATCACGATGTCTATAGTAATATGCCAGGTCTTCATTGGAAATCTTGAGACTTACCAGGTCATTTAAGACTTTAAGCATTCTGGAGAGTTTTACTAATTCCCTCTCCTCTTCTGTCTCACATAGCCTTTCCTTAACTTCTTCTTGCAACTCGCTAATCTCTGAGAATAGCTTATTCTGGTCTATCCTGTCGTAGAGCTTGTTGTACTTGATATACAAGTTGAGGTTGGGATACTCATTCTTACCTTCCTTGGAAGTCACAAGCTCAGTCAGTATTCTGGGGTCTTGTGACCTAACTCCCTTTCCCATTCTGGAAGAGAGAGACTGAAGATAAGTGTAGTATCCTCCTGATGTCACCTTCCCTAATCTATAGTCAAGGCTCATAATCAGAAGGTCGGATAGTTCATCGTTAGTCAATTTCTTGCTCAGTTCTTTTATGTACTTCGACCTTTCAGAATTTACTTTGGAGAAGTCTATCTTCTTCTCAAATTTAGATGCCTGGACAAACAGTTCGAAATTGGGATATTTTCCCCTCACCCTAACCCTCTCCCCTAAGGGGAGAAGAGAATCCTGCAGGAGACGATAGAGGTATTGGGCGTATTGAGTGAGGGAGATTTTCTTTTTCTGGTAGGCTTCTATCTTAGATTCTAATTCTTTCAATCTCTTGTTATACAGGCGGGCTTTCAGCGGGTTAATCTCTTTCTTTACTTTCCGGAAATAACTCCTTACCTTCTCCCCTGAGGAGAGTCCTTGCTCAAAGGCTTTCAGGTTCTTCTCATATCTGCGTTTATCCTCCACCCCATAGATATTTACTACTGGTGCCTTCTCGCCTCCAGTTATGGCAAAGTATTCCTCTCCAGTAATCTTCCCTTCCTTAAGAAACTCACTGGCGACCTCCTCTTTTATTTTCTTCTCAGGGAAACTGGAGAGAAGTGTAGTGTCCACAAGACCAGAGGAACCTTCAACACATATCAAAAGAGGCAGAGTAGACTCTTTAGCAACATCTTTCTGGAGATATTTCAGAATATTTGCACTGTTTAGCTGGGCTTGGGAACTGGAATGGGCATCCTGGATGTGGATAATCAGCCTATTTCCCATCTCCTGTCGCTTGTTGCTTGACCCTTGCGTATAGATTTCTTTTACTGTGCCGTATTGGGAAGGAATAGTGAATAGATTATGAGAAGTGATAAGTGAGGATACTTCACCGGCTACATCTTTCTGTTCAAGTTTCTCCCCTAATCCTTTTCTTCTATCTGATTGCTGAGTCTTTTCCCGGGAAGCAAGGAGTTTCTGCCTGGCTTTACGCCTCTCTGTCCAGAAACTTCTATCTGGCACAGAGGCTCCCACTACCTGGGTGAAGAAAAATACACTGCATACAACCAGTGCCAGGATTCTAAACCATATTTTATTTGCCTTGCTACACCACCAGGCTACCATCTTCTCTCCATCCTAATCCTGTGAACTCTTGTCCATTTCCAGGCATCTCATCCTATCTAAGAGATTATCAAAATCGATTGGTTTCAATAAGTAATCTGCTGCTCCCATCTTTATCCCTCTCTTCTTGCGAATTCCGTTAACCACCGATACCATTATCACTGGAATTGAATTTAGCTCCTTCTCTCTCTTGAGAGCTTCCAACACTTCAAAACCATCCATCTCAGGCATAAGCACATCTAAAGTAATAAGGTCTGGAGGACTTGCCTTAGCCTTCTCTAAACCCTCTTCGCCACTTAAAGCAAGGATTGTCTCATATCCTTCTGTTTCTAAATTAATCTTAATCAAATACCCTACAGGAAAATCATCATCGATAATTAAAATCTTACGCAATTTCATGATAATCCTCCTTTAAAAAATATATACTTTATATGACTGTAGCAGCAAAGCGCAAGCTTTGCTTCCTTTAGCAGAGCTATCGCTCTGCAGCTACAATAATTAAAAAATGCCGGACCACCCATAACGGGTTCCCCTATTCGTTATCGGCAGCCCGGCCGGTTCAATTGCAATGTTGTCTATCTATGTAACCCCGAGGCTTTGCGCCCCCTGATTGCTCAGGGTTTGCCCTTTCGGAATATTGAATTATTTCAAAATTTTCCATTTGTGGTAATCTCGAGATTGCTTCACTCCGTTCGCAATGACAGCAACCTGTTATGCCTGAACTTTATATACCTTCTCTTGAGCCTTGATTCTTTCAAGATACTCCTCATCTGCTGGCATTGCCGGCAGAATAATCGTGCCATCCTTCCTTATCTGGGGCAATAATGTTTCTGCCTCTTCAGGGTAGTTATCTTTTATGAACTCTATCAGCCATTTACAATCCTTACCCTCTACCGCTACACGCAGCCCTGCTGCTGTAGATAATACCTCTCCCTCTTTCGCTGGATCCAGCACTACCCAGAGAATCCTCTCCATCATCTTCCTGTCTCCATTCTTCGCCCACCTCGATTCCCTGTCAGTAATAATCTTTATCTCAGTACCATTGCCATCTGTCCTACCTGTAAGCAAGAGACTCTCATTGATGATGGAGAATACTGCCTTCGTGCTTATCTGGGGAGTTCTCGATATGCCTACTATCCCTCCATTCTCTTCCAGTCTTCTCCTGTCAATTATGAAGTTACTATCTATTACACTGGCTACAACCTCTGTCGATAGACCATATCTGCTCATAAAGTCTCTTAACATCTGCTCCATAACTTCTCTACTCACATCTTTTCTATTGGAAACAAAGGCAAACTTCACTCCATCGAGATTCCTCACTTCCTCTGCTGCATTAACTATCTTTTCCATAACTTTAAACACTGCCCTACTCTTCGGCCTAACCTTAAGCTCTATACCCATCCTTGAAGGAGTTGCCTCTTTAACAGGCTCTATATCGAAGAGACTCTCAAAGTCGAACACGAATACCTTTGTGCCCTTATATTTGACCACCTCTGGCTTAACCGGATACTCTGATAATGGTTCTCCTTTTGCTATCTCCAAACCAATGGCTTCAACCGGTGATAATCCTTCTCCCAAACCGAAGGTTGCAGCTACACTACCCGACTTCCTGAGTGGATTGATTCCCATAAGATAACTACTGAGGGTAGTGGCAAATTCTGTCGTGTAGAATAGTTCACCAATAGCTTCCTTGCCAGCTAAACTAATCTCCAATACAGGATATCCTGCCTCCTTCAGCCCTCTAATCGCCGAGCTCTCCTTGTCTGTTCCAACTCTCAGCTGTATAAATGCTGTCTTCTCTCCATAGCTTTCAGGTGAAGAGAGCTCCTCTTCCACTATGGGGATAATTCCCTCACCTTCTCTCTCCAGAGGTAAAGTGAGTTCTTGCCACCACTGGCCAAATCCTTTCACTTCCTCAGGCAATACCAGAACTATCTGGTTTCTTCCTCTCCTCCTCATCGCTTCCTGGAAGGCTGCCAGTTGCATAGCTAAGTTCTCCTCAGGATTCTCCTTCTTACTCATCTCCATTCCTTTTTTACCACTCTCCACAAATCCCTTTATATTCACACCTGCTAATGCTAATGGCACCAACCCTCCATAACTAAATATCGAATAAGGACCACTTATCCCTTCAGGAGTACTAAATGTCTCAATGAATTCCTTCTCTCTGGCTTCCTCAGCAAATGGTGTATTAGCTTCCACTATGGCTACAAAGTGCTTGCCTACTTGAGATGCAATTTCCTCAGTGGAAATTCCCTGGCTCCTGTAAAATTCAGCTAACTCCCCATAGAAATATTCATATCCTTGTTCTGGAGAGGAGACCACGAACAGAGTTTTCTTTAGATCTATCTTACTTTCAATCTTCCTTATTGCCTGTGGATGCATAGACTCTAAAACATAGACTCGAGGATAACTTCTCCTTTCTCTTCCTAAGGCAAGTCCCACTTTCGCATATAGCCCGGCTTCTTCTCCAATCACTACCACTCTTTCATATTTTCTCCTCACCATTCTGGCAAACTTTTCAATTCCTCTTACCTCTCCTCCCATCTCTTCAGGAAGAGATGTCCAGGCCAACAATCGTCTAATCTCCGGATTCCTCGGGTAAGATTCTTCCTTTGCCCATAACTGCGGAATTACTCCCCTTCTCCTTAACTCTCCAGCAAGTTCCCTTATTCTCATAACCTCTTCCTCAGACAATTCCTCCTGCAGACCAAGCCAGCTCATCCTCAGCCCTGCCCTCTTTGATGGCTGACGAAGGATAGCTGCAACAAACCTTTGTCCTCTATCTAACAAAGACTTCACGACCTCTCGCACAATCCTGAGACCTACGCTGTCGTGCAATGAAAAAAGTACCTGTCCCCATTTTATGAGGGCAATTCCCACCACACCTCCGCCGACAACTACGGCCATCCCCCCTAATTTGGCAAAGAATTGCAAACCATGTCCCTGTAAACCTATCTCCTCACCTGCGCCAAATTCAGAAGCATACCCTGCCTCAGCAAACAGTGCAATCAACCCTGCTGAAAATAGAGCGATAAGAAAACTGGATTGGGTGAAGTCTCGGCCATCTTTTTCCGTCTGCTCGACAGGTCTTTCCCTCTTCTCTTTTCCAGGCGAGGCGGGGGTTTGGTCAGAGGAATGTTTTCTAAGAATCTTGACTTGATAAAGATTACTATAATCAATTTCAAGACGTGGAGGGAATAAGTTTTTATATCCTAATACCTTTTCTTGATAGTTCCTTTGGTTTAATATTTCAAAACTAAAGTCCGGGTGATACTTTCTCATCATAAATTCCAAAAAGTCGAAATTGATTGCTGAGGTTAAATGTCCACCTACTTCTTTTTTAAAAGATGCGAATAAATCTCCTTTGCGAGGATATCTTTTATAAAACCCATAATCGAAAAATTGGAGGATTCCATCTGATTGCACATTTAGTAAATCTACTGTCTTAACTAAATTTTTAAATGCACCAACATTTACTGGCAACCTGATGCCATCCTCTACTCTCTCTTCAACATGAGATAGGTAACCTTTAATATATTTCCTGAGAGCTTGAGGAAGAGGTATTAATCTTTCTCTATATTCAATACTTTGTAAAACCTCGGAGAGATTTTTAATCTTTCTCAACTTTTTAATATTTTTGAAGTGTTTAAAGTTAATACCTATATCTCTTGGTAAAACTGGTGTAATTTCAACTAAAAACCACTTACTTTCTCTTCTTTCCAGAAAATAAACTTCACCAAAATCATCATAGAGTTCATTAAAACGAATCCATACTGGCGCAATATTTGATTCAGGAAAATTCTCAATTAAATCAATCTGTTTAAATGTTACTTTGTCTTCAAATTCCCTTAAAGGCCTGTATTTTTCATAACGTTGCGGAATTCTTGATAACGATTTTTTTACTTGATTAAGTAAAGATAGAGAGATATCGTATACCTGATATTCAAAGTGTTTAATAAATTCTTCAGAACTGTCTAATTTTGCAAATGCTACCAGAAAATCAAACATAAATGTTCCTTTACCAATGCCCCATTCCTGAAAAACTACTTTTTCCGGAAGTCTTCCTTCCAATTTTAATCTTTTTAAGTAATTATAGAATTCTAAAGCAGTAGCCCTGGCATTGGCATCAGTTTTATTCTCCTCACTAGAAAATTCTAAAGGTTCCTCGCGATGAAGAAGATAAAATGCTCTATTAACATATTGTATTAAATCTAACGATGCTTTTTTCTTAATAATTCTTCCAATACCATAAATTGCTATAGGAACTAGTATTAGCACTACTGGTAAAGCCCAAGCCAATAAGCTTATTTCACCCTTAGACTTCATACCCAGAAGCGCTAGTAATGATAAGGAAAGGAAGGGAATTAGGATAGATTTTAAGTTTATGCCACCTTGCTTTTCTTTTGGAAGAAAAGCTTCTTTGATTTGGTCGGCTGTAGGTTCAGATAACAACAATAAAGAGCGTCTAAAGCTGGATTCAGCATCCTTTGCTCCTAATTTATGCGCAAGCTCTACCATCTGAGTTAAAGCCTCACGCATCATAAGAATTCCTTGCCAGTAGTTAAATGCAAGAGCCCGAGAATCTTTTTTTGGCACCACAAATGCATCAGTATCAAAGTAAATCCAACCGTTCTCGATACGTTCTCGCCAAATCCCTTCTCCAAAAACTCCTCTACAGGTACTTGCAATTGATTCCTGCCCCCTACGGGTTTTTAACTCAGAATCAAATGCTTCTTCTGTCCAAGAAACTCTCTCTTTCAGGAACTTTTCAACTCCTTGAGCGGTTCTCAATAATTCTTCAGTGTTTCGTCTTCTTTTCATCCGCTCTTTCAACGCCTGTAACGTAGCCGCATTACAATCATGGCCAAACTTATGATGGAGTAAATGCAATAACATCTCAACCGCATTATCCAATTCACTTCTTGCAATATATATGGCCGCCTCCCTAAGGCCAAGAGGATCTTTGAAATACAATGTGGTTTCAAACTTTGTAGTAAAGTGCCGCATTAAACCACGGATCACTGCAAAACGGTCTCCATTAAACTCTGGATGCACCGCAATTCTTGCCAATGTCGTTACAATAAGAGAAAGCTCACTCTTAGACAAATCTACCTTAGATATCCATTCGGTAGCCTCTTGTTTTGCAGTCGCAGCTTCTTCTTCAGTTACTTCTTTAAGACTTCTAAGGAAAAACGACTCTCCAGGTTCGTCTATAACCGCTTGCCTTAAATCGACTGTTTTTATACCAGAGAGAGGATAAAACAAAGACCTCGTAGCACTGCGTGACGGTTTATTTACTAGCGCAATAGTTGATTCTACATAATCTTTTGCACGAAGGTCTTTCAGGCTTATATACGGTGAGGATAATGGCTTAGGACAATACCTTTTCCAATCAGGGTCTTGGGTCACCGCCTCTGGTGAAATACTCCATCCCGGTGGTCCAAAAAGACTGAGAAACTCTTTTTTATCCGAATTAAAAGCAAAATATACTGCGTGAATTAATCCTTGTTTTAAATCACTAATAAAATCTATAAAAGCAACCTCACTTCCATCCAAGCCAGTTATCTTGGTAAATCTCCGCTCATCAATAGACCTATAAATCACCTCATCAATAAGTCCAATGAGCCTTGTGTCATAGGTGGATTCTAGTCTTGAGAGCCAAAGATCATACAGTGTAGAGACTTCAACAGGCAATTTATCTTCCTCATCTAAAGCATGAAGCTGTTCCAACAAAAGATGTGCTTTCTTTTGGTACTCTTGGATAACTTCAGTGGGATTCAACTTTGTTTGCTGCATAAGAATTTGAGCAACTATTAAGTTGTTCCTTGCTTTTGCAAGAACAGATTCAATACGCCATTGAGCATTGTTATCTGGCTTTTCAGATACATCCTTCATCCATTTAAACCTAAGCAACTCTTCTAATTCTTCAATCAATACACCAATATCAGAGGCTTGCTTTTTTATATCTACTAATTTAGACAAAATTCCAGTAATCCTTGGAACAATCTCATCAGGGATTTCTGCCTTGGCAAGCCGGAGATGATAGTCCGTGGTCTTTACTACCCTATCCATCATTTCTTCCTTTGATAAACTAAATTTATCTTTAGCAATGTCCCGAGATTTTCTCTTCTTTCGAGTTCCTATCGTCTCTCTCAAGAGCAAACTGTAGATAAAATGTCTCATTGTCATTGCAATTTCCCACAGATGAATCTTCTCTGTTAAGTGAATATAGGAGACCTCTTCCGGTATAGTAATAGATGGAGATAGAATCGCTTCTCTATGAAGTTTCCCGGAGCTCTTGTCTTCCAAATCAGAGAAGTTTATTATGGTCATTAAACCAAAATCTTTGGCTGCGTATTGGTCCTCTAACGGATGGAAATCTGGATGGTCCCGGTTAAAAATCACAATGCCCGCAGTATGGCCGAACCTCTTAATCAATTCTCTGAATATCTCAACAGCTGAATAAGTTACTCCATCATCTCGATAGCGGAGATATTGCATCTTTCCAAAACTATCATTTAAGTCTTCTTTAGCAAGTTCTTTATTTATAATTTTCTCTGCTTGATTTTTAGTGAGTGGAAGTAACCCTATATTTTCGGGGAGTTTTTCTCCTCTCAATGCTTTTCTGAGCCATGCAGCAAAAAATTGATTGAGAAACTCTCTTGCCTCACGCTCTGTTGGGAAGCTATTAACCATAGCAACCAAATCTGTAAAGGAAGAAAGTTTTGAAATAAGCAACTCCGAGTGTCTTTTCTTAATAATTCTTTTACCTCCATAAATAATTCCATAGATTGCCACAGGAAGTACGATTAGCCCTAATGGTAGAATCCACCACCATATATTATTTACTTCAGAATGTTCGGACTTCATAGCCAGAAGGAATGGTAATAGACCGAAAAGAATTGGAATTAGAATAGATTTTAAGCTTGTGCCTTTACTTCTGGGAGGTCCAATTACACCAAGTTCTCTTAGCATAACCATTGCCTCATCAATTGACCCCTGGATCTCTTTAATCTTATCTTCCACCGCTCTTCGTGTGACCACCTTGCCCCAATTATTCTGTAATAGTTTGCGTGCTGAATCTATTTCTTTGTTGTTAGCCATAATGAATACCTTGGTTAATAACTCTTGCAAAGCTTTTGGCATATCCTTCAATACTTCTCGTTGCGTTTCAGGGAATGCCTCAACACCGCTGGGCTTTTGTTTCTGCATATCTTCTCTTTTACGATTGATGTTTCTTCTCAATGTTCTGATTTGTTTTCTCAAATTATGAGGGACAGATAAACCTTCTAATCCTTTCGTTTCTTCATTTAATAGTTCTAATACACTATCGCAGTCGCTAAGACTTTTTGCTTCTTCTAAGGATACTTCAAGTGTATTCAGTGTTTCTTGAAGTGCTGTTACATCTACCCGGGCAACTTGGGGTTCTGCTTTTCTTGGTTGAGGCACAGGCTCAGGTATCTCCGGTTTCCTTTCTCTTATTTCTTTCTTTTTTTCCATTGCCTCTTTCTTCATTTGCTTTCTTGCTGGCGTCTCTTCAATTAATCTTCCTGCTTCGGGAAGGTCTTTAAAATCTTTGTACAACTTATTCAAGGCATGTTCACGTTCTTTTTCTGTTTTAAACCAGCGCTCCATTATTCGAGAAAGCTGACTCTTAAATATACGACTCCTGAGTAAGTTTATATCTTTAGTATATCTTTCAGAAAAACGCCTCAACGTTTCTTGCACTCTTTTGTCATTTTTCACTGCTGGAACAATCTTGCTTTTTAGTTCTTCTATACATTTTGCAGGGCGACCAAACTGTCTTGGATCAACCTTTCCCATTCCTTCTATGCTTTTTTGAACTAAGCTCTCAATATGCTGAGCCATAATCTTCCGAGTTTCTTTTGAGGCTTTACTCCAACCTCTGATTTTTTCAGGACGTAAATCCTTTACAGCTTTGCGTATAGACCTGATTGAATCATACTTGCCGGCATCTAAGGCTGAGGCTTCCTGTATAAACTGAGCAAGCAATTTCTCACCTTGTCTTTGCTGAACCTTTTTTGCCTTCCGTAACCGCTTGAATAAAATGTCTATTGTTTCATTTTGAGTAGCTAATTTCTTTTCAAATGCTTCCAGTCCCTGTAAAAGCTTTTTTTGCAACAGGTCGAGTTGAGTTTCTCTTCTTTCCCTTTCCACGCGGAGAGCTTCTCTTTCTTGTTTTTGCCTCTCCACTTTACGGTCATTTATGACAGTAATTCCTCTCCTGATGCATTGATTAATCATAGATTTGACTTCTGCGTATTTCAGTAATTCATCAGGGATAGATTTTTTCACATCCACACGAAAGGCCTGTTCAAAAGATTTAGTATCTTCAAATTCCAAGGGATTAGTCTTTATCTGCTTCAGCAATTTCTCTGCTTGGTCTACCTTCTCTCTTCTTGTCTGTTTTTTCCTTTCCTTTCTCTTATCAGATTCTCCTTTCCTAAGTTCATGTTCTTTCTGCTTTTCTCTGGCAATTTTTTGCTTTTGCTTACGAGCATACCATTTTTTAACAATATCAATTAAATTTGAAAATAAAAGAAACCCGGCAATAAACGACCCGCTAACAACAGCAAGGGAGATAAGTTTATTCTCTATGAAGGTAAAAGATACAATACCAATTACCGAAACAAAAAGCAGGAATAACACTACACTTAATAAATGACCTTTTTGTAGGAATTTACTCGATGGTCTCGATTTCGCAGCTGCACCCCCGCCTGATGTTTTATCCTTTGCTCTTTGAATAATTTTGTCCAGTGATTTTTTGGCATTGTATCTAACCAGGAAGATTTTTGATTTGAGCTCTCTTTCCAAAGTGGAGATAGTCTCCTCGCTGGAGAAATTCCCCAATGCCTTAATTGCCACACTGGCTTTTACCGCATCTTCATCAACGCTTAAAGAAATGAGGAACTTTTCAGCATCCGAAAGACCTGTTGTGCCCATAGCCAAAATAATCTCTTTAATCATATTTTCTCTGGCTTCAGGCCTGTCCTTAAGTTTGTCCGTACTCTCCAAGCCAATAAATAAATCTAATAAACTATTATAGGCCTGGACAGTCTTCAATGCGCCAATTTCGGAAATTGCTGCTTCTGCTGTGACAAAATCCTCTTTTTTGTCAATACTCTGATTAATGATTTGCTTTAACCAGGGTAAGGATTTATCCTTCTCAATATAAACAATGGAAGAAATAATTGCCTTGCGCAGTTCACTTTCTTTTTCCTTCACAAACTGCTCTTTTAATATAGGTAAGGCCTTTGAATAATCTTTTAACCTTTCTGCCGCGCGGGTTCGGTTATAAGCCGACTTATCCTTAAGCGCAGAAATCAGGTTTTCTGGTACCGGGGTAGGTAAAGATATCAATTTAAGGATTTCTAAAATGATACCTTCTTCAGATAATTCGTCCAAAATCTTTTTGCCTCCAGTTGTCTCTTTATAAGCGGAAATTTTTCTAACTTTAATTTTCGGGAATTTCTCTTTTACAAGATAATTTATAATTTTGGGTATCAACTCTTTCCTCTTTAATCCTTTCTTTACCTCTTTAAAAACCTTCATAAAATGAATATTCAAAATGCCCTGTTGTATCTCAAATTCTATTCGAACTATTAGTTCATTTTTCTTTTCGTCTAATACCTCTACCATTCCATTTGACTCTGACCCCCACACACTCACTTCCAAATCAACCCCTGCCAATTTTATGGTTATAACTTCATTGGCGGGGAGTTCGATTTCTGCAACTTCATTATCATCTGCTCGTGCAGGTTTCAGAGCCCTTACAATAGTTTTCATAATCTTATAAAGGGGTGGGATTAGAGCAAAGCCTTTCCATCGCGGATTCATTCTTCTGCTTTTCTCGCCAGAATCGGAAGGTGCTGACCTTGAAAGCTCAAGTGCATTTAGTGATTCTTTATCTACTTTAAGGTAAACTTTCGAACTACGTAACTGCCTTCTCCATTTACAATTAGGAAAATCCTTATGAGAAGGTATCTTATATCTATAATATCGGTAATCTTTATCTTCATAGCACTTTTCTCCTTCCACGGCTGCTAACCAAATTAGTTGCTCTCTTTCAACGGGCATAAGTTTAGATAGTAAGGAGCTATAGAACATTGCAATAAATCCAGAGCGAGAATCTCCTACGCGCACGTTAATTGGCTCGCCACTATTTTTGTTCCAGATTACTGAACCCCCAGGAACTACGTATTGTAACTCTAATGGTAAAGGAATCAAGCCCCTCCAGTAAGTAACCCCAGGCCCAAAAGTAGGATAGGCAGTAACAATTCTTCCTTTTTCATCGCCAATGACTATTATACGTATCAGTTCTTTTGAATCTTCAATCGGAACATAAGCGACAAATGCATTTTCCTGCAACCACTCTAACTTACTTCCATCTGGAAGGTCACGGATAGAGGGTGCGGAGGATAAAGATTCTAAAACCTTATTTATCAATCGTAACAACTCTTTCCGTTGGCTAAATCTTTGCGGGAAAAATGTCTTATAAATATCTCGTTGGTAGGACCTTCCTAAAATTAACGTATGTTTACAAAAGATATGTTCAATGACCAAATCAGTAATCTTTGTGGGAAGGGCAATCTCTACAGGGCGAGGGTTAGCCATGCGTTCAAGCCAACGTATCAGTTCAGAAGAATACTTTTCTTTCTCAAAAGATAAAATTTCTAATTGTCTTTTACTAAATTCTCTTGCCGCTTCTCTTCCTTCCAGAATAAGGGTTCTTAATCCTAAAGCAAGTAAAGCACTGCACTTAAGATTCCAGCCAAAAGGATTTTCAGGAGTGAGTTGGATAATTTTTTCAGCAGCAGCTAAGGCCTGTTCAGGTTTACCTGAGGCAAGTAAAACACTGCACTTATGGCCCCAACCAACAGGATCTTCAGGAGCGAGTTGGATAATTTCTTCAGCAGCAGCTAAGGCCTGTTCAAGTCTACCTAAGGCAAGTAAAGCACTGCACTTATGACCCCATCTGATGGGATTTTTGGGAGCGAGTTGGATATTTCTTTCAGCGGCGTCCAGGGCTTCTTCAAATCTACCTAAGGCAAGTAAAGCATTACACTTATGACTCCAGCCAATAGGATTTTCAGGAGCGAGTTGGATAATTTCTTCAGCAGCAGCTAAGGCCTGTTCAAGTCTACCTAAGGCAAGTAAAGCACCGCACTTATAACCCCAACCAACAGGGTCTTCGGGAGTGAGTTGGATAATTTCTTCAGCAGCATCCAGGGCTTCTTCTGGTTTACCCCAGGCTAAATAGATTTTTGAACGTATTGCGTAAGCCACTGCTTGGCTGTAAATGACAGAGTCTCGATATCCTGTATATCTGGGATTGTCTATTAGCGCTTGAGCATTCTTAATAGATATTTCAGTCCATTCTATCGCCTCTGCATAACGCCCCAAATCAAGATATGTAGCAGCAATATTGTTTACAACCACAGAATTTTCACAAGGAAATCCTTTACCTTTTTTAGGCTCACGATGTCGTTTGCGCGCCCTAAGGAATAAAAGTAATGCTTCCTTGGGTGGCTTTGTTTGTGCTCTTTTAACAAGTTTTATTACTTCAGGAGGAGTTGGTAGTCCTTTTGGTCTGCGAGAAGTATGTATGGTTACATTTCCTTCTTCTTTTGCTTGACGAATGATGCCTCTCGCTTTAGGGTCTCCGAAGTCTTTCTCTTGGAATACACAGCATATACGAACTAATTCCTTCCTGGTCTGGCAAGATTCTAATATTCCAGGGTACTTTGTAATATATTCAAATAAACTATCTAAACTATCCACACCTTCTGGAAGACGTTTTAAAATCCCTCCTATTGTTACAATTGGGTTAATTCCTCCGCTCTCCTTGTCAAAATGAGATTTTTTAGGCGGGGTGGGACCGTCACAGTCTTCTTTTGAAGTCTTTTCGATTTCTTTTCTTATTGCCTCTTTCCAGGCTTCCAGGCTCTTTTCTGTCAAATAGATAAGGTGAGAGTCCATATCTCTAAAATCTGCTATTACAGCGTGGTCAATAAGGCAACTGCTTTGGTCCCAGGATATGATTAAATTTTGGTCTTCGTCCAATAGCTGGAGGGCTTCCTTAGGAGTAAGTTGCAGATACCTGGATAGATGAGCTAAGCCTGGTCTGAAATCTCTTACTGAAAGTTTATCTATATTTAGATACCCATCTTCTACATTCTGTCTTATAATATTAATTGCTCTATAAGATTCTTTACGTAAGGTTTCAAAATGTTTTCTTGTCTCAGCAATAGCTGTAGCGAGCGTCTTTCGGCCATCCCGTGTTTGCTCAAGTTTCAAAATAATTAAGTCGCATCTGCGATGAGGCCAGAGTTGTTGCCATCTAAATCCGCCTGCTTCCTCAAATTCTACCTGAGCAGCTGTTTTAGCTGTCATATAAAGCTGGATTGCATCTTCATCTTGATCTGACATAAAACCAAGAGTCTCCATATTTTTAATTATGTCTCGACTGAACTTTCCATCAGCAGCTTCTGTTTTTAATAGTTCACGCAGGTCTTTTAGATAGCCTAATAATCTTTCTTTTACAGTAGGTAACTCATTACAAATTACCTGCCAGTCCTGATTCTGCAAATGGGCTATCACTGCTCTTATAATAATTCTGACATCTGAAAAAATTGCAAGATTTCGACCACGAACAAATTGTATTATCTCTATTAATACTTCATAGTATATTGCTGCGCACAATGATGCGATATCCCCAAAGCCCTCAACTTTCTCCCAAGTCCCCGGATATGAGAATGATAACAGGTCAATTATTTCGTCTTTCCTTTCAACAAGAAACTTAAGATGTTTGATTACATTATCTTTTGCTCTGGCAATAGTCTCCTCGTTTGTAGTACTAAATATAATTATTTTGTTAATCTGCATTTTATCTTTTGGAATTAATCTCTGGTTGGCTTTTAGGAAACATTCACTAAGAATTTCGGCAGGATATCTTTCGGTAAGTAATCGGAAGGCTTCTATTGCAGTCTCTTCTTTCTCAGGGCTACCACGGGTTAAATTAGCTAAGGCAGCAAAGATAACGCTCAGACGATTAATAGAATCACTTTGTACCGCTTTCTCTAAGATTTTTGCTATTCCGTCAGAATCATTACAATCAAGGCAGAAAAGGATTAAACCTCCACCCGGCGTCTCTGCAGATTCATCTTCTCCCCCATTTATTGAGCCTGGGTCAAGGGGTTGGTCGGACATTGCTAATGCGTCTATTTGCCGGTTCTTGTCTTGGGGATAAACCCTCTTAACAAATCTTTCAATGTCAATGAATGTATCGTCAGTTGACGCAATGGCTTTTGCAAGGGCTCTAAACCTGTTAGGCGCATAAATCTTTGATAATATATCGGTTCTCCCGGTCTTTTTTAGATACCTGAAAAGGTTCTTTTTCATCTGTTTCATCCAAGGAGGTGTGCTCCTATAGAAGTCTTTCTCACATCCCTTCGCTACCCTTAAATCTTCCTCCATCTGAGTTGCCTTAGGTGCATCTTCGTGGTCTGCTTCATGGCTTAACCACCGCTCAGCGAAAAGATGACCGACAACCAAGTCAACCTGAAAAGGAATAGACTTGATAGTCTTATTCTTAAAACCATATTTCTGTAGTTGAACCTGTGCATCAAAAGGTATGCATTCGCTTCCAAAACCATATTTCTGTAGTTTAACCTGCTCATTTTTTGAACGACTGAGAGATAAGACATCATCTAAACCAAGTGCATATTCACCATCAATTGCAGCGATAGTTATGCCCTTGCCGTATCTTGCTGAATGCGCTCCGTTTAAGCTTAAACGTTCAGGGTCTGTAATTACAATTATCAAGTTTCCTTTATGTTTCTTATTTTCTCTATCTTCCAATATCCCTGCTACAAGTTTCCTTTGCTCCGGCGTTGAACAATTAAAAATACTTAATAGAGACATCTTCATCAGATAAGAAGCAAGATTCGCCCCTTTCCTCATACGGCGAGTCCATTTTTCGGGAAATTGAAACAACTTAAGCAAAGAGGCATCTTGTTTTCTAAATGCAGTTGCCAATCTATCAAGGTCCTTAGGACTAAAGTAAACACTGGATTTTATATTCCCCGGGTCAGCAACATCTTTACGCGGAGGTAGAGGTCCTGTTATTTTCTTATCTATCATTGAGCTTGACCTTCCTGCATCCGCATCTTCTGCCTCCGGGCTCATTCCTCCGCTCTCCTTGCCAAAATGAGAGCCGGATAAATCTGTCTCATCTATTAACTTAATAACAAAAACTATACTATCTCTGTTCCTCTCTATTCTTATGGAATCTCTTAAAAAACTCTTTATATACCTGAGACGTCTGAGTCCTGCGTCTATTAAAGAATATTTTTTTTCTTCCAATATTTGTGCAAATTCAGTTTCACCATTTGAAAGTGCAGCCTTCTTTAAATCTGTTAAATACTTATAAATATATTTACACTTATCACGAAGCGCCCTTTCGTCAGACATTATCTTGTACCTACTGGCAAAGATTACTCCTGTGCCCGGATAACCCTGAAATGTGACAAGGATAACCAGTGGCAACTTCTCATAACTATATTTTCGTACATATTTGACAACCTTATCAGTTATATCTTTCCAGGAAGCAGAGCGTATCAGTTTCCTTCCCTGAACCTGCGAAGGTTCTTCAATTTCAGGAGGGGTTATTTCATATCTCGTGAATGGGGATGACTTTTTATGGCGCATTACCCGGATAAAGATAAAAATGGTAAAAGCAAAACCAGCAATAATACTTAACGCTAAAATAAAGGGATTGTAATTCGCCAGAGTTGAGAAGGAATTCATAAATGAAGGAACAAGTTTTGTTGCTGTGGGTGTATCAAGGGAGACGAGAGAATGGCCCAGGCCTTGCAGTCCTTGTTGAACAAATGCGCTGATTTGTGGCCAGAAATACACTGCCAGTGCTGATAGAGCGAATATTGCAATACCGGCCATAAAAGGAATATTCATAATAATGGCTCTTCGGAAACTTGCCGGCGGCTGTTTTTCGTTTTGCGCTTGCGAGGGACGTGAAACTTCTGTCAAAGTTAGAGCCAAAATATCCAGCACCTTCGCCCATTTCTCTTTGGTCTGGCTCTCTAAAGAATACGGACTTGCCCCTGCCTTTTCTATTGCCTGGCAGGTTTTCCTCTGCAAATTAGTCAAACCTTCCTTGGCCAATATTTTCAGAAATATCTCATTTGCCCTTGGAATATCCTTATTTTTTATCCTGTCCCCATATACTAATTCATGAATCATCCAGCGAACATAATTTTTCTCTCTTTGACTTACACGCTCATGTTCGCTTACATCTACGGGGTCTGGAATCAGCGCTAAAAATGCTTTTAAACCCAACAACTTCAATCCTTCATCCTGTGTTAGTCTTTCTGTCCAGGCAAATTCATGAATGCCGGCAGCAGATACTGCCTCTCCGCCCACAGCAAAGATAATCCCTCTTACAGGACTTTTTACAAGGAGGTCGGAATCTTTTCTCATCTTTACCGCTGCCAATTTATATTTTTCTAATTTCTTGCCAACTGCGTATTCTATTGCATTCTCTAAACTATCGTTTCGGGAAAATGTCTTGGATTCACCTAAATAGATGCCATCTTCAATCTCATATTCTCCAGATAGTTTATCTTTGTACTTATTTCTATCTACTTCTAAGACAAAATCTATTTCCGTACCATATTTTTTCATACTAAGCTCTATTACGCGGGCGTATTTCAAGTTATCCTCAACTGCCTTAGCTTCCACAAATTCTCCTAAAAACTCTAACCGGCCGATTTTATCTAAGGTCTTTTTTAAAACCTCCTTCCAGCCTTTTATGTTGTGCTCTTTAAAGTATTTAATGGCATCCAGCACATTTTTTAAATTGGGGTCTTGTTTAATCCGTTCATAGGCGCGGGTTATTTTATCCAGGCGCTGACTAAATGGCCTCTCTCCTGCTCCAGGGCCCTTTCCGTCCGCAATTTTCTTCTTTATTGCCTCTGGTCTTTGCTCTGGATTCTGCCCGCCAAAAATGTCAGGTTCTGCCATTGGTTTGAGTCCATCTGAGGTATTGCTTGTTTCTTCCTCTTTAATTTTCTTAGCTATAGCGAGGATTTCGTCATAAGTCATAAGAGTCATTTCTGTAACCAGAGTTTCCCAGTCTGGCTGCTCTTCTAAAGGTTTAAACCCTGCCTCTCTTTCAATCGGAGATAATAACCAACAAAGACGTTCATACCTAATTTTTAACTCGGGCTGAGCAAAATAAGATATTTTTTCTTTTTTTGATTTCTTTGGAGAAGCGTGGTGCCTTAGGCTAGTCTTAAGCCCATTTAGCAACCTTTCTCTGGCAAGATAAATTCCTTCAGGATATAAATTTAAATGTAATTCAATAGCTTTAGCTAAACCAGGATTAATACCTCTTTTCTGTAAATTCTCATTTTTAATAGTCTTTTGGATAGAAAATTTTCCATCAGCCAACCCAGATTGAAGGTAAGCTCTATAGACAGATAGCTCTAATTCTCTATTACTCTCCAGCTCCTGCCACAATCGCATATTTCCTTCTGAAACTGCTTTAGCTAAGGCTTTTTTACATTCAGGCAAAGCCAATATTCTTAAAACCTCTTTGCGTGGAATACCCAATCTCTCTCTAACCACCTTACTAACATAACCAACAGAGAGCTGACATGCAATTACACTATCGTATCTAATTAATGCCAGAAGTTCCTGTTGGGGAGACTTTTTTGGCTGAATGGATGCAGCAGGCTTAACCTTAATATCTCTGACTGGCTGGCTTTTCGGAATAACTTTACCTTTCCTCTTCCGGAGAACGTTTTTTGCTGCCTTGCGTAATTTCCGAAGCGCTTTTACCTTATGTTGGCTAACATTCTGTTTACTAATCCCTAACCTTTCTCCAATTTTCTCTAAAGTTAGCCCTTCTAAAATGTGTAAATCAATTACTTCTTTCTGCCTTTCACTTAATCCAGCCATAAGGATAATTTTGCCCAGAAATTCTTTATTTTCCCAATCGAAAAGTTGTCTATCTATATGTGGGGGATCCAGAAAAGTCTCATCTTCGCCCAGGTCTGCCTCTCTAAACACACTAATCTGTTTTCGCTTTTCTTGATAGGTCAAAAACCGCTGTATTTTAGGCCAGATTTTTTCTCCCTCTTTTTTTGCTTCAGGGAATATCTCTAAAATCCAAGCATAAATGGGTGCCTGTTCAGCTAATTCTGCAAGGGTTTCCACTTCCTTGATGTCAATATTCAAATTGCGCAAAGCCTCGAGTATTTTCTTCCTCACTGCAACTTTCCGGCGTGCAGTTCTTTCTTCCACATCAATTCGATAATCTCTGCCAAGTAAGTACTCCACCCCATAAGACCAGCCACCTAATCCACGGAAAATCGCAATAACACGAACAACAAGCGTTTGATCAAAACGATATGCTGAAATAGAATAAGGGAATATATCTCCTCTTCTTTCTCTATAGAGTTTTTTGAGTTCCACACGTAGAAAATTAAGGATTTCAGAAAGCTTTTTATCAAACCCCTCTTTCGCTTGCTTTTTATCCAGGTCCTTTCTCAGTTTGACATACTTTTTAAGTCCTTTTTTATAATTTACAAGGGCAAAATCAGACCACTTCATACCTTTGGGCAATCTTGGCCAGGGACGGCGCCGTATTGTGCTGGGCGATTCTGGTCGGCGAGGAGGATAGAACCGTTCTATTGTCTTTTTTGGAGTAAAGTAGTATTCGAGGATTTTGGGGTAATACGGTCTTGCGTCAATTAAGAGATGCCATTCACCACCAGTAAATAACTTCTTCACTGTTACCTTATGGCCTTTGGGAAGTTTATGAAGGCCAACACCTGCCCTATGCCATTTTCCTTTTCCCTTCCACCGTCCGAAATAAATAGATTTTTCAACAGACTCGATAACAAAACTTCTGCCTTTGAAAGGTGGTATTTTGGGATTATCGTAGACACCATCCGTTAGGAACTCTACTATTTGCTTCCTTTTCCTTTCTGATGTGTTGTGGGGGTCACTATACCCCAGCGATTTCAAAAGAGAACTCCTATCCCTAAACCCAGCAAATCCAGCTACCATTGCCAGAGAAACGGCGTCAATATTCCACTCTTCGCCAACTACGCCCGAATTAGATAAAAGAGTAAGAGTAATCGCTGCTGTTACTCCCAGAACTGCCAGAACACCGATTAAAACAAGGTTAGTAGCAAAACCTTTAAATCTTTTCTTTATCGTATCAAAGCCTTGTAATTGCTGACGCGCATCTTCGCTTAAGTGGCCCCATATCCTTTGGAATTTATTTTTAGTTCTGCTTGAATCTTGCTCTGCCATGTCATTGAAACACTTGTTTATTTCTTCAAAAATATCCGTTCTATGTCGCTTTTTACCTACTACCTTCTTATTAAGAAACTCAACCAGAATCTTTTCTGCTTTCTTTTCTACCTTTTTACCTTTAATCCAGAGTAAACCCCTTAATGAAGCTCTAATTATAGATTTGTTAGAATGATTCAGACCTTTTTGGAAAACATCAAGAAGAGCCTTCTCATCAGTCATCCCTTGATAGAACATCCGTCTTAATCCATAAACATCAGCACTTTTATTTCCTATTTTTGTTTTGGTGCTAAATAGAGCTTGCACCAAAATATCAAAGCCATCATTGGGATTACTGGTTTTGGGATTGGAAAACCATTTTGCTGCGCTGTATACTTTTTCTCTATCATTTGAGCAAAGGTCGGCTATTTTTTCTGGAGCCTTTTTACGAAAATCCTTTGTCCTTTGACCTGCCCAGGGAGCATCTTTACGTAAAGAAACCCTCCGCACAATGGGTTCTCCTCTAAAGTTCTTTTCAAACAGGTTGTCTATACTATACCCTGCAAATACCACAGCCATAGCCCGGACAGTGTCGCTGTCTAAGCTCTCCATTCCTCCGATACCCAGGAACTGGCTAACATAATGTAATGGTGAGTCCTGTCCACTTAAAATAAGATAGATAAATAAACCAAGATTCAGAAAAATTAAGATACTCAAAGTAGAAATACTACTGCCTTCTTTTTTCACTACATTTGTTATAGATGCATGAAAATCACTTAATATTTCTCTCGAATAGGTACTCTTTGTTGACGCAAATATCCTACGATATTTCTCTTCAGCTTTTGTTGGATTGTGATGAGCTATATATTTTAAAGCTTTAACCATTGCTACAAAAACATATTCTTTATTTGACTCTGCATCTATGCCATTGAGAAAATCAACAATAATATCTTCTGCTTTCTTCTCTTTGTTTCTTCCTTCTTTTAGCATTAAAGCATACAAAGCATTTTCACTTCTAGAAATATCCGAAGAAAATAAATTTTCTTTCAGTTCATTAAGACTCTCCATTTCTTTATCATTCATCTTCTTAAACCACACTACTATTCCAGCTATAACCAATCCCACTATAAATACATATAGACTTATGGAGCCTTCTTTAGCAGTTTGTGGATTAGAAAATCCCCATAAGAATGGCAAAAATAACGTCAGCAATAATGAAGATACAAACATATCCTTAAATGCACCTAAGCCAGCGATGAAACCAAGTATACTAATCAAGGTGCGGGTGTGGGAAATATTATCGAGTCTGAGATTCAAATTAAACATGCTTGATATTTTCTCAACGTGTGCCCGAAAAGTAGGGTCAAATTTTACTGCCTTAAGTAAGTAACTTTTGGCTGTTTCATACTCTTCTAAGGTAACATAGATAACGCCCAATTTATAATAAGCATCAGCATTTTTTGGATTAAATATAATGACCATATTCAAGTCAGAAATGCTTTTGTCAAATTTCCCTAATAGTGCATAAACATGTCCTCGATTTATGTATGCCTCAGCAAATGTTGGATTACATTCGATTGCCTTGGTATATTCTAATATAGCTTCATTAAGCTTCTTTAATTTTAGGTAGACATTACCTAAGGTGTGATATGCTTCAACTAATTTTGGATTAAGCTTGCCGGCTTGGTCAAAATGAAGGATGGCCTGAGAGAATTGACCTAATTTGTAGTGGTCATGTCCTCGGCTGTAATATATCACAGCAAGTAAACCATCTCTATCCAGTATTTGAATTCTTCTGTAAATTCCTAAAGGATTGTCTTTATCTTCAAGTTCCCAGTATTCACCGACTTTTGTAAATTCTTTCTCAAGTGTAAATGACTTAATTGTGACTGACCTGAATAGTGAACTAAATGCTAAATCTACCGTCACAGTCCTGCCATCAGTTAAGCTAACTATACAAGCTACATGACCGAATTCCGGGACTGTTTCTATCGCTGACTCTACCACATCTATAGCTTTAACTGAAAGCCCAATGGAATTACCTAATATATAGAACAATTGTGAATAACCAAGACATTGAGCCTGTTTGTATTTTATGACATCCGCCAAATCAAAGAATTCATCAGGGTTAGCGCTGATTCCTTTCTTTATCCTCTTACCGAGTTGTCTTATTATGGTTTCCTCTACCTCAACAAGTAGCTTTTTGGATATTTTGCCTTGTTTGTAATCTTCTTTTGCTTTAGCAAGTCTACTCTTCCAAACAACAAGAACAGCCTTCCCCCTCCAGTCCATCCAAGCATTAACCATCTTCACAAAATCTTCAGCCACTTCATCAGAATACTCTAATCCTGTTACAAATTCTTCTATCCGTTTGTTTAGGGTTTCAATTCCACTTGCAGATGGTGTTTTTCCTTCCTCCCGGGGTGGTATTTCGCTTTCCACAGCCGAAATGTGGGTGGACGCAGGCGAGGCGAGAGTGGGGCATTTTTCTTGCCATATTAAGGTTGTTTTAACTCCTTCTCTAACATCAGAAGTAGCAACAAATTTCAATGCTAATTTTCGTTCGCTTTTTCCTACTTTAACCCACTTTTTGCCTTTTGTTTCAATGATAACATTATCTGGATAGATAACAACATTCCTTAATCCATAGCCTTCGTCTGGAACTTTGCTCTCAGGTATCCCACCACTGACAATAGAAACTTCATATTTTCTATGAACATCTATGCTCTTCTGTAATGATTTATTAGGGTTATCCATACCCGACCCTCTGTCAATACCTACTACTTCAATCTTCTTTATATCTTGTGGATCTTTTATGTGATACACCTCAATAAATCCTCCCTTACCATGCATCATAATATTTAAGGCCACTTCATAACAAGGACCAGGCACGTAATTGGCATTAATACCACAATCTATTTCTTCCAATTTCTTCTTTAATACCGAAACGAAAGACATAGCTGCTGATTTTGCTTTGTATTTATCTCTTTTTTCTGGAAAAGACCATTCTAATAAAAGCTGTCGGGACTCATCATCAAGCTTGGCAGACGCAGGTGAAGTAGTAGCTTTCTTTCTTCTTGATTTAAGAGTTTTGGCTGTCTTAATTATCGACTTAATTGGTTTCTTAATTAAGTTAATTAATTTCCTATAATTCCAAATTATCAAATTTGCCAGCGCGGTTACGAAAAGACCTAAACCTGCGAAACCTGCAATTTGCATCCGACCACTGTCTATAACTCCATTTTTTAAAACTGTTGAATCGTTACCGGACAAGAACAAAGCTCCCAATCCCACGCCTAAGCCAGCAATGAAAGGAAGTAAACTGATTAAGGGGAAGTCACTGTGGTTTTGTCCGCCTTTTTGTTGCTCATCGCGTTCTTTCTCTGCTTGTTCCATAATGATAAATAATTTATCTATGCTTTCGGCTTTTGCTTTTGCTTGCGTCATTGCTTTTAAGTCCTGACTTTTTGCAAAAAGCTCGGCAAATTGCAAAAATAGTGTTTTAGCTTGCTTAATCAATTCAATATCACTGCTATTCGAAAAAGTCTGTGCTAAGTAATAGTAGGTCTCTGCTAAGAATATATCTAACATTGGATTTTTTTCTTTGCATCTTTCATAGAAAGTAAATGATTCTTTTGCTAACATCCACACTTCCTCTTCTTCACCAATAGAAAAATATGCATTAATGAGGTCAACAAGCGTTTGTATATAAAGGATTGAATCTTTTTCAACAATGCGAGAAGCAAACTCTAAAGTTTCTATAGCTTTATGGTATTCATCCTTTGCTAAACAGGTTTCAGCAATAGATATATAAATTGGGGGTATCATATTTTTAAGTTCTGGAGTATTTTCTGCTATCCTTAATGCTTCTTCAAAATAACTTATGGCTTTATCAAATTCTTCATTTCCTTGTAACTCTGTGCCATGATTAAAAACCCTTAATGCATAACCTATACGAAATATCCTATAATCTTCATCAGTAAAACGCTCTTCCGGGTCAACTAAGATATCTTCAAGAACCTCATCAACAACGCCTTGTGCTTCTCTCAGTTCTCGTTCAGCTTCTCTTAAGTTATGCTCCACCATATAATCATCCTGCTCTGCGCATTTAAGGTTGGATACGGCTTTCCTAAGACGGGCTATTTTGCGTTTAGTGTCTTTTTCCATTTGTGCCAATAGAAAATATGATGTTCCTAATTTAAAGTAAATACCCAATATATCTCTATGAATTTTAGATTTAGAGTCAATATCTTGTGTAGTTTTGCGTATTATTCTAAGTGCGTCTCTAAAATGGGGTATGGCTAATTGGTATTGACCACCCATAAAGAAAGCTGTGCCAAATTCAAGTTGTCTTTGATAGCTTTTCTCTCCAACATTATTAAAATCATGAAGAAGCAAAGCTAATCTTTGAGCCTCTTGATATTGTCCTTTCCGCATATATGTTTTAAATTCATTTGCTTTAACACGTAACCATATCTCAACTGCTCGTTTAAATTGCCTATAAAATTTTATAACAGCTTGGTAACCCTCATTTTCAGGCCATATACCTCCTATAAACAGTCCCATAGTAGCCAATGTAAGACCTGCTGTAACATCACCAGACAGAGCATAGGCTAAAACACTCAAGCTACCAATAATTATTAGACAAATAGTATTTTTAAGACCCCTGTCTTCATCTCTCTTGTCTTGAGAGGTTTGTGGCCCTGGCTTTTTCTTTTTGGCGCTGGTTAATATCTGGTCAGTTCTTTTGGTTATTCTTGTATAATTTTTCGCAAAATCCTGTACGTTCTGACCTAAGATTTTTTCAACAGCAGCCTCTTCCTCCATATTAAATTTATCTTTTATATCTGATATAAAGATAGTTGTAGCAATATAGGAATCTTTCAAGTTTCCGGCACCTGTTTTTTGCAATTTTTCTTTTGCCAGATGTGTTTCTTTTCTAACAACTTTTATTTTGTCAACATCTACTTTTTCCTCTTGTAATAATTTTTGTAACTTTAAAAGTTTATCGACAACGCTCAGGAAAGGCTCCTTAGTCCCCTCTCTACTAATGTAATCATTAATCTCCGATTCTGCATCTTTTAATTCAGTTGCTTCCTCATCTATTTCTGTTAGTGGCAATGGTTCTTCTTCTAATTTTATTGGCTTTAGCTCGTCTTTTTTTGGTGTTGGCTTAAGTACGGTTTCTATTCTTTTTGCTGAAGGCAGAGGCTTTTTTAGGCGCCACCCGGTCTCATCCTTTTTCGCGCCATTGCCTAACGATATTGGCTTCTTTTTCTCCTTGGAAGTAATTCCCAACCAGTCTCCAATTTTATATCTATAATGAATGCCGATAAGGCCACTAATGCCCAGTATTACACCTATAGTCCACCAGCTTACACCAAATAATCCCGCCTGCAAAACTTCCGGCACTTGCGCAGCAGGCGTAGCAACACCAGTAGCTACTACTTGGGTAGCTTGTGCTAAGCTATTAATGAATAGACTAACTAAAGCAATAACAGGAAGGATAACTTTCAAAGAAGATTTCTCATGAGCATGAACCGCATTTAACTTTTCTTCGATAAACCTTACATTGTTCAATGTAAGCTCATAAACTTCTTTAATTTCAACAGCTAATTTTTCTATCCGGGAACTTGTAATTTTTGGTTTTGTTTTGGCTGGCTCAAGCTTTGAGCTTAATTTCTCTACTTCTTCATTTATTTGAGTTATTTCTTTATCAAGCTTAGCATCGGTTAATTTAGCTAATCTGAATAATTCTTCTAAAGTTTCTCTATTCTCTTCGGGTTTTCTTAAAATGCGAAGTAATCCAGTAATTATACTACTACCAGTTTTACGCCAGTCTTCTCTTGAACCTTTTCTAAAATATGTTTGGAGTGATGCGCCCATCCACTTAATCAAGGGTTTTATTTTATCTGGCTGGTTAATTGCTTCCTTATTAGAGAGAACATCTAAAATGTCAGTAATTAATCTCGATATCTTTTCGTAACCTCTGGGTTTGACCTCGTTTACTCTGTTTTTAATCCATCTCAGCCTCTTAATATCTAAGATTCTTCTCTTTCTATTCTTCAATTCTTTTAGACGCTTTTCATCTTCTGTCATAAGAGCCTTTCTTATTGCTATTTCCTCTTTTTTCTTCTGGCTAATTAAATCTGGTAGATTCTTCCCAAGTAACTTAATAGTCTCATCAAACTTTTTATTAACTTCAGATAGCCCTAATCGCTTAATCCCTTTAGCCTTTCTCAGCTCTGTAAGTGCCTTTTTGTGTCCTCTTCTCTTAAGAAACTTGTATGCTTTATTTACTTTATCTTTCAAGCCTTTGACATCAACGAATAGCCCACCCACATTTAACTGGCTCATTGAAAGACCATATTCGTCACAAACTGTCTTAATAAGAGACCATTTCTCATTACTTGAAAGTTTATCAACATTTATTTTCCCAGCATTAATAAACTGTTCAAGTTTCTTGAAAACTTTACTGCTTGGTTTAAACCATGGGAGGATATCTTCAAACTTAGTAGCCTGGACAATACTGATTAAATCACTCAAGGCAAAAAAGATAGGATTATTAACTCGTTTCTTAGTTCTGGGGGCTTTCATTCGGAGGGGAACTTGGGTAAGAAGGTATAACTTCAATTTCTTAATTTTTGGTGAGCCCCTAATTATCTGTAAATCTCCTAAATGTTTCTGATAAATTTTCTTAAGGACATCTTCTTTGGTCTCCAAGCGTTGTATTTCTTCAACAGTTCCATAAACCCAGAGACCTCTAAAATGAGCAACAATATTAGAGACTGCTCTCATTTCCTTAAGTATCTTCTCTATCTCATTTAAGTCATAAAGCACCTTTTGTTTAACTCCACGAATATGTTCTCTTTCTGCGGCAGTTAATGTATCAAAAATATTACCAAATAGAGTTTTTACCTCAAGAAACTCAAAATCTTCTAAGATAGGATTTTCAAGGAGTTCCTCAATTTCTGATTCTAAAAATGAATACTGCCCAGATTTAATTAATTCTCTGGTTTCTTTAACCTTACGAGATAAATCACTAATTCTTCTATTTAATATATTTCTGAGCTGCTCAACATAATTTTTCCTTATATTTCTAAGAATAAAGCTAATTTCTGTTTTTCTTAATTTAAGCTGTTCTACTGCGCCAGATATAAATTCTTTTGCATCTATAAAGTTCCCAATTTCAATCTGGCTTACTGCTTCTTCAATATAAGCCTTAGCCAACTGTTTATGCATATCTTTAACTAACTTAAGACCTTTAATCTCTTTCTCTTTGTATATACCTCCTTCTAAGACTATAGCTAATGTATTTACTAATTCATCTTTAAGATTTCCCAATTTTTGCTTTTTGGCTTTACTCTGGCTAACAATTTCTAATTTAGTTTTTGCATCATCTAAAAGAATTCCACAATCTCTCATATTTTTATAATCCATTGCTTCAGAATCCATAATCTCATCTAAAAAGAAAAATGCTCTGGTTAACGAGGGAAGATTTATTTCTTTATCTTTCTGGCTTCCCTGGAAGAAAATCGTTATACTCCCATCTTTTTCCTCTTTTACCCTATCTTTTGGTTTAAATTCTAATCTCTTGCTTAATAGTATATTTTTTTCTTTACCTATTCTCGTAACAGAAGCCATCAAGGTGAACTTAGCTCTTTGAGTATAACCCCAACTCATCTGGTCAAATGTTTTGTGTAAGAATTCCCTTGCCTCAGGACGATAACTCAGATCCAGTATTTGTTTTGGAATCCCTTTCTTCTTATCTACTGCTGTATTATTAATCCTTGTTCTTAAGCCTCTAAGTTTATTTTCTGCATCCTGTATTTTCTCATCGTCTCCAACTTTTTTAGCCTTTGCTCTCTGTTTTGCAAAGGATAATAAATCAATATTCATTTTGCCCAACTTCTTATAGAGTTCCTTATCTTTGTGCCACTGCCTGTAAAATCTTTCATATTGTCTACCCTGGTCGCTTGAAGTAATTCCTCTCACCATTGAAGGTTTTCTTCCTGGTCTGCCACCAAGAGGAGGCTCCTTCTGTCCAGCAGGCCCTTTAGAAAACCTCTTTGTTGGGCCTCCTTTCCCGTCTAAGTTCGGGGCTTCTCCAATATTTCCAGGATGTTTGGAAATGTGAGGTGTGCTATTTTGCTCTGGTGCGACGATATCACTCTGTTTTGAACGCCAAATAAATGTGTCAAGAATTGCGATTTGTCTTCTATTTTCTTCACGAGGCTCTGTCCACACTTTTATCACGAATATATCTTCAGGTGCTTTCCTCTTTAAAGCAGTAGTAAAGTTATTATGAGAACCAGCTCCAACAAATATAACAATTCTATTGCTCTTACCACTGGTTTTACTCATTCTTGCAAACAATCTCTTAATATACCGCCATAGATAACCATAATAAGAACTCTGTGAACTATCAATAAAATTAGCATCTTCCATCAGGATATCATAAGGCATACTTCTATCAGTTATAAGAGTATCTACCATGCCTAAAAACACTTTAGAGAGAACATCTCTATGTACAATAACACTTTTATCTAAGTCAATCGCTTTAGCCAACTCAGTCACTTCCGGCCTACTCACTCCATCCAAAAGAATTAATATTGGCATATTTGGATTATCACTTCTTGATTTTTCCACAATATTTTTTAATCGTTTCATAGCAATATCTACTGGCTCAAAATTTGCAGCGACAAATAACAGATACTGTTTAAGTTCTTCGGCTACTTCATCGAGGGTGTATCCTTGAGCTTCAGCAACTTGTATAAACTCTCCAAAGTTCAATCTAATATAATTGCTCCTATCATCTACCAAGTGCTTAAGAACTAGGTACCCTAAGGTAGCAAAAGTCTTTTTAATTCCAGAGAGGACGGATTCAAAAACCTCTATGCTTTCAGCTATACGCTCTTTGTTTTGACTTTCAACATTTTCTTTGATATCACTCACACCAAACTTAATACCTAAAGAAACTCTTTGATTTATATGGATAAGCCTTTCAATAAAGGCTACAAAGCTTTCTGGTGATTTCAATTCAATAAATGGCTTCAACTTCATGGTAACAGTTTCCCATTCGCGAACTTCTTTGATACTCCTATCAAGCGTATCAATACTAAATTTCTGTAAATTTTGCAGTGATTCACTTATACCTTCTCTTGTATCGCATTTCTTCTTCAATTCTTCGGTGGATGTTTTTACCTTTACATACAAATTATAATTGACAAAGAAAAACATCGTAGCAAACATCTCACATATTAAAGTTCTCAACGTTTCACAAAGCTCTGTCTGTTCTTTATCATCCTTATGCTTCTCCAAAATCCCTATTGCCTCTTTCATAAATATAAGTTGGATAAGTTCACTTATCTCTGCATCCTCAATCCTCTTGTCCTCCAAAGCTTTAGCATAGGAGGGTAATCCTGCTTTTAATATCTCTAACGCTGTCCCAATATTCACCACATTCCCCTCTGAATACGCCAAAAGTGGCAACACTTCTTCCATAATCCGCCTGCTTGCTTCAGCTATGTCTATCTTATTTGCTCTCCACGCGTCGTAAATGTTCACAATTGCCGTATCCACCTGCCCCTCCGAGCCAACGGAAGGCGAGGTGATGTCGGATGCCTCTTTTTCGTTTGAAAGCGGCTGGCTAGCGAGTTCGCTGAGGGTTTGAGGTATAGTTTCCAATCCTACTTTTGACTTTAGAAATTCTTCTATTACAGCGCCGAGTTTATATCCACCGGGAAAATTGTGTCCAACAAAAAATCGTGCGACTTTCACGTATAGATCATAGCGCTCTCTAACAGTCTTGCCAAAGAGAGACCTTCTTCCTGCAGCGTCTGGCACTATATCTTCGGTTAAGGCTTTTAATTCGAAATTAATTATGTTTCTATTCTTATCGAACCCAATCCAACCGCGAAACGTTTTGGGCCCTTGTCTTAATTTCGCATGCTGTTCATCATATAAACCTGTTGCAAGCTCTATAGTACCGTCATCATACATATTAAAGTTAAATATATATGTGCCGTTACTTAGTTTTGCCATCTCTTGTCGAACTTCACTTGGACTTACTTTTCGGCCATTTAAGATAACTCTTTTTATTCCGCTTGGTTTAATCTCGGCCATACCTTCTCTTAATTTCATTTCATGCTCAACTATTCTCAAAGATTCTTTTACTAATTCAGGGGCATTAGAATATTCATTGGTAAATGGCATTCCCAGTTTATTTACATCCATACCGTTACAAAGTCGGAAGTCAAATTCTTTGGCAAGTTTGCGTATCATTTGTATCTCATTTTTAGTATTTCTATCAGGCATAAAGGCAATGCCGTCAATACCAATAGATTTAAGATATGCAAAGAACTCTCTTATCTCTTCCTCGCTTTCTGCCTTACAGAGCCCACCGCCAAGGTATGGATAATATACCAACCATCCTTGTGAATGGGCAAATTCAACCACTTCCTCAAGTGAAGGACATTCTTTTTCGGTAGTAGGATTTATAATTCTTAAAGGCTTAACCAGGTTATCACGGAGGAAACCAACAAAGTCTTTTTGAATTGACTCAGCAATTTTGTTTTCTTCCTTTTCAGAGAAGTGAATAGGTTTGAAATCTATTTTCTTTTCAGTGGCTACCGTAGAAGCTTCTTTATTAACCCAATTTATTAAAAGCCTTACAAACTTTGCTCTTTCGGATTTATCCTCATAGAGGGAATTAATCTTTCTTGCAATTGCTTCTGCAAGATGTCTTTCAGTAGGATTGTTCTTCTCAGACAGTGGTTTAACATTCTGATTGTAATCTAAGTCAAGGCGAACTCCTAAATCTTCAAGACAAATTCTATTAAGGGTAGCAATAGTATTTCTAAATCTTCTTCTTTTGGCTCTCCTTATATCAGCGAAAAATTTATGTTTTTGGTAACCAGGAATCCCATGTAAACAGATATAGGCCTCAGCTACATTGCTAGGAGAATTGATGGTCAGCTTGCTGAATTTAGGACGGGTTATAGTTGCTCTTACCTCAGCACCTAAGCTTGCATTCTCAAATCCAAGAATTTCGGCAGCCTTCTTAAATTCAATATCTCCATCAATTGTATCATGGTCAACAATACCAACTACCTGAAGTCCTAATTGATACCCTCGCCATAGTGTAGGATAATATGGGCTATAGGAATATTTTGTATGGCAATGCTGGAACACATCAGGGACTGGGTAAGATTTAGGAATGAGACCTTTTTCTTCCATCTGCTTTAATTTACGCAAGGCAGATAACCTTTTCCCCATACTCCTATGTGATAGTTGAGCTTCCAATCTCTCTTTTTTAGCTCTTATCTTATCACTTAGGGTGAGCGGAGATAATATAACCAATCTGTCTTGTTCAGATTTTTTACTGACATTTTTAATCTTAAACTGTCCATTTTCATCAGGTGTAAAGATTTCTTTTGTTTCTATATCATAAACTACCTCATTCACTTCTAATGAGAATGGACCGTTCTTTCCGATTTCTAATTCCCTCTTATTAGATTCGAGCCAGAGTTCCTCTCTTTGCCAGTGAAGTCTCTGCTTTGCTTTTTTAATCTTTGATTCTTTGCCACTCTCTGTTGCTCCTTCAAGCTCCCGTAAAGCTTGTAAATATTTATCAAGTCTGTCTTGGAAGATTTCTGTGTTTTTATCGAATCTAGTTAGTGCTTTTGCTCCAGGCAAGTGAATGATAAAAGCAGTGTCAGGTTCTTTTTTAACTTTAATTGTACCACCGTGGGATTTGATTACTTCTTTTACTACTTCTTGAACCTCTCCTAAGCGTACCCTTGCTTTAAGAGTGGATAATGCTTTGTGAAGGTCTTCAATTACTGCTTTATAAGTTAAGTCTATAGTTGGTGTATATAATGCTTTTTTCCCTATACCTTCCTTTATAGCAAGACCTGATTTTACAAGTAGATTTAATTCATACCCTGATGTTTCAGGACCTGGCATGTGTTTTACTTTACCATTTTCTATCCATACTCCATTTCTTAATTCTTCAAATGATTGAGTCTTCATTCCTTTTCCTTCTAATACAGGTTTGTAGAGACGCCAGAGGAATGTGGCCACATGTCCAGGGGCATGTTTTTTGACATCTGTATCAGAATCGTGTGACTCAATATGAGGTTGTTTCTCACTAGAAAAATGGGTCTGTAATGCACTTGAGGCGGCTCTGGCCTTAATGGCATCAACTTCATTTGAAACAATTGCTTTAAGATGCTCTATGATAGAATCAGTATTGGCGACATTTCCCCTTTCATCATATTCTAATTCTGTAATCACCTCTCCATCTGGATAGAGAATTTTCCATGGTTTGCCCTCTTTATACATTTCGATACGTATGATATCGGCAGGATGTTTATCGCGAATTGCTCTAAATAGTATACCCTCCCCAGCCATTTCCCTACTCATCTGATGAACTTTCATACAGAGTCCTGTCTCCCAATTATAAACCCCTCTTTTAAATACACCTCTATCATCGTATTCCTGTATCGAGCCATATTTCAGAACAAGATCATAATGCGGAGTCTTCGGTTCTCCCGTTTGCTTCTTTGCCCTCTTCTTCCTTACCTCACGCTCTTTTGCTTTTTCTTCTTCATCTTTACGCGCATTCCTAAGCGATGTGATAATGTCCGCTATTTTTTCTTTTTTCTTACTCATATCAGTCATCCAACGAAATGCTTCCAGCTCAAGCGCAAATGACAGTTGTGTCATAACCAAATTAAATCTAAACTGCTTATCTGGACCCACCATGCTTCTGGCCAGAATCTCGCTGAATTTGAAATAATCTATCTGATTATCACAAACCAATGTTGCAAGATAGCGAGTCTGTTTTGCTGCATCAAAATCATTAAAGTGGCTAATCTTCACGGAATCCGTCAACACCTCAGTTTTTGCTTCAAAGTCCATATAATCAAATATTTTGAGAAACTGAACAGCATTAATTTTGTCACTGGGCTTTATGTAACGCGCGACCAGAGCCTGTTTTTCTGAATCTGAAATCCCAGGGCTGTATAACATAGCTATAAAATAGAGAGGATTGGGGGTCCTACGCAGGATAGCTCTGAAAGCCTTTCTCTTATATTTGCTGGGTGGTTTTTTATCCTCAATTATGAGCTCACTTATATGGGTCATCTCTTCTATTAGTTCCTCTTGAAGAATATTCATATTCCTCAAGGCATCTACATCTATCACAATCGTGTAAGTATTGCCAACTGGTGGTTCCCAGCATATGAGCCTATCATTCCCTGCAACAAGCCGTACTTTCATTTTATAGTGAGAAGGTTTTTTACCAGCTTTTTTAAGCCTCCTATTAAAAAGGCTTTCTCGTAGGAACTTGAATATTGCTCGAAGATAGAGAGCTACATCCTTACTTAGCAGGTTGGCGATGTCATTCCGATTTAAAACATTCAGCCTAGCTCTCTCGTCATCTTCTTTTAATGCATCCCATATCTTTCGGAATCGTATCCCTAAATTTGCTAAAACTTTAGATGATTCCATTTTATTACAAACCTTGTCAATGTTACCTTCAATCAGCGTAACACATTCCTCACCCTTCATTCTCTCTCGCACTATGCCCCCTGTCCCACTTGTAACAGAAGGCTTGGCGTCTTCAAATTTGACTACTTCTGTATCTTTTCCCGACTCTTCACCTTTGCCCGCCTTACCTTTGTCTCCCCCGGAGGTAGAAGATGGAACTGGTTCCTGTCCTTCTGAGGTACGGGCGATAGCTCTTTTAAAAGCTTCTGTCTTTTTCACATCTTGTTCCAGTAGTTTTAAATACTCATCTTTTGCTTTAAGCGGATTTGCCGAGATGGCAATTTTGTAAGCTGCGTTTCTCGATGTCCTTTTTGTCATTAAATCTCTATACACCTCATATGATATATGTGGGTCTTTGGCTACGGCTATATGATACGCTTCAACTTTACCTAAGCCGTCTTTTCGGAGTTCTTTATAAACCTTACAGGATCTATCAGGGTCTTTGGTTGTAGCTATATGATACGCTTCAACTCTACCTGAGCCCTCTTTTCGGAGTTTGTTGTAAACCTTATAGGATTTATCAGGGTCTTTGGCTCTGACTATACTATATGCTTCAACATTACCTAAGCCATCTTTTCGGAGTTTCTTGTAAATCCTGTACGATTTATCAGGGTCTTTGGCTACGGCTATATAATACGCTTCAACTCTACCTAAGCCGTCTTCTCGGAGTTCTTTATAAATCTCATAGGATTTATCAGGGTCTTTGGCTGTAGCTATACTATACGCTTCAACTCTACCTGAACCCTCTTTTCGGAGTTTGTTGTAAATCTCATAGGATTTATCAGGGTCTTTGGCTACGGCTATACGATGCGCTTCAACTTTGTCTAAGTCCTTTTTTCGGAGTTTCTTGTAAATCCTGTACGATTTATCAGGGTCTTTGGCTACGGCTATACTATACGCTTCAACTCTACCTAAGCCGTCTTCTCGGAGTTTCTTGTAAATCTCATAGGATTTATCAGAGTCTTTGGCTCTGGCTATACTATATGCTTCAACATTATCTAAGCCCTCTTTCCGGAGTTTCTTGTAAATCTCATAGGATTTATCAGGGTCTTTGGTTGTAGCTATACTATACGCTTCAACTCTACCTGAGCCATCTTTTCGGAGTTTGTCGTAAATCTCATACGATTTATCGGGGTCTTTGGCTGTGGCTATTGTAGTAGAAGCTGTCTTATCTATACCCTCATTAACGCACTTAAGAAATATTCTTGTACTTAAAGGAGGATTTTTTGTAATATAAATAAGATGTTTTATTAATCTTTCTTGTGGCATAAGTATGCTTTCTACTCTGGAGTAATCTATTCTGCCTTTTTTAGTTTTGAATTCATCCAGGTCTACTAATCTTGCTTCATGGGTTGAGTTGGAATAGGAGATTACTATATGAAGGTCTGTCTTTGTTATTATTTCAAAGTAATCTTCATCGTCTATAGGATGGTAGTAGATTCTCTTTACATAATCTTTATAGGCGAGTATAACTTTCTTGCTACTAAAAAGTCTCTTACCAGACTTTGATATATATGAAATTTTAATCCCCTTTATGCCTGCGAGATATTCTTCAGGGTTCAAATCTTTACCTTCGCCACTTACCATTCCTATCATTATTGGGACTAAAGCAAAATATCCAGGAGTCTGCTCGCCACTAACCCCATATAATCCAATACCGACTAAAGCACCTATTACAGCCATAACAAGAGCAGTGTAAACAAGTTTCCTGAATGTGGTTGATGTTGGTGAGGCTTTGAGGGATGATAAGTGCGTCTTGATTCCATGGTGGATAATCATGGCGGGCATAACAAAGCCGGCTATCAAAATAGGAATGAAATGGTGAGGTGATAAATTAGCAAGTTGCTTCCCGACTTCTGATTTACCAGACAGAGTTGTATCAAGCGGCAGACCGCCGCTGGGAAGATGCGAAGCGATTGACGAAACCTGTTCCTTGACTATATCTGCAGTATTTTGTGTAAATTGACTAACTCCATCGAGAACTCCTGCCAAAGATACACCAGGCATAACCCCATAGGAAGAAGATGGAGCCGGCTGCTGTTTTTTCATAATTTCCTGTTGGTCTGACTCTCTAAGACTTTCACGCACAGTGCTTCTCACTTCGGGTTCGACTTCGCCGAATATGGCGCTTATATTTTTCTTATCGGCATTGGACAAGAAGTTCCAGAGTTCAGGGAGTTTGCTACAAACAACTTGACTAACCTCAATATCTTGGGCATTGTCAAAGGGACTTGAAAGGAGAAATCTTCTGCAATTATCTTCGTCAGAGATAATCTTAGAGACTTTTTTCTGCTCTACATCATATCGAAAGACAAAAGGCAGCTTCCCCTTCCTTCCCCTGGCAACTCCTAAAGCAAATGCCTCTCTGCCTCTGGTTAACACTACAGGCAAAAAGTCAACATTCTTTATCACTTCCGTCAATTCGGGCCTGTCGCCAAGTTCAGCTTTCCACTTTTCTCTTAGTTCATTGAAAGCATTCTGTATCTCTCTTGGCTCAAACTGAGAATAGAGAATTAAAGTCCTGCCATTAAGGTGAATCACAGAGCATGTCTGGAATGATTCATCTCCTAATATATTCGCTGGCCTTAATGTACCTACAATCCCAGCTATGGCTTTCTCCAGGTCTGTCCTCTTCTTCCTGGGAGAGGGTTCCAAATCAGAAGAATAGTCTTCTCCCAATCGTGGAGTAACCACTACATAGGATATATTCCTATCACGGAGAAGCCCTGTAATCCCTGGCGTATGGAAACCTCCAGCAATGAGAACGGCGACTCTTACTCCTTCTTTTTCCATTCTGGAGATGGTATTATCCACTAAAGCTTGGTTCCTCTTCAAAGCAATCCTGTAGAACTCCTCAAATTTTGTGAGACCGAAAAGGGGACAGTCCCCTTTTTCTTCGATAAAGTGGGACAGTCCCCCTTTATGGCCTACACTGTGTGCGGCAATGAAATTGGAGAACATCCCCGGAGTTATCTCATCACGATGTTTATAGTAATAGGCAAGGTCTTCATTGGAAATCTTGAGACTCACCAAGTCTTCTAAAACACTAAGCATTCTGGAGAGCTTTACTAATTCCCTCTCCTCTTCACTCTGGCATAGGCTCTCCTTAACTTCTTCCTCCAACTCACTGATCTCTGAGAATAGCTTGTTCTGGTCTATCCTGTCGTAGAGTTTGTTGTACTTGATATATAAGTTGAGATTGGGATACTCATTCTTGCCTTCCTTTGAAGTTACAAGCTCAGTCAATATTCTGGGGTCTTGAGACCTCACTCCTTTTCCCATTCTGGAAGAGAGAGACTGGAGATAAGTATAGTATTCACCTGATGTCACCTTCCCTAATCTATAGTCAAGGCTCATAATCAAAAGGTCGGATAGTTCATCATTGGTCAATTTCTTGCTCAGTTCTTTTATGTATTTCGACCTCTCAGAATCTACTTTGGAGAAGTCTATCTTCTCCTCAAATTTAGAAGCCTGGACAAAAAGTTGGAAATTGGGATATTTCCCCCTCACCCTAACCCTCTCCCCCAAGGGGAGAGGAGAATCCTGCAGGAGACGATAGAGATATTGGGAGTATTGACTGAGTGGGATTTTCTTCTTCTGGTAGGCTTCTATCTTAGATTCTAATTCTTTCAATCTCTTGTTATACAGGCGGGCTTTCAGTGGGTTAATCTCTTCTCCAACTTTCTGGAGATAATTCCTAACATTCTCCCCTGAAGAAAGACCTTCGTCAAAGGCTTTCAGGTTCTTCTGATATGCTCGTTTATCCTCCACCCCATAAATATTTACAACTGGCGCCTTCTCCCCTCCAGTTATGGCAAAGTATTCTTCTCCAGTAATCTTCCCTTCCTTAAGAAACTCACTGGCAACCTCCTCCTTCACCTTCTTTTCAGGGAAACTGGAGAGAAGTGTTGTGTCCACAAGACCAGTGGAACCTTCAACACATATCAATAGAGGCAGAGTAGACTCTTTAGCTACACCTTTCTGGAGATATTTCAGAATATTTGCGCTGTTTAACTGGGCTTCAGGACTGGAATGGGCATCCTGAATGTGGATAATCAGTCTATTCCCCATCCCTTCTCCCTTTTTGCTTGACCCTTGCGTATGGACTTCTTTTACTGTGCCGTATTGGGAGGGAACGGTGAATAGATTATGAGGAGTGATAAGTGAGGATACTTCACCGGCTACATCTTTCTCTTCAAGCTTCTTGACGCGAAGCCCTGCTTCGCTACTCCAACTATCTGATTGGCGAGACTTTTCCCGGGAAGCGAGAAGTTTCTGCCTGGCTTTACGCCTCTCTGTCCAGAAACTTCTATCTGGCACAGAGGCTGCCACTACCTGAGTGAAGAAAAATACACTACTTACAACCAGCGTTACAACCCTAAGCCATATTTTATTTGCTTTACTACACTGCCAGGCTACCATCTCCTCTCCTCATTATCAAATGGAGTGTCAAACGAAACTTTGACTTAGCAAAGCTCTCTGTCGCTACATCCTTTTACTCTTGGCACGCCAAAGCGTGAGCTTTGCCTTACCTCTTGGTGGGCTAAGTTCAAAGTTTTGGCTAAATTAACTGCCTTTTCATTTTTGCCTTTGGCTTTGAATTCTCTATTCTGGTAAACGACTACTTTATATTCATCTAAGAAATCAGATTCAGAGAATTGCCATGGCCTTACTCCAAGGTAAGATTTAGCAGGAGAATGCCTAGAATAAAAATTCTTCTCCTGCTGATTATCAGATAAGCGCGCTTTTCTTCTTAAGAAGAGCCTGAAGCTTTGCGCGAATAATTTCTTTTGCCTGTTTACTAAGTTCGGCCCGAACATCCGAAGAAGTCCTTGACTTTCGGAAGAAGATAAATTATAATTCTTGCGAAGGAGGTGTAAGGGATGACTAATAAAATTACTCTGGATCTGGATGTAAAGCAAGTAGAGAAACTTGTAGAAAAACTGCCCTTGGAGGAGAAGCTTAAACTTGTGCGTAAACTTGAGAAAGAAACTTTGCGTAAGCGCTGGGGTAAAATTCTTAAAGATATTGATAAAAGACTTAAGAGATTTCCTATTTCTAAAAAAGAAATTGAACAAGAGATAAAAGCCTATCGTAGAGAAAAATATGCTAAAGGTCATCATTGATACTAATATTCTTATTTCAGGATTACTTAAAAGCCCTTCCTGTAGAAAAATTATTAAGTTGCTCGAGGAAAAAAGATTTACCTTAATCACTTCTCCCCCGATATTAGATGAACTTATCGGTGTGATTTCTCGGCCAAAATTCCATAATGTAATTGTAAGAGAAACTATTGAGAAACTTATTGAGATTATAAAAACCCAAGCAATCCTGGTCAAACCTTCCCAACGTCTTTCTGTAATTAAAGAAGATCTTGCAGATAATCGTTTCTTAGAAGCTGCATTGCAAGCTAAGGTTGATCTTATTATCTCAGGTAACCACCACTTACTTTTACTTAAAAACTTCCACAACATTCCTATTATTACCTCCAAAGAATTCCTCTCCCGCCTTAAGGAAAAATAAATCTCCTCTAACTTCTTCAACCAATGTCCAACTGCATAGATACCATTTTCATTCCCTGCAGCTACATCCTTTACTGTAGCAGCAAAGCGGTAAGCTTTGCTTACCTCTTAGCAATGGGTAACCGTCCTGCTATGACGGGATAAATTCCGGGTCGCCCCGCAGTTTACCCCGACAATGCGGGGCGGTCGCTCTGCAGCTACCATTAAATCACTTTCTAATCTGGTGAGCTTTTGTCTATTTCCAGACATCTCATCCTCTCTAACAGATTATCAAAATCAATTGGTTTCAATAAGTAATCTGCTGCTCCCATCTTCATTCCTTTCTTCTTGCGAATTCCATTAACTACCGATATCATCATCACTGGAATTGAATTTAGCGCTTCGTCTCTCTTGAGGGCTTCCAGCACTTCAAAGCCATCCATCTCAGGCATAAGTACATCTAAGGTAATAAGGTCTGGAGGACTTGCCTTAGCCTTCTCTAACCCCTCTTCACCACTTAGGGCGAGAATTGCTTCATATCCTTCGGCTTCTAAATTAATCTTAATCAGTAACCCCACAGGGAAATCATCATCAATAATTAGAATCTTACGAAACTTCATGGTAATCTTCCTTCAGAAAATATATACTTTATATTGACGCGAAGATTGGCTTCGCTACTCCTCTCTAACGCAGGAGTGTCAAACTAACTGTATATAAAAAAAGCCGGACCACTCATAACGGGTTCTCCTACTCGTTATCGGCAGCCCGGCTGGTTCAACTGCAATGTTGTCTATCTATGTAACCCCGAGGCTTTGCGCCCCCCGATTGCTCGGGGTTTGCCTTTTCGGAATATTGGACTATTTCAAAATTTTACATTTGTGGTAATCTCGAGATTGCTTCACTCCGTTCACAATGACAGCAACCTGTT
>Ga0114921_10000040_pt1 | contig 50996 bp, 52 predicted proteins | sample BentaG_FD_87016 | JGI IMG/M metagenome (GOLD analysis project Ga0114921, IMG submission 87016) | Deep subsurface microbial communities from South Atlantic Ocean to uncover new lineages of life (NeLLi) - Benguela_00093 metaG | ecosystem: Environmental > Aquatic > Marine > Oceanic > Sediment ... | reverse complement strand
GAGTTTGTGGCGGGATTATTTAGGCTCGGGGCTCAAAGCCTGGGAGGTGGTTGATGGCGAAAGCAGATATCGCCGCGCTGTTGGCCCTCGCGGCTGCGTTCTTCATCGCGGTCGGCAATGTCATGCACCAGCGCTCCGCCGTCATCCACCAGCGCTCCGCCCATGTGGTCACCGATGAGCCCGTCGGCCACCTCACGCTGTTCCTGAGTCTGTTGCGTGACCGCCGATGGTGGCTGGGCAGCGTGGTCGCCGCCGCCGGGTTTGCGCTGCAGGCCGCGGCGCTGGGCTTGGGCTCCGTGCTGCTGGTCCAGGCGGTGCTGGTCACCTCGCTGCTGTTCGCGTTGCCGATCAGCGCCCGCCAGTCCCGTCGGCGGGTCACGGGATGGGAATGGATGTGGGCCGCGTTACTCGCCGGCGCGGTGATCGTCATCGTGACCATCGGCAACCCGACCGCCGGTCAGTCGCGCGCCTCGCTGGAGACGTGGATCTGGGTGGCCGCCGTCCTGGGACCCCTGATGGCTTTGTGCCTGGCGGGGGCCAAATTGTGGTCTGGGCCGATCAGCGCAGTGCTGCTCGCGGTGGTGTCCGGCACGCTCTGGGGGCTGTTCGCGGTGCTGACCAAGGCTGTGGTTGGTCGCCTTGACGTGACCAGCTTGGACGGTCTGATGGAGCTGCTACACACCCCAGAGCTCTATGCCTGGGCCCTGGTTGCGGTCGGGGGCACGATGATGCAGCAGGCATCTTTCGGTGCAGGTGCGTTGACCGCCTCTCTTCCGGCGATGACCGTCACCGAGCCGATGATCGCGGGCACGCTCGGTGTCGTGGCTCTTGGTGAGACACTGCGGCCGGGCGCGGCCGGCTGGTTCACCATCGTCATGGCGGTGACGGTGATGGTCGTGGCGACCGCGGCGCTGGCGCGGGGTCAGGCCGCCACTCGCACAGCTTCCTGAGCTGCACCGGTTTTCGTCGGACCCTCGTCAATGGGGGAGCTTCTGAGAGTGGAGAGCTAGTTTGGTGTCGTGCTGAGCGCTATCGCAATCGTGCCGTCGGCGCCGGTAATGGTCCCCGAACTCGCTGCCGGGGCTGCCACCGAGACCGCGGGCCTACGGGCTGCCGCGCTGTCAGCGGTGGCTGCCCTGCCACCGCGTTGGATCGGCGTCGGGGTCGCGGAGACCGACAGTGTCGCCGGCCCCGACTCGGTAGGTACCTTCGCGGGCTACGGTGCCGATGTCCTGGTCGGGCTGGCCGGCGGTTTCGCGGAGAATCGCGCCGCCGCCCGCCCCCTCGCGCGATTGCCGCTGTGCACGCTGATCACGGGGTGGCTTCGCGGTGTCGCGCAATTTGGGGCCGCCGCCGAAGTTCGCGCCTACCGAGACGACCATGGCCCAGACGCGGCCCTCGCGTTCGGTCGACAGCTTCGCGCGGAGATCGATGCTGCTGACGATTCCGTCGGCGTGCTGATCGTGGCGGACGGCGCCAACACGCTCAGTCCACCCGCGCCAGGCGGCTACGACCCGGATTCGCTCCCGGTGCAGGCCGCCCTGGACGATGCGCTCGCCGCCGGGGACCGGGCGGCGGTGACCCGCCTGTCTAATGACAGCGTGGGCCGGGTCGCCTACCAGGTGCTGGGTGGGTTGACCGAAACCGCGCCGCCGTCGGCTACCGAGCTCTACCGGGGCGCGCCCTATGGTGTCGGCTACTTCGTCGGCGTCTGGCGTCCGTGACACCCGTGCGGCCGCTGGTGATTGTCGGCCCGACCGGATCCGGCAAGTCAGAGCTGGCGCTGGCCGTCGCCGAGAAACTCGGCGGACAGATCGCCGTCGAGGTGGTCAACGCCGACGCGATGCAGCTCTACCGCGGCATGGACATCGGCACCGCGAAACTGGCGGTCGCCGAGCGCCGCGGCATCGCGCACCACCAACTCGACGTCCTCGACGTCACCGAGACGGCGAGCGTCGCCCGTTACCAGCAGGCTGCGGCCGCCGATATCGAGGCGATATCGGCGCGCGGAGCTTTGCCACTGGTGGTCGGCGGCTCGATGCTCTACGTCCAGTCACTGCTGGACCAATGGTCGTTTCCGGCTACCGATTCGGCGGTACGCGCCAAGTGGGAACGGCACCTCGCTGAGGTTGGCGTCGCCGATCTGCATCGGGAACTCGCCGACGTCGACGCGGCTGCGGCGAGATCGATTCTTCCCACCGACGGTCGTCGCATCGTGCGCGCGCTGGAGGTGGTAGAGCTGACCGGGCAGCCGTTCGCGGCGTCGGCCCCTCGTATCGGAGTGCCACGCTGGAACGCCGCAATCATCGGATTGGATTGGGAAACAGCACTTCTCGATGAAAGGCTCGCTCGTCGCACTGACAACATGTTCGCCCACGGACTGATCGATGAAGTCGTATCGCTGGTGGGCCGTGGTCTGCGTGACGGGGTCACCGCGGTGCGTGCGCTGGGATATTCGCAAGTGATCGCCGATCTGGACGCCGGCGGAGACGGCTCAGCCGCACGCGAGCCGACATTCATCGGTACTCGCCGCTACATGCGCAGACAGCGATCGTGGTTCCGCCGCGACCACCGCATCGCCTGGCTTGACGGCGCCGCCTCGGGAAACGTGGACCAAACATTGCGGCTGTGGCGAGACGTATCCTGAGCAGGTGAAGTTCGCCAAGGGGCACGGGACCGAGAACGACTTCGTGCTCTTGCTCGACATTCCCGCTGCGATCGACCTGACGCCGGCCGCGGTCGCTGCGCTCTGCGACCGCAGGCGCGGACTCGGCGCGGACGGATTGCTCCGCGTGACCGTCGCCGGTTCGGCGCGGGACAGCGGGGTACTCGACGAGCTTCCCGAGGGCGTTACCGCCGACGACTGGTTCATGGACTACCGCAATGCCGACGGGTCGTTGGCGCAGATGTGCGGCAACGGTGTCCGGGTGTTCGCCCACTACCTGTGGTCTGAGGGGCTGGAACGTCGGCGCCAATTCGTTGTGGGCTCGCCGGCGGGTCCGCGACCGGTCGAGCTGCACACCGTCGACGGGTTACGGGCGGACGTCACCGTCGAAATGGGCAAGGCCAATGCGGTCGGGAGCGGTTCGGCGGTGGTCGGTGGTCGCCGGTTCCAGGGCCTGTCGGTTGACGTCGGCAATCCGCACCTCGCCTGCGTCGATGCCTCGTTGACCGAGGCCGAGCTTGCCGCCCTGGATGTCGCCGCGCCCGTGAAATTCGACACAGCTCAGTTTCCCGAGGGGGTCAATGTGGAGGTGTTGACCGCCCCGGTCGACGGTGCAGTCACCATGCGCGTGCATGAACGGGGAGTGGGAGAAACGCGTTCTTGCGGAACGGGAACGGTGGCCGCAGCGTGTGCCGGGCTGCTGCACCAGGGGGCTTCCACCGGCGTCCTGCGGGTGCGCATTCCCGGTGGTGCAGTCGCGGTGACCATCACCGACGCCGCGAGTTACCTGCGGGGCCCCTCGGTCCTAGTCGCCCACGGCGAACTGTCCGACGCGTGGTGGCGGGCGCAGTGATGCGGAGAGCTAAATTAGATGCGCGAAAGCACCTCACAGGGCAAGATGTCCAAACACATGAACTCCAGGCAAATGTCCGAACCCAGCATTTCGAGTAAGGGACCCAACATCCCGAGTGCGGGCGAACTCGCCCTCGAAGACCGGGCTGCGCTGCGCCGGGTGGCCGGTCTTTCTACCGAACTCGCCGACGTCTCCGAAATCGAATACCGCCAGCTGCGGCTGGAGCGCGTCGTGCTGGTCGGTGTCTGGACCGACGGCAGCGCCGCAGATGCCGACGCCAGCATGGCCGAGCTGGCCGCGCTGGCTGAGACGGCGGGCTCGGAGGTGCTCGAAGGGCTCACTCAACGCCGCGACAAGCCCGACCCATCGACCTACATCGGTTCGGGCAAGGCCGCGGAGCTGCGCGAGGTGGTGCTGGCCACCGGCGCCGACACCGTCATCTGCGACGGCGAGCTGAGTCCGGCGCAGCTGAACGCACTGGAAAAGGCGGTCAAGGTCAAGGTCATCGACCGCACCGCGCTGATTCTCGACATCTTCGCCCAACACGCCACCAGCCGGGAGGGCAAAGCCCAGGTGGCCTATGCCCAGATGGAGTACATGCTGCCGCGGTTGCGCGGGTGGGGGGAGTCGATGTCGCGGCAGGGTGGCGGCGCGGGGGGTAGTGGCGGCGGGGTGGGCACGCGAGGCCCGGGTGAGACGAAGATCGAGACCGACCGCCGCCGCATCCGCGAGCGAATGTCCAAGCTGCGCCGAGAAATTCGGGCGATGAAGCAGGTCCGTGACACACAACGCGGCCGCAGGAAGGGCAGTGACCTGCCTGCCGTGGCGATCGTGGGCTATACGAACGCCGGCAAGTCCAGTCTGCTCAACGCACTGACCGGAGCCGGTGTACTGATCGAGAACGCATTGTTCGCCACCCTCGAACCGACAACTCGCCGTGGCGAATTCGCTGACGGGCGGAAGTTCGTACTGACCGACACCGTGGGCTTCGTGCGGCATCTGCCGACCCAGCTCGTCGAGGCGTTCCGTTCCACTCTCGAGGAGGTCGTCGACGCCGATCTGCTTCTGCACGTCGTCGACGGTTCCGATGCCAACCCGCTCGCGCAGATCAAAGCCGTGCGGGAGGTCACCAATGAAGTGGTGGCTGAACATGACGGTCGGGCAGCCCCGGAATTGCTGGTAGTCAACAAAATCGATGCAGCCGGCGACTTGGCGCTGGCAAAGCTGCGCCGCGCGCTCCCCGACGCGGTGTTCGTCTCTGCTCGCACCGGTGACGGACTGGATCGTCTGCAGTCACGCATGTCCGAATTGATCCCGCCCCGCGACACCGTGATCGATGTCACAATCCCTTACAGCCGAGGTGATCTCGTGCATCGCATCCACGCCGACGGCCGGGTCGATGCTTTGGAGCACACCGCATCTGGCACCAGGTTCAAGGCACGCGTGCCGATCTCGTTGGCCGCTGGTCTGAGTGAGTTCGCCACATTTTGACCGCCGCCGATAGGGCGTTCATGCCCTGGTGCGCTAGCATTGGGCCAAAGTAGGCTGCGGATGACTCATCGGGTTGTTCACGTGCACGACTCCGTTGAGTACAAGACGTTGTCAACTACAGAACTTCGTTGAGTACACACCGCCCATCGTCAAAGCGTCGATGAGCGACCTTTATCCAGAACCATCACTCACCACGGCGAAACCGCCACTGTGTGCGCACTCCCGCTGAACGGATTCCGTCGCGGTTGCCGGGCACACGCTGCCCCAACAGGCCGGAAAGGCACACAAGACATGACTAGACAATCCTTCGCTGACCTCGGCGTGCCCGCACCACTGGTGCGCGTACTGACCGAGAGCGGCATCACCGAACCATTCCCGATCCAGTCCGCCACCCTGCACGACGCGCTCGCCGGTCGCGACGTGCTCGGCCGGGGAAAGACCGGCAGCGGGAAGACACTCGCGTTCTCCATACCGTTGGTTGCGTCGTTGGCCGGCGGACGTAGGCAAGCGGGCCGCCCATCGGGTCTGGTCTTGGCTCCCACGCGCGAACTCGCCACCCAGATCACCGCCGTGCTGCAGCCACTGGCCGCGGCCTGCGGGCTCCGCGTCACCACGATCTTCGGCGGCGTGTCGCAGAGCAAACAGGTCAGTGCGCTGCGCGCCGGGGTTGACATTGTCGTGGCCTGCCCCGGTCGGCTCGAAGACCTCATGCGGCAGAAGCTGGTCCACCTCGACCACGTCACCACGACGGTGCTGGACGAGGCCGACCACATGGCCGATTTGGGCTTCCTTCCCGGCGTTACCAGAATCCTGGCGGCAACCCCTGCCGGAGGGCAGCGGCTGCTGTTCTCGGCCACTCTGGACAACGGCGTCGACAAGCTGGTCCGGCGTTTCCTGCACGAGCCGGTGCTGCACTCGGTCGACGAGGTCACCGAGGCGCCTGCAGCGATGACCCACCACGTGTTCCACGTGGGGGGAGTGCAGCAGAAACGGGAGCTGGTGCACCGGCTGGCCTCGGGGACCGGACGCCGGATCCTCTTCATGCGGACAAAGCACCAGGCCCGCAAGCTCGCCAAGCAGCTCACCGAAGCGGGTGTGCCATCGGTTGACCTGCACGGCAACCTTTCCCAACCCGCCCGTGACCGCAACCTGGCAGCCTTCACCAACGGCACAGCGCGGGTGCTGGTGGCGACCGACATCGCCGCGCGCGGCGTACACGTCGACGGGGTCGAACTGGTGGTCCACGTGGATCCGCCGATGGAGCACAAGGCCTACCTGCACCGTTCGGGGTGGACCGCGAGGGCCGGCAGTGACGGCGACGTGGTCACCGTCGTGCTGCCCGAGCAGCGCAGGGACACCCAGCAACTGCTGCGTCGCGCAGGAATCACCGCGCGCCCCCAGGAGGTCACCGCGGATTCGGCTCCCGTGCACGCACTGGTCGGCGAGATAGCGCCCCTGCGTGCGGCACCGAAAGTCATTGCCCCGGCACCGAAAGCCAATGCCGCGGCGGCGAAAACCGCCGGACCGAAGCGGGACCGCGGTTCCGACCACCGGCGCGGCGGCGGCAGTAACCGCGGCGCGGGGGGCAACAGGCGGCGCGGCTCCCGCGGCGCCGGCGCGCGGGGACGCGCCCGCACGCCGTCCTGAGAGGCGAGAAGGCACCCGAAGGCAACCAGGGTGCGGGGCCGAGCCCGCCCCGACCAACCATTGGGTTGACCGGTAGATTGATGGTGATGGCCCCGTATCAACCACGGAGGGAATTCCCATGGGCTCTGCCAATACCGCGACCAAGTCCACTACAGCAACCAAGTCGGCAGCCCCGTCGGTCATTGCCTACGAGCGCACTCTGTTCGAACCCGAGCATGAACTGTTCAGGGATTCCTTCCGCGCTTTTCTGGAACGGCACGTCGCGCCGTTTCACGATGAGTGGGAGAAGGACAAGATCGTCGATCGCGGCGTGTGGCTGGAGGCGGGCAAGCAGGGTTTCCTCGGCATGGCGGTGCCCGAGGAGTACGGCGGCGGGGGCGTTTCGGACTTTCGGTATAACACCATCGTCACCGAAGAGGTGACCGCGGGCCGGTATAGCGGATTGGGTTTCAGCCTGCACAACGACGTTGCCGCGCCGTATCTGATCAGGCTGACGACCGAGGAGCAGAAGCAGCGCTGGCTGCCGAAATTCTGCACCGGCGAACTGATCACCGCGATCGCCATGACCGAACCGGGCACCGGTAGCGACCTGCAGGGCATCAAGACTAGGGCGGTCAAGGACGGCGACCACTACATCCTCAACGGCTCCAAGACGTTCATCACCAACGGCATTCACTCCGACCTGGTGATCGTCGTGGCCAAGACCGATCCCGACAAAGGGGCGCTGGGGTTTTCATTGCTTGTCGTTGAACGCGGCATGGAGGGGTTCGAGCGCGGCCGCCATCTCGACAAGGTCGGTTTGGACGCGCAGGATACCGCCGAATTGTCCTTCACCGACGTCAAGGTGCCGGCCGAGAATTTGCTCGGTGAAGAGGGACAGGGCTTCGTCTATCTGATGGAGAACCTCCCGCAGGAACGGATCTCCATCGCGATCATGGCAGCCGCGGCGATGGAGGGGGTCCTGGAGCAGACCGTCGAGTATGCCAAGGACCGCAAGGCATTTGGCAAGCCGATCGGCAGCTTCCAGAACAGCCGCTTCGTACTGGCCGAACTGGCCACCGAAGCCACGGTGGTGCGCATGATGGTCGACGAGTACATCCGGTTGCACCTCGACGAGCGGCTGACCGTCGAGCAGGCCGCCATGGCCAAGTGGTATTCGACCGAAAAGCAGGTCCACTTGGTCGACCGCTGCCTGCAATTGCACGGCGGCTACGGGTACATGCGCGAATATTCGGTGGCGCGCGCCTATCTCGATGCCCGGGTGCAGACCATCTACGGAGGAACATCGGAGATCATGAAGGAGATCATCGGCCGCAGTCTGGGCCTGTAGGCCAGCGGCATCCTCGAAGTTCGCCAGATAATCTTTCCGCATCAATCGGCGAGGGTCCTTGGTAAATGGCTTTCAGTGTCGCAAGGTGGGCGGACGCGGTACTTTCGCAGGAATTTTCGAAGCTTCGTTTCGAGGGGACTTGTCGAAAGCAACTTGTCGCCGACCGCGGGGAGGATTAATGATCCGGCAGCCGATGCTGCGCACACGTGTGGTTGGTCGCACGACTATCGGGCTGTTAGGGATCGCCATGGCGCTCCTCCTGGCGCCGATAGGCCTGGCGTCCCCTGAGTCTGACGCCGACGATGCCATCACCGCGGCCTGGGAGGCCAGCGGTGGCGATTCTGGCCCATTGGGTCCCACCTCGGGCGACGTCTACCCGGCTGGTGAGGGCTTCGCTCAGAACTTTGCGTCCGGCAAGATATTTTTCACCCCCGCGACCGGGGCACGTCTGATGCAGGGCGCGATTCTGGACAAGTACGAGTCGCTGGGCGGTCCCGCCGACAGCGACCTGGGCTTTCCCACCATCGATGAGGGGCCTGGCCGTGCCTCGGGCAGCCGCAACAGCACATTCAGCGCGCCGGACAACCCGGTGATCTTCTGGACCACCGCGACGGGCGCGAGGGTGGTCCGAGGGCCGATCAATGCGGCCTGGGACGAGTTGGGTGGGTCGTCCGGGGTGCTGGGAGTGCCGGCCGAGGACGCGACGTACGACGGTGCGGTCGTCTCGCAGAAGTTCACCGATGGTGAGTTGTCCTACGACTCGCGTGCCAAGACGTTTACTACCGACCCGCCCGATCTGGCCGAACAGCTGACAGATCTCAAGGTCTTGGATGACCCGATTTCGGCGATCAACGCCGCTCGGCGGGCGGCCGGGGGACCGCTGGGTCCATTGGGTGCCGCTGAGGGCGACCCCTACCAGATCGGGGCGGACGGACTCGGCCAGGATTTCGTCAACGGCAAGATTTTCTATAGTCCGGACACCGGCGCGAACGTGGTGACCGGGCAGGTACTGGCCAAGTACGAGAGCGTGGGCGGGCCCGAGGGCGACCTCGGCTTTCCGATCACCAGCGAGGCGGACGGAGGCGTGGCGCCGGCGAGTCGGATAAGCACCTTCGCCGCCGCGGACAAGCCGGTGATCTTCTGGACGCCCGACCACGGCGCGGTGATCGTTCGCGGCCCGATGAATGCCGCGTGGGGCGAACTCGGCGGTGCTACCGGCGAGATCGGAGTACCCAAGGCGGACCAGACCCAGAACGGCGATGTCCTCACCCAGCGTTTCAGCGGTGGAAACATCTCCTGGGACTCGGCCACCAAAAAGTTCAGCACTGAACCGCCGGGCCTGGCTTCGCAGTTGGCCGGCCTCGAGGTGCCCGAACAGGAACTGCCGCCGGTACCGGACACCGACAAGGGCGCCGGCTTTCAGTGGACATGGTGGTGGCTCATTGCTTTGGTGCCGGTGCTGCTGTTGGCTGCCCTGATAGCGGTCGCCGGTATGCGCAATCGCCGCCGTGGCGGCGATGACGACCCGTTCGGCCAGAATGGCGGCGCTTTGATCGATGGCGATCGGGGCTTCGAACCTGCGCCGCCGGTTGGTGACCAACTGGGTGAGGACGACCGTGGCGAGGACGCATTGTTCGGCGACCGCTATTCCCGCGAGGGACTCGGCTCGTCGACGTCAGCGGACCGGGCGGCGCCGGCTACCTCTGGCAAATTCCTTCCGGCGGAACCGCTGAGCTTCTGGGGCGCGCCGGTGCAGACGCAGGGGTCGACCGAAACCGAGGACGAGTTCCGGGAATTCGTGGCGGTGCAGGAAGACCCAGACGCCGTCGACACCGCGCCGACGCGAGTGCCCACAGCCGCCGAGGTTGCCGCCGAGGCAGATTCGGTCGTCATGATCGACCACGAACCGCCGGTCGCATTTGAGCAGGATTTCGGGTTCGAGCAGGATTCGGGTATCGACAGCGGCCGTCACGCGAGAATCGACGTCGACGAACCAATGCCCTCGAGTACCGCGCTGCATCTGCCGCTCGCGGACCCGGGTGAAATTCCCGAAGGCTATCCGATCAAGGCAGACACCCGGTCAGGTCTGTACTGGACGCCTGACAGCGCTGATTATTACGACGCGCCTGCCGAGATCTGGTTCGCCAGTGAGGAAATGACCCGCACAAACGGCTTCGTGCCAGGCGAGTAGTCAGAGCCGGCCTGAAGCAGAGCCGGGCTGCGTCAGACCCGGCCCGAGTCAGACCTTGCGGATGACGGTGACGACCTTGCCCAGTACGGCTGCGTCGTTGCCGGGGATGGGATCGAAAGCCGGGTTGTGCGGCATCAGCCAAACCTGACCACGGGTGCGCTTGAAAGTCTTCACGGTAGCCTCACCGTCGATCATCGCCGCGACGATATCGCCGTTGTCGGCGACGCTCTGCTGTCTGACGGCGACCCAGTCGCCGTCACAGATCGCGGCGTCAACCATGGATTCGCCGACCACTTTGAGTAGGAACACCGACCCCTCACCGACCAGTTCACGCGGCAGTGGGAAGACGTCTTCGACAGCCTCCTCGGCCAAAATAGGCCCGCCGGCCGCGATCCGACCGAGAACCGGGACGTAGGTCGGTTCCGGCAACGCGTCAGAACCCGACACTTCGGTGGTGACGGTGGATTCGCCACCGCCGTGAGCGCTTCGCACGTCGACAGCGCGGGGTCGGTTGGCGTCGCGACGTAGATAGCCTTTGCGCTCGAGTGTGCGTAATTGGTGAGCAACTGATGAGGTAGATGTCAGTCCGACCGCATCTCCGATCTCTCTGATGCTCGGCGGGTATCCGCGAGTGGTCACCGAGGCGCGGATGACATCGAGAATTGACCGCTGACGCTGGGTGAGGCCCGAATCGCGACCGGCCGGTCCGTCGGCGCCAGTCGTGCCACCGCTGCTGTCCTCGTTCATGAATCCGAATGTAGCCCGGACCGCTCCAGGAATCAAACATGTGTTCGAGGCGTGTCGTCGGAGCCGGCGGTTGGCTGCGACCCGCCCGATGTGGCACGGCGCACGCTTCGTCGGCCTCGTCGACTTTCGATGCCGGCTCGATGTCGGGGGCTTGCTATAGCTTTTCGATCGTTCGCAACACTTCGATCACATGTTCTATTCATCGAACACATGATCGACTAGCATTCGAACATAAGAGCGAAAATTCCGACACCGAAAGGGCAGGCAGATGACAACCCTCCACACTCGAGCGGGCTGGACCGAATTCGACTCCGAGCAATTCGACTCCGAGCAATTCGACTCCCAGCAATTCGACTCCCATTTTGGGCGCGAGGTGCAGGCCACCGCGGTCGACGTGCCGCGCCGGCGGTCGACTGCAGCGACGCGCAGGCCGCGCTCTTCGCGGCCTGCTGGGGCGCCGCTGCGCCACACCGGGACGGGGGTGCTGGTCTCGCGGGCATCGCATCGCCCGCGGCCAGTGACGCCCGCGACCACGGTGGTGTTGGCGCTGATCGCCGGCGCGATCACGTTGTGGCTCGGTCTGGTGGCTCAGTTCGGCGGCGTGGTCGGTAGTCAGGCCGAGATTCCAGGTCGTCTGGCGGTAGTACAGGTGCAGGCTGGTGAATCGCTGCAGAAGGTGGCGCAACGGGTGGCGCCCGAGGCGCCGGTCGGCGCCGTCGTCGACCGGATCCGCGAGCTGAACGAACTCGAATCCGCGGCGCTGGACGCCGGACAGAGACTCATCGCACCGGTCAGCTGACCATGCAACGCCGAATCGAAACACTCTGCTGCTCAGGCACTCTGAGGAATACTGATGTGAGATACGCGCAAAGAGGCCCGGGGCTGGGCCGTCCGCGCGTCGCGCAGGTACGCTCGGGGGCGTCCGAAGAGGTTCTCTCTGGGTGCGGCGAAGGAGCGGTGATGCACTGTCCGTTCTGCCGTAATCCCGACTCTCGGGTAGTTGATTCGCGCGAGACCGACGAAGGACAGGCGATTCGCCGGCGCAGGTCGTGCCCTGAGTGTGGGCGGCGGTTCACGACCGTGGAGACGGCGGTGCTCGCGGTGGTCAAGCGTAGCGGCGTCACCGAGCCGTTCAGTCGAGAGAAAGTCATCAAAGGGGTGCGCCGGTCCTGTCAGGGCCGCCAAGTGGACGACGACGCGCTCAATCTGTTGGCACAGAAAGTCGAGGATGCGGTGCGCGCGACCGGCTCTGCGGAAGTCCCCAGTCACGAGGTTGGCCTGGCGATCCTCGGGCCGCTACGCGAACTTGACGAGGTGGCCTATCTGCGTTTCGCTTCGGTCTACCGGTCATTCTCCTCGGCCGAGGACTTCGAGCGTGAGATCGAGGCACTACGGGCGCACCGCGCAGTACCGGCGCAGGGGGAGCCTGCTCAGTCGATCTGACGGGCTCCGCCGTCGACGACCCGTCCGGCAATCTGCGCCCAACCGTCGGCACTCCAGGTGGTTTCGATGATCGACCCTTGCCCCTGCATGATGGTCAGGTCGCGGCTGAGATGCTCGGTGATGCGCAGGGCTGCCGCACCTGTGGCTTCGTCCTCGCGCACCCCCAGATTGGCAGCGAACACCCGGGATCGTATTTTGCCTGCTGGCTCATCTAGCCAGGCCCAGAGGTAGTGCTCGGCGTCGTCGCCGAAGTCATCGGGGTCCGCCTCCGACACTTCGTCGATCGTGGCGAACTGGTGCATCGAAAAGTCGGGCGCCCACTCTGCGCGTGCGGTGATGGATGTCAGGTCCCCGGCATGGCCCACCTTGACGATGCCCGCGGGCACCTGCAACGTATTCACCGGTTTCCCTTGTTGCATCAGCCACCACGATGCGCCCACCGTCGGGTGTCCGGCGAAGGGGAGTTCGGTGGTGGGCGTATGGATATGGGCGTGCGCGGTATGCACGCCCGACTCGGGCAGGATGACGAATACGGTTTCGCTGTACCCCAATGCGGTGGCTATGCGCTGCCGGTCGGCTGGTTCCACGGTGGCCGAGTCCACCACGCCCAGTGGGTTGCCGAATCTGCCGTCCCGATCGGTGAATATGCGCAGCACTCTCACGTCGATGGCCATGAGCAGATGCTACGTCTTAGGCGGATTATGGAGTAGGCGGATTATGGAGCACGCGGATTATGGAGCACGCGGATTATGGAGTCAGGTTGCGCTGCGTTCGTCCGCGCCCATGGCGTCCAGTACCGCCACCCGGGTGTCGATCGGGCCGGAGATCGTCCCTTCTCTGATCCCCGTCCTCAGGAGGTTTCGCAGGTAGTCTTGGTCGTGCACGGCGGGTTCGGTCGACTCGATGAATCTCTGCACGATCTCGACGAAGCGGTCGGGGTCGTCGTGGAACGGGAAATGCCCTGAGCCTTCGAAGATGTGCAGCTGCGAACCGGGCATTGCCGCGTGTGCCATTTCAGCGTGACCGACCGGGATGACCGAATCGCTGCCGCCCCAAATCAGTTGCACGGGAACAGATTGCGTCAAATAACATCGGTCGAGCATGGTCACCACCTGGCCGCGCCAATCGACCACCGCCCGCAGGGTTCGCGCAAACGCCGACGAAGCGGTCGGTTCAGGCAGATCGGCCAGGATGCGCAACATATTGGGGATGTCGCGGCCCACGCCGGTGGATCCCAACAGTGCGCCCCCCATCCGCCCGATGACCTGCAATGCCGGCAGCACCAGCGGAATACGCAGCAGGGCCAACGCCTCACTGCCCATGGGCAGTGACGCCATCCGCAGCGCTACGTTCACTTCTCTGGTGACGCCGCCGGCGCCGACGAGGATCATTCGGTTCACCAGTTGTGGGAACTGGTAGGCGAACTGCATCGCCACGCCGCCGCCCAGTCAATGGCCGACCACGGTGACACTGTCGATCTCCAGGACGCTGAGCAGATCCCGCATCCCGTTGGCGTAGGCAGCGACCGAGTAGTCGGCGCGCGGTTTGTCGGACTTGCCGTGGCCGAGCAGGTCGGGCGCGATGACAGTGAACCGTTGCGCGAGCTTGGTCTGCACGGTGTCCCAGGTGGTGGAGTTGTCCCCGATGCCGTGAATCAGCAGGATTGCCGGACCTGAGCCGGCCACCCGAAACGCCCTTCGGTAGCCGTGGATGGTTCGATACTGCAGCGTGGGAGTGAGCTCCCGCACGGAGCGCAGATTCGGTTTGCGTTCGGCCATGTCGCCAACTCCATGATCATGGTCATGTTGCCCACTTCGTCGTCGGGTTGGGTAGCAACTACGCGTTAGTTAGGGACCCGCAGGGGGATTGTCCCCGTCCTTCTTGTCCTTCTCACCGTCCTGTTGGGCAAGGAATCGCTGGAACTCGGCGCCGAGTTCTTCACCGCTGGGCAAATCCTCGTCACGTGCCAGAAGTGACCGGTTCTCCTGCGCGGCAACGAATGCATCGTACTGGCGCTCCAGCGCCTCCACCACCTGAGCGACCTCTTCGCTGGCTGCCACCTGTTCGTTGACCTTTTCCTGAACCTCGGCAGCGGCCTCGCCGAGCGCGGCGGTCGGGATCTTCAGCGAACCGCTCCTGGCGACCTCCGACAGCAGCATCTCGGCTGCGGACGGGTAATCGGTCTGCGCCAGATAGTGCGGGATGTGAGCGGTGAACCCGACGACTTCATAGCCGTGTTGGGCCATCCGGAACTCAAGAAGATTGGACACACTGCCCGGAACCTGAACCTCGCCGACCCAGGGCTGGTGTTCGGCGATGAGCTCCTTGTCATTCGAGTGCGCGGTCAACGTCATCGGCCGGGTATGAGGGACGGCCATCGGAATGGCGCCGAGGCCGATGACCCGGCGCACCCCCAGCGACTCGGCCAGCAGTCGCACTGCGGTGATGAAACGCTCCCACCGCAGATCGGGCTCCAGGCCGGCGAGCAGCAGAAACGGTGTTCCGGCGCTGTCGTGCAACGCGTAGAGGTTCAATTCCGGATTGTCGTATTGGGTGAAGTGATCGGTCTTGAACGTCATCAACGGACGTCGGGACCGGTAGTCGAGTAGCTCGTCGATCGCGAAAGACGCCACCAGTTCCATGTCGAGGGTGTTCTTGAGGTGATCTGCGGCCAGCTTGATCGACCGGCCGGCGTCTGAGAAGCCCTCGAGCGCGTGGATCAGCACCGGGCCGCGGCCATCAGCGGAGGAGAGCTGCGGGGCGGGGAACTCCAGCTCGTACATGCAGGTCTGCTCGGGTTGGTATTGCTGACCTGGATCATCTGCGCTGTCAGCCATCTTTCGCCTCCTTTTCGCCGTCCGCCACGACGGCTGGCGGTGCGCCGCGACGGCGATGCCGTCGGCAGCGTGAACCACCATTGTCTCGCACCCGGGGGCTGATGCGCGAGGTCGGATGGACTCAGGATCGGAACTGTTTGAGCGCGCGCAGCTTGTTCATCACCACCAGCGCCGCGACTTTGTACGCCTCGGAGAACGTCGGGTAATTGAATACGGCGTCAACCAGGTATTCGACCGTGCCGTCACAGCCCATCACGGCCTGACCGATGTGCACCATCTCGGTGGCGTTGGTGCCGAAGATGTGCACGCCGAGTATCCGGAGGTCCTCCGTCGATACGAGAAGCTTGAGCATCCCGTAGGAGTCGCCGGCGATTTGGCCGCGGGCCAGCTCGCGGTAGCGGGACACCCCGACCTCATAGGGCACCGACTCCCTGGTCAGTTCGACCGCGGTGGCTCCGACGTAGGACACCTCGGGTATCGAGTAGATGCCGATGGGTTGCAGCTCGGTCATGCCCTTGCAGGGCTCCCCAAATGCGTGATAGGCCGCCAACCTGCCTTGATCCATGGAGGTGGCGGCCAGCGCCGGGAAACCGATGACGTCGCCGACGGCATAAATATGGTCTACCTTGGTCTGGTAGTTGTCGTCGACGAAGATCCGGCCCCGGTTGTCGGCCTCCAGACCTGCGTTCGAGAGATCGAGGTGGTCGGTCTGGCCCTGCCGGCCCGCCGAGTACATGACTGTCTCGGCGGGAATCTGCTTGCCGCTGGCCAATGTGGTGAGGGTGCCCGCGGATCCGATATCCACAGCGGTGACCTCCTCGCCGAACCGGAACGTGACGGCGAGGTCGCGTAGATGGAATTTCAGTGCCTCGATCACCTCGGGGTCGCAGAACTCCAACATTCTGTCGCGCTTTTCGGCGACGGTGACCTTGGTGCCCAGTGCCGCGAACATCGAGGCGTACTCAATGCCGATGACGCCCGCGCCGACGACGACCATCTAGCCGGAAATCGATTTGAGGTCGAGGATGCCGTCGGAGTCCAGCACCCGGCTCTCGTCGAATTCGACGCCGACGGGCCGGGCCGGTTTGGTGCCGGTCGCGACAACGATGTTGCGGCCGCTGACGGTGACGCGTTCGGCACGGTTGGGTTCGTCGACATGGATGGTGCGTGCGTCGATGAACCGGGCGTGACCCACATAGAGCTCGACGCGGTTGCGCATCAGCTGCGAGCGCACCACGTCGATCTCCTTGCCGATGACATGCCGTGTGCGGGCGAGAAGGTCCGACGGGGTGATCTTGTCCTTGACGCGGTAGCTGGCGCCGTAGAGTTCGCGCTGGTTCATTCCGGTGAGATAGACGACGGCTTCGCGCAGCGTCTTCGACGGAATGGTCCCGGTATTGACACATACGCCGCCCAGCATGAGCCCCCGCTCGATGACAGCGACGGATTTGTCGAGCTTGGCTGCGGCGATGGCGGCCTTCTGCCCTCCCGGGCCGGACCCGATGACGACGAGGTCATATTCCTGCGTGGAACCCATGGCACAAGGTCTACGCCGGTTGCCCCGATCTCGCATCCCGATGGACGATTATCTCCGGGCTGGTCATCCCCAAGTGCGATTTCATCCACGGTTCGGGCCCGGGGGAGCGTCATCTGCGGTTGTTCGTCGGCAGCTGTTGTCAGGTTTGCGGTATGTCGAAAACACATCGCCCCGATTCCCCGCTCGACCGGCCCGGCGTTCTGATTGCCGCGCTCCCGGCTGTCCTGGGCTTCGTGCCCGAGGAATCGCTGGTGCTCGTGACCGCCGCGCACGGTGAGATGGGCGCCGTCATGCGTGCTGATCTCGGCAGCGATCAGGCCGGTGACTCGTTGGGTCACCTCGCGGAGATGGCTGCCGCATCCGGAGCCGAGATCGCGATCGCGGTGATCGTCGACGACCGGGGCGCCGCGTGCCAGATGTGCGCCGAGGAGTACCGCGACCTGGCGCACCAATTGGCTGTCGAACTCGCGACGCGGGACGTCGAGTTGTTCCGTGCACGTGGTCGACAAGGTCGCTGCCGGCGGCCGGTGGTACTGCGCGGACGGATGTGGCAGCTCGGGAGTGGTCGAGGACCCGGCGGCGTCGCCCATCGCGGCGGCCGCGGTGCTGGACGGTCGCCGCCTGTACACCCGGCGTTCCGAGCTTGTCGCGGTAGTCGAGCCCGCCGATCCCGAGCGCAGCGCCGAGTTGGCCAGGGTGATCGAGCAGCGCGGTCAGCTCGATCCTGATCGGCCCGATTCGCAGACTCGAAGTGACATCGAGCATGCCTTCGCCTGCGCTGAGCAGATTGGTAGGGGGCGGCCGCTCGCCGAAGACCCATTGGCACGATTGGCGCTGGCACTGACCGATCCGCGGGTGCGCGACACCCTGTATGCGCTGGCCGTCGGCGACCATGCGGGATCGGCCGAATCGCTGTGGGCCGACTTGGCCCGCCGGCTCCCGGAACCATGGCGAGTGGAAGCGCTTGTGCTGCTTGCATTTTCGGCATATGCGCGGGGAGATGGACCGCTTGCGGGCATATCGCTTGACGCGGCATTGAGAGGCGTGCCGTGGCATCGGATGGCGACGATGCTCGACAAGGCGCTGCAGTCGGGAATGCGGCCAGAACAAATCCGCGAGTTGGCGAGCACCGGCTACCGCCTTGCCGAGCAGCTTGGTATTCGGCTACCGCCGAGCAGACGGTTCGGTCGCCGAGCGGGGTAGCGGACTACGTCGAGCGGGGTTGCGAACTACATTCGGTGCGGGTCCGGCCCGGGTCAGACCTTCTCGACCTTTACGGTGTGGGCCATCTCATGGGGCAACTCGACCTGCTCGTGGCCCGGGATGACGATCATGACGCCGCCGTGGTTGTTGACCTCGACCGTTACCCGCGCGCTGGGTACGACGCCGGCTTCTTTGAGCCGCGCAATCAGGTCGGCGTCGCCCTGCACGTGTTCGGTCAACTGGCGCACCACGACTGCTACCGGCATCCCTGCGGGCAACTCGGTCAGGCGCACCAGGTTGACGGTTGTGTTGCCGAGGTGGTCGCCGACGCCGAGTTCGGACAGGCCGGGGATCGGGTTTCCGAACGGGGAAGTGGTGGGGTTGTTGAGAACCTGGACGAGTCGGCGCTCGACATCCTCGCTCATCACGTGCTCCCAGCGACACGCCTCGGCGTGCACCTCTTCCCACGGCAGCCCGATGACGTCGACCAGGAGTCGCTCTGCCAACCGGTGCTTGCGCATCACCGAGACAGCCAGTGACCGACCTTTGTCGGTGAGCTCCAAGTGCCGGTCGCCCGCGACGTGCAAGAGTCCATCTCGCTCCATCCGCGACACGGTCTGGCTTACGGTGGGGCCACTTTGATCCAGCCGCTCTGCGATCCGCGCCCGCAGGGGGACGACGCCCTCTTCCTCGAGGTCGTAAATGGTTCGCAGATACATCTCGGTGGTATCGACAAGATCGTTCATTCGCACACCCTCCGTCGGTGCAGAGTCTACCGGTCGACCCTTCTGAACAGCGGCGCTGCATCCGGCGGTCAGTGCGCCCCAACCCGACGACGGCGAGCCCGCCGGAATCCGGCGGGCTCTCCGAAGAAGGATCTGCTCAGCTGGCGTAGGAACGCAGCCGGTCGGCTCGTTCGCCGTTGCGCAGTTTTGACATGACCTCGCGCTCGATCTGGCGCACGCGTTCGCGGGAGAGCCCGAACAGCTTTCCGATTTGGTCCAGCGTGCGCGGTTGACCATCGTCCAGGCCGAACCGCAGCCGGATGACCTGTTGTTCGCGCTCGTCAAGGGTGGTCAGCACGTAGCGAATGTCGGTGTGCAGCAGCTCGGAGATCACGGCGTTCTCTGCCGACATCGCCTCAGAGTCTTCGATGAAGTCGCCCAGGGGCGCTTCTTCGTCCGTTCCCACCGGCATATCGAGGCTGACCGGATCGCGGCTGTGGGAGAGCAGGTCGGCGATCTTCTCCGGGGGTATCCCAGACTCCTCGGCGAGTTCCTCGTCCGTGGCGTCGCGGCCGAGGTTCTGGTGCATCTCGCGCTTGATCCGGGCGAGCTTGTTCACCTGCTCGACGAGATGGACCGGGAGCCGGATGGTGCGGCTCTGGTCAGCCATCCCGCGAGTGATCGCTTGACGGATCCACCAGGTGGCGTAGGTCGAGAATTTGAATCCCTTGGCGTAGTCGAATTTCTCCATCGCGCGGATCAGGCCCAGGTTGCCCTCTTGGATCAGGTCGAGCAACGGCATGCCTCGCCCGGTGTAGCGCTTGGCCAGCGACACCACCAAGCGCAGGTTGGCCTCGAGCAGATGGCGCCGTGCCGACTCGCCGCCGCGCACGACGACCGCGAGGTTGCTTTTGCGGGTTTCGCCCAGGCGCTTGCGGGTGTCAAGCAAATGCCGGGCATAGAGTCCGGCCTCGATTCGCTTGGCGAGTTCCACCTCATCGGCGGCGTTGAGTAACGCGGTCTTGCCGATACCGTTCAAATACACGCGCACCAGGTCTGCGGCGGGACTCTGAGCGTCCAGGCTGTGGTCAACGCGACTACTGGTGGCATTTGCCATTACGGCCTCCTGAGTGGGTCGAACTTTCATGAGTTACAACGCCCTGAGGCCGGAAAGAGTTCCCGCAGTTGCGTCGGTTCACACGTTCTGACCTGCGATTATCGGAGCTAGACCTGAGAATGTGCTGAGAAGTGAGCTAGAAGATTCTCAGCGCGGAACATCGCCGCCGAAATCACGCGCGGAGTTCGCGTCGCAGGGCGCATCCGCGCCGTCGCCCCGCCCCGGCGCTCCGTGGCCCATGCTGTTGATCGCGGGACGCTCGGCGGTGGGGAACAGCGGAATCTGCCGGCTCGACTGGAAGCGGCGGGGTTCCTCGGCACGTCTGGGCGGCCGGTCGTTGGCGATCAGTACAGCCATCCACGGCAACGGAATGGACAGCACGATGATCGCCAGCGAGATCAGACCGTTGTGCCAGATTCCATAGGCTGCAGCGGCGAGGATGAGGGCCGGGACGCGGAAGGACATCAGCGTGAGGTACTTGCGTACCCGCTGGCGATGCTGTTCTTCGTAGGCGGGGGCAGCGCCGGTGATCAAGACCGGCCGACCGTCGTCATCGAAACTCAGCTCTTGGCCTTGTTTCATGCCTCTACTGTTCCACATCAACACCCGGGTGTGACCGCCACGTTTCTTACCGATCTATTGCGAGGCAGAATGGAGCGATGGAAACCCAGACGATCGAGCGGCCCGATACCGACGAACGCGTCGATGACGGGACTGGCGACGACACCCCGAAGTTCTTCCACTACGTCAAGAAGGACAAGATGGCCGAGAGCGCGGTGATGGGCACCCACGTCGTCGCGCTGTGCGGGGAGGTGTTCCCAGTGACACGGTCGGCCAAGCCCGGTTCGCCGGTGTGTCCCGACTGCAAGAAGATCTACCAGCAGCTCAAGAAGTAGCGCCGTCGCGGTTGCCGGCGGCGGCGGTGTCCGGCGTTTCGGCAATCTCGTCAGGCGCATCGAGGGAAGCTGATGAGCCGGCAACGGGCACACTGTTGCCGCCGTTGAGCGATTCGGCTTTTGATTCCAGCCACCATCGGAAGCGCTTGGCATGGGTGTCCGGTGCAGGCCACTCTTCCTGGATGGCTGCGTTGAACTCGGCGCCGAGCATGATCGCGAAGCCGAGGAAGAATGCGAACAGCAGGAAAGCGATCGGTGTCGCCAGCGCCCCGTACGTGTAGCCCGTACTGGTGATCCACGTCAGATATACCCGCAGCCCCCACGTGGCGACCAAGAACACCACCGCGGCCAGAACCGATCCGTACAACAGTCGATGCGAAGGCAGAGGCTTGGGCAGGGACACTCGGTACAGCACGTTCACGCCCAGCACCAGCGCCACGAAGAGCACCGGGTAATAGCCGAATCGCAGCACTTGGTCCCAGCTGTCGGGGATGAAGTCAGCGACCTTGCGCGGCCCCAGGGCCAGGAACGGTGCGGTAGCGATGGCGCCGACCAACATCACCACATACAGGCCAAGGGAGAAGAACCGCTGGCGCACCGGGTGGCGCAAGGGTGTCTGGCTGTGGGCCTCGGTGATCGAGTCGACGAACGCCGAGACAGCCGACGAACCTGCCCACAGCGAGATCACGAATCCCAGCGACACCACTTCGCCGCGGGCGCCCTTGACGATATCCAGAACCGTGGGCTCGATGATCTCGGTGACTACGTTGGGGGAGAAGAACCGCGCGGCGGTGCTGACGAGCTGGTCTTGGATGACCGGCAAGGTGTCCGGGCCGAAGAGCGGAGCGACAAAGGCCAAGCTGCCCAACATTCCCAGCAGTAGTGGCGGCAGCGACAATGCGGACCAGAAAGCGGCCTGAGCGGACTCCGAGAAAATCGAGTCGTCCCAACTCTTGGCCAGCGTCCGACCGGTGATGTGCCGAATGTGGTGGCGCGACGGCCTCGGCCGCTCCGATGTCTGCACTGACTGGTTATCCATGACCAGTCCAGCATTACTGATTGGCGCCTAAGGCTCCAACTGGCTTGCTTCGAGGACCGCTTCCAGCTCAACCAACTTCGCTTCGTGCTCGTTGGCATGATGCTGGCAGAACAGCAGTTCAGCACCCGATGGCAGCTTGGCCCGCACTCGTGCTGCGGCACCACAACGGTCGCAGCGGTCAGCCAAGGTCAATTCGGGACTGGTGAGCGTTGCGGTCATGGCACCTCCATAGGTGTAGCGACGTACATCTACTCTGTCAGACGCTTGGGGTTCCGGCCTTGTTCCCCCGAGGTTTGCGGGTGTGTCGTGTCTCACTGAGGTGTGTGTTGTGACCGGTATGAGTTCTATTCAAACTCCCGGCACGCCGGTACTCGTCCATTTGTGTACCGCGGGCCAGTGGCAGGCCGCCCGACATTCCCGGGAGTACCGGCCCGACTCGCTGCGCACGGTGGGCTTCGTGCATTTGTCGAGTCAAGAACAGGTTCATCTGCCCGCCAACCGGTTGTACGCGGGCCGGACCGACATGATGCTGCTGCGTCTGGACTCCGAACGGCTCTCATCCCCGGTCCGGTGGGAGCCGGGAGTCCCCAGCGATCCCGACGGCATGGTGTTCCCACATTTGTACGGGCCCCTGCCGGTAGCGGCGGTGGTAAGCGTTTCTGCGTACCTGCCAGACCGCCACGGTGTGTTCCCGCCTGGCGTGCGGTGAACTCATCCCGTCGTCCCCGTACCCCCCCCCGAGGTCTGCGATCTTGCGCCGAACCCCGGCGACCGAGGGCTGAGGCAGCCCGGCGGGACAGGATCGGACAAATCCGCGATACGGACGGAAACTTGGTCCTATGCTTTTTTGCACAGGCGTAACAGAAATATCACAAACCACAGGAGTCACCGGAGTTAGTGATGCGGAAGCGGATACTGTTCAGCGCCATCCCGGCTGTCGCCGGTTGTTTTTTCCTGGCCCCAACCACCCCTTCGGCAGATGCCGTTCCGGGGGAGTGCCAGGTCACCTCGTTCGCCGGCTTCAGCGGCGGGTACTGCGACCAGGCCGCTTTGGCCGACGGCAGCTTCAACCACTGCGAGACCGCCGAAGCCTTCGGGCTCAGTCACAAAAGGTGCTATCAAGCCTGTCTGGACGAAGCGGGACGGCCGTACGTCACCGACATGGATCTGACCACCCCTTGCGCGACGGCGCTGGTGGCAGCTCCGGAACCGACGTTGGCTCAAGTGCCGGCGGCGGCTCCGGACCCAACGTTGGCTCAGGCTCCGGTGGCGGCTCCAGAACCAACGCAGGCTGAGGCTCCGGTGGCGGCTCCGCAACCAACGCAGGCTCAGGCTCCGGCGGCTCCAGAACCGACGCAGGCTGAGGCTCCGGCGGTAGCTCCGGAACCAGCGCAGGCTCCGGCTGCTCCGGAACCAGCGCAGGCTCCGGCACCGGCGCCAACAACAACAACCAGTGCGCCTTCGCCGCTGTAAGTGTCCTCCGCCTGAGGTATGAAGTAACCGGCTCGCCGACGACCCGTCGGCAGAACTCACTTGTTCCGTAGGCTCACGGCCGCACCGAATCCGGCGAACTCGCAGGTCAGAACAAGAATCGGGAGTGTTACTCAGTCCAGGTAGTCGCGCAGCACCTGAGACCGGCTGGGGTGCCGCAACTTGGACATCGTCTTCGATTCGATCTGCCGGATGCGTTCCCGCGTGACGCCGTAGACCTGGCCGATCTCGTCGAGCGTGCGCGGCTGTCCGTCGGTGAGGCCGAAGCGTAGTCGGACGACGCCGGCTTCGCGTTCGGACAGCGTCTCCAGCACCGACTGCAGCTGATCCTGCAGAAGCGTGAACGAGACGGCATCCACGGCCACCACGGCTTCACTGTCCTCGATGAAGTCGCCCAGTTGGGAATCGCCCTCATCGCCGATGGTCTGATCCAGCGAGATGGGTTCACGCGCGTATTGCTGGATCTCCAGCACCTTCTCCGGCGTGATGTCCATTTCCTTGGCGAGTTCCTCGGGCGTGGGCTCGCGACCGAGGTCCTGAAGCAGTTCACGCTGAATGCGGCCAAGCTTGTTGATCACCTCGACCATGTGCACCGGGATGCGGATCGTGCGGGCCTGGTCGGCCATCGCGCGGGTGATCGCCTGGCGGATCCACCACGTCGCATAGGTGGAGAACTTGTACCCCTTGGTGTAGTCGAACTTCTCGACCGCACGAATGAGCCCCAGGTTGCCCTCCTGAATCAGGTCCAGGAAAGCCATGCCGCGGCCGGTGTAGCGCTTGGCCAGCGACACCACCAAGCGCAGGTTGGCCTCCAGCAGATGGTTCTTGGCGCGGTCGCCGTCCCGGCAGATCCACGACATGTCGCGACGCTCCGTCGGCGTGAACTTCTCGCCTTTGGCCGCCTTCTGTTCGGTCAGCTGGACGGCATACAGGCCCGCCTCGATGCGCTTGGCGAGTTCGACCTCTTCCTCGGCATTGAGCAGTGCGACTTTGCCGATCTGCTTGAGGTAGGCGCGAACCGAATCTGCCGAGGCCGTCAGCTCGGCGTCTTTACGGGCCTGCCGCAGCGCCTCGGATTCTTCCTCGTCCCAGACGAAATCGCCGGAGGCCTTGTCTTTTTCCGATGGCTCGGCGATCCCGTCATCGGCGGCTGCGCTGCTCTTGCCGGATTTGCCGGACGTCTTGCGGGCAGTCTTCGCCTTGGCGCCAGCGCCCTTTTTCGGCTTGCCGGCGGCCGCCTTGGCGCCGCTGTCGGCATCCGATGCGCCGCCCTGCTCGCTGACCGCGATGTCGGCAAGGTCGATTTCGGCACCGTCGACCGCAAGGTCTTTGCCGGCCGGCTCCGGGGCGGCCGCGACGGCCTTCTTCGCGCGGCTACGCGATGCCGGCGCGCCAGTGGCCTTGGTGGCACGCGCTTTGGCGGCCTTCGTCGCGGTTCGCTTGGCGGCCTTCTTGGCCGGCGCCGATCCGTTCGCCGATTTCGCCGGGGCAGCCTTCTTCGCGGGGCGTTTGGCGGCGGTGGGCTTCAACGGCTCATCGGTTGCCGGGGTTGCCTTGGTCGCTGCCACGTAGACCCTTTCGGTCGTGCGGATTCCGGGGCGCACACGTGCGCCACCAAAAAGTGTCGGCTATGTCGATTGTCGGCGTCGATCTCACGGCGTCTATTCGAGGTGGGAATCATCCACCGCTAGTCGGTAGCCGGCCGCCGTCGACCATTGTAACGACAGTGTGAGCTAGCTCTGTGCCGAGCGGCAAATTTGGCGCCTTCGGCGCGCCGGTCGGCGAAGGTCATCGGTGGGTACGACGGTCACAGGTGGGTAGTGGTGACGTCGGTGTCCGCCGCCATCGCGGCACCGACGATGCCCGCGCTGTTCTGCAGCGCCGCTGCGACCACCGGCGTGCGGTTCTTGAGCAGTGGAACCCATTTATGCGCCTTGCGACTGATGCCACCGCCGGCGATGAACAGGTCGGGCCAGATAGCGTTCTCTATGGCCACCAGCACTTTGGTGACTTCCACGGTCCAGCGCTGGTAGCTCCACTCCTTGTTTTCCTTGACCGAACTGGCGGCGCGATGTTCGGCTTCCTTGCCGTCGACCTCAAGGTGGCCGAACTCGGTGTTCGGCAACAGTGCGCCGTTGTGAATGACCGCCGAGCCGATGCCCGTACCGAAGGTCAGCAGCACGATGACGCCTGTTTTGTTTCTGCCCGCGCCGAATCTCTCCTCGGCGAGTCCCGCGGCGTCGGCGTCGTTGAGCACCGCCACGCGTTGACCGCCCAGCGCCCCGCCGATCACTTCTTGGGCGTTGGCGCCGATCCAGCCCTTGTCGACGTTGGCTGCCGTCCGCACGATCCCGTCGGTCACCACGCCCGGGTACGTCACCCCGAGCGGGCCCTGCCATCCGAAGTGCGCAACCACCTCAGCGATGGTCTTGGCGACGGCTTCGGGGGTGGCAGGTTGGGGGGTGAGCAACTTGAATCGGTCGCCGATCAACAGGCCGGTGTCGAGGTCCACGGTGCCGCCCTTGACGCCGCTGCCGCCGACGTCGATGCCGAACCCGCGGCGCTGCACCGCGCCGCCGCCATCGGTGGCCGGTGATTGGGTGGCGGTCATAAAAAGTTCCTCTGCGCAGGTCGGCGGCTACGAAGCAGCTAAGGCGGGTCTCCACACACTATCGGCTTGCCAATGCCGACGTGTGGCAGTCCTGCATCCCAGGCGGGCACTGATCTCCGGATGTGTTGCGATGGTCGCGTGACTGAAAGTGACACCGACCCCGCGCTGCTTCGTTCGGTGGCCGAGCAGGTGGCGTCCGAGGCGGCGGCGTTCGTCAGACGGCGCCGCATGGAGGTTTTCGGCGCCGGAGCCGTCGGCAGCAGCGGCGACTCGGGGCCAGAGGATGGCTGCGCGGTGCGAACCAAGAGCACCCCTACCGACCCCGTCACCGTGGTCGATACCGAGACCGAGCGGCTGTTGCGGGACCGGCTCGCCGAACTGCGCCCGGGTGAACGCATCCTCGGCGAAGAGGAAGGCGGGCCGGCGGCCGATCGGGACGGGCAGCTCACGTGGGTGTTGGATCCGATCGACGGAACGGTGAACTTCCTGTACGGGATCGAGGCGTACGCCGTGTCTGTCGGCGTACAGCGAGACGGCGTCTCGGTGGCAGGAGCTGTAGCCGACGTCGCCGCCGGAGCCCTGTTCTCCGCGGCGCTGGGGCAGGGCTCTCGGCTGCTGCGCGACGGTGTGGTCAGCGAGCTCCGCTGCAGCGCGCTCACCCGATTGCCGGCGGCATTGGTGGGTACGGGTTTCGCCTATCAGCCCGATCGGCGCAAGCGGCAGGGACAGATCGTCGCCAGCCTGCTGCCGGAGGTGCGGGATCTGAGGCGGATCGGTTCGTGCGCGTTGGACCTCTGCATGGTGGCTGCCGGCAGGCTCGACGCTTACTACGAGGATGGCGTCAAAGTGTGGGATTGGGCCGCCGGCGCGCTGATCGCCACTGAGGCGGGCGCGTTGGTGCGCCCACCACGATCGGCCGACGGGGCGGGCCTGGTGGTGGCGGCCGCACCGGGTATCAGCGCCGCGTTCGACGATGCGCTCGCACGCTGCGGCGCGATTGCCCGGTGAGCACGATTGCCCGGTGAGCGCGATTGCCCGGTGAGCGCGATTGCCCGCTGGTGTAGCGCCCTGAGACCCGCAATTTGCGGTGCTCAGCAAGTTCCGTTGTGAATCTTGGACAGTAACGCCGGATCAGCCGGCTGCGTGGCGTCGGGCAGCAGGCTGGCGAGCACGGCATCGATGTTGTCGCTGCGGCTCAGAGTGGTGAAATCGGTGCCCAGCGCCAGGTCAACGGTGTCGTCGGTGCGCTCATCCTGGAAGAGTTCGGTGCACGGGGCCACCAGCCAGACCGCGGCCGCCGAGGCTCGACCGGAGGGACCGAACCGGATCTGACCCTGGCATTCCAGCCGCGCCGTCTGGTAGATCGGATCGTTGGCTGCCTCGGGATTGGCGAAACCCAGATCGCGCAGGGCGCCGGCAACCTCGCCGGCATGCCCGCCCTGCCCACTGGCGTTGAGCACGCGGATCTTGGTATCGGCGAGCTTGGCTGGGGTGACGTCGATCATCTCGTCCCGAGGCTTCGGCTCGCCGAGTTGGAGTCCGGGTTCCTCGGGATCTGCCTGAGCGGGGGGCGGGTTGCAGACCGCGGCTTCTCGGATGTCCGGGGGACGCGACAGCGCGATCACCCAGACGAGCAGGGTCACCACCGCCAGGGATGCGAACAAGATCACTGCGGGGAGGAAACTACGCCGACGGAACGGCCGTCCGTGTTTGTCGAACGCTGTTCCGTCGGTGATTTGCGTGACCACGATGTGCACTCTAAGGCCAGCGTGGCCAGGGCTTCTACCGGCATCGGGAGAGCGCAGGAGACGAATGTGACGTAAATCACATCACAACGGGTAGGAATACGGGCACGAATCGTTTCGCGGATGCGTTCGACGCTGGTACAAAGCACTGCTGGTTGCGAAAGCATCATGTGAGTTTTTTTGGAGGGGACGACGATGGCTACCGATTACGACGCGCCACGGCGCACCGAGACCGACGACGTTGCCGAGGATTCATTAGAGGAACTCAAGGCGCGGCGCAATGAAGCCCAGTCGGCGGTTGTCGACGTCGACGAATCTGAGTCTGCGGAGTCCTTCGAACTGCCCGGCGCCGACCTGTCCGGTGAGGAACTGTCGGTGCGGGTGGTTCCCAAGCAGGCCGACGAGTTCACCTGTTCAAGCTGCTTCCTGGTCCATCACCGCAGCCGTCTGGCCAGTGAGAAGAAAGGCTTGAAGCTCTGTACCGACTGTGCCCCCTGAGGTATCACCACGAACTCAGGCGGTGAGCGCTTCGAGCACCTTGTCCGGGTGTCTGGCGCTGATCAACCAGTACGGCGTCGGATCATCGGGATCGTCGAGAACCAGCAGAACCATCGGCCCGATCCACGCTCGGTGCACGATGTAGGCGGCCGGATCGAGTTGCCTGCCCAGCGCCGCGGACTTGGCCGACCTGGGCACCTCGGCCGAGCGTTCGATGACGGCGACGGGGAGATGGGCGGCGCCGATCCACACCTCGGTTTCGCCGCCGCTGCTGGTGACACGCAGTTCGGTCCTGCCGAGCCACAGAATCACGATTGCCGCTACCGGCAACAGGATCGCGAACGGCAACCAGTCCGGCAGCGCCCTGACGCCCTGGTTGAACTGGTAGGCGATCAGCGAGGCCAGGCCCAAACCGGGCAGCCACCACCACCACGGGATCCTCAGCCGTTCGCGATAGCGAACAGTTTGCGTCGTGGCGCGCGTGTCGGACACGCAGCCAAGGGTAATCTCTGACGTCGTGTCCACCTCTTTGGCGGTAGTGCGACTGGATCGCGACCTGCCGCTGCCAAGTCGGGCCCACGATGGCGATGCGGGAATCGACCTCTACAGCGCACGGGACGTGGAACTTGGACCCGGGGAGCGGGCGCTCGTGCCGACGGGGTTGGCGGTGGCCATCCCGTTCGGAATGGTGGGTCTTCTGCACCCACGCTCGGGTCTGGCTGCCCGCGTGGGGCTTTCGATCGTGAACAGCCCCGGCACCATCGACGCGGGCTATCGTGGCGAGATCAAGGTTGCCCTGATCAACTTGGACCCCGGAAACCCGATCGCCATTCGTCGGGGGGACCGGATCGCCCAGTTGCTGGTGCAGCGTGTGGAACTACCCGAACTGGCCGAGGTGGCGTCCTTTGACGAGGCTGGTTTGGCTGAAACAACCCGTGGCGATGGCGGTCACGGTTCCTCCGGCGGACATGCGAGTTTGTGAAAATGGCACTGAGAAGACAACGCGACGACGGTTCCCAGACCCCCGATGCGACGGGAAGCTCTGATTCGACGGGGACCTCTGAGGTGACGGGGACATCTGAGGTGACGGCGGCGGACCCCGACGAAGAGCTTGAGGGCCCCTTCGACATCGACGATTTCGACGATCCGGCCGTCGCCACCGTGGCCAGGCTGGACCTGGGATCGGTGTTGATCCCGATGCCCGAAGCCGGGCAGGTGCAGGTTGAGCTGAGCAACACCGGGGCGCCGAGCGCTGTCTGGGTGGTGACCGCCAACGGTCGCTTCACCGTCGCGGCGTACGCGGCGCCGAAATCCCCTGGCCTGTGGCGCGAGGTGGCGGCCGAGTTGGCCGAATCACTGCGCAAGGACGTCCCCAAGGTCGGCATCGAGGACGGCCCGTGGGGTCGTGAAGTGGTCGGCGTCAGCGCCGACAATGCCGGTGTTGTGCGTTTCATCGGCGTCGACGGATACCGATGGATGATTCGCTGCGTGGTCAGCGGCCCCTACGACCGTATCGGTGCGCTGGCCGAACAGGCCCGAGATGCACTGGCGGACGCGGTTGTTCGACGCGGCGATACTCCGATGCCGGTGCGCAGTCCGTTGCCGATCCAGCTGCCCGAGCCGATGGCCGAACAACTTCGCGCAGCTACCGAGCAGGCGGCCGCGCAGCAGGCCGCGGCGGCGCCCCAACCCCCGCAACAGCAGCCCGCGGCCCGGCGCACCACCCAGGGGTCGGCGATGCAGCAACTGCGCACCATCACCGGCGGCTAGTAGCGGGACCCAGCGTCCATCAGGGCGGCCAGGCACTGCCTGCCCAGGGCCGCGGGGTCGGTCCCTATCTCATCGAGGGTCACGGTGCGCAGCGCCGCACCCGCGGCCGCTGACGCCCACTCGCTGCCGACCTCTATCGGGTGCACCGGGTCGTCGGTGGCTGACACCACGCCCATCGGCACGGTCAACCCCGCCAGAGCACCAGTCGTCGGAGCGACATAGTGGGCTGCCTCGTCCATCGCATCGGGCAACGCGGGCCACTGCCCGGCCCATGACCGCGCCAACTCCTCACCCAGCCACACCGGGCTGGACGCCCGCATCTGGGCAGTGACCGCCGCCAGGCCGTCGCGCCGCAGTAAGGCCGCGGAATGCCGGGCCGCCAGCGCTGCGGGTGCCCCATCGGGCGCGCCGGTCCAGGCCGGCAACGCGGCCAGAACCGCGACCACGCGGCCGGGATGCGACAGCGCCCAGGTCGCCGCGACGGCGGCACCGATCGATACGCCGCCCACCGCGATCGGCAGCGGGTGGGCAGCACGAGCAGCACGGTCGAGGTCGTCGCAGTACCCCTGGACCAAACGCTGCGGCTGCGGCGGCGGGGTGACGACGACCGCGCCGACATCGTGCAGCGCGATGGAAAACGCCCGGTAGACGAAGTCGTCGTCGGATCCTGTGCCGGGAAGCAGAACGGTGGTGACGCCGCGCAGATTGACCGTCATGTCACGATCGTGCACCGCTGCGGAATCGCTGGTGCGACGAGGCCGCCCCTGACGTGGCATGTCCCGGCCAAGAGGTCTACCGTGGCGGACGTTGGGTGAAACCACAGCGGATTGACAGAAGGTCAGGAGAAGCCATGGCCACTGCCGAGGGGTATCTTCGGCGGCTCACCCGTCGGTTGACCGAAGACCCGGAACAACTCGACGTCGAGGAGCTCAGCGACGGAGCCGCGAACAGTGGCGCGCAGAAGGCGATCGACTGTCAGCGCGGCCAAGAGGTCACGATGGTCGGCACCCTGCGCAGTGTCGAGTGCAACGGCAAAGGGTGCTCGGGCGGAGTCAAGGCCGAACTGTTCGACGGAACCGATTCGGTGATGCTTGTCTGGCTGGGGCAGCGCCGCATCCCGGGCATCGAATCCGGCCGGATGCTGCGGGTCCACGGCCGGGTGGGCAAGTTGGTTGACGGCGCCAAGGCGATCTACAACCCCCACTACGAGATTCAAAGGTGACTGACCCCGGCACCGAACCGGGCGAGCAGACGTCACGACCACGCGGTGCAGCCGTCCTCGAGCAGATGGGCGGAGTCCGCGGCCTGATCTACTCGTCGCTGCCTGTTGTGGTGTTCGTGCCGATGTCCTCGGCGTTCGGGCTCTTGCCGGCCATCGGCGCCGCCATCGCGGTGGCGACCCTGATCCTCGTGTGGCGCCTCGTGCGGCGGGACTCCGTCCAGCCTGCCATCTCGGGCTTCTTCGCCGTCGGAATCAGCGCCCTGATCGCCTACCTCGTCGGGGCCTCCAAGGGATATTTCCTGCTGGGCATTTGGATGTCGCTGTTCTGGTCAATCGTGTTCACGGTTTCGGTTGTCATCCGGCGCCCCGTGGTCGGTTACGTCTGGGGCTGGGTGAATAGCCACGACCGGAGCTGGCGAGGCGTGCGGCGCGCGGTGCTGGCCTACGACGTCGCGACACTGGTGTGGGTAGCGGTGTTCACCGCCAGGTTCGTGGTGCAGCACCACCTGTACGACGCCGACAAGACGGGTTGGCTGGGGGTGGCCCGCATCGCAATGGGCTGGCCGCTAACCGCACTGGCCGCACTGGTGACCTATCTGGCGATCAGAGCCGCGCAACGGGCAGTGCACCAGCATGACGCCGCCGACCCGGCAGACGACGCCGACGCGTCCGGTCCTCCCGGTCCGGCGTCGGGTGCCGAGGACTCGGTGCAGAGTCGAGCCGACGACGCTCAGCGCTGACGCGGGTGCAACAGCTGCTCGCGCAGCTCGTCCTCGACTTCACTCACCGCGACGAACAACAGTTCGTCGCCACCTTCGAGAGGCTCGTCACCTTCCGGGACGATGACCCGCGGACCGCGCAGGATCGTCACCAACGCGGCGTCCCTGGGCAACTCGAGCCGCTTCACCGGCTTGCCGCCCCACGGCGTGTCGTCGGGCAGCGTGATCTCGACCAGATTGGCCTGGCCCTTGCTGAACTCCATCAGCCGCACCAGATCACCGACCGAGACCGCCTCCTCGACCAGGGAGGCCAGCATTCGCGGGGTGGACACCGCGACGTCGACTCCCCAGGCTTCGTCGAAGAGCCACTCGTTGCGGGGGTCGTTGACCCGGGCGACCACTCTGGCTACCGCGAACTCTGTCTTGGACAGCAGGCTGAGCACCACGTTGACCTTGTCGTCGCCGGTGGCCGCGATCACCACGTCGAACTCTTCGAGCTTGATCGACTCCAGCAGGGTGATTTCGCACGCGTCACCCAGGCACCAATCGGCCGCCGGAATCGCATCGACGTCGATATGTTTCGGGTTGCGCTCGAGCAGCGTGACGTCGTGGGATTCGACGAGCTCGCGGGCGATGGAGCGGCCCACGGCTCCGGCTCCGGCAATCGCGACTTTCATCAGGCCTCCGGGTCCGCGCTGGGAGGCAGCGCCGCAATGGCCAGGGCCTCGGCGACCTGCCCGGAGATCGCCGCCAGGTAGACCTGGTCGCCGGCCTGGATCACAGTCTTGGCGTCCGGCAAAGTGCCGGCGCCGAACCGGATCATGAACGACACCCGTCCGGCGGTGGCGGCCTCGAGCTCTGCGACCCGGTGGCCAACCCAGTCCTCATGTAGCGCAAGCTCGGCGACCCCGACGTTGCCGGTGGGATCGCGCCACTTGGTCGTCTTGCTCTCGCGTGTCAACACGTTGAGCAGCCGGTCGGTGGTCCAGGGCACTGTGGCCACGGTAGGTATGCCGAGCCGTTCGTAGACTGCCGCGCGCTTGGCGTCGTAGATGCGCGCGACCACGCGCGGCACGCTGAACGTTTCCCGCGCCACCCGCGCGGAGATGATGTTGGAGTTGTCGCCCGAGGACACCGCCGCGAAAGCCGCGGCGCCCTCGATGCCTGCACGCAACAAGACACTGCGGTCGAAGCCCATGCCGAGCACTCGTTCTCCCTCGAATTCGGGGGAGAGCCGATGAAAAGCCGAGCGGTCCCGGTCGATCACGGCCACGTCGTGGCCGAGCCTGGCCAGGCTGTTCGCCAGGGATGCGCCCACCCGGCCGCATCCCATCACCACTACACGCACCCTCATGGTCCTTTCCGGCCGGAACCAGATGTGGCCCAGCCAAACCTGCTGCTGCAGTAACTTCGCAGTGGAGAACGCTACCGCTCTCCCACGGCCAGCGGCTTTCGGGCTTACTCTTGGCACTCGTGTCCAAGCTTTCGACTGCCGCCCGGCGGTTGCTGTTGGGTCGGCCCTTCCGCAGCGACAAGCTGTCGCACACTCTGCTGCCCAAACGGATAGCCCTGCCGGTCTTCGCCTCTGACGCGCTGTCCTCGGTGGCCTACGCCCCCGAGGAGATATTCCTGGTGCTGTCGGTGGCAGGTCTGTCGGCCTACGCGATGACACCGTGGATAGGTCTGGCGGTGGCGGCGGTGATGCTCATCGTGGTCGCCAGCTATCGCCAGAACGTGCACGCTTACCCGTCCGGCGGCGGTGACTACGAAGTGGTCAACACCAATATCGGTCCTACCGCGGGGCTTACGGTGGCCAGCGCACTGCTGGTGGACTACGTGCTGACCGTGGCGGTGTCGATGTCGGCGGCGATGTCGAACATCGGGTCGGCGGTGCCCTTCGTCGCCCACCACAAGGTGTGGTTCGCGGTAGCTGCGATCCTGTTTCTTGCGGCATTGAACCTGCGCGGCATACGCGAATCGGGGACCGTATTCGCCATTCCGACCTATGCGTTCATGATCGGCATGTACATCATGCTGGTCTGGGGGTTCTTCCAGATTTATGCGCTGGGTGAGCCGCTGCGAGCTGAATCCGCGGACTTCGAGGTGCACAACGAGCACGGCGAAATCCTCGGCTTCGCGCTGGTCTTTCTGGTCGCACGCGCCTTCGCGTCGGGCAGTGCCGCCTTGACCGGTGTCGAGGCGATCAGCAACGGCGTTCCGGCGTTCCGCAAACCCAAGTCGCGAAATGCCGCCACCACACTGCTGATGCTGGGCGTCATTGCGATCACGCTGTTCATGGGCGTCATCATGTTGGCCAAGGCGACGGGCGTGCAGATCGCTCAGCGGCCGCAAGAACAACTCATCGGCGCGCCGGACAATTACCACCAGAAAACCCTGGTGGCGCAACTGGCCGATGCGGTGTTCCACGACTTCCCGGCCGGCCTCTTCCTGATCGCCAGCGTGACCGCGCTGATCTTGGTGTTGGCTGCCAACACTGCGTTCAACGGATTCCCGGTGCTTGGTTCGATTCTGGCGCAGGACCGTTACCTGCCCCGCCAGTTGCATACCCGGGGCGACCGACTGGCGTTCTCGAACGGAATCCTGTTTCTGGCTTTCGGTGCGATCGCGTTCGTGGTGGCTTTTCAGGCGCAAGTCACCGCCCTCATCCAGCTCTACATCGTGGGGGTGTTCGTGTCGTTCACCTTCAGTCAGGCCGGCATGATGCGGCACTGGAATCGACTGCTACGCAATGAAACTGACGCCGATGCCCGCGCCCGAATGGTCCGCTCCCGGATCGTCAACTCCGTCGGCTTTCTCTGTACCAGCACCGTGCTGATCATCGTGGTGGTCACCAAGTTCGTGTCCGGTGCGTGGATCGCGATCCTGGCGATGGGTGCGCTTTTCGCCATCATGAAGCTCATTCACCGGCACTACGCTTCGGTCAGCCGCGAGCTCCAACTGCGGTCCGCCGAGACCGAGGACGTCGTGCTGCCCAGCCGCAACCACGCGATCGTGTTGGTGTCCAACGTGCACATGCCGACTTTGCGCGCGCTGGCCTACGCGCGAGCCACCCGGCCGGACAGCCTGGAGGCGATCACCGTCAGCGTGGACGACGGCGAAACGCGCGCGTTGGTGCACAAATGGGAGCACAGCGACATCAGCGTGCCCCTGAAGGTGATCGCCTCGCCCTACCGTGAGATCACCCGTCCGGTGCTCGATTACGTCAAACGAGTCAGCAAGGACTCGCCGCGCGCCGTGGTCACCGTGTTCATCCCCGAGTACGTGGTGGGCCATTGGTGGGAGCAAATACTGCACAACCAGAGTGCTCTGCGGTTGAAGGGCAGGCTGCTGTTCGAACCCAATGTGATGGTGACATCGGTTCCGTGGCAGCTGTCTTCGTCGGAACGACGCAGACAACTGGAGCCGCAGTCGGCTCCCGGCGACGCGCGCAGAGGATTCCTGGATTGAACCGGATCCCTCACTCAAACGGTGACACGCCGCCCGACGAACTCACGCTGACCACCGGCGCGGCGGCCAACGGGGGCAGCTGCGTGGCGCGCCACGAGGGCCGGGTGGTGTTTGTGCGGTACGCGCTGCCCGGAGAGAAGGTCCGGGTCCGTCTGCGAAAGGCAGACCGGGACCGCGCCTCCTACTGGAACGCCGAGGTCATCGAGGTGATCGAGCCCGCTGACGATCGAGTCGACCCGCTGTGTCCGATCGCCGGGGTGGACGGAGCAGGGTGCTGTGACCTGGCCTTCGCCGAACCGTCCGCCGCACGCCGGCTCAAAGGTGCGGTGGTAGCCAATCAGCTCGCCCACCTCGGCGGATACCAGTGGCGCGATGAGCAGGACGCTGCCGCTGAGCCCGTGGGCGTCCTGGGTTCCACCGGCTGGCGCACCCGAGTGAGGCTGGACACCTCTGCGGACGGCCGCGCGGGATTTCACCGCTACCGCAGTTCCGAGCTGGTGCACCGGCTGGAGTGTGCGCAGCTGCCCGCGGGGATGCTCGCCGGTGTCGCCGACAGGCGATGGCCCGCGCACTCAAATGTGCACGTGGCCATCGACGATGTCGGCGATCGTCACGTGGTGGTCGCCGGAGGCGGCAATCGGACTTCCGCGGCCGGAGGCCGCAATCGGACGACCGTAGCCGAAGGTGGCTACGAGGCAGTCCAGAGTGTCGCCGGGCGGAGCTGGCGGGTACCCGTGACGGCGTTCTGGCAGGCCCACCGCGACGCGCCGGCCCTGTACAGCTCGCTGGTCACCGAGTGGGCCGAGCTCGAGGAGGGCATGTCCGCGTGGGACCTCTATGGCGGCGTTGGCGTGTTCGCTGCGGCGATGGCCCGAGCCGTCGGCGACACCGGCCGGGTGCTGTCCGTCGACACATCACGGGGCGCATCCCGGTCGGCGCGTGCCGCGCTGGCCGACCTCGGCTCCGTCTCGGTGCTGACCGAGTCCGTTCGGCGCGCGCTGGCCGGGCAGCGTCGTGGCGCTGACGTCGCGGTGCTGGACCCGCCCCGTGCCGGGGCCGGCCGTGAGGTGATTGAACTCCTGGCGGCGGCGGGGGTATCTCGAGTTGTGCATATCGGTTGTGAAGCAGCATCTTTCGCGCGGGATATCGGTCTTTACCGTCGCCACGGCTACACGGTGGAGAAGCTGGAGGTGTTCGACTCGTTCCCGTTGACCCACCATGTCGAATGCATCGCGGCACTGAGCAGATAGTCGGCGCAAACCGCGCGTCTGACATAGTGTCGTTCGGGTGTGCCGGGAAGTCTGGTCGGCGGGCATTCGTCGATGACAACTAGAGGCAGGCTGTGAAATCTAACCCCGGCGGGAGAAGCAGACGAACCGCCCTTCTTACCCGCGGGTCGTGGTCGGAAACCCGCAGGATCACCGAGATTCTGCGCAAGGAGACCGTCGGCGGGGTGATCCTGCTCGTCGCCGCCGGCGCCGCACTGATCTGGGCCAACTCGCCGTGGGCGCCAGCCTATTTCGCGCTGCGGGACCTCAAGATCGGCGGTGAGCCGTTCGGCCTGTACCTGAACCTGTCCCTGGGTGCGTGGGCCGCCGACGGGTTACTGGCGATCTTCTTCCTCGTGGTGGGGCTGGAACTCAAACGTGAGTTCGTCGCCGGTGATCTGCGCGACCCCAGTCGCGCCGCGATCCCGATCGCCGCCGCGGTCGGCGGCATGGTGGTGCCGGCGGCGATCTTCGTCCTGGTGAATTTCCGTACCGGTGACGGTGCGCTGCGCGGTTGGGCCATTCCGACTGCGACCGATATCGCGTTCGCGGTGGCCGTGCTCGCGGTCATCTCCACGCATCTGCCTGCCGCTTTGCGCACGTTCCTGCTGACCCTCGCAGTCGTGGATGATCTGTTGGCGATCACCGTTATCGCGGTGTTCTACACCGACGAAATTAACATAGGCGCGCTGGCATTGGCGCTGGTACCGCTGGCGCTGTTCACGGTGTGCGTGCAACGCGGTGTGCAGGCCTGGTGGGTGTTGATCCCACTCGCGCTGGCCACCTGGGTCCTGGTGCATGAGTCCGGGGTACACGCGACGGTGGCCGGGGTGCTGTTGGGCTTTGCGGTCCCGGTGCGCCGTTCAGCGACTCGGCGCGATACTCAGGCCGATCGGGAAACACACGTGGGCATGGCCGAATACTTCGAGCACCGCACGCGTCCCGTGTCGGCAGGGATAGCGATCCCGGTATTCGCCTTTCTCGCAGCTGGTGTGAGCCTGGGTGGCCTGAGCGGTCTCACCACGGCGCTGAGCGACCCGATCGCGCTCGGCATCGTGCTCGGCCTGGTCGTGGGCAAACCCGTCGGCATTCTGCTCACCACCCGCGTGGTGGCTTCGGTAACCCGGGCAAAGCTGGATGCCTCCCTGCGCTGGATCGACGTGCTGGGGGTGTCCATGCTCGCCGGAATCGGTTTCACCGTGTCGCTGCTGATCGGCGATCTGGCCTACGGACTGGGCACCAATCGTGACGAATTGGTGAAGGTTGGTGTGCTGGCCGGGTCACTGTTGGCCGCCCTGTTGGCGTCTCTTCTGCTGCGCAGTAGAAATGCCGCCTACCGGCGGATTCATATCCAAGAGACTGCCGATGCCAACCACGATGGAGTGCCCGATGTCTACGAGACTGGACGGGACTGACGGCGGCGGCGGTGCGTAGACTGATCGCATGCTCGAACAGATCCGCGGTCCCGCTGATCTGCAGCACCTGACGCAGGCGGAACTGGACGAACTCGCCCGCGAGATTCGCGACTTCCTGATCCACAAGGTCGCGGCCACAGGTGGGCATCTGGGACCCAACCTCGGCGTCGTGGAGTTGACCTTGGCGCTGCACCGCGTCTTCGATTCGCCGCACGACCCGATCCTGTTCGACACTGGGCACCAGGCCTACGTGCACAAAATGCTCACCGGACGCTGCCATGACTTCGACACGCTGCGCAAGAAGGGCGGCCTGTCCGGCTACCCGTCGCGGGACGAGAGCGAACACGACTGGGTCGAGTCCAGTCACGCAAGTTCCTCGCTGTCCTACGCCGACGGTTTGGCCAAGGCGTTCGAACTCAGCGGACACCGCAACCGGCACGTCGTCGCCGTCGTCGGCGACGGTGCGCTCACCGGTGGCATGTGTTGGGAGGCGCTGAACAATATCGCCGCCTCGGGTCGGCCGGTGGTCATTGTCGTCAACGACAACGGCCGCAGTTACGCGCCCATGATCGGCGGCTTCGCCGAACACCTGGCCGGCCTTCGGCTGCAACCGGGCTACGAGAAGGTGCTCGACGAGGGCCGCAAAGCCATGCGGGGCGTACCGGTGATCGGCGAGTTCTGCTACCAGTGCATGCACAGCGTCAAGGCCGGCATCAAGGATGCGCTGTCCCCGCAGGTGATGTTCACCGATCTCGGACTCAAGTACGTCGGGCCGATCGACGGTCATGACGAACACGCGGTGGAGAACGCGCTGCGTCACGCCCGCGGCTTCAAAGCTCCGGTCGTCGTACACGTCGTCACCCGTAAGGGCATGGGCTATGCGCCGGCCGAAAACGACGAGGACGACCAAATGCACGCCTGCGGCGTCATCGATCCGGAGACGGGCCTGGCGACCTCGGTGCCCGGACCCGGCTGGACCTCGACGTTCTCGGAGACTCTGATCCGGTTGGCGGCCAAGCGGCGCGATGTCGTGGCGATCACCGCCGCGATGCCGGGGCCGACAGGGCTCAGTGCGTTCCGGCAGCGGTTCCCGGACCGATTCTTCGACGTCGGCATTGCCGAGCAGCACGCGATGACGTCGGCGGCCGGCTTGGCGATGGGCGGCATGCATCCGGTGGTCGCCGTCTACTCGACGTTCCTGAACCGCGCGTTCGACCAGGTCATGATGGACGTCGCGCTGCACAAGCTACCGGTGACCATGGTGCTGGACCGCTCCGGGATTACCGGCCCCGACGGCGCGAGCCACAACGGCATGTGGGACCTGTCGATCCTTGGCGTGGTGCCCGGCATGAAGGTGGCCGCGCCGCGCGATGTGGCCCGGTTGCGCGAGGAGCTCGGCGAGGCGCTCGATGTCGACGACGGGCCTACCGCTATTCGCTTCCCGAAAGGGGATGTGGGCGAGGATATTCCGGCGGTCGAACGTCGTGGTGGTGTTGATGTGCTCGCAGTTCCCGCCGGGGGCTTGTCAGCGGATGTTCTCGTCGTTGCGGTCGGGCCCTTCGCGGCGATGGCGCTCGCGACGGCTGAGCGTCTACGCAACCAGGGCATCGGCGTGACGGTGGTCGACCCGCGATGGGTGCTGCCCGTTCCGGATGAGATTGCGGCACTGGCGGCCCGGCACAAGCTGGTGGTGACGGTCGAGGACAACGGAGTACACGGCGGGATAGGTTCGGCGGTCTCCGGCGCTCTGCGGCGCACCGAGGTTGATGTGCCGTGCCGGGACGCGGCCCTGCCCCAGCAGTTCTTCGAGCATGCCTCGCGCGGCGAGGTGCTCGACTCCATCGGGCTGACCGAGCGCAATCTCGCTCGCCAGATCACCGGTTGGGTGGCGGCGCTGGGCGCATCGGTGACCGAACAGGAAGTCAGCGAACGACTCGACTGACGGTCTAGTCGGCGGCGGCCGGTGCTGACAGCGCTTCGATGAGCACCGGTAGGGCGAGTTCGCGCTGCCACTGGCGCGCGGTGGAACCGCTCAGGAAACCTTCGATGGCGGCTTCGGTATCGTCCACCGCTTCCCAGTCCCAGCACAGGCGCCGCACGGTTTCAGGGGACAGCAGGTTCTCAACGGGCACTGAAACCCGTTGTGCAAGTGCGGATAGTCCCGACCTGGCCGCCTCGAGCCGCGCGGCTGCCTCCGGCTTGCGCCGCGCCCAACGAGAGGCGGGGGGCGGGCCGTTGGGCGGTTCCGAAGCGCTGGGTGGATCAGTGGTCCTACGGGCGCGGGCCAGCGCGTCCAGCCATGCCTGGGCGCTTCGGCGTTGCTTGGCTCCGCCGAATACTGGCAGTTCGGTGAGCTTCTGGACACTGTCGGGGTTCACGGTCGCGGCCTTGATGATCGCGCTGTCGGGCAGTATGCGACCTGGCGCGATATCGCGGCGCCGGGCGATCTCGTCACGGGTGGTCCACAGTTCGCGTACCGCGGCCAGCGCCCGGGGATCCCGGACCTTGTGGATACCCGACGTGCGGCGCCAACGGTCCCGCCTGGTCGGGGCTGCTTCGAAGGTGCGCAGGAACTCGAATTCCTGCCGCACCCAATCGCTTTTGCCCTGCTCGGCAAGAGTCGCGGCGATGGCGTCGCGCAGTTCGCAGAGCACCTCGACGTCCAGGGCGGCATAGTTCAGCCAGTCCGGGGGCAATGGTCGCTTGGACCAGTCTGCGGCGCCGTGGCCCTTGGTCAACTGCAGCCCGAGCAGTCGCTGCACCATCGCGGCCAAATTGACTCGCTCGAAGCCGGCGAGGCGTCCGGCCAGTTCGGTGTCGTAGAGCGCGGTCGGGCGCATACCGATCTCGGCCAGGCACGGCAGGTCCTGATCGGCGGCGTGCAACACCCATTCGTCGCTGGCCAACACCTGGGCCAGCGGCGCCATGACCTGGAGGGGGTCTCCGCCGTGACTGACGGGGTCGATGAGGACGGTGCCCGCGCCGGCCCGGCGTATCTGCACGAGGTAGGCCCGGTTGGAATAGCGGAACCCCGATGCACGCTCGGCGTCCACGGCAAACGGTCCGGTACCGGAGGCCAGAAGATCTGCCGCGGCGGCGATTTCGTAGCGACTGACCGACACCTCGGGAACGCCGTCCCGTGGAGCCAGCAGGGGTGTGGCCTCGGGCTCCGGAGACTCGGACTCGTCAGGTTCGTCGCCGGCCGTGTCCGGTGCCAGGGCGGAAGCAACTGACTCGGGCTCGGACATGTGCTCAGGCGCGGGTGCGAGGGCTCAGGTCGGTTACCCCGGCGGGTGGTAGTCCCGCGGCGTGTTCGAGCACCTCGCAGAAAGCTTCGACGTGTGGTCCAAGATCCAGCGTCGTCGCCGTCCAGGAGGCACGCAGCTCGAGTTGGTGCGCACGCGGCGGCCCGGAGATGTCTCCGTAGCGGACCGAGATGGTGGCCGTTACGGTCCCGCCCAGTGCGGTGATGTGCTCGGCCCGCTGATCGAGCGCGTCGACCAGCCAGCTCCAGGCAACCTCGGGAAGCAGTGGGTCCACGGCTTCGCTGGAGTCCAGATCGGCCTGAATGTAGGCCACCATGCGCATCGTGCCGTCCCAGGCCTCCGCGCCTTCAGGGTCGTGCAGCAGGATCAGCCGGCCGAACGCATCACCTTCGGAACGCTCCGGGATGACCGGTGTCTCCGGGTGTTTGACTTCGGCACCCAGCGCAAAGCTGAACGGGGCCAGCCGCTGCGGCGGCCGGATCGGACCCAGCTCGATCTCCGGGCGCACGGTGGTGGCATTCATGGCCGCCACCGCCTCACGGAATTGAGCCGGTTCGGCGGTGGTCACGGCGTTTGACGCTAGTCGATTTGGGCAGGTCTGGGCGCAGGCGCGCCGATTCTGCCTGCACGTTGTCCTTGGTCGGCTCGGCGACGAACACGGTGATCCGGCATGGCAGCATGGGGGCGATGAACACGCGTCGCGAGCTGCCTGAATCGCCGTACCTGGCCGCTGTCGCAGGCCGCACGCCCCACCGGGTGCCGGTCTGGATGATGCGGCAGGCGGGACGGTCGCTGCCCGAGTACCGAGCGCTTCGCGCCAAAACCACGATGATGCAGGCGTGTTTCGACGCCGACCTGATCACCGAGATCACGCTGCAACCGGTGCGCCGGCACAGCGTCGACGCGGCGATCCTGTTCTCTGACATCGTTGTGCCGCTGCGGGCCGCGGGGATCGCACTGGACATCGTTCCCGACGTCGGCCCGGTGATAGACCAACCGATCCGAACGCTCGACGATGTCCACGCGATCGCACCTCTGGAGCCTGAGCAGGTGCTACCGGTGGCCACGGCGATCACCCAGCTGACTTCCGCGCTGGGCGAGGTCCCGTTGATCGGCTTCGCCGGCGCTCCCTTCACGCTGGCCTCTTATCTCGTCGAGGGTGGGCCCAGCCGCAATCACGAACGCACCAAAGCGATGATGCTGGGTGAATCGGCCACCTGGCATGCGCTCATGACAGCACTGACCGATGTGACCATCGCGTTCCTGCGAACCCAACTCGACGCGGGGGTAGACGCGATACAGATGTTCGACTCTTGGGCCGGGACGCTTTCCCTCGCCGACTACCGCACCTATGTACTACCGCATAGCGCAAGGGTATTCGAGACGCTGGCCGATTTCAGGGTGCCGATGACGCACTTTGGTGTGGGCACCGCCGAGTTGCTCGGCGCAATGTCGGAGGTCGTCGCCGGACATGGCTCGCCCGCGGTCGTGGGTGTGGATTGGCGGACCTCGCTGGCCGATGCCGCGGTGCGGGTGCAGCGCGGCTGCGCGCTGCAGGGGAATCTCGATCCGGTGGTGCTGCTGGCGGGCTGGCCGGCTGTGCAGCGCGCGGTACGCGGCGTCGTGGAGGATGGTCGGCGTGCCGTCGCCGCGGGCGCTGTCGGGCACGTCTTCAACCTCGGGCATGGGGTGTTGCCCGGGACCGACCCCAAGGTGATCACCGATGCGGTGGCCCTGGTGCATGAGCTGTGACCGACGTCAGTAGCGCCCGGTATTGTGTTGTCGGAGGAGGCATTTCGGGTCTCGTCGCAGCGTACCGGGTGCGGGTGGCGGCCGGCCCGGAGGCAGTGATCACCATGCTGGACCCGGCCGAGCGTCTCGGCGGATTGCTGCGTACGGAGCAAATTTGCGGCCATCCCGTAGACGTTGGCGCCGAAGCTTTCGTGGCGCGCAGGCCGGAAGTGCCTGCGCTGCTCGCCGAGTTGGGACTGTCAGGCAGGCAGATTGGGACCAGCGGGGCACGGCCGCTGATCTACAGCGAAGGCCGGCTCCACCCGCTGCCCGGGGAAACTGTCAACGGCATCCCGTCACGGCCAGACGCGCTCTCGGGTCTGGTGGACGACGCCACGATCCGATGGATGCTCGACGAACCAAGGCGGCCGCTGCGCTGGGTTGCCGGGGCTGACCCGGCGGTCGCCGATCTCGTCGGAGAACGCTTCGGGGAGCAGGTGGTGACCAGGTCGGTCGACCCACTCCTGTCAGGTGTTTACGCGGGCTCGGCAGCGACGATCGGAATCCGGGCGGCGGCGCCCACGGTCGCGGCGGCACTGGACCTCGGGGCGCGCAGCCTGACCGAGGCGGTGCGCACGGCCCTGCCGCCACCCCAGCCGGGTTCGGTGTTCGGCGCCGTCGGGGGCGGATACACGGTGCTCGTCGATGAACTGGTGCGCCGCTCAGGCCTGCGCTGGGTGCGGGTCGGCGTCGTTAGCCTCGGCCGTACCGCGGCGGGGTGGGAACTCGTCGACGCCCAGGGAGGGTGTTGGTCTGCCGACGCGGTGGTGCTTGCGGTGCCCGCGCCGCGGCTGCCGTCGCTCATCGGCGATCTGGCCCCGAGCAGCGCGGCGGCGGCTCGAAAGATCCCGGTGGCCTCCTCGGCGGTGGTGGCCCTGGGTTTGCCGGGCGGGACGCCGCTTCCTGAGCAGTCCGGTGTGCTGGTAGCGGGCCGAGGACGGTTGCGGTCCAAGGCGATAACGTTATCGTCGCGTAAGTGGGGCAGGCGTGACAGCGTCGAGATGGTTCGGCTGTCGTTCGGGCGGTTCGGCGACTCCGACGAATCCAGCGCCCCGCGCAGCGTGAGCGATGAGAAACTGCTGAGCTGGTCGGGGGAGGACCTCGCGACGCTGTTCGGGATCTCGGTCGAACCGGTGGGTTACCAGGTGGCCCGCTGGATCGACGCGATGCCGCAATACGGACCCGGGCACGGCGACCTGGTCGCCGAGCTGCGGGCCGGGTTGCCGCCGACGTTGGCGGTGGCGGGTGCCTATCTCGACGGTATCGGGGTGCCGGCGTATGTGGCGGCGGCGACGCGGGCGGCGGCATCGGTTCTGGGCGAGCGCAGCGACGGGGGATAGGGCCGGGGCGAGCGCAGCGACGGGGGATAAGGCCGGGGCGAGCGCAGCGACCGGGGGATATTGACCGTGGCACGATGGGCGCATGGCCAAGCTTGACTACGACGCTCTCAACTCCACCATCCGCTACCTGATGTTCTCGGTGTTCTCGGTGCGGCCGGGGGTGCTGCCCGACGAGGATGACGCGCGCGCCGCCGTTGCCGATGAGACCACCGCTTTTCTCAAGGTCCAGGAGGAGAATGGGGTTACCGTGCGTGGTCTCTACGACATCGCCGGGATGCGGGCCGACGCCGATTTCATGATGTGGACCCACGCCGAGAATGTGAAGGCGTTGCAGGCGACCTACTCAAATTTTCGCCGCAGCACGATGCTGGGGCGCGCCTCGACGCCGGTGTGGAGCAATGTGGCACTGCATCGGCCCGCCGAGTTCAACAAGAGCCACGTCCCGGCGTTCCTGGCTGGTGAGGCGCCCGGCGCCTACATCTGCGTCTACCCCTTTGTCCGCTCGCTGGAGTGGTACGTGCTGCCCGACGAAGAGCGCCGGCGCATGCTGTCCGAGCACGGAATGGCGGCACGCGGCTACAAGGATGTCCGAGCCAATACGGTGCCGGCGTTCGCGCTGGGTGACTATGAGTGGCTGCTGGCCTTCGAGGCTCCCGAGTTGCATCGCATCGTTGACCTGATGCGTGATCTGCGGGCCACCGACGCTCGCCTTCACGTGCGTGAGGAGACACCCTTCTTCACCGGACCTCGGGTTTCTGTTGAACAACTCGTCACGACGGTGCCGTGAGAATTTGCTATGAATGCCTCGCTGCGTGCCGTAACTGTGGTTAGGCCAGCTGGACTGCCGAGATGGAACGTCGCTGTCTTGCGGTAACCGATCCGGCCGACCGCTACGTGACGTTCGCGTCAATCGCGTCGTGCCGCGCCCGACACGTTGCTAGCATCCGATGATGCCGAATGCCCGGACCGTGGCGGCAGCCATCGTCACGGTGGTAGCGGATTCGCCGTTGTGCTGCTGATCAGCTGGAGTGATCGGTCCACCCTCCAGGTTGTCAACGATCTGCTGTTGCTACTCGCCGCCCTCTTCGCCGGTGGCTGTGCGGTGGCCGCCGCGCTGGGAACTCGGGGCCGCCGACGTGCGGCGTGGGTGTCCATGGCGATCGGTTGCGGCGGCTTTGCGGTCGGACAGCTGGTGTGGACCTATCGAAGTCTGGTCCGGGAGACGATGCAGTTCCAGTCCGTGGCCGACCTCGGCTTTGCCATTCTGCCCGCGGCTGCGGGCCTGGCGCTGATATTCCTGCTGGGTGACTATCCACGCTCCACGCGGCTGCGGATACTGCTCGATGGCGTGATTGTGGCCGGCGCCTTGTTTTCGGCAACGTGGGTCACGCTGCTGGGCACGGTGTACCACGCCCCGGCGCTGGAACCGCTGGCGCTGGCGCTGACGCTGACCTACCCCGTCGCGGGAATCACATTGGTCACCGTCGCGCTGCTGCTGTTGGTCCGGGTCCCCGACCAGGACCGGACGATGATGGCGCTGCTGACCGCGGGATTGCTGCTCATCGCGATCGCTGATATTGCCTATGCCTACGCGACCGCAGTGGAAGATCGGTACTACCAAGCCATCTCGCTCGGCTGGGGCTGGGGCTTCCTGGCGATCGGCGCCGCTGCTCTGGTCAGCCGCCAAGCAACCCACGAGCCGGTGGCGGTAGCGCCGCGGGCGCCGTCGCGGGCATCGATCTGGCTGCCGTTCGTGCCGGTTGCGATCGCCGTTGCGGTCTGCGCTCCGGTGTTGCTCCCGCGCCTGGGCGCGATGTACCTGGTAGGTAGCGCGACGCTACTGGCGGTCATGGTCAGACAACTGCTGGTGCTCGATGAGAATCGCCGCCTGCTTGTCGAGGCTTCCTTTCGGTCGCTGCGCGATCCGCTGACGGGGCTGGCGAACCGGACACTTTTCGCCGACCGGCTGACGCACGCGATAAAGCGACACGAGCGCGACGAGCTGAGCGTTGCGGTGCTCGTACTCGACCTCGATGACTTCAAGCTCATCAACGACACGCTGGGTCATCCGGCCGGAGACGCCATGCTGGTTGAGGTGGCGGCGCGGCTGACCGCAACGGTGCGTTCCGCCGACACCGTCGCGCGCCTGGGGGGCGATGAGTTCGCGGTGTTGATCGAAGGCGAGTCGGCGGCGTCTCATGTGACCGCGCAGCGCGTGGTGCAGGCTTTTGATCGGCCATTCGTCATCGAAGGCGAGGATCTGCTGGTGCGACCCAGCGTCGGGTTGGCGGTTGCGTCGGCCAACGAGGGCGCTGTGACGGTCGATGAATTGCTCAGGCAGGCCGATATCGCGATGTATGCCTCGAAGCGATCTCGGTCCAGTCAGCTGTTCACCTTCGCGCCCGAACTGGATCGGCGTCGACGGATCGGGAGTGCCGAAACGTCGGTCGCCACAGAGCCACAAGCCGGAGGCATTCGAGATTCGGCGCGACTGCTGGGTGAGCTGCGGCACGCGATCGAGCATGCCCGACTCAGTGCGGTGTACCAACCGAAGTTCGACGTGCGCACCGACCGGATCGTGGGGGTGGAGGCGTTGGTCCGCTGGCCCCACCCGCGGCACGGACTGCTGGGTCCCGATAAGTTCCTGCCGCTGGTGCGCGAGCACGGTCTGATGCACTCAGTCACGTCGTTGATGCTCAACCTGGCCCTGGACGACGCGGCTACCTGGCATGCCAAAGGCGTTGGGGTCCCCGTCTCGGTCAACTTCTTCGCCCCCTCGATCAGCGACGCGGATCTTCCCGGGCAGATCATGTCGGCTCTGGAGGTTCGGGGGCTGCCGCCCGAGGTGCTGACCGTTGAGATCACCGAGGACCTGCTGCTCAAAAACCTGGAAAGTACCCGTGCCGCGTTCACGAAGCTGCGCGACTTCCGAATACGGACAGCCATCGACGACTTCGGCACGGGTTACTCGGCCTTGTAGTACCTGCGCGACTTCCCGGTCCACGAGGTCAAGCTCGATCGGGAGTTCATCGCGCCTATCTTGACCCAGCCGACATCGGCGGCGATTGTGCGCGCGGTGATCGACCTCGCGCACGTGTTGGGGGTGACCCCGGTGGCTGAGGGCGTCGAGAACGCCGAGACCGCAGCCAAATTGCTCGAGTACGGCTGTGACGTCAACCAGGGTTACTACTACAGCCCGCCGCTTCCCGCGTCGGCCCTACTGGACCTGCTGGAGGCGCAGAAGCCAAACCAGGGCTATCTCCTGGCCTGAACTCATGAGTCTTACTGGGCTGGCGGCACGATTCGCATCGAGATAGAGTTGATGCAGTAGCGCTTGTCGGTCGGGGTCGGGTAGCCCTCGCCGGAGAAAACGTGTCCCAAGTGGCTGTGGCAATGGGCGCACAGCACCTCGACGCGGTGCATTCCCGATGTGTCGTCGGCACGCAGTAGCACTGAGTCAGCGGCAGCTGGATCGAAGAAAGACGGCCAGCCGCAATGGGAGTCGAACTTCTCAGTGCTGCGGAACAACTCCGCGCCACACCCGCGGCAGACGTAGACACCCTCGGCCTTGGAGTCGGTGTACTCGCCGGTGAAGGGTCGCTCGGTGGCGGCTCGGCGCAGCACGGCGAACTCCTCCTGGTTGAGCCGTTCGCGCCACTGATCGTCGGTCAGCACCAGCGCGGGGCCCGCCCCAGGATCCGGCCCGGACTCGGATGCAGAACCCGTCCCCGTCATGGCTCTCAGGCTACTCGCCGGGGAGTGTCACGAAGTCGCACCGGTCTTGGCCCCGGTGCCGGTAGGTTGCTCGACCCACGGTGGGTCGATGCCGTCGTCGAGGCGTCCGTCATCCTTTGCGTCGAGGTATCGGAAGAACAACACGGCGAACACCACGATCGACAACAAGGACCAGCCATAGGTGATCTTGAGGTATTCCAGCGCGCGTCCCGTCGTCGGCCAGTGACCGAGCAGCCAACGGTCCATCGTCGTGAAGCCGTAAATCGCCGCCCAGGCCACCCAGCTGCGGATCACCGAGTTCGGCAGCACGACCGTCATCAGGAACGGAAATAGCATCATCGAGTAGTAGCCCTGCCCGAGGGAGAGCACCAGCCACGACGTAAGCAGCAGCACCCCCGACGAGGTCAGCATCCAGAACAACGGGTCGCGGGTGCGGTAGTACCGGTACAGCAGCCACAGTGAGGCCGCGCCGAGCACTGCGAAGACCACCCGTAGCAGCATGATCAACCACATCGGCAGTCCGTAGTAGACGCCGTTACCCAGAATCGAGCTGTTGAAATAGTCTCGGGTCGCGAAGATGTAGGGCAGGGTGCCGGTGATAAAGCTCATCGGGTCGCTGATCAGCGGCCAGGCTGCGGCATTGAACACCGCCGGCACCGCGAAGGCAGCGGCCAACGCACGCCATTGACGGTTGAGCACCGGCAGCAGTAGCAGCGGGGCCAGCAGCGGTTTGACCACCAGCGTCAGCCCCAGGGCGATGCCTGCCCACCACTCGTAGTTTCGGTTGCCGGTCCGGCGGCTGTCGAGCAGCCAGCGGAAGAACAGCACCTCCAGTAGCAGGATGGGGCCGTTGATGTTCCCGAAAACCAGTGTGTTCGTGACGTTCTCGGTGCAGAACATCGCCAGCAGGAGCGCCGGTGCGGCCACCGAGGCGAGGGTGAACTTGAACAGCCGCAACAGGAAGTACGCGGCCAGCACGATCGCCAGCGTGTTGAAGAAGATGAACCAATAGCGCGACGCCTCGACCGGCAGATAGCCGAACGGCGCCATGATCAGCGTGCCGCCGGGTGGGTACAGATAATGCGGGTCGACGTAGTCGAAGTTCTCGTTATAGATATCGAGCCCGAGCTTGAAATTCACCACCGCGCGATAGACGGGAGCGAAGTCGTCGGTGATGAAGCCGTTGGTGGCCAGTACGAAGCTGCGGTGGATGATCGACAGAATCGCCAGCGGCCACAGGATCGATCGGAGCACCGACGCGGTGCTGGGCGGGGAGGTGCGAGGCCTAAATGGGGCCAGAACGAGATCACGCACGTCCGCACCGTACCCGAACGCGCGGCCGGACAGCCGCAAGGGCTGGCGCGACGCGTCCTGGATCAGGCCGGGCAGTACGTGTCGGTGGGCGGCAACTCGCCGGAGTCCAGGTAACCGATCACCGGCGGCAGGGCGCACGGCGAGTAGATGGCTGCGCCGTGCCCGATGCCCTGCCACATGACCCGCCGGTTGGACGACCCGGCGTTGATGGCGGTGGCGGCGACCGCGGCGACTCCTTCGTTGCCGACGATGGGGTCGTTCTGCACGCCGAGCAGCAGCGTCGGAATCTCGAGGTCCTTGTGTTCCTGCGGCGCCGTGCCGCTGGGCCAGTTCAGGCACTTCACCATGTCGAGGGCCCCGACAGTGCCGAACTGTGGGTAGATCTTGTCCCAAGCCACGACGAGCTCGCGAACCCGGTCGGGGGTGGGCCGGTTCAACGCGTCGCTGCAGGCGTTGACGAACTGGCCGTCGGTCTGGCGCAGCGATTCGGCCTGTTTGATCAAGTTTGTCAGCCGGCTGGTGTTGCCGGACCGGGCATCGGCGATCGCGAGAGCCAATGCGTTACCGGCAGCCACTCTGTCGCCCTGCGGATAGGCCAGCGCGGTCGAGATGGCGGTGGCGACCGCCGCCACCGAGGCGCCGTTTGGTCCATTGCCTGCCCGCGCCGAGTCCAGTAACGCGTCAACCGCGCCCTTGGGGTTGGGGCCCAGGGCGCAGTTCGTCGCCACACACTGGGTGGCCCACGCGTCGAGGGCGGCCTGCTCGCCCTGGACGCGCTGTTCGGTGGCGGCCTCGGCGGAAATGCCCAACGGCAGGGGAGAGTCGAGGATGAGCCTGGCTACCTTGCTCGGGTAGGACCCGGCGTAGGCCAGCGCAACCTGCGCGCCGTTGCCGACGCCGAGCAGCGCCAGGGCGGGTACATCCCAGGTGGTGCGGAGGCGCTCGATGTCTTCGGCGGCGTGCGCGTTGTCGTAGGCCGAGTCCCCGGGGGCGATGGCGTCGGTGCAGCTCGTCGTGGCCGTCATCGTCACCGCGCGCAGGTTGGCGACGGGGTCGTCACCTGCCAGGAACTGGGCCTGCTCGATCATCTCCCGGCGGTCGAACAGGTCACGGCAGTCCAGCGGACTGGACATTCCGATTCCGCGGCGGTCTACCGATACGACGGGGTGTTGGGCGAGCACGTCGGTGCCGGCCCGCGACAGCCAGACCGGTAGCTGAACCGACGACGGCAGATCTGTCCCGGTCGTCATCACCAGTGGCCCGGCGTCACCGGGCGTCTGGGCGGATCTCGCCCGCACCACCCCGATGCTGACGGTCCCGCTGGCACCGTTGATCGGATCGAAGTCGGCACAGTCCAGGGACACGCCCGAGACTCGGTCGACCCGGGCAGCGCTGAACATCCGCGAGGTGCAGTCCCGCCAGGACAGCTCGTTCTTCGGGGCCTCGATTCCCGGCGCTCCGTCCGGCGCCTCGATGGTTTCGGCCTCGCCTTGAGGCCCCGCCCCGGAATTGGTGGCGTAGCGCGGGTTTGCAGCCAGGCCCGGCGAGCAACCCACCAATGCGACTGAGACCACGACGGACAGCTCCCCACCAACGCGTGCGGGGGAAGCAATCGAGCCCCG
>Ga0114921_10000037_pt1 | contig 53546 bp, 49 predicted proteins | sample BentaG_FD_87016 | JGI IMG/M metagenome (GOLD analysis project Ga0114921, IMG submission 87016) | Deep subsurface microbial communities from South Atlantic Ocean to uncover new lineages of life (NeLLi) - Benguela_00093 metaG | ecosystem: Environmental > Aquatic > Marine > Oceanic > Sediment ... | reverse complement strand
ATTAAAGTGGGTGGGGGTGGGATCTGGTATGCGGGGGATACTCATCGGGACAGTGGCTGGTGGTTTGTCCCCTGGAGGTCCTTATGTCAGTTTGCCCATCGTCGCTGGACTTTTACGTGTTGGTGCCAGCGTGGGAACAATGGTTGCATTTTTGACAGGGTGGTCATTATGGGCGGTTAGCCGATTGCCGATGGAAGTAGGAATATTGGGTTGGAAATTTACGCTCGTTCGCATTGCAAGTACATTCTTCTTCCCGCCCATCGCTGGATTGATAGCTCAAACGCTCTTTGCTGGCGCTAAATGAATATTGGCGATGGGAAGGAAATCGTCGCACGCCAGCATGTTTGCGGTGCGCTCCGCTCATCCAGATGCTCGCCATCGCTCACACTTTGCAAACACGCAGACCTATGAAAAGGCTGATCAAGAGAAGAAATGTCCTATCACCATTAGAACCAGATATTAGATAGTCTTTTTATGGAAGAGAAGTTTTTATCTCTTGGGGTTTAACGATGGGAAAATTTCTGTTTACCTTTATCCCTCTTTTTGTTGCCGTGGACTCAGTAGGGCTTATCCCGGTTTTCGTCACCTTAACTCAAGGGTGTAACTCCCGTGAGCGCACCAAGATTTTAATCCAATCCTTAATTACAGCAACAAGTATAGCGATAGGGTTTATTTTCTTGGGGAAGTTTATTTTTAACATATTAAGTATCTCTATCCATGACTTCATGATAGGCGGTGGAATAATACTCCTAATCTTTGCCATAAGGGAGCTCATTCTGCCGAAGGCTGAGAGGGCTTCCACCACTAAAGATGATATAGGTGTAGTTCCTATGGGAACACCCCTGATAACCGGCCCGGCTGTGTTAGTTACATGCTTGATTCTTTTAAACTCTTATGGAGTTTTGCTCACTCTTAGTTCCTTATTTGTTAATATGGTGATAGCCGGAATAGTACTGTACTGTTCTTCATTTATCGGCAATGTCTTTGGGAAGGAGGGGGTAAAGGCGCTCTCCAAGGTGATCATGCTCATTTTAGCCGCCATTGCGGTAATGTTTATCAGGAAAGGAATTGAGGGTGCCTTCTTGTGATAGTTCGAACATTTCATAAGATGTGGTGGGCCTTTTGAATCTATTTCAACGAACTCGAAATCGAACGTTCGGGAGCCAGCATCTTGTTTGTGCATAGACGCATGACCAGATGATTGAGGAGGGTGCTATGTCGCGTCCATCGTGGGATGATTACTTTATGGAGATCGCCCAGAAGGTAGCCGAAAGGTCCACTTGCCTGCGAAGAAAGGTGGGAGCCATAATTGTAGAGGACAGAAGGATATTGGCCACTGGCTATAATGGAGCATTAACAGGCCTGGCCCATTGTGAAGAGGTGGGCTGCCTAAGAGACAAGCTTAAGATCCCTCCTGGCGAGCGCCAGGAGTTATGTCGAGGCCTTCACGCAGAGCAGAATGCGCTGCTTTTTGCTGCCTCTTATGGGATAGATATGCACAAGGCCGTCCTCTATTCTACTTGCCAGCCCTGTATCCTCTGCGCCAAGATGGTCATTCAGGCCGGGATAAGAAAGGTTGTCTTTGCTGGCGAATATCCAGATAAATTAGCGGTAGAGCTTTTTAAAGAGGCAAAGGTTGAACTCGTCAGGAAGCCAATAAAGTGATTGCTGAAAGCCCCATCAATGCGAGTAATTTTTCAAGCCTCAATAAAAAAGTTGACAGAATGGAGCCGCTGATGTAAAATGAGAAATGATAATTAAATAACTATTCTCCGACTCCGAGGGCCTAAGTCTTGGTGAGATATGGCATTGGAGCGATAGGGTATTCCGAGAAATTGGGATGCCTCCCGTGCTTGGAAAGGAGAAACAGGAATTGGCCAGCTCTTATCAACCCCGTTAGAAGCTTCAAAAGGGTTGTTATTTCCGAATGGTGCTTCTAACGGGGTCAACACGGGAGCTGGTTTTTTGTTGTCCAGATTATACGGATGCATAAATGAAAAGAAGAAAATGGATTCTAATAGGCATAGTGGCAACGGCGGTCTTTATGGGGAGCCTGATGGCCTATTCCAAGATAAGTTGGGCAAAGAAGGAAGCTCCTGACACAATCGGATGCGGGTCCAGGTCGGAGAGGTTAGTCGTCTTTCATGCTGGCAGTTTAGCAGTACCATTCAAGCAGATCGGAGAAGAGTTCGAGAAAATCTATCCGCAAGTGGACGTTCAGCTCGAGGCCGGTGGGAGCAGGATCTGCGCCCGCAAGGTAACTGAACTTCATAGGTCCGCAGATGTATTGGCATTAGCCGACTACCGGATCATTGAAGAGCTTCTTATGCCAGATTACGCTGATTGGTATGTCCGCTTTGCTAAAAACCAGATGGTTCTTGCCTTTACCCGGAGAAGCAAGTATGCCCAGGAGATAGATTCTCAGAATTGGTATGAAGTACTTACTCGGCCAGGGGTCCAGTATGGCCACTCAGAGCCCAATTCAGATCCCTGTGGCTACAGAACCATACTGGTTTGGCAACTAGCAGAAAAATATTATGGCCAGCCCGGCCTTTTTAGCAGGCTGGAGGACTGCTGTCCGAAAAGGAACATCCGTCCCAGGTCCGTGGAATTAATTGCCCTCCTGGAGGCTGGTGAGCTGGATTATGCCTTTGAGTATGAGTCAGTAGCTACTCAGCGTAAATTAAGGTTTATAGAGCTGCCCAGGGAGATAGACCTTTCCAGCATGGAGTTCAAAGACTTCTATAAAGAAGCTTTTGTCAGACTATCGGGTAAAGAGCCTGGGAGTTGGGTGATCAGGCGAGGTTGGCCCATTGCCTATGGCCTAATCATTCCCAAGCGCGCTCCTAATTTTGAGATGGCCATAAAGCTTGTGGAGTTTCTCCTGGGTCCTCGTGGGCAAAAAATTTTAGCTGAGAGTGGCCAGCCGCCCATTATTCCACCCGAAGCCTCCGAGAAGGCCAAATTGCCAGAGGCACTACGACGATTGGTGAGATAAAATGCGAAGACGCGATCGAACTATCATCTTCTTTTCATTGATGGGGTTTTTCATCCTGGTTTTCATAATCTTGCCCCTGGTTACTATGATAGGTACCACAAGTCCCCGGAGTCTTTTGGAGACGATGAAAGATAAAGAGGTCATCCACGCCATCTGGTTGAGCATTTACACCGCTGGCCTGACCACCCTGATTGCCTTTATCTTTGGAGTGCCGTTGGCCTATCTTCTGGCCAGATACAAGTTTTGGGGTAGAAGTATAATTGAAGGCATGATCGATATCCCTATTGTCATTCCTCATACTGTTGCTGGAATAGCACTCCTTTCCGTCTTTGGAAAGGGTTTCCTACTCGGTAAGCCCTTAAGCTATTTGGGAATTAAATTTGTGGGGGCCATTCCAGGAATAATAATAGCTATGCTCTTCGTTAGCGCTCCCTTCTTGGTTGATGCTGGAAAGGAGGGGTTTGCCTCGGTCAACCCGAGGTTGGAGAACGTAGCTCGAACTTTGGGTGCAAGTCACTGGAGAGTCTTTTGGCAGATAGTCTTTCCTCTTGCCTCTAAGAGCATCTTGTCGGGAGCCATCATGACTTGGGCTCGAGCCATTTCCGAGTTTGGGGCGGTTCTTATCCTGGTCTACCATCCAATGATTGCCCCAGTCCTAATCTATGAACGATTTGAGACCTATGGCCTGAATTATTCTCGGCCAGTGGCGGTTCTTTTAGTCTTAATCTGTTTGGCTGTCTTTATCGGCTTGCGGGCCATCTCCAGAAGGGGGAAGGAATGATTGAGGTTCGACGCCTTTGTCTGAACCTGAAGGGATTTTCCTTAAACCAGATAGACCTGAAAGTAAATCCTCAAGAATACTTTGTTATCTTAGGCCCCACTGGATGCGGCAAGACCGTGCTGTTAGAGACTATAGTCGGCATGTATCATCCCGATCAAGGCGAAATTTTGATAGGAGGTCGGGAGGTTGTGGGCCTTCCACCAGAGCAGCGCGGGATCGGCTTCGTCTACCAAGACTATGCCCTATTTCCTCATATGAGTGTAGAGAGAAACATAGGGTTTGGGCTGAAAAAAGCAAAGTCAAAGATCAAAAAGATGGCTGATTTGCTGGGGATTTCTCACTTACTCCACAGATATCCTGAAAGTTTGAGCGGTGGCGAGCAACAAAAGGTGGCTTTGGGCCGGACATTGGTCCGGGAACCTCGAGCCTTACTTTTGGACGAGCCGTTGAGCGCTTTAGATCCCAATTCCAGGGAGAGCACCAGAGGAGAATTAAAAAGTCTCCACGGGAGGTTAGGCCTGACCACCGTTCATGTCACCCATGATTTTGAGGAGGCCTTGTTTTTGGGAGACCGAATTGGGGTCATGAATGAGGGGAGGATTTTGCAGGTTGGTTCCCCGGAGGAGGTGTTTCGCAGACCGAATTGCGAGTTTGTGGCAGGGTTTGTAGGGGTTAAGAATCTGTTTCGTGGAAGGGTATCTCATCATGATGGAATAGAGCGTGTTAACCTTGGTGAGCTATCGATAGATGTAGTAACTCAAAAGCGCGGAGAGGTTTATGTCACAGTCCGTCCGGAAGATATTCTGCTCTCTGAGCGCCCAATTAAATCTAGCGCCCGCAATAACTTTAAAGGCGAGATAACCAACATAATGGATAAGGGACCTTTAGTTCAAATTGATGTCGATGTGGGAAAGCCCTTTTCAGTTCTGATAACCAAGCGCACCTTTGATGAGATGAAATTGAAGCCGGGAATGTCAGCCTACATTTTTTTCAAAACAGCTTCCGTTCACATCATATAAAGAGGTCCCTGAAAAATTATCCGGAGACCTGTGGAATCAGGGATTTCTGACCTTTTCAGAAATCTCATAAATGGAGATTGAAAATGAAAGGATTCCTTAAAGTTAGAGAAGAAGAGGAAATTCAAGCATTATTCAATAGGAGAATAAAGCCTCTGGGTTGTGAAGAGATTAAGATTGACCAGTGCTGGCATCGCATTTTGGCCGAAGACATCTTCTCTCCGGAAGACCTACCTCATTTTAGCAAATCAGTTATGGATGGCTATGCCCTTCGTGCCCAGGACACTTTCGGAGCTTCTGAGACCAATCCAGTAATCCTAAAAGTGGTAGGAGAGGTTTTGATGGGGGAAGCTCCAATGATTTCCATCCAGAGAAATCAAGCAGCAAGGATTTCAACTGGGGGGGTGTTACCTCAAGGATCAAATGGGGTAGTAATGATGGAGCATACCCAACTAAAGGGAGACGAAGTTACCATATATAAGGCCTTAGCTCCCTGGGGAAATGTTTTGCGTTCAGGGGGGGACGTATCTAAGGGCGAGAAGGTATTATCCAAAGGAATTTTTCTGCGAGCACAGGATATAGGGATCTTGGTTGGATTGGGCATTATGTCGCTTAAGGTTTATTGCCAGCCAAAGGTAGCTATCATTTCTACTGGAGATGAGGTAGTGGGCCCTGACATAAAACCAAGGCTTGGCCAAGTTAGAGATATTAACTCTTATACCCTGGGGGCTCAAGTCAAGGGAATTGGTTGTGTGCCTGTAAGATTGGGGATTGTAAAGGACGACCTCTCGGAGCTTGTGGAGAAGATAGATCAAGGACTGAAATTTTGTGATTTAGTTCTTATTTCTGGCGGAAGTTCTATTGGTTTCAGAGACATAACCTTAAAGGCGATTGGCTCCTTTCCGAATAGTCAAATCTTGGCACACGGGATAGCTGTCAAACCAGGCAAACCAAGTATCATTGCCAGGATTCAGGAAAAATTTGTCTTAGGCTTGCCCGGACATCCTGTTTCCAGCATGGTCAGTTTCAGTCTGATAGCCCAGAAGATTCTGGAGGGATTAATGGGTAGCAAAACAAAGCCATGGGAAAGACGCCTTACTGTTCAGTTGACTAAGCCTGTGGTTTCATCGGGCAGAAAGGAGTATGTGCGCGTGGCATTGAGGCGAAAAGGCAATAAACTCTTAGCCGAGCCTATTTTGGGTGAATCGAGCATGCTTTCCACAATGGTCAAAGCCGATGGATTGATCTCGATTCCCTTAGGGTGCGAAGGGATGGAATCTGGCCAGTCGGTGGAGGTAATGTTATTCTGATGGCAAAGCGACGATTCCTAGATGTGCTCCCATTACAAGAGGCCCAGGATAAGTTTTTTGAAGCCTTAAAATTGACTTCCCTCTCTGAGGAGGTAATAGAGGTTAAAGGGTCTCTGGCAAGGGTAACCGCCAAGCCAGTCAGAGCAGAAATTTCATCCCCTCATTATGATTGTAGTGCTATGGACGGGGTGGTTGTGAAATCCTGCGATACCTATAATGCTGTAGAATCTTGTCCAATGAGGCTTCTTTTAGGAAAGCAAGCACGATTTATTGAGACTGGCCAGCCTATCCCTCGCGGGTTTGATTCAGTAATCATGCTTGAGGATATCTACCAACCCAAAAAGGGCGTAATCGAGATAACCAGGCCAGTAGCTTTGGGGCAGCACGTAAGATCGGTTGGAGAAGACATCGTGACTGGTGAGATCCTCTTAAGGGCCAATCATAAGATTCGTCCCGTGGACATTGGCGCAATGTTAGCTGGAGGAGTTAGCCAGGTATTAGTCAGGCGCAAACCAAAAGCACTCATCATCCCGACTGGGAATGAGCTTGTCTCGCCTACCAAAAGACCAGAAGTAGGCCAAATAATTGAATCCAACTCCTATGTTTTGGGTAGTTTCATACTTGAGTGGGGTGGAGAGTTTACCAGGCATGCTCCGGTGAAGAACTCTTTCAAGGAGATAAAGGAGGTTATCTTGCAAGGAGCTCGCCAGTATGATGTGGTCATAATCAATGCTGGGTCCTCAGCCGGCCAAAAGGATTTCGTTCCATCGGCCATAGAGGAAGCAGGAAGTTTGTTAGTCCATGGGATAGCCATCATGCCTGGCAAGCCGACCGCTTTGGGCACAGTAAAGGAGAAACCAGTGATCGGTATTCCTGGCTACCCAGTCTCAGCGGTGATAGCTTTGGATCTATTTGTCAAGCCCTTGATCTGCAAAATGTTAGGGATTCCATTGCCAAAGAAAAAGAGAAAAAATGCTTTTATTTCAAGAAAGGTATCCTCCGGCATAGGAAGGGAGGAGTTTTTGAGAGTAAGACTAAAAAGAAAGGACAAGGGATTGATCGCTGAGCCCTTGCATAGGGGCGCTGGGGTTATTACCTCTTTAGTGAAGGCAGATGGGATTGTGAGGATTCCCAGGTTGAGCGAAGGGGTAGAGGCAGGCCAAATAGTAGAGGTGGAACTTTGGGAATGAAGTGGAAGGGATGTAAGCATTGCGGCACTCTCTGATTCAGGTTAAGGGAAAGTCCGCCACTCAGCTTGTGGATGTAGACCAGAGATTCATCTATGAAAGATTCAGAAGCCTCATCGCAGGGTAAGAAGCGAGGATAAAATGGAATATCTTGTCGATAAGTATAATCGGCGAATCGATTATCTGCGCATATCCATTACAGATCGGTGCAACCTCAGGTGTATCTATTGCATGCCACCCGGTGGGGTAGAATGCCTGAGCCGTGATGCAATTCTTCGGTATGAAGAGATAGAGAGGATAGCAAGCTTCGCGCTACAGTGGGGGATCAATAAGTTTAGAGTCACAGGTGGAGAGCCACTTGTGAGGAAGGGGGCTGTCAACCTCGTAGAGATGCTGGCAAGAATGGATGGATTGGAGGACCTGGCCCTGACCACAAATGGGATATTGCTCGCTAAATATGCAAGGGATCTGCGTAACGCTGGCCTGGCCAGGATAAACATAAGCCTTGATACCCTGAAGGATGGTAGATTCAATCAGATTGCCAGGGAAGTGAGTCTGATAGATGTCCTGGGGGGGATAGATGCCGCCGAGAAGGTGGGCCTTGATCCAATCAAGATCAATGTGGTGGTGATGAAGGGCATCAACTCTGACGAGATAGGGGATTTTGCTAGGATGAGCCTCGATCGACCATTGCACATACGATTTATAGAGCTCATGGCCATCGGCAGCAGGACTATTCTGGGGAAGGACAGGTTCATGCCTGTATCTCAGATAAGGGAAAGGTTGCTCGGACTTAGCAACCTTCTGCCCACAAAAGTCAGGGGGGCAGGACCAGCCAAATACTATAGATTTGAGGGGGCCAAGGGTACGGTTGGGTTTATTGGCCCAATATCCGAACCCTTCTGTAAGAGCTGCAATCGAATAAGGCTCAGTGCCGACGGGAAGCTGCGTCCCTGTCTGTTTGCTGACTCTGGGGTGGACATAATGGCCCCACTGCGCTCAGGAGCAGGTCACAAGGAAATTAGGAGATTGTTCGAAGAGGTCATTGTCAGCAGGCCAGAGGAACACGACCTGAGCATTCAAGGTCAGGGCATGTTCAGGATCGGCGGTTGAGAGGGAGGGGTTAAGATGATCGATGTTACCGACAAAGAGATCACTAAGCGTGAAGCTATAGCTTCTGGAGTAGTTCTTATGAAGCCGGAGACTTTAAGGTTGATCAACTCAGGCCAGATGCCCAAGGGCGATGTGGTCTCTGTCGCCAGGGTAGCGGGCATCATGGCTGCCAAAAAAACCTCCGACTTGATACCCATGTGTCATCCTCTGGAGATCACAGACGTGACGCTCGATTTCGATCTGGATGAGAAAGCTAGCAAAGTCAGGATAACCTCTCGGGTGAGATCTGTTGGGAGGACTGGCGTTGAGATGGAAGCTCTGGTCGCGGTCACATCGGCCGCACTGACCGTCTACGATATGTCTAAGATAGTAGATCGGGGAATGGTCATTTCGGATATCAGGCTTCTGAGAAAGAGCGGAGGGAAAAGCGGAACTTATAATGCGAAATCTTTCGATTCTCAATTCTGAGTTTAAAGAGGAGCAAGAAAATGATACGGGTGGGGATACTCACAGTCAGTGACAGAGCCTCAAGAGGTCAAAGAGAGGATTTGAGCGGCAAGGTAATTAGAGAAATAGTTGGACAATTGCCCGCTCAGGTGGTAAAATATACTGTGGTGCCAGATGATAGAGCCAGGATCGAAAAGGAATTGATGCGTATATCTGAGCAGGTTGATTTGGTCTTGACCACAGGAGGAACGGGCCTTAGCCCGAAGGATGTAACTCCTGAGGCAACAGCTCATGTAATTGAAAAGGTTGTTCCCGGCATATCAGAGGCCATGCGGATGGAGGGCCTCAAGCATACCCCTTATGCGCTTCTTTCCAGGGCGATAGCCGGGGTACGAAAGACGAGTCTCATTATTAATCTTCCAGGTAGCCCAAAGGCTGTAAGGGAAAACTTAGAGATCATCCTCCCCGCTATACCCCATGCCATTGAGACCTTAAAGGGGGAGGGCGGAGAATGCGCCGGGAAGCAGCTTTAATCGGGGCCAGGTTATCCACAGTTCACTAGATGGGGGCTGGATTGATAGGTGGTTTTGAAGCCAAAAAGTCCATGAAATCAATCTAAAATCCTTCTAAAGCCTTGTCATTACTGACTCAGAGGGCAATTTTCCTTTGATAATCGAGTTTACTGGTCGAGTTGACCGATTGGCCCAGCATTGGAGTTTACATTATGGGTTATCTACAGGTTATCCACAGGGGGAAAACGGATGTCATTTAGCGACATCATTGGCCAGGATTGGGCCATCCGATTGCTTCAATCCAGCATCAGGAGTGGGCGTCTCGCACATGCCTATCTGTTCGCAGGGCCGGATGGAGTTGGCAAGCTTATGGCTGCGCTTACCCTAGCCAAGGCTCTGAATTGCAAGACACCGATTTTCGCTGACTGCTGCGATCAATGTCCAGCCTGTCGTAAGATTGATGCCAGCAATCATCCTGATGTGAGGTTGATTCGACCATCACCTGGTTCCATTAAGATCGAGCAGATGCGTGACTTGCAGAGGGAGGCCTTTCTCAAGCCGTTCGAAGCTCGAAAGAAGGTCTATATCATAGATTCAGCGGAACTGATGACCCATGAGGCGGCCAACTCCCTGCTCAAGACACTGGAAGAACCACCGGGTGAAGCTATGTTCGTGCTGACCACGTCCAATGTAGCTGGGGCACCCCTAACCATTGTATCAAGGTGCCAGCTTATCAGGTTCAATCCCATCTCCAGAGATAAGATAGAAGAACTTCTTGTGAATCGGCGTGGGGTGGCCAAGGATGCGGCTCGTAGGGCATCTCTCCTTTGTGGAGGATCGGTGAGCCGGGCCCTAAGGGTTGGAGATGGTCTGGTAATGGCACGCAGGGACCAGGTTCTGGATTTGGTAGCCAAGGTATCCTCAAGCGATGTCGGCTCTATCTTCGAGCTAGCCTCTGGGTTGACAGAGCACAAGGAGCACCTGGATGAGGTGATAGACATCATCTTGAGCTGGTATCGGGATGTCCTGATCCTGAAGGAGTCTGGAGAGGTCAGTTCAATTCTTAACTCAGATAGAATGGGCCTACTTGAGGATGAGGCTGGCAAATCCTCGGCAGAAGATTTGATGAAGGCCATAGGCTTAGTCTGCCAGACCCAGGAATATATCAAAAAAAACGTCAATTTACAATTGGCTATAGAGGTCATGCTCTTAAAGTTAAGAGGAGTGAATAAGAGCACAGAAATTTCGTAATATCAAAATGGAAAGCGCAGGATACATGTAGCAAGTGGGCAGTACAAATTCAAAAGGCGAAGTGCAAATTGGAAAATGTAAAATGTTTGAATGACACATTTTGAATAGGCCGAAGGAGGTGAGGGATATTTTATGATCGAGGTAGTGGAGGTGAAACTTACGAGGGACGGTCAGGTCAAGCAGTTTGACCCCCAGGGTTTAGACCTGAATATGGGCGATCTTTGTGTAGTTGAGACTGAGAGCGGGAGGGATTTTGGCCGAATAGTTGACGAGACGAAGATTCTGAAGAAAGGCAGGGTCAGCAAGTCTCTTTACAAGGTTGTCAGAAAGGCCACAGCCGATGACCTGGAGCAGTTAGGGGCCAACAAGGTTAAGGCCAGAGAGGCATTTACTATATGTTCTCGGAAGATCGCTGAGCATGAGTTGCCCATGAAGCTGGTGGACGCGGAGTATACCTTCGACGGCACCAAGATAATCTTTTACTTCACTGCAGATGAGAGGGTGGATTTCAGAAGATTGTTCAGGGACCTGGCACGTGTGTTCAAGAGGCGAATCGAGCTTAAGCAGATCGGGCTCAGGGATGGGGCCAGGAAGCTTGGGGGCTACGGCCCCTGCGGTAGGCCCATATGTTGCTCCATCCTTCTTGGCAAAGATTTTGAACCTATATCCGTCAAGATGGTAAAGGAACAGGACCTGCCCATGAGTGCGGCCAAGATTTCCGGGCTCTGTGGCAGGTTGATGTGCTGCCTCGCCTACGAGTCTAATACTTATAGAGAAAACCGAAAGAGGTTGCCTAGGGTGGGAAGTAAGGTGATCCTCCATCAGGGGAAGGGTGAGGTTGAAGGGGTCAACATTCTCAAGGAAAGTGTGTTCATCAAGCTGGAAGATGGCAGGCGGTTGGAGGTTCCAGCTGAAGAACTGCGGAGGTAAAATATGCGAGGCTTGAAGGTCGAAGCAGTGAGAAGGTATCTGTCTTCCCTCTTCAAGAAGCCAGTCGAGATAATCTCCATTGGGAATCTGGCCAAGGATGGGTTAGAGGATGAACTGAAAGGATATGGCTATGGGAGCCCTCTCTTGATTGAGTTTGAAATTGGAGGAAATCGGCGGAGGGCGGTGATTGAGACCGTGCGCCCCGGCGCCTTTGGCCATGAGCACTTTTCAGATCGTGCGCAGTTGATGCTCTGGAGTCATTCGGCCTTTAATAAATTGCCAAGGCACGTCCGTTCCATCGACGTGGGCGCATTTGCTGAGTCTGGGAGGATCATCACTCTGGGCGATGCTGAGGAGTTCTTCATATTGTCGGATTTCGCGGATGGGGAAGGCTACTACAAGGATTTAGAGAGGGTTGGAGCTGAGGGGACGCTTGAGAGGCTTGACCTGCAGAGGGTGAGGGCCCTGGCCGACTACCTCGTCGATATTCATAAGCTGAAGAACAGCGCCGCAGAGCTTTATGTGCGCAGAATCCGTGACCTTTTAGGCCACGGTGAGGGGATTATGGGGCTTATGGATAGTTATCCTCCCAAGGCGGCATACATAGACAGTAAAGGCCTGGAGGAGATCGAGCATAAGTGTATCGTCTGGCGTTGGAAGATAAAGGATGTTGGGCATAGGCTGTGTCAGGTACATGGCGATTTTCATCCCTGGAACATACTCTTTCGCAAGGGGACTGACTTTACGGTTCTGGATCGAAGCAGGGGTGAATGGGGGGAGCCAGCAGACGATGTATCGGCCATGGCCATCAACTTCATCTTCCTCTCATTGCGAAGATACGGGGCCCTTCGCGATCCCTTCGAGAGGCTCTTCTTAGAGTTCTTCGAGAGTTACCTAAGAAAGACCCATGATTTAGAGATGCTTCGGGTGATTCAGCCCTTCTTTGCATGGAGAGGCCTGGTAATTGCAAACCCCACTTGGTATCCAGACCTAAAGCTCCAGGTGCGGCGCAGGATATTTCGCTTTATAAGAAATGTCCTTGAGACGGATGTCTTTGAGATAGAGAAAGTGAATGCCTATCTGGGAACAAAGGTATAGAGCATGAAGATAAATCCTGGTTTCGGGGTGTGGATTACTGGCTTTCCTGGTTCTGGAAAGTCTGTTCGTGCCCGAGCACTGGCCGATAAACTCTTGGGTGTCGGCATCAAGGTCCAGATTCTGGAGGCCGATATCCTGAGGAAAGTTTTAACCCCCCACCCTACCTATTCTCCCCAAGAGAGGGATGCATTCTACGGCTCCGTGGTCCATATTGGTTGGCTACTCGTCAAGAATGGGATAAATGTGATATTCGATGCCACGGCAAACAGGCGTAGGTATAGGGAGGAGGCTAGAAAAAAGATTGACAAATTTATAGAAGTATATGTGAGGTGCCCACTGGAAGTCTGCATGCATAGAGACCCAAAGGGCATCTATAAGAAAGCAAAAACTGGCCAAGCGAGTATGGTGCCGGGGATACAAGTGGCTTATGAGGAGTCCCTGAACCCAGAGGTGATCACCTCCTCAGTTGAGGAGACCCCTGAGGCAAGCGCTAAAATTATCCTCCAGAAGCTGAAGGCCTTAGCGTTCATCTGAAGGAAAGCAAGATGCCGAAGCCGAAGTTTTATCTCACAACCCCGCTTTATTATGTCAACGATGTGCCTCATATTGGGCATGCCTACACAACCATAGCCGCAGATGCTCTGGCCAGGTACAAGAGGTTGGCCGGCTTTGATGTTTTTTTGTTGACCGGAACGGATGAGCATGGCCAGAAGGTCCTGCAGTCAGCCCGGGAGGCAAACCTGGATCCAAAGGAGTTGGCAGATAGGGTAGTTATAGTATACGAGCGGCTCTGGGAAAAGTTGAGTATCTCCTATGATGATTTCATTCGCACCACCGAGCCCCGCCACGAGCGCGCAGTCATATCCCTCTTCAATAAATTATATGCCAATGGGGACATATACAAGGGAACCTATGAGGGATGGTATTGCACCCCCTGTGAGACGTTCTGGTCAAGCTCTCAGCTAAAAGTCGCCAAAGGCAAACCTCGTCAAGGACGGGAGGCCAGATGTCCTGAATGTGGGAGAGAGGTAGAGGAAGTAGCCGAAGAGAGCTATTTCTTTAAGATGTCCAGGTACCAAGACCAGCTTCTTGAACATATTGAGGCCAATCCAGATTTCATTAAGCCTCCTTCGAGGCGAAACGAGATTGTGAACTTCATCAAGGAGGGCCTGAGGGATATAAGTATCAGCCGCATGGCCTTTACTTGGGGCATCCCAGTCCCCGTTGATCCTGCCCACGTCATTTATGTCTGGGTCGATGCCCTGACAAATTATATCTCGGCCATTGGATATTCGATGGATCCAGAGAAGTTCAATAAGCTTTGGCCTGCCGACCTTCATATCATAGGGAAGGATATCATGAAGTTTCATGCAATCGTGTGGCCGACAATTTTGATGGCCGCTGGCCTCGAGCCCCCACAGCGCATATTCGGCCACGGATGGTGGACGGCCGAGGGCCAGAAGATGTCCAAATCCCGGGGGAACGTGGTGGATCCAAATCAGGTGGTGGAAGAATTTGGAGTGGATGCATTCAGGTACTTCCTGCTCAGGGATGTCCCGTTCGGCCTGGACGGTGACTTCTCCAGAGATGCTTTGATTCAAAGGGTTAACGCAGACTTGGCCAATGACCTGGGCAACCTCTTAAACAGAACCCTACATATGGTAACAAGATACTTTGATGGCCTGGTTCCAGGGCCGGCCCATGAGAAAGAGGAGGATAGAGACCTTCAGGCATTGCCGAGTGAGGTTCTTCCCGAGATTGACGGGTACATGGAGAACTTAGAGTTTAGTGCGGCTTTGGAGGTCGTCTGGCGTCTGGTGCGGGGTACCAATAAGTACCTCGATTCCACCAAACCCTGGGTAATAGCGAAAGATATGGAAAAGAAGCCCAGGCTCGGGACTGTGCTTTACAACTCTCTGGAGGCCCTGCGAATCATCACCCTTCTGATTTTTCCCTTTATGCCCAATAGCGCAGGAAGGATATGGGAGCAGTTGGGGATGCCAGAGGACTTGGAGAGACAAAGTTTGGTCAGGGCGAAGGAGTGGGGCATACTTTCTCCTGGCACCAAAATTGGGAAGATAAAGCCGGTCTTCCCAAAAATAGAATAGGAGAGAAGTGAGCGGTTGTGCCAGCTAAATCACGAAGCTCTTATTTTCGAGCAAAGCGAGAAAACAAGCTTCTCGAACGAAGTGAGAGGCGTTCTTATACTGAACAGATAGAGGCACTCTCGAAGATAAGCAGGGCCGTCACATCCGAGCTCTATTTAACGGATATACTGAAGTTGATCGTCACTGTGACTGCGGAGGTAATGAACTCTAAGATATGCTCTTTAATGTTATTAGATGAAGATAAGCAGGAGTTAGTTATTCGGGCCACCCAGTCTGTGAGTGAAGAATATAATAAAAAACCAAATTTGAAATTGGGGGAGGGCATCTCCGGGCGAGTGGCCAAAAATAATAAGCCGATTAGCGTACTCGACATCAAGGAAGACCCACGGTACATCAATACCAGAATAGCCAAGAAGGAAGGGCTTTGTTCACTTTTGAGTGTTCCATTGAGTGTAAAGGGCAGGGTGATAGGGGTAATCAATTGCTACACATCTTTCCCCCATAAATTCTCCAAGACAGAGACAAACGTTCTTACCTCTGTTGCCAATCAAGCTGCCATTGTCATTGAAAATGCCGAGTTGATGGTGAAGTCTAAGGTCATCCAGGAAGAATTAGAGACTCGCAAAGTAGTGGAGAGGGCAAAGGGGATATTAATGGAAAGTCAAGGTCTTTCTGAACAAGAGGCATTCCGAAAGATACAGAAGCAGAGCATGGATGCGCGCAGACCCATGCGCGAGATCGCCGAGGCCGTAATCCTTGCCGGGGTATTGTCCAACAACGAACGTCCGCCAAAGGCATGAAAAACATAGGTTAGGTGGATTAAACAGATTAGTGTAATAAATTGGAGAGGAGGCGAAAAATACTTGACATTAGAAGTAAATGCATTATTTGATGGAGAAACTGGATGTCCAGAGAGATGTATCATCCCAGCTTAGAAGAGTTTATCGAAAAAGCCAAAGAGGGTAATCTAATCCCTGTCTACAAAGAGATATTGGCCGATATGGAAACCCCGGTATCAGCCTTCAGGAAGATCGATACGGACGATTACGCCTATCTCTTAGAGAGCGTTGAGCGAGGGGAAAAGCTTGGCCGGTACTCCTTTTTAGCCAGCAGTCCCTCGATAATCTTCAAGAGCAAGGGCAACCAGGTTGAGATAATTGAGGGAAAAAAAAGCCAGGTCCGCACCTCGTCAGACCCATTAGAAATATTGAAGGGGCTGATGGCACAATACAGGCCCGTGTCCGACCCGGAGCTTCCCCGGTTCATCGGCGGAGCAGTAGGTTACCTGGGGTATGATATGGTCCGATGCTTTGAACCCCGACTGCAAGCCAGCCAGAGACCTGATGATCTAAATTTGCCCGATGCCGCCTTTCTGCTTACCGACACCCTTCTTGTCTTCGATCATCTGAAGCACAAGGTTAAAGTTATCTCCAATGCTCATGTTAAAGGCGCTCCTGAGAGGGCATATCAGGAGGCTATGAGAAAGATCGAAGGCTTAATAGAGCAATTAAAGAGGCCTTCCTCCCCAGCATCCAGGATCCAGCATCCAGCATCCAGGATCGAAGTCAAATCCAACCTTACCGAGGAAGATTTCAAGGAAAACGTCCAAAGAGCTAAGGAATATATAAGGGCAGGGGATATTATTCAGGTGGTCCTCTCTCAGAGACTCCATACCGAGATCCACGTTCCACCCTTCGATATCTATCGAGCCTTGCGAACTGTTAACCCTTCCCCTTATATGTATTACTTAAAGTGTGGGGATTTGAGACTGATCGGTTCTTCTCCTGAGATATTGGTCCGTGCCGAAGATGGAATGGTAGAAGTGAGGCCCATTGCTGGGACCAGGCCCAGGGGAAAGACACCCCAGGAGGATGAGGCGTTAGCCAGAGAGCTTCTGGCCGACCCCAAGGAGCAAGCGGAGCATATTATGCTCGTCGACCTGGGAAGGAACGACCTTGGACGGGTGGCAGAGTTCGGAACGGTCAAAGTGAATGAGCTGATGGTTATCGAAAGATACTCTCACGTCATGCATATCGTCTCTGATATTACCGGAAGACTCACTGAGGGTAAGGATGCTTTCAATGCCCTGCGGGCATGCTTTCCGGCAGGTACGGTCACAGGGGCTCCGAAGATAAGGGCGATGGAGATCATCGATGAGTTGGAGCCTATCGGACGAGGTCCGTATGCTGGAGCGGTGGGATATTTCAGCTTCTCGGGCAATCTGGATACCTGTATTACAATCAGGACTATTGTTATGAAGGGTAACCATACATATGTTCAAGCTGGGGCAGGGATTGTCGCTGACTCTGTTCCGGCCAGGGAGTATCAGGAGACGCTGAACAAGGCCCAAGCGCTCGTTAAGGCCATTGAGCTTGCTGAAACAGGATTGGAGTGAGCAGGATGATTTTAGTCGTCGATAACTACGATTCCTTTACCTATAATTTGGTTCAATATTTGGGCGAATTGGGCCAAGACCTGATGGTTTTTCGCAACGATAAGATTACCATAGAGGAGATTGAAAGATTAAATCCTGATGGGGTTGTCATCTCTCCTGGAGCCGGGGTTCCAGCCCAGGCCGGGATTTCAAAGGAACTCGTGGACCATTTTGCTTCGAGGCTTCCCATCTTCGGGGTCTGTCTGGGCCACCAGTGCATTGCCGAGGTCTTTGGTGCCCAAATTGTAAGAGCGGATAAATTGATGCACGGAAAGACCTCTTTAATCTACCATGATGGCAAGAAAATTTATAAAGGGCTTCCCAATCCATTTGTTGCCACACGATATCATTCTTTAATTGTAAAGCCCGAATCCCTCCCAGACTCTTTAGAAGTGGCCGCCAGGACAGAAGAGGGGGAGATCATGGGCATCCGTCATAAAGAATACCCTATAGAGGGCCTGCAGTTCCATCCAGAGTCGATCCTTACCGAGGTGGGAAAGAGATTGCTGAATAATTTTCTAACCACATAACAATATCTTAGGAGTTTTTTCAGCGACCTCGAAAAAGACTTGACAAAGGTTGTGATGTGCTATAAAATGTATTGAAAAGAAATTTTCCAATTTAGTGGGGGTGGATGGACAAAGGCGTCCTTAAAGAAGGGCGCCTTTTTGCTATGACGCTCGCTTTTGCTCGCTAGATTTGAAATGCTGTCCATTTCAAATATGGGAGGAAAAAACAGTGGAGATCGTAAAGGTTATACCCTGCCTTGATGTGAAGGACGGTCGGGTGGTTAAAGGTATAAGGTTTGTCAATTTGAGGGATGCCCGTGATCCCGTGGAGGCCGCCCGCGCCTATTGCGAAGCCGGAGCCGATGAGCTGGTCTTCTTAGATATAGCAGCTACCGTAGAGAAGAGGCCAACGCGGCTCGAGTGGGTGAAGCGAGTTAAGGATGTGGTCACCATCCCATTTACAGTTGGGGGAGGAATTAGAAATATCGAGGATATGAAGGCATTGCTTGAGCTCGGCGTCGATAAGGTATCCATCAATACATCTGCTGTCAGAAGCCCTGACCTGATAAATGAGGCCTCTGGCCAATTTGGAAGCGAAAAAGTCGTCGTTGCCATTGATGGAAGGAAAAACCCAGAAGAAAGCGGTCTTCCCAGATTGGAGGTGTTGGTCAGAGGGGGTCAAGAGGCCACGGGGATGGAAATTGTCGAATGGGCCGGAAGGGCCGAGGAGCTTGGGGCCGGGGAGATTCTCCTGACGAGCAAGGATCGGGATGGAACCCGGGATGGTTATGATCTTGAGATGACACGGGCCGTTGCCGAGGCAGTGAAGATCCCTGTTATTGCATCTGGTGGAGCTGGGCAGTTAGAGCATCTTTATGATGTCATAGTTAAGGGCAAGGCATCTGCAGTGCTTGCCGCTTCCGTATTCCACTTTGGCGAGATATCGATTCCTGAAACGAAGAAGTACCTGAAGGAAAGGGGTATACCGGTCAACCCCGCATCTTAGCGAAGGTGTGGGGGTTTACTACAAAGGGTGCGGGGTCAAGATCAATGGAGAATAGACTAATAGAAAGGAGTTGGTAGGAATGTCTTTTAGCAGGCCAAATGCCAGTTCGGCAACCTTAACGAAGAACAGGGTGGCCCCTGCCCCTGTCTCTGGAATGTGCGTGACATGTCTGGATGGATGTATAGGGCTCTGCGAGGTGGGGAAGTCTGCCCTCAGGGGAAGGGAGGTTCTCTATCCACAGCCATTTGGAAGGGTCACCGCTGGGTCCGAGAAGGACTATCCAGTGGATTTCTCCAACTTCAACATCCATGGAACCTGCGTTGGTGCAGTGGGGGTGGAGGCAGATTCGGACAAAGCCATCTTTCCAGTGGTTGATGTTTCCACTGAGGTTGGAGCCGAAGATAAGATTAAATTAAAAGTTCCCTATTTTACAAGTGCCTTAGGGTCAACGGAGATCGCAAGGATTCAATGGGAAGGAACAGCCATTGGTGCTGCCATCTGTGGAACCATAGTGATTGTGGGAGAGAATGTCTGTGCCATGGATCCTCAATCTGAGATCAAAAACGGCCGGATAATCAGGTCTCCGGAGATGGCCAGGCGCGTCAAGATCTTCAAAGATTGGTATGATGGGTATGGCGCAGTGATGGTGCAGCTCAATGTGGAAGATACCCGCTTGGGAGTTGCCGAGTATGTGATAGAGAAATTAGGGGTAGAGGCGATTGAGCTTAAGTGGGGGCAGGGAGCCAAGGATATAGGAGGAGAGGTGAAGCTCTCTTCTTTAGAGCGGGCACTGGAGCTCAAGTGCAGGGGATATATAGTCCTTCCCGACCCTGAAGATCCAGCAGTAGCGGATGCATTCAGGGCAGGTGCCTTCAGGGAGTTCGAGAGACATTCCAGGCTTGGCATGGTGGATGAGGAGGCCTTCTTGAGGGAGGCAGAACGTCTGAGAAAGCTTGGATTTAGATATGTCACTTTAAAGACAGGTGCATATCGTCCAGCAGACTTAGCCAGGGCAGTAAAATGTGCCTCTTTAGGGAAGATAGATTTGCTCACAGTAGATGGAGCTGGCGGCGGAACTGGCATGAGCCCCTGGCGGATGATGAACGAGTGGGGCATCCCCACCGTTCAGCTGGAGTGGCTGTTGTATAGGTATTTGGAGAGGCTGGCCGAGCAGGGTGCCTTCGTCCCTAGCTGTGCCGTGGCCGGTGGCCTGGCACTGGAGGACCATGTCTTCAAAGCATTGGCTCTGGGAGCCCCTTACATCAAGGCCGTTTGTCTGGGCAGGGCGACCATGACAGCTGTCATGGTGGGAAATACAGTTGGCAAGCTCCTGGAGCGCGGCAAGGTTCCCCCCGATATCAGCAAATATGGCAGCACCATTGACAAGATCTTCATCGGGGCGACCAACCTCAAGGAAAAATATGGTAAAGACTTTGCTAAGATTCCTCCTGGCGCGCTGGGGCTTTATAACTTCTACGAGAGGTTGACCATTGGTTTGAGACAGCTGATGGCCGGTGCGAGGAAGTTCGCCCTGAGGTATATCTCAAGGGACGACCTCTTCGCCCTAACCCGTGAGGCCTCTGAGGTTTCCGGCATCCCTTACGTGATGGATGTAGATCGTGAAGAGGTCGAGAGGATATTAGGCTAAACCCCGTTGGAGATAGGAAACGCTTCTTTGAAGTGTTTCCGTCACTTTCAGCTAACTTGTCTATCATCTCTAACGGGTAAACTCCGCTCGATAAGATTTAAGACGATTTTTTGCAATGTCTTAAATGTAGTATCAACTTACATTTGTCAATATAGGTTGGACTTCCTCTGATAGATTTGAGCCAGTATTTTCTAAAGAAGCTTCAATGATAGAGAACAATTGTTCATTCAACCAATCAGAGATGCCTTCCAGTCCCCAGATATTAGTGAAGCCTCGATCTTTGAAATCCTCATTGAGGTAAAGCGAGGACGGGGCATTATAGTCGATGCCCTTGTGCAAGCGATGATGGTTATAGTTATCGATGTAAGCATTGAGACGTTCTTGGGCTTCTTGAAGCGTTAAGAATACCTCTTTTGACAGGAGTTCCTCCTCCAAGGTTCTCCAAAACCTCTCTATCTTCCCGTTTGTCTCTGGGCTGTTGACCCTGGTGCGAAGGTGGTTGATGTCATAGTCCTGGAGGAGCCTCTGAAACTGGTTGATGACCCCTTGGGCCCAGTGGCAGAAAGCGGTGTCATTATCGCTCATCAAATCGAGGGGCTTGCCCCACAGGGTAATATTGGCGTTGAGAAATGAAATAGCGTTTTCCATCTTGCGAGATGGATATATCCTGGCAGCTATAATGTATCGGGAACAGTCATCCACGAGGCCAATGATGTATGTCTTTCCTACTCCCTTAATCCAGAATGGCCCTTTAATGTCAATATGCCAGAGGGAGTCAGGATATGGCCTTTGATAGCGCTTAATCTTCCGCTTAGGTTTAATCAGAGGTCTTAGAGCGTTCTTTGAGATGATCTTATGGATAGTTTGATGGCTGATAGTGGATATACCTCTGGCTCTAAACTCAGCCTCTATTCTCCGGGCCCCCCATCCTAAATACATCCTTACAAACAAGACGAAGAATTGGATTAGCGGATGGACCCGATAATGTATCCTATGAGGCATTCTGGATTTTTCCTGCAGGCCAGAGATACTGCCATTAACGTCTATGTATTGTCTCCACCACCTCCTTAGGGTGCGTTGGCAAACTCCAAGTTGTCTCGAAGCCTTACTAATGGCTTTTGAAGGCCCTACAGTTTGCCCTAAATGTTCTACAAGCTTGGCAACCCTGGTCTTTTGCCTTAGTTTATCGAGTCTTTTGGCTTGTTTCTGTTTCGCTTGCTCGAAATCCTTGATAGAAGGACGATCGATGAAGACAGCCAAAAAGTAGGGAGGGATCTTTTGAGCTTTGAGTTTGCCTCCTTTTGTGTGTTTCTTTAGATGCGTTGCTCGACTATAATACATCTGAGGACTCCTTTCCTTGTTAGATTTGGCTCTTTCTTGTTCAGCTCAAGTCTAACTCAGATGGAGTCCTATTTCAACTACTATTTCCCTTTTTCCTTATTAGTCAAAAATGGACAAATGTGTGTAGATATTATAATTAAAACCATTCCAGGCGTTTGCTGTTTTATTGAACGATAGAGCCACGGGTATAAGGGAAGGAAAGAGGTCTTTTGGCAATATCATAGTAGTTAGATCTGTAGAGAGTAAGGATGCAATGATGGCATCAGTTACCAAGGTTCCATGGCGGATCTTAGAGAGAATCAGGGATAGGATCATAGAGGAGACCCCCCAGGTGGTAAAGGTCCTCTTTGATATAACGCCGAAACCACCCAGCGCAATCGAATATATCTAACGCATTTAAAGTTGACAAAATGAGTACGGCAAGTTTTCCAGTATGAGAGAGGTTGCCTACATGGTAGCTGTGAGGAAAGCGACAAAAGGTCAAGGAGCTTAGAGGAGATCTAACGAGATGAAGGCAGTATTTGCCCTTGAGAATGGTTCTATATATGAGGGGAGATCTTGTGGTGTAGATGGCGAAAAGGCAGGTTGGGTAACCTTTTATACAGGCGTGGTCGGCTATCAAGAGGTAATGAGTGCCCCTTCTAATGCAGGCAAGATCGTGGTTATGACCTATCCCCTCATCGGTAACTATGGTGTGGCCAAAAAGTTTATGGAGTCTCAGCGGTGCTGGGTCGCTGGCGTGATTATGAAGGAGACCTCCAGGATAACGAGCAATTGGCAGGCAAAAGGAGATTTTGACGATTTTTTGAAAGATGAGAAGGTTTTGGCCATGGATGAGGTTGATACCAGGACTCTTATGATTGAGCTTCGTGGTAGTGGAGAGCAGTTTGGGCTAATATCAACAAGGGATTTTAATCCCAAGAGCCTAAAAAGAAAAATCGAGCGGACAAGGGATGAAGGCTTGGATGTCATTAAGAAGATTTCGGTCAAGAAGGTAGTAGGGCCAGCTGGCCGGGGCTTGGCGGTGGTGATCATCGATATCGGCATTACAAATAGCATCATCAATCAGCTTGAGACTCTGGGTTGCCAAGTTACGCTCCTTCCATCTGATACAGGATATTCTGATATATTAGAGCTTTCGCCAAAGGGTCTCGTTATATCAGATGGTCCAGAGATGGATAAAGGGATCTATGTTGTAGTTGATACAGTAAAGCGATTGCTTGGCAAGTTTCCTATATTCGGCTTAGGGACAGGGTGTCAGGTTCTGGCCAAGGCAATGGGTGCTAGGATCAAGAGGATGCACCTGGGCCATCATGGCCTAAATTACCCTGTTTTGAAGACAGGAGCCTTGAAGGGAGAGATCACGGTCCAGAATCATAGCTATGTGATAGATGAAGCCTCGCTCAATGGAAGGGATGTTGAGGTCACCTGGCGCAATGTAAATGATAAGACCATAGAAGGGATTCAGGATAGGAGACTGAAGGCATCGGGATGCCAGTTCTATCCAGTCTCTCCTGGTATGGGGGAGGTCAATCCCGTTCTTGAGGAATTTATAAATTCGATTAAGAGGCTATAATGCCAAAGAGGAAGGATATTAAAAAAGTTTTGATGATCGGTTCGGGCCCTATCATCATCGGACAGGCCTGTGAGTTTGATTATTCTGGCTCCCAAGCGTGCAAGGCCTTGAGGGAGGAGGGGTATGCAATAGTGCTTGTGAATTCAAATCCCGCCACCATCATGACAGATCCTAGTATGGCAGATAGGACATATATCGAACCGCTCACAGTAGAGATTTTGGCCAAGATTATCGAAAAGGAAAGGCCGGATGCCATACTTCCTACAATGGGTGGACAGACGGGTTTGAATCTGGCTACATTTTTGGGGATGGAAGGGATATTAGAAAAGTATGGCGTTGAGTCCATTGGAGCCTCAATAGAGGCCATAGCCAGGGCTGAGGATAGAGAGTTATTCAAGAAGGCCATGCGGGAGATTGGCCTCGATGTTCCCAAAAGCGGGATTGCTACCTCTGTGGAAGAGGGGATGAGGATAGGCCTTGAGATTGGGTTTCCATTGATACTCAGGCCCGCCTATTGTCTGGGAGGGACTGGTGGCTCTACAGCTTATAATAAGGAGGAGCTCGAGGAATTTGTTGCCAAGGCGATTGAGATGAGCCCCGTAGGACAGGTTCTGGTGGAGCAATCGGTTTTGGGCTGGAAGGAGATAGAGTTTGAGGTGATGAGGGACTGCGTGGATAATGTGATTACGATCACATCTATGGAAAATGTTGATCCCATGGGTGTTCATACTGGCGATAGCATTGTGGTGGCGCCAGCTCAGAGCCTCACAGCTGAGGAATATGCCAATTTCGTTAACTTGTCCAAGAAGATCATCCGAAAGGTTGATATTACAGGAGGTGGGGCAAACGTCCAGTTTGCCCAGAATCCAGATGATGGCCATATCGTGATAATCGAGGTAAATCCAAGGCTGTCTCGTAGTTCTGCCTTGGCTTCCAAGGCCACCGGCTTTCCCATCGCCAGGGTAGCAACAAAATTGGCAGTGGGCCTGACCCTTCCTGAGGTCATGAATCAGATAACAGGGAAGACTACGTCCTTCTTTGAGCCCACGGTTGACTATTGCGTGTTTAAGATCTGTCGCTTCACATTTGAGAAGTTCCCAGAGGTGGAGCCTGTGATAAATACCTCTATGAAGGCGGTTGGCGAAGCCATGTCCATTGGGAGGAATTTCAGAGAGGCCTTCCAGAAGGGGATACGCTCTACAGAGACTTCCAGATACGGGTTTGGCGCAGATGGCCGAGATATACCAGAGGAATTGCAAAAGAACCTGGAGCTTATTAAGCAGAAGATAAAGATCCCCAACGACCAGAGGTTGTTTTACATTCGCTATGGACTGAGGGCAGGGTTATCAGTGGATGAGATATATGAGCTTTCGAAGATAGATCGCTGGTTCCTTGATAATATGAAGCAACTGGTTGAGATGGAAGAAGAGATTTCCAAATTTAGGGTGGCCGCGAAGAATCAGAGGCTAACCATCCCAGTACCCTTACTTAAAGAAGCAAAGGAGAATGGGTTCTCAGATATACAGTTGGCACATCTATTAAACAGCACAGAGGAGAGGGTCCGTTCATACAGAAAGAAGAAGGTCCAGGCTGTCTTCAAATTAGTTGATACCTGCGGGGGAGAGTTCGAGGCAGCGCAGCCATATTATTACTCAACATATGAGGCTCTTAATGAATCCTATCCTACTCCTAACAAGAAGGTTCTCATTCTTGGTGGGGGACCGAACCGCATCGGTCAGGGGATAGAATTCGATTACTGCTGTTGTCACGCCTCATATGCCTTGAGGGAAGAAGGAATCGATAGCATCATGGTTAACTGTAACCCTGAGACAGTCTCCACCGATTATGATACATCCAATAAGCTTTACTTTGAACCCCTCACAGTAGAAGATGTGTTGAATATCGTCGATTGTGAAAGACCTATTGGCATTATCGTCCAATTCGGCGGCCAGACGCCACTTAATATCTCTGTCCCATTGCACAAGGCAGGCGTCAATATATTAGGGACTACCCCCGATTCAATAGACAGGGCAGAGGATAGGAAGCGCTTTAGAGCCTTACTTAAGAAGTTAAATTTGTTTCAGGCTGAAAATGGAACTGCAAGCTCATTTGAGGGTGCAAGAAGGATAGCCAGTGAGATAGGATATCCTGTAGTAGTGAGGCCCTCATATGTCTTGGGCGGCAGGGCAATGGAGATAGTTTATGATGATGAAGAATTGAACAGTTTTATGGGCAAGGCGACGGAGGCATCTCCTGAGAGGCCGGTTTTGATAGACAAGTTCCTGGAGGATGCTATCGAGGTAGATGTGGACGCTGTAGCCGATGGCCAAGGGTGTATAATTGCTGGAATTATGGAGCACATCGAGGAAGCAGGGATCCATTCAGGGGATAGCGCTATGGTGTTGCCTCCTTATACTCTGGGAGATGCTATTATAAAAAAGATCAAAAACAATACCTATGCCATGGCTAAGGGGTTAGATGTCAAGGGTTTATTGAACATCCAGTATGCTATAAGGCATGATGTAGTTTATGTATTGGAGGTGAACCCGAGGGCCTCCAGGACAGTTCCCTTCGTCTCCAAGGCCACAGGCATACCTTGGGCAAAGGTGGCTACCAAGGTAATGTTGGGCAGGACATTAAAGGAATTGGGAATTACAGAAAGGGTGGAGATCTCCCACATAGCGGTTAAAGAGTCCGTATTTCCATTTGTCAGATTCTCTGGCGTCGATGCGATTTTAGGTCCTGAGATGAAATCCACTGGTGAGGTAATGGGAATAGATTCTACATTTGGTTTAGCCTACGCAAAGAGCCAGATAGCTGCAGGCCAGAAGCTTCCCACCAAAGGAAATGTCCTCATCACTGTGAGGGATGAGGACAAAAGAAATGTGGTTTTTATCGCCAAGAAGTTGGCCGATTTAGGGTTCAGGCTATTTGCCACCAGCGGGACAGCTAGAGTCTTGAGGCAGAATGACATGGAGGTAGAGGCGGCATCAAAATTGTATGAGGCAAGGCCCCACATCGTGGATATGATCAAGAGTGGCCAGATCCATCTCATCATCAATACCCCCATGGGAAAGCTCACCAAAAAAGATGAGACCATAATAAGGAGCACAGCCGTGCTTTATGGAATTCCCCTGGTGACCACTATCGCTGGAGCCCAGGCCACGGTAAATGGCATCGAGGCGCTTATCAAGAAGAAGATGTCGGTCAAGTCGCTCCAGGAGTATCATAAGAGCAGTTAAAAATTGATTTTCCCATTCGGGAGGAGATGGTTGCCTCGTCGCTCACCTCAGAGGAGATACGTCGACATTAGTTCCGAGCACCATCGAATGGGAGTAATGGAGACTTGCAATGTTCCAGGCCAAGGTATACATATCTTTGAAGAAAGGGAGTACTTGACCCACAGGGCATAACTGTAAGGAATGCCTTAGAGTCTCTAAATTATAAAGGGATAGAGGATGTACGCATAGGTAAATATGTAGAGATAGAGCTGGAGGGGAAGGATAGAGAATATATAGAGAGGCAACTGGACCAGTCTTTTCACAATGAGAACCCCAAGGGAGCGGTCTATCCTACCCCTGTTATAGGGATGGTTGAAGTTATCGGGGAGACCGAAAAACGATGTACCTCGGCATTCAAGAGCGAAGGAGATTTAATCATCCTTCTGGGCGAGTGCAGGGATGAGCTGGGAGGGAGCGAGTACCTGAGGGTTATCCATAAATTGGCCAGAGGTGATGCACCTACGCTTGATTTGAGGTTGGAGAGGGCAGTGCAAGATACCTGTCTTGAGACCGTCCAGGCTGGTTTAGTAAACTCCGCACATGATTGCTCTGAGGGAGGTTTGGCGGTAACTTTGGCCGAATGCTGTATCTCAGATAAAGAGAGGCAAATAGGGGCAGAGGTTCGGTTCCCCCGGGTCAGACCGATCAGAACTGACGCCTTATTATTTGGCGAGTCTCAATCACGCATTCTGATCTCCTGTCACCCTAAAGACCTGGGCCGTATAGAGACCATTGCCCAAAAGAACCGAATTCCTTTCCAGGTGTTGGGGAAGGTTGGCGGAGGTAGGTTGGTCTTTACCTTTATGGAAGAGAAGCTAATAGATATTCCCCTACATATCCTGGCGGGAACATGGGAAAATGGATTATTGAGCCGCGTTAGTGGGCGAGAAGCAATATCGGAGGGCTAGGGGAGCTCTGATAAGGTTATTTTGTGTAATCAGCAGCCCGAAACGAATTTTGTGAAGGGCTGCCCGGTCAAAGTTAAGAGGTGAGGGGAAGTGTTAAAGCCGGAGGATCTCTTCGATTTGTCTGGGTTTGAACATAAGGCCTTGTTTGATGACCTCGAGTATGTCTGGGATGCCCTGAAGAGAATCAAGCCGTATATTGGTGAGGTTATCAAGCCCAATGTGACCCAGGTGAGGAAAAAGGGAGGTATGTTGGCCAGGACGTATGTATTGTATGAGGGCAAGGTCCTGGCCGAGGGGTTTGAGCTGAAACCCGGGGATGCCACCAATGGCACATTTGTTGTCATCAGGGAGGGAAAGGAACTTTCAGGTGCAACAGTCTTATATGCCGGGGCAGTCCTGTTCGATAGCAACATCTCAATTGGTAATGGCACGGTGGTGGAGCCTGGGGCATTGATTAAGGGGCCGGCCATCATCGGCGCCAACACGGAGATAAGGCAGGGGGCATACATCAGGGGGAATGTGATTGTGGGAGATGGGTGTGTTGTCGGCCATACCACAGAGGTGAAGGACTCCATTATGTTAAATGGCGCCAAGGCGGGCCACTTTGCCTATATCGGGGATAGCATCTTAGGAAGGGTCAACTTAGGTGCTGGCACAAAGCTTGCCAACCTCAAAATTAAGGTTTCTGGCCCGACCGTTAGGGTGAATATTTCGGGCAAATGGTATGATACTGGCCTGAGAAAGTTTGGGGCGATCCTGGGGGATGGGGTGGAGACTGGGTGTAATGCAGTTTTAAACCCAGGGGCCATACTGGGGAAGGGGACCCTGGTATATGCCAATGCGTCGTTGAGAGGATATTATCCACCAAGGTCAATCGTAAAATTGCGCCAGGGTCAGAGAGTCTATAAAGGGGGAGAGTAAGATGTCAATCAAATTGATCGTAGTAGATGATTATGAGAGCATGAGCAGGCGCGCAGCCGAGGTCGTCATCGACCAGATGAAGCGCAAGCCCGGTATTGTTTTGGGCCTTGCCACAGGGAGCACCCCTGAGGGGCTCTATGAGGAGTTGACCAAGGCATACCGGCGAGGCCATATAGATTTTTCAAAGGTCATAACATTTAACCTGGATGAGTACATAGGTCTTCCACCTGCCCACAGCCAGAGCTACTGGCGATTTATGTTCGACAAGCTGTTCGAGCAGGTAAACATAGATTACAGGAATATACACATCCCCGATGGAATGGTCGAGGTCATAGATGACTTCTGTGAGGATTATGAGCAGAAGATAAGGGATGCCGGTGGAATAGACCTACAGGTCTTGGGGATAGGGGTGAATGGTCACATTGGCTTTAACGAGCCTGGATCTCCCTCTTCTTCGAGGACGGGGAAGGTCAAGCTGACTCAAGAGACCATAAAAGCCAATTCCCGTTTCTTTGAATCAGAGGATCAGGTGCCGAGATATGCTATCTCTATGGGGCAGGCCACTATAATGGAGGCAAGAAAGATCATCCTGTTGGCGAGCGGCAAGAATAAGGCGGATGCCATCCGGAAAGCCGTCGAGGAGCCTATCACTGAAGAGGTGCCAGCATCAATCCTCCAATCACACCCAGATGCAACGATAATAATAGATAGGGAAGTTGGCTCGAAGCTGAGAAAGGGGTGATCATCGTTGGAGAGGCTTTTTGGAACGGATGGGGTAAGGGGGGTTGCAAACGAATATCCTATGACCCCCCAGATAGCTATGGCCATCGGGCGTGCTGGTGCACAGGTGCTCAAGGCCAAAGCTCGAAGTATAGTTATTGGGAAGGATACAAGGACCTCCTGCGATATGCTTGAGGCAGCCCTGATTGCCGGGATTACATCGGCTGGGTGTGATGCTCTGAGGGCTGGGATTCTGCCAACCCCTGGTATTGCGTACTTAACAAAGAGGCTTTCTGCAGCGACAGGGATAGTTATCTCAGCCTCACATAACCCGGCCCAGGAGAATGGGATTAAGTTCTTCGGACCGGATGGATTTAAGCTCCCGGATGAGGTGGAAGAGAAAATAGAAGGACTTATATTTGCCAGGGATGAGGATCTTCCCCATCCCACAGGGAGTGGTATTGGCAGGGTCCATGAGATTGGCGACGCCCAAGGGCAGTATGTGAATTTTTTAAAGGGGATCGTTCTAGGTTTGGATCTCGCTGGCATGAAGTTGGTCCTTGACTGTGCCAACGGAGCGACGTATGAGGTTGGGCCCGAGCTCTTTCGAGAGCTTGGGGCTGAAGTCGTTGAGCTCAGCTCAAAGCCTGATGGGGGAAATATCAACCTCGACTGTGGCTCCCTCCATCCAGAATCTCTCGCTAAGGCTGTAATTGAAAAGAAGGCCGACCTAGGCCTTGCCTTCGATGGTGATGGTGACAGATTGATACCCTGCGATGAGTCTGGAAGGATACTGGATGGCGACTTTACAATGGCAATCCTGGCGAAGTTTCTGAAAGAAGAAAAGAAATTAGCCAACAATTGTGTGGTTTGCACTCAGATGAGCAACCTTGGCTTAGACCTTGCCCTCGAGGGTCTGGGGATAGAGTCTGTCAGGACAAAAGTCGGGGACAGATATGTAAACGAGGAGATGAGAAGGAGGGGGGCAGTTTTAGGAGGTGAGGAATCAGGCCATATCATCTTCCCGGATTGCCATACCACAGGCGATGGCATCATTACAGCCTTGCAATTGCTCAGAGTGATGAGGGAGACCGGTGAACCACTATCGAAGTTAGCAGAGGTGATGCACAAGTTCCCTCAGATAACTGTAAATGTCAAAGTAAAGAACAAACCTGACCTGGAAAGCATTCCAGAGGTTCAGCGAGCGATCGCCGATGCCAAAAGGGAGTTGGCCCGCAGGGGAAGGGTCCTTGTCAGATACTCTGGAACCCAGCCCCTTTGTCGTGTGATGGTCGAGGGCCCGACCCAGGATGACGTCGGACGCATTGCCAATACCATCGCCCGGCTGGTGGAAGAAAAGCTTGGATAGCGGAAACTCGGGCGGTTCTGTTTTTGACGCGCATCAACACATAACGCAGTTGATTTGCGCTTATATGTGGTAGTTACAGAACTTGGAATAGCAAAAGCCCACGATTTCGTTTTGTCACCCGATGATATTTTCACAGTAAAAGAGGAGAACAAAAGCCAGTTGGGGAGGGAGACGTGAGCGTAGAAGGAGTCAAGCGGATTAGATAATGGACCGAAGCAGAAGCGAAAGAAAGATAATAAGGTATTTTTATGAAAATCATTAAGTTTATTATGACATTCTGCCTCTTCTTGATACTTCTGGGTTCTCTAACAAATTGCCCTCATGCCCAGGAAGCAAAGCCAGAGATCTGTATGTATATTTTTTATGGACGGGACTGTGAGGATTGTCAGCCTATAATCAATGAATTTCTACCTCAAATATTAGCTGAATGTCAAGAGCGGGTGAGTATAAGGTATTTTGAGGTGAGTGATCTTAAAAATTACGAAGCGCTTGTCAAATTTGGGGAAGTCTATAATAAAGAGGATAATGAATTCCCGATCATCATTGTGGGGAGATACTTGTTGGGTCATAGAGAAATTGAGGCAGAACTTGAGAAGATATTGGATGAGTATTCAAAAAGTGGGGTATCTTTTCAAAGGCCCCAGTTAATTAAAGATGCCCAATATACCGAGACACCCCTGTGGGAAGGGCAAATAGAAAAAGAAGCTGATGTTATCAAGCCTGAAGTACCGAAGGTCTATCTTGCCTACTTTTATGAGTTCAGTTGTAAAGAATGCGACCGTGCTGAATATCAAATTAAGTATCTGCAATGGAAATACCAGAACCTGGTAGTTAAGAAATTTGATATTGCCGATGCAGAAACAAAGAAATTAGCAGAAGCACTTGGTGAGCTTTACAGCGTGCCTGAGGTTAAGCGAATGGCTACTCCTTCGGTCTTTATTGGGCAGGATTATTTAGTTACCAGAGGCGTGACCGACAAGAACCTGATGGAGCTTATCGAGAAATATAAGTATAAAGGAACAACGCCACCGTGGGAGAAGGCAGAAGGTCACCTGGAAAAAGCTGAAAAGAGCATCATCAACCGATTTAAAGGACTGGAGATAACCGCTGTGTTCTTGGCTGGACTTGTGGACGGAGTTAATCCCTGTGCCTTTGTGACCATAATCTTCTTTCTCTCCTATGCTGCCTTCGTTGGCAGGAAGGGAAGGACGTTGTTGCTCGTTGGCTCAGCCTTCACAGTAGCTGTGTTGATAACCTACTTTCTGGTTGGATTGGGACTTTTAAAATTTCTCCAGTCTTTGAGTTTTATGCCCATTTTGGCGAGAATCGTTTACATGTTGACGGCAGGCGGAGCGGTTGTGCTCGGGTGCTTGTGTATTTACGATTATACCAAGTACAGGGAAGAGGATTATGATGCCTCACTCCTGAAACTGCCCAATTTTCTGCACAAGAAGATTCACCAGGTCGTCCGCGAAGGGGTTAGGATGAGGAACTATCTGGTTGCTGCCTTTGTTACCGGCTTCTTCATCGCTATACTTGAATTTGCCTGTACAGGGCAGGTCTATCTGCCTACAATAATATTCGTCACCAGGGTCCCATCGCTAAAGGCAAAGGCGATTTCCTATTTGGCAGTTTACAATTTCTGTTTTATCTTGCCGCTGGTATTCATCTTTTTGCTTGCTTACAAGGGCATGACTTCAGAGCGCTTGAGCGTTTTCTGGAGGAAGAAAGGCAAAGCGGTGAAACTTTTGATGGCTTTTGTGTTTTTCTGTCTGGCAGGGTTTTTGATATTTTATATTGTTTAGGTAGTGGATGGAATGAGAGCAATACGTAGCACAGGTTTAGTTTCAGTGGTTGCCATCACCCTGCTGCTGAGTGGCACATTCGCTGAAAAGACCGAGGATTTCAAAGAGGGATCCTATTCTCCAGATATCCAATTTGAGGAAAGGATTTTCGACTTTGGAGCTGTATATGAAGGAGATAGGGTTGTCCATATTTACAGGTTCAAGAATGCTGGCCAGGGGGTTCTAAAGATCGAGAAGGTCAGAAGTTGCTGTGGGTGCGACGCCGTTAATCTCGCTTCAGGAGAGATTGAACCAGGTGGGTCCGGAGAGATTGAGGTAACATGTAACTTAAAAAATCACGAGGGATGGACAACAAAGCCAATCTATGTCCATTCGAATGATCCTGATGAGCCCATAGTTCCACTGAAGGTAACCGGAGTTGTTAAGGTTGATGTCAGAGTTACTCCGAAGAGGCTGGACTTTGGAGAAATTTATGAGGGTGAGAGTGTCTCTCAGAAGTTGAGGGTGTTTCCTGTGGCACTCGAGAAGCTAAAGATAAAGAGATTAGAAATTACCTCGAAATATCTTGCCCTAAATAGGTCAAAATATTCTGAGGGAGAGAAGGAGGGGGTTGAGATCACTGTGACTTTGAATTCCAGAGCTCCTCAAGGGAGGTTCTCTGAGAAGTTGAGAATTCACACTAATAGCAAGATAAAGCCTGTAATCGAGGTACCCGTTTTGGCTACAGTTCTCGGCAAGATCAATGTATCCCCTCGCCCATGACAAAAGAACACAGAGAAAACATCGAGGCAGTGGCCATGGATATGGGGTTGGTCACCGACGTTATTATGGGTATGCGCGAGGTAGCTGACAAGATAGGGTTATAAGGCCAAAAGAGTTTTTGAAAGGAATTTAAAGTGATAATCAAAACTGAGAGGTTGACGGTCCAGACCAAAGGGAACAATGATGTAATAGATATTACCGAGGAAGTTGCCCACAAAGTTCGAGATTCAGGAGTTTCTGACGGCATAGTTACTGTTTTCTTGCCAGGCTCGACTGCTGGGATTACTACCATTGAGAGTGAACCGGAACTGGTTAAAGACCTGAAAGAAATCATAGATAAGATTATCCCCAAAGGCAGATCTTACCGGCACCCTATCAATCCCTTTTCCCATATCGGCTCGGCTCTCTTTGGAACCTCTTTTAGCTGTCCATTTAATGATAAGAAGCTTTTGTTAGGGGCCTGGCAACAAATAGTTTTAATTGATTTTGATAATCGTCCTCGTTCAAGAGAGGTAGTCGCCCAAATAATTGGCCAATAGCTTTATTAGGGCGGCATAGGAATTTTGATGTGTCATGATTCCACAGATTAAAAAACGCCGAGAATATCTTTGTCATCATTTACCGAGCGTCCTAATGCACTGAGGAGGAGGAATGGAGGTTAAAGCGCACGTAATTGATGGGATGTATAATAGCCTGGATGATGAGGTCAAGGGGCGAGTGGATGAGGCGATTGAGAAAATAGTCGCTGCCAAAAAATCAGGCGGTAAGGTAGTGGTGGTTACAGGGAGCGGACCAAACCTTCATGAAGGCGTCACCACCCTGATAGCTGAGTTGATCCATAAGGGCGTGGTCGATGGCGTCAGCACAAGTTCTGCTGTCATCTGCCATGAGATGGCTGGATCACTTGAGAAGGTAAAGAGGTTTGATGGGGTGGAGTTTGGCTTTGCCAGGGAGAAGCTTCCCCTCGATGGGGTCTTTGAGGTGGCCATCATGCCCGATGATTATCTCGAACAGATAAAAAAAGAGATGGTTATCGACGAGGATCTTTTGGCCAGGATGCTGGTACAGCCCGGAAATATCATCATAAAAGTGGCTGGCAATATAGCCTATCCCACGGGATTACGAACAGAAAGGTTGGCACGGGAGATAGAATCTCTGGCCAGGGCAAACGGGTTTACTCTGGAGGAAGTGGCTGGGCTTGGTGCTGATGGGTACACGATGATTGGTGCAGGGGCGGCCAAAGGTGTTCCCGTAGTTGTCTCTGTGCCCCAGCTTATCGGCGGAGGCGCTGTGGGTTTGGCCATAGGTGATTGCGTATCACTCACCGAGCGCACGAGGAGGCTTGCCAAGATGCTGGCTGGCGCCGACCTTATCATAGAGTCCGCTCTGGCGCTATCTCAGGAGATACACGATGGCCCATTCGAGCTCTCGACAGGCCACGGCATCTGGGCTGACTGGCAAGGGGATTGGACATATTCCCTGGCCGAAAAGACCTTGATCAGGATAGACCTCGATCCCAACCTGGAGTTCGCATGGGAGCAAGAGCGTAAAAGCGGCGTCGTTGCTGAGGCAATCGATAAGGGATTGCCCAAGACAAAGCTTACCAAGGTGCCTTTCAGGATGGAGATGTCCGGTTTTGCCAGATTACCTGGAAGCATCCCGATCGTGGGTGATATCGGTGAGATCTGGCCGATCATCGCCTATAGGGTGGCTACAAAGCTCGATATAAAGTTGAACTTCATCTCCTATAAGCAGTCCCTCCCCGAGGGCCAGGCCATGCGGGAATGGATAGTGGAAAATGTCAAGCCCGTAGATAGGGATAGGATCTACAGCGCCCTGGGATGAAGGAAAGTTTTTCTTATCTTCTCTAAATCTTGGGGCGTGTTGACCTCAGGAGAATCGTATTTGCTTTGTACAACCTTTATGCGATAGCCGTTTTCGAGGGCCCTGAGTTGTTCCAGGCCCTCTGTTATCTCAAGTGGGCTTCGAGCCAACTTTGCAAAATTCAGGAGGAATTCCCTTCGGTAAGCATAGATGCCGAGGTGTTTGAAGAGAGTGGGACGAGAAGTGCCGTCTCTGATGTAAGGAATGGGTGAACGGGAGAAGTAGAGAGCAAAACCAGATTTATCCACCGCCACCTTGACCACGTTGGGATTGCTGATTTCTTTTGGATTTCTGATCCGGTAACTGGCTGTGCTTATGGGTAGGGTTGGGTCGTCAAGGAGGGGCTTAACCAATTCATTGACTGTCGCTGGCCGAAGGAGTGGCGCATCCCCTTGAATATTCACCACAACCCCATTTGCGGCCATATCCAGCCTGGAGGCCACTTCAGCGACCCTGTCCGTTCCTGATTCGTGGCTTGAAGATGTCATCTCCACCTCTCCGCCAAACCCCTCCACAGCTTGATATATCCTTTGGTCGTCTGTGGCAACAATGACCCTCTCCAGGATTTTTGCCTTCCTCGTTTGACGATAGACCCTCTCGATCATCGTCCTGCCACCGATATTTGCCAATGGCTTTCCCTCAAATCGAGTGGAATGATATCTTGCTGGGATAATACCTACGATTTTCATCTCTTTCCCCAGTTTTTGAAATTATCTCATAAAATCCTGCCCTTGTCAATTTGTTAGACCCCTCTTTCACGCTTTAATATTTTCTTCTCGACTTTTCCGAAGGAGATTAATTTAGCTTAAAAACTTTCATATGAAAGTTTTTTGGAGCTCGGTAGAAATAGATGTGGAAAGTGAATGGGAGTTTGAAATTATAGGAAAAGTGTGGAGGTATCGATCCTTTTGTTGAAAAGAATGGTGCTATGGTGTATAATAAAACAATAAACATCGAAGAAGACATTATTCATCCGATGTCAAATGCTCAATATTATCTGTAGATTACTAACTTTCTGAGAGAAGGTGTGTGGGAAATGACAATCAGGCAGGCTAAGGACGTTATAAGAATCGAGGCTGAGGCCGTTCAAAGCCTTATTGACAGGATAGATAAAAGGTTTGCAGATGCCCTGAAGATGATCCTTTCGGCCAAGGGCAGGGTTGTGGTTACAGGGATTGGCAAATCAGGGATGATAGGGAGGAAGATCGCTGCCACCCTCACTAGCACAGGGACACCTTCCCTATTCCTCCACCCTGTCGAAGGGATACACGGTGACCTGGGGATGATCACCAGGGATGATGTGGTCTTGGCCATATCCAACAGCGGCCAGACAGAGGAGATCGTTCGTCTCCTTCCGAGTATCAAGAAGATAGGTGCAAAGATCGTTGCTTTCACAGGCGGGCTGAACTCCACACTGGCCAGGAATAGCGATATAGTCATAGATTGTGGGGTTGAGCGAGAGGCCTGCCCCCTGGGGTTGGCGCCAACATCAAGCACCACAGCTGCTTTAGTGATGGGCGATGCCTTAGCTGTGGCCCTGATGGAAAAACGGGGCTTCAAGGCCAGTGACTTTGCCCTTCTGCACCCGGGAGGCACTCTTGGGGAAAGGTTGATGTTGAAGGTAAAGGATGTGATGCTCACTGGTTCGAGGGTCCCGAAAGTTAACATCGATAGCTCGGTGAAGGAGGCAATTTCCCAGATAAACAAGCATAATTTGGGCGTTACCCTCGTGACAGATAGCCAGGGCCTTCTTTGCGGCATTATAACGGATGGGGACCTGCGCAGGTTGCTCGAGAAACCAGGTGATATCCTCAAGAAGGCCGTGAGGGACGTCATGACCCGGGATCCAAAGACCATCGATAAGGAGAAGTTTGCCGCAGAAGCGGTTGAGGTAATGGAGCGGTATGAGATTACGGCGTTAGCCATAGTTACCAAAAAGAGAAGGCTGAAGGGTATAGTCCACCTTCACGACCTTTTGGGCAAGGGAGAGCTTAAGTTCAAGTCCACTAGGCCAAATGCGAAGGTGTCAGGTCTTGACTTGTGACTTCAGCTATGGTATAGTGGTTTAAGAACAGGAGGAAGAAGATGGGTAGGCCGTTGAGATTGGAATTCGAAGGTGCCCTTTATCATATAACTGCTCGGGGCAACGAGAGGAGAGAAATATTTAGAGACGATGACGACCGAACAGCAATGTTAGGAATAATTTCTGGGGCGATCAAGCGCTATAATCTAAAGGTGTATGCCTACGTGCTGATGAGTAACCATTATCATGTCCTTTTAGAGACTATGGAGCCTAATTTAGTTAAGGTTATGCATGATATTCAGACGGCATATACACAGAGGTATAACCATCGACACAGACGCATTGGACACTTATTCCAAGGGAGATATAAATCGATATTGATAGACAAGGATACATACTTGTTGGAGCTTAGTAGATACATCCATTTGAATCCAGTAAGGGCGGGTATAGTGGAACTACCTCAGGATTATCGCTGGAGTAGTTATTGTCGGTATATGGGAGAGAAGGTGGATAGTTGGGTAGATGTGGACTGGCTTTTAGGATGGTTCGAGGAGGGGAATGCTGGAAGAGCGAGCGAGATGTATCGGGCCTTTGTGGAGGATGGGATAGGACAGTCCAAAGGGGAAGTCTTCAAGGATATGTGGGGAGGATTTGTCTTGGGGAGGGCAAACTACATAAAAGAGATAAAGCGACATATGAAGGAGAAGGTTATCTCAACAGAGATGCCACGAGAGATCAATCGTTGTGTGGGACCTAGGATAGAGGATATCGAAGAGGAAGTAGCCAGAAGATACGGGGTGGTTAAAGAGGAATTGAAGGAGAAGAGGAAGGGCAACATTGAGGCAGCGAAGGTGGCAATATATCTGAGCAGGAAGATGACGGTATATGGGATAAGTCAGATAGCTGGATATTTTGGTGGAAGGCATTATAGTATGGTTAGCCGCTTAGTTAGAGAGGTGGATGAAAAGAGGGCGAGAGAGGAAGGATTTGACAGATTATTAAATCGCTTGGAGGCAAATATAATGAAGTCACAAGTCAAGACCTGACACCTTTTCTGACCCCTTTTAGTCACAAAACATCACCGCAATCAATGAGTTGGAGGTTTTTAAAATGGCCCATTCGATTCCACCAAAGGGCCTTATATGTGCCCTCGTGACCCCACTTGACCGGGATAAGAATATAGACAGGCCGAGCCTGAGAAGGTTGATAGATTCTATAATTGAAGACATCGATGGAATCCTGATCGGGAGCCCCGATATAGGTGAGGGCTTTGTCATAGATAATAGTATGAGGGTTGAGCTTGCCAGGGCAGGAATGGAGACAGTTTTCGGAAGGGTTCCTCTCTTCTTGAACATCACTGGCGGGAAGCCAGAGGAAACTGCCGGAAATATAAGCCAGGTTGAGCTCGCCAGGGGCGAGCTCAAATATAAAGGTGACCTGTTCCTTCTCGACTGCCCCCTTTGGTATCACTCAAACCGCGGCCTTCCGGATAATTACGAGGAGCTGGCCAGAATGACGGACCTCCCTTTCGTTTTATATAATAACCCGGGCTTAATAAAAGAATTGAAGGTTTACTTCAAGCGGCCGAACATCCGAACGAATATCTTAAAGAGGCTCTCGGAGAACGAGCAAATAGCAGGCATAGTCCATATCGGAGACCTGAAGAGGTCGATCAACTACCTCCATGCCCTCAGGCGAAGGTCTGATTTTAAATTCTATGATGGAAATGAGCTTGGCTTCCTGACAAGGCCGAGCTCGAGCGGCATTGTCTCGTGCGGCGCCAATATACTTGCAAGCCAATGGAAGAGAATAACGGCCTCATCGCTGACCCCACAGGACCCATCCCAGGAGGATCCGGTCCGTCTAAGGAAGCTCTGGCAGCTAGGCAAGGAATTGAGGGAGTTTCATGCTGTATACGTGGCCAACCCGGCCGGGATTATTAAGGCAGCGTTGAAGCACATGGGCATAATCAAGACAGATGTTATAGCCACAAAGACGCCAGCAATCAGGCCAGACCAGGAAAAACGAATTTACGATCTGCTCCTCGAACACAGTTTACTTTCGGATCAGGGAAGATGAATTAGATGAACCCAATCCTGAAGGATCTGAACCCAGCACAGTGTGAGGCAGTCAAATATGTGGATGGTCCATTGCTCATCTTGGCAGGCGCCGGAAGCGGGAAGACCCGAGTTATCACCCATCGAATAGCCTACTTCATCAAGGAGCTTGGTGTGGACCCCTGGAACATCCTTGCCATGACTTTTACCAACAAAGCTGCCCAGGAGATGAAGGAGCGGGTGGCAAGGCTTTTAGGAATGGAAAGCAGGGATGTCTGGATCTCTACGTTCCATTCAACCTGTGCTCGGATCCTTCGCCACGACATCACACACATCGCCTATGACCGAAACTTCACAATCTACGATGAGCTCGACCAGCTCGACCTGATCAAGGAGTGCCTGAAGGAGCTCAACATAGACCCAAAACAGTTCAAAACACCCGCCTTTGCCGCCGCCATCAACAAGGCAAAGGAGGAGCTCATAGACTATCAATCCTACCAGATATATGCCGGGACAGAGGGGGATTACTATAGGAATATTGTAAGCAAGGTCTATGCGAGGTACCAGCAGAAGCTTCATCAGAACAATGGGCTTGACTTCGATGACCTCATCATGAAGGCCGTGGAGCTCTTCAGGGAAAAGCCGAAGGTTTTGGCCAGGTATCAAGAGAGGTTCATCCATCTGATGGTGGATGAATACCAGGACACCAACCATGCCCAATATGTGTTCACGAAACTATTAGCTCAGAAGCACAAGAATATCTGTGTTGTGGGGGATGACGACCAGAGTATCTACCGGTGGAGGGGGGCAGACCTGAGGAACATCCTGGAGTTTGAGGGAGATTATAAGGATACAAAGGTCATCGTCGTATCTATGATGGAGGATTATCGATCCAGCCAACCGATCATCGATACTGCCAACAACCTGATCGGCTTCAACCAGCAAAGGAGGGCTGAGAAGGGCAAGCTTTTCCTCCCTGCAGGTAAGGACGAAGGTGGTAGAATCCCACAGCTTTTAGAGTTCTCAGGCGAGCACGAGGAGGCCGAGTATATCGCCCGGGAGATCGAGCACCTCAGGGTCCAGGATGGTGTCCCCTACAACGATATCGCAGTCTTTTATCGACTCAACGCCCAGTCCAGGGTATTTGAGGATGCCCTGAGGTCAGCCCGAATCCCCTATGCCGTCGTAGGTGCCCTGGCCTTTTACGAGCACAAGGAAATCAAGGACATCATCGCCTACCTGAGAGTCTTGGTGAATCCAAAGGATTCCCTCAGCCTCAGGCGAATCCTTAATGTTCCCTCAAGAGGGATAGGGAATGTTACCATCCAGAGGCTGGGTGAATTTGCAAGGAGGAGCACTATCTCCCTCTGGGGGGCGCTGAAGCAGGCAGACAGAATAGGGGCCCTCTCTGGTCGGGCCAGGGATTGTGTGAAGGGGTTTGTCGGGTTGATGGAGCAGTTCATGGAGCTGGCTCAGGATCTGTCTTGTGGCCAGCTCGTCAGGGAGCTGATTGACCAGATAGGCTATATTGATAGGCTAAAAGAGGAGGATACATTCACCTCCGAGATGCGCATTGAAAACCTCAAGGAGTTTATGGATTCAGCGGTTCAGTTTGAGCGCGGACGGGCCGATAAGAGCCTCAGGGCCTTCCTGGAGGATATCTCTCTTATATCAGACATAGACAGATGGGACCCGGAAGCCGAGTGTGTGACCCTGATGACCCTTCACAATGCCAAGGGGCTGGAGTTCGGGACAGTCTTCGTCACAGGCCTTGAGGAGGGGATCTTTCCCTACCAGGATGCCTTCATGGACCCACGGGAAATGGAGGAGGAGCGCAGGCTCTGTTACGTTGGCATAACCAGGGCCAAGGGGAGGCTCTATCTCAGCCGTGCTGAGCAGCGAAGGCTCTACGGGAATACCTATTGGGGAGGACCTTCAAGGTTCATCTCAGAGGCAAAGCTAAACGAAAGCGAAGCTGTCGCCTTCAGGCCAGAGCAATTCAAGGTTGGTATCCAGGTGGTTCATCCAGATTGGGGGAAGGGAAAGATCATCAAGGCCAGTGGCCTGGGCGAGCACAGGAAGGTGACGGTGCTCTTCGGGGATGGCACAAAGAAGCTCCTGGCGGTCAAGTATGCTAACCTGAGAAGGGTATTATAAAGTCGATTACATTGTTAATTTATAGGGTATGAGGATGAAGAGATTCTCCCCCGGGTTGGTCAGCTTAATCCTTCTGGGCTTTTTGGGGCTTTTCACATTCATCAGATTCTACGACGAGGCATTTCCAACAGCCTCCATCGACTTCAAGGTCTCGAGGGCTCAGGCAAAAAGAGATGCTGGCGAGTTTCTGAGGTCTCGGGGCTTCGGCTTAGAGGGTTACGAGAGTTGCATAATCTTCTCTCATGATGGATACGCCCAGATATACATGGAGAAGACCTTGGGCCTGAGGGAAGCCAACAAGTTGATGAGCTCGGATGTCTCGGTCTGGTACTGGCAGGCGAGATGGTTTAAGCCATTGCAAAAGGAGGAATTTGAGGTCTACATCGACCCGAGAGGTCGGGTCGTTGGCTTCAGCCATTTGATCTTAGAGGATGCCGAGGGAGCAAACCTTGCGCGCTCTCAGGCCCTAAGGCTTGCCTCGGAGTTCCTTGCCGGCCAACAGGGAATAGACCCAGGCGGGTACGAGCTGGTTGAGAGTGCCAGTGAGAAGCGCAAGCAAAGGACGGATCATTACTTCCAATGGAAGCGCAAAGACTTCGAGGTTGGCGAAGCCACATACAGGCTATCGGTCCAGGTCCAGGGCGATATCGTTGGTTCCTATGACGAATTTCTGAAGGTTCCCGAGGATTTCAAACGCGATTACCGAAAGACTCGTTCCAGGGCTGGACTCCTTGGCACAATAAGCGAGAGCTTTCAAACAGTCTTGTTCGTCGGGCTGATAATTGCATTCATGTTCAAATTCAGGACAGGGGATATCAGGTGGAGGTTTGCTCTCGCCTTAGCCGTAGCCGTTGTGATACCGACTATTGCACAGAGCATCAACTCCCTTCCCCTGGCAAGGTCGGGCTTTCCCACAGAGGCGACCCTGGCTAACTCGATCGCCGGGTGGGTTACCTCTGCGAGTATCGCTGCACTCCTGAGCGGCCTTTATATCTGGTTTGTCGGCTCCACGGGTGAGTCTATGTACAGGGAGGTCTATCGGGAAAACCTGCCCTCGACCTTCACCCTGAAGCATCTTGGCTCACAGGAGTTTTTCATATCTTCTCTGGTTGGCTACGCCCTGGCCTTTGCCTTCCTGGGTTATCTTGTGGGCTTCTATCTGGCTGGTGAGAAGTTTCTGGGCGTATGGTCACCAGCCCATCCCCCATACGACAATATCGTTAGCACCAGTATCCCATGGATATACCCTCTGACAATCGGTGTCAGTGCCGCTATTTCGGAGGAGTTCTTCTTCAGGCTATTTGCCATCTCGTTCCTCAAGAAGTACCTGAAGAAAACATTTTTGGCCCTCCTGATTCCAGCAATGATCTGGGCTTTTGCCCACTCCTTCTATGCAGTGGAGCCAATCTATATCAGGGGGGTGGAGCTGACCATCGCGGGCGTTGCCATCGGCTGGGTCTTTCTGAGGTTCGGGATATTTGCCGTCTTGATCGCCCACTATGTCATTAATGCTATGATCGCAAGCCTGCCGTTGCTCCGATCGACCAGTCCATACTTTTTCATTTCTGGCTTACTGGTGGTTGGGTTGATGCTCATTCCGATCATCTGGGTTGCAACCCAGAGCATCGTCAGGAAGACGTGTGAGGTGATAAGATGACCTATCAGCCCTTAAAGAAGAGAGATGTCTTTGTCCTGGTAGGTTTGGCTGTCCTGGGGATAGCAACGGCGGGGGTGGCATCCGTGCTCTTCGGCGTATCGGACTTTGGTGAGGGGCTGAGGCTTGCCGTTACCCGTCGGCAAGCTCGACAGATTTCCTCCCAGTATCTCGAGGGCATCGGCCTTAGCACCGAGGGGTACAGGTCGGTTGCTACATTCAGCACCGACTTCTCCCCGTTGGCTGGGACGTATATCCTGCGCCAGCTTGGGATGGAGCGGACGAATGAGATAGTCACCCAGGAGCACCCATTCTGGGCCTGGCACGTCAGGTGGTTTAAGCCCCTTCAGAAGGAGGAGATGGAGGTTGATGTTGGCCCGAAAGGCAAAGTTGCAGGGCTCTATCATCCGTTAGAGGAGGACCAGGAGGGCGCCGATCTGACCCTCCAGGAGGCCCAGTGGGTGGCTGAGGACTTCATCACCCGGGTTCAGGAAGTCGACCTGAGCAGGTACAGCCTGGTTGAGTCCTCGAGCACGCAGCGGAAGTGCAGAACAGATCATGACTTCGTATGGGAGAGGGATGACCTGAAGGTAGTGGATGGGACCTTCAGGCTCGGCCTCCGCGTGAAAGGGGATCAACCCTACGACTTCTATCAGTTCTTCAAGGTCCCTGAAGAGTTCAAGCGCAAGGAGAGAGAGGCAGGGATCAAGGAGGTTATCGTTGGTGGGACAATGGCCATCTTGGCCCTAGCTTTCTTTATTGCAACGGTTGTTCTTTTCTTCTTGAAGTTCAAAGCCCGCCAGATCGACTGGCGATTTACACTGATTCTGGCTGCCGTCCTGGGAGGCTGGTACTTAATCGGCGAGCTGAACGACCTTCCAACGTTTATGGCTTACTACCCGACCACAATGGATATAGCAGTCTTTTTCACCCATGGTATAGTCGGCACTTGTATGGGGCTTGTCTTTGCTATTTTGGGGTTTTGCCTTCTTTTTTCTGTGGCCGAGTCGCTCTTTAGGGAACTCCTTCCAGAGGCACCTACCATCCCCCAGCAGCTGGCCAGATTGAGGCCCCGCAATTGGCTCTCCCGCCAGTACCTGGATGGTTGCCTTGTGGGATACCTGAGCCTTGGGGTTTTCATGGGATTTGCCGCGATAAGCGGCATGGTGGAACAGAGATTTTTATCCTCTTCCATTGAGGCCCGTTCCCACATTCCAGCCAGTGTTATAGAGACATTCATTCCCAGTCTGGCTGGCTGGGGTTCAGCCTGGTTCGCAGCATTGGGAGGGACATTTACTTTTCTGCTCGTGGTGGCCCTGCTCAGGAAGTTTCTGAAGAGGCCCAGATGGGTCTGTCTTGCCATAGGGATGTTTCCTATTCTGGTCATCGCCCTCAATAGCAAAAGCCTTTGTGCCGGGTTGATCAGGGGCGCCCTGATTTTGTTTGGCCTGGCAATAGCGATATACATGATCCTTAAATACTTCAGGCTCAACCCGTTGGCCTATTTATTTGCCTTCTACTTTCCCGGGCTCCTGGCTACGGGCTGGTATATGCTCACATTTGGTCATCCTTACTTTTTGTGGCATGGCGTGGTGATTTTGGCCCTGGCATTTCTGCCAGCCGTTCTACCGCTGGCCGCCTGGCTGAAGAGAAAACTTATCGTCAGGGAGGGGTTGATTTGAAGATAACCAAGCAGGATGTGGAGCACGTCGCCAGGTTGGCCAGGCTAAGGCTATCAACCCAGGAGAAGGCCAGGTTTGTGCGCCAGCTCGACCAGATCCTGGCCTATGTGGCAAAGCTCGAGGAGTTGGATACAGCCAATGTGGAGCCGACCTCACACGTCCTGCCGTTGCGGAACGTCTTTCGAGAGGACAGGGTTGGAAAATCGCTTTCGGTAAAGAAGGTCCTGGACAATGCCCCAGCAGAGGCAAAGGGTTACTTCAGGGTGCCGAAGATCATTGAATAGTAGTATCTTCTATAAAGTGTTGACATTTTATGGTTCAGTCTGTCAGGCCAAGGGAGCTTTTCCTGGGGCCTCTGGGATATTTGGTCTCAGAGGACGGCCACCTGTGGCCGGTGACCTCGAAGTTCCTGAGCCACTTGGGCTAAATGCTCAGGAACTAACGCCTCTTCACCCAAATATTCCCAGAGTCCTCTCAACTTGTGTATCTTTATTCACTGTGACAGAGCGAGGAAATAGCAGGTTTTTGGCGGGAGTTTTCCGAAACGACTTTTAGAAATTCAGGATGGAATGAATTTCTTAACAGTCCCCCCGCCCAAAGGGGACGACAAGCGGAGGAAAAGCTCCCGACGAAGACCTATGTGATATAGCCGTCCTCTGAGACCGAAGAACTCAGAGCCATTCGATAAGTGTAAACGCCAAGTTAGGACAATTGAATAATGAATTTGGAGGAGGAAGTTTAGTGAGGCTCAATGAGCTTACTGCCCATGAACTTCATGGATTGATCCTGAAGGGCGAGGCCAGTTCCTGCGAAGCCACTGCCAGTTGCTTCGATCGAATCGATGAGGTGGAGGGTGATGTCGAGGCATTTCTCAGCCTGAACAGGGAGGAGGCCCTGAGGCAGGCAAAGCTCGTGGACCAGAAGGTCCGGAGGGGCGAGCCCATTTCACCCTTGGCCGGGATACCGATTGCCATCAAGGACAATATCTGTGTGGATGGAATGCTCACCACCTGTGCATCAAGGATACTGGCCAATTTCAGACCCCCATACGATGCCACAGTGGTCGCCAGATTGAGGGAGGCGGGCCTGGTATTCATGGGCAAGACCAATCTAGACGAGTTTGCAATGGGCTCCTCCACGGAGAATTCTGCCTTTAAGGTTACCCATAACCCGTGGGACATTTCGAGCATCCCCGGGGGCTCATCGGGAGGATCGGCCGCAAGTGTCGCCTGCCACGAGACGATCCTTGCCATAGGATCGGATACAGGTGGCTCAATCAGGCAGCCGGCTAGCCTGTGCGGGGTGGTTGGAATGAAGCCTACCTACGGAAGGGTCTCGCGCTATGGGCTTGTAGCCTTTGCTAGCTCACTTGATCAGATTGGGCCAATAACGAAGGACATCCAGGACTGCGCCCTGTTGATGAACGTAATTTGTGGCCACGACCACAGGGACTCCACGTCGGTTGAACTACCTGTGCCAGAATATACAGAGTCCCTCGTGGATAGCGTCAAAGGCGTGAAGATCGGCATTCCATCCGAGTATTTTGTAGAGGGGATGGACCCGGAGGTAGAAAGAGCAATAAAGGATGCTATAAAATTGTTAGAGGAGCTTGGCGCTAATGTAGGGGAGGCATCCCTGCCCCATACGGAGTATGCGATAGCTTGCTATTACTTGTTGGCCACTGCAGAGGCAAGCTCCAACCTGGCCAGGTACGATGGGGTGAGGTATGGCTACAGAACTCAGAATTCAGAATTAAGAATGCAGAATGCAGAACTCAGAACTCAGAATTCGTTGTTGGAGATGTATGAGCGAACGAGGGGGGAGGGGTTTGGCCAGGAGGTGAAGCGAAGGATCATGCTGGGCACCTATGCCCTCAGCGCTGGCTACTACGACGCCTATTACCTGAAGGCCCAGAAGGTCAGGACTCTGATTAGGGAAGACTTCGATCGAGCCTTCGAGGAGTTCGATGTCCTGGTTGCTCCAACCAGCCCTACCCCTGCCTTTAAGGTCGGGGAGAAGATAGGCGATCCATTAAAAATGTATCTTTCCGACATCTTCACCATATCTGTCAACTTAGCCGGGATACCCGGTATCTCCATTCCGTGTGGGTTCAGTGAATCTGGCCTTCCCATTGGGCTCCAGATCTTGGGAAGACCCTTCGGCGAGGAGGCCATCTTACGTGTGGCATACGCCTATCAGGCCAACACAGACTTTCACAGAGCCAGGCCAAAAGTCGGGAAGGATTGAGAATTGGCAGGCCCCGTGTTATAGAGCAAGAGCAATTAATAGTGGACATTGAAGAATGAGAGGGAAAGGAGGTAAGGGTTATGGCCAAGAATAAGCAGGATGTGTTGAGATTGGCCGAGGAGAAGGGGGTAAGGTTCGTCAGGCTGTGGTTCACTGATATATTGGGCATGTTGAAGAGCTTTTCTATAGCTATTACAGAGCTTCCCGAGGCCCTTGATAGCGGAATGGGCTTCGATGGCTCCAGCATAGAGGGATTTGCTCGCATCTATGAGAGCGATGTGATAGCCAGACCTGATCCCAGCACCTTTCAGCTTATTCCATGGGGGGCAGATGATCAGAGGGTAGGCCGTATGTTCTGCGATATCTTGAAGCCAGACGGCACCCCCTATGAGGGCGACCCCAGGTATGTGCTGAAGAGAAACTTGAAGAAGACCGCGGAGATGGGATTTACCTATTACTTAGGGCCAGAGCTGGAATACTTCTACTTCAGGGACTCGAGTGGAACCGAGACCTTAGACTCCGGTGGCTACTTTGATTTAACCCCCATCGATGTAGCCATTGACCTGAGGAGGGAGACCACTATCGCCTTGGAGGAGATGGGAATTCCTGTGGAGTATAGCCACCATGAGGTCGCTCCCTCCCAGCACGAGATAGACCTGAAGTACGCCGATGCCCTGACCATGGCCGACAGCACCATGACCTATCGTATGGTGACGAAGGAGGTGGCCAGGCAGAAAGGGGTCTACGCCACTTTCATGCCAAAGCCAATCTATGGCGTCAATGGGTCCGGCATGCATACACACCAATCGCTCTTCAAGGGCACTAAGAACGCCTTCTTCGATCCAAAGGACAGATATCATCTCTCCCAGGTCGCAAAATTCTTCATCGCCGGGCTCCTGAGACATGCCCGAGAGTTCACCTCTGTAACAAACCAATGGGTCAACTCCTATAAGAGGTTGGTACCGGAGTATGAGGCACCGGTCTACGTCTCCTGGGCCCAGATGAACAGGTCGACTCTGGTTCGGGTTCCGATGTATAAGCCAGGGAAGGAGACCCCCACAAGGGTGGAGCTGAGGTCTCCTGACCCAGCCTGCAATCCCTATCTGGCCTTCAGCGTTATGTTAGCTGCAGGACTGAAGGGAATAGAGAAGGCGTATGAGTTGCCAGGTCCCGTTGAGGAGGACATCTTTAAAATGACCGAACAGGAGCGCAAGGCCAGGGGAATAGAATCCCTCCCTGCAGATCTACACGAAGCCATCATGGTTACCGAGAAGAGCCAGCTGGTCAGGGAGGCGCTCGGAGAGCATATATTCACTCAGTTCATACGAAACAAAAAGATTCAGTGGGACCATTACCGCAGCCAGGTCACCCGGTATGAGCTCGAGCAATTTCTACCCATCCTTTGAAGATATCCTGTAAAGGTCATGGGTAATCCAGCATAATGTTTTTTTCTGTTTGCGAACATTATACCAGGGGATAAACCGATGGAATACGAAGCCGTCATCGGGCTTGAGGTGCATGCCCAGCTCAAGACCGAATCCAAGATATTCTGCGGGTGCTCCACCAGGTTTGGGGCAGAGCCAAACTCACAGAGCTGCCCTGTATGTCTGGGCCTTCCAGGTGTCCTGCCGGTGCTCAACAAAAAAGCATTGGAGTATGCCATCAGGGCTGCCATAGCCTTGAATTGTGAAGTAGCAACATACAGCAAGTTCGATAGGAAGAATTACTTCTATCCAGACCTTCCCAAGGACTACCAGATCTCCCAGTATGATAAGCCACTGGCCGGGGGAGGTCGTATCGATATTATATCCGATGGAAGGCTCAAGCGCATCGGGATTACGAGGGTACACTTAGAGGAGGATGCAGGCAAGCTTATGCATGACCAGGTCGAGGGCAGTTCCTTGGTTGATTTTAACAGGTGCGGGGTCCCCTTAATCGAGATAGTCAGCCAGCCGGATATTCGCTCCGCCCAGGAGGCCTATGATTATCTGATGGCTCTCAAGAGCATCCTTCAGTACATTGATGTGAGCGACTGTAACATGGAGGAGGGCTCCCTGAGGTGTGATGCCAATGTATCCCTCCGTCCAAAGGGAAGGGATAAATTTGGGACCAAGGTTGAGCTCAAGAATATGAACAGCTTCCACGGGGTGGCCAGAGCCTTGGAATATGAGATAAACAGACAAAAGCAAGTATTGGAAGAGGGAGGCAGGGCAGTCCAGGAGACCCGCCTCTGGGACGAGGATCTGGGGATTACTACCCCAATGCGCCAGAAGGAGGAGGCGCAAGACTATAGATACTTTCCCGAGCCAGACCTGATCCCGATAGCGATTGACAGCCAATGGGTGAGGGAGATCAAAAAGACTCTACCCGAGCTGCCAAAGGCAAAGTATGAGAGGTTCATGAGGGAATACAGGATCCCGGCCTATGCCGCTGGAGTCCTGACGAGTTCGCGCAAGCTGGCCGACTATTACGAGGAGTGCGTCAGGTTATATGACAGGCCGAAGGCAATCAGCAATTGGATTATGTCAGAGCTTTTGAGGGAGTTGAAGGCCGCTGGTATTGAGATAGACCAGTCCAAGGTTACCCCAGAGCGCTTAACCCGGGTGCTCAAATTGATAGATGAAGGGATTATCTCTGGCAAGATGGCAAAGGAGATATTTGTAGAGGTCTTCAAGACAGGGAGGGATGCGGGTGAGATCGTTAAGGCCAAAGGCCTTGCTCAGATATCTGACGAGGAGAAGCTATCCGAGATAATCGATCGGGTGCTACAGGGAAATCCAGGATCGGTCCAGGACTATCGGGGAGGAAAGGCCAAAGCCCTGGGTTATCTGGTAGGCCAGGTGATGAAGGCAACTCGAGGCCAGGCCAACCCAAAGCTGGCCAACAGGCTTCTGAAGGAGAAGCTTGGAACTTAACGGACTCAACGGATGAACGGCCTTAACGGACAAAACTGACTTAACCGACAAAACTGACCTAACGGATAATCAAAGTTTTCTGACTTTTTTAGAAATCTCAAAAATTTGACAAATGAAAAAGTATATGATATATTAACTTTTTTAGAGGATAAATGGAAATTAATAGTACTCCGATAAGGCAAACCTCAAGTAACCTGCCCGCCATCGGCCTGAGCCGAAGGCGATGGCAGGCGGGTCGGGGGGCGCAAAGCCATGACCCTCGTGATTTATGGGGAAGGGAAGCCAGGTTGCCGAAGAGCATTGGTAAACAAGTCTATTTCGTTGGGGCCACAGCTTGCCCAAAGAAATAGACTTCTTTGTTTATTAGCTCGTGATTATAGAGACGGATTACACAGATAGTTCCGTTAGGTCAGTTTTTTAACGGACTAAACGGACTCAACGGAAATAACGGACTTAACGGTCTAATCTGCGTAATCCCTTATTAAAGATAAAGAAGATTCCTAAGGAGGAGGCTGTATATGACATCGAAAGTGGAAAATTTGGCTGCCGAGATCGCGGCTTTGGAAGAGCATGAGCAACAAACGCTTTGGGAGCATGTGGCCAGGTTAAACTTTCGCCGTGGCCTGTATGCGCTTTCAGAGCAGTATCGAAAAAGATTGCAGCAGCAAGGAGAATTAGACCGTTCAGTTGAAGGGATTTTAGCTCAGTTAAGACAGATTCGTGAAGAGATTGCTGCGCATGACTATCCGGGATGAGAGGCTTGTTCTGGACACCAATGTTTGGATATTTGGCTTGCGACGTCATCCGGAGCTTCCAGCTTGCGCTCTTCTTTTGGAACGTTTGAGTCAACTGCAAGTGATTCTCCCACGCCAGGTCTTGCGAGAATTGCAGGCTAATTTTACAGAGAGCGAGTTGAGAACTCTCTTCCGCTTGCTGAAGGAGTTCCCAAAGCAGATCGTGATTCGTTGGGAGAAGACCAAGGTGGAGACTATCCGCAAATATCAAAACCTTGGCTGTAAACTTGGTGATGCAGCGATAGCAGCCAATTTAGAGAAGATAGAGGTCGAGGTGCTCATCACAGAGAACAGACACTTTTTGGAAGAACTTAAGGATTTGCCCTTTCGAAGGCTAAGTGCGAGTGAAGCGTTAGCGGAGTTGGAGAAGGCGGAGCTACAGGAAAAGTTGAGAAATAAAAAAGTTAAAAAGACTTGAGAAAGGGAAAAATATATGATAAAGTTATAAATCAAATATTAAACAATACTCGGATAATGGCAAACTCCGAGTGATCGGGGGGCGCAAAGCCATGACCCGTCTTGATTTATCGGGGCGGGAAGCCAGGTTGCCGAAGAGTACCAGTAAAGAAAGCTTATTTTGTTGGGTAACCTGGAGGCTCAATAAAATAGGCTTTTTGTTTTTACACTGGTACCGTGATTAAAAGGCAGATTCCATAGATTAAAAGACATAGATGTAATCAGAAAAGACATAATAGATGTAATCAGAGGGCGTTATAATATTTTAGGAGTTTTTTCAGCGACCTCTTAAAAATCCTTGACAAAGCAAAAATATGTGATATAATAAAAGTACAATTGGATAATGCTCCGATAAGGGCAAACCTCGAGCAATTGGGGGACGCAAAGCCACGGCTCCGACCTCATATCGGAGAGCCGGGTTGCCGAAGAGCAAAAAGATAGATAGCCTATTCTCTCAAGCACAACCCGAGTGGCTTTGAGGGAATAGGCTTTTTTGTTTCTATGACATGATTACGCGGATTAAAAGGCAGATTACACAGATTTAAAACCCTTCAGAATATGACGCTCGCTTCGCTCTCTAGATTTGAAATGCCTTGCATTTCAAATATGACGCTTGCTTTGCTCGCTAGATTGAGATACATCGGGTTTAGTAACTCCCGGCAAGGTATCTCAATATGACGCTCGCTTCGCTCTCTAGATTTGAAATGCCTTGCATTTCAAATATCTGCGTAATCAGTAGCTGAAATCTGTGTAATCATTTGAATAATGCTCCGATAAGGGCAAACCTCGAGCAATTGGGGGACGCAAAGCCACGGCTCCGACCTCATGTCGGAGAGCCGGGTTGCCGAAGAGTGAAAGATAAGAAGCCCATTCTTTCAGCGGTAATCCGGCTGAGGAAATGGGCTTTTTATTTATTACTCCGTGATTTTCAAAGGGGCGTACATCTCAGCGTATATGCGCATTACGGATTAACGCACAAAGAGAAAAACCATGCGGGGAGTGGTTGATCGGCTTGAAAGGGGAAATGAAAAATTCAAAATTACACTTTGCGCCTTGCCTTTTGAATTTTAAATTTGCTTTGGCTCTGGCAGCGATGCTGGTGGTTGCCCTCTTGCCCCGGCCTGGCCAGGCTTATATGGGCAGAAACTATTAAGGCTCAATCCGTTGCTATTAAAATCTGGGTGAGGTGAAAAATGGGAAGATTTTACGAGATTGGGATCTCCAATAATAAATCTTTGCATACGCTATTCGATACGGGAGCGGTACATAGTTACATTACAAAGAAATCGGCATGGGGACTGCCTATAAACCGGTTGTCAGAACCATTTACTGCTGAAGTTGGAGGCGAAAGAAGGACTGTTCGTGAAGCTTGTTTTATCTATGGAAAGCTTAAAGGTAATGAGCTATTTTGCTGGGCTCTTATAGTAGAAGAGCTGGGACAGGATGAGCAAAATAAAGAAATAGATATGCTTTTTGGAGCAACAGAGATGCAACGCTGGAATATCAAGATTGATCCCAAGGAAGAGAAGCTGGATTTATCGGGCTTTCGCAAAGAATTTATCGAATATGGCACATTAAAGTAAGGAAAATGATGAACAAGCAAAGGGGAGAAAATGCAATAAAGATATGTTTAGTATCAGTTCTGGTGGTGGGGCTTCTGGTTGTCCTTTTGCCCAAGCCTGCTCTAGCTTATGTGGGCACGGACTTTGATACGCATAGCGCGGGCTAATGGAAGAGGATGGTCAAGATAATGGTGACCCACATGGGGATGAGAACACCAAGCATTATACCCAGAGTCCAGCGAAATTGGGAGCGCAGTTCCCGGCGTAGTTCGCTGAACCCCATTTCTGTCCTTGTCTCCAAATGATTCAACCTTTCCCTTACCTCCTCCAGGATTCCTTCAACCCTGGCTATTCGCGATTCGAGGGAGGGACTTTCCCTTGCCCCCATATCAGTTGCTCCAGTTCTCTTTATAATAAATTGTAGTATCTTCGACAGGTGTTGACATTTTATGGTTCAGTCTGTTAGGTTAAGGGAGCTTTTCCTCCGCTTGTCGTCCCCTTTGGGCGGGGACTGTTAAGAAATTCATTTCAGCCTGAATTTCTAAAAGTCGCTTCGGAAAACTCCCTTGACCTCACCGGTAGGTGCCAAAGCAGCCAGCTCTTAAACTTGGATGGATCTGAGTTTTCGGATGAAGAGGCGTTAGTTCCTGAGCGTTCAGCCCAAGTGGCTCAGGAACTTCGAGGTCACCAGCCACAGGTGACCGTCCTCTGAGACCGAAGACTCAGAGCCATTCAATAAGTGTAAACACCATGCCAAGACAGGACAAATAAATTATAACAAATCTCGAAGCTGAAGTCAATGCCAGAAGAGAAATGTAAAGGTAAAAATGAAAAATTCAAAATTGAATCTTGCACTTTATTCTTTGAATTTTAAATTTGTTTCGCTGGTGGTGCTGGTTGCCTTCCTTTTGGCGCTGGTTCCCCCACCCGCCCAGGCGAGCCCAGACACCGAAACCCTTCGACCAAATGGAGTCGGCAACTCTACTAACTTTAGCCAGTACCCAGTTGACTGGCTTGGTGATTGGCTTAAACGAGTTAAGATTACGATTGACAGTGCTGATATTTACGAGGATGTCACTCACTT
>Ga0114921_10000036_pt1 | contig 54005 bp, 49 predicted proteins | sample BentaG_FD_87016 | JGI IMG/M metagenome (GOLD analysis project Ga0114921, IMG submission 87016) | Deep subsurface microbial communities from South Atlantic Ocean to uncover new lineages of life (NeLLi) - Benguela_00093 metaG | ecosystem: Environmental > Aquatic > Marine > Oceanic > Sediment ... | reverse complement strand
TAGTCGTGGGTTTCCACGATCGTGTCGAGGGCAGCTTCCAGCGCGTCGAACGCGGCGAGTACGTCATCCCGAGTCAAACCCATGAATCGAACACTAGTGCGAACCTCTGACAAGAAATCCCGGAATGTGTCTACAGAAACCCAAGTGACACAAGAGGTTCAACTAGCCGAATCGCCAACGGATCTGCGCGCGCGATACAGCCTCACATCAGACTGAATGCCCTTGAGGTGTCGCGCGCCGGCGAACGACCAGGCGAACCGTTCGTCATCTCCGACCGCTCCCCACGTCGCCTCGGACACCAGCACCGAGCCCGGCCTCGCGGCTCCCGTCACCCGGGCGGCCAGGTTCACCGGGCTGCCGAACCAGTCCCCCGCCCGGCTCACTGCCATTCCGGTAGCCATTCCAACCCGCAGCTGGGGAAAACCCTGGTCGCCGTCCGTCGCGTCGACAAGCTTCAGAGCCGCCTCGAGTATCGGCACCGGTTCTGGGCTGACCAGCATCACCTCGTCGCCGATAGTCTTGATGAATCGAACAGGAGCGGCCGTGACGTCACGGGTCAGATCAGCCAACCGCTGGGACAACTGCTCGAGATCCTCGGGAGGCACCGCCTCGCCCAGGCGGGTGAACCCGACGAGATCGGCGAACGTAATCGTCACCAGGCGCGCGCCGGGCAGGTGCTGACCTTCTGCCCGTTCGCGGGCGTTGACGGCCTCACTCTCGATCCAGTGCCGCAGCTGCAGCAGAAGCACGTCTTGGATCATCGGCCCGAGCTGCGGAGCGATCTTCGCGACCAGACCCTCAGATGCCTCGGCAATCTCCAGTTCTGTTGCACCCGGAAGCAACACAGCGGCCAACGCGGCATGACGCATCGACTCTGCTGCCCGCGAAAGACCGTCGCCGAGGAGTCGGGTGATCTGTACCAACTCATCGGGATGGATTCCCGCGTCGAGGAATTCACGAGTGAACTTGGCCGCCTCGGCATCGGCACGCAACAACACCGCGGCCTCGGGGTCCTCTACCCGCGGGAGCCCCATGGCCCGCTGAATCCGTTCGAACAGATCAAGATCGACCCCGGCTTTCCCGGCGGCTTCTCGCGCGCAGACGTACTCGCCGTCATCGCCGATGATCTGCCGAGAGGCCAGCAGCATCGGTGCGGAAGTGCCTCGGATCTGGTCGATGCTGACGCCTCGCTCGATTAGCCAGGGAATCAACTCGGCTCGCTCGGCCCGCGCCCTGCCGGTGAGCCCGTCAAGCAACCCGGACGCGTCGAGATCGACATCTTCGGCCACGCTGACCAACGTATACCGAACCGCTGGCCGCCAAGCCTTTGCGGTAAACACGACCCGTGACTTCTCCGACCCTGCGGGGGTTCCCGCCGATAGTCGCCCGGGGCGCACGCATCCTGATCCTCGGCAATATGCCCAGCGTCGCGTCGCTGCATGCGCGGCAGTACTACGCGCACCCGCGAAACGCTTTCTGGCGCCTCGCCGGCGAGCTATTCGAGTTCGATCCCGCGGCCCCCTACGACAATCGCGTTGCGGCGCTCAACTCCGCCGGAGTCGCCGTGTGGGATGTTCTGCAGTCATGCCGCAGGGTGGGCAGCCTGGATTCGGCCGTCGAGCGGGAAAGCATGGTGGCCAACGACTTCGGCGCGTTATTCGCTGCCCACCCGACGATCAGGCACGTGTGCTTCAACGGTGCGGCTGCGGAGAAGAACTACCGAAGACTGGTCCAGGTAGGTCACGACCTGAGGCACTCCAGGCTCCCGTCGACCAGCCCCGCACACACCGTCGGATTCGAGGACAAGCTGGCTGCGTGGCGTCGCGCCGTGGACGGCCCGGACCCATCACCGACTAAGACACAGCGGGCCGACGCTGCCCCCACGGCCTGACCTGCTCGATCTGCGCAGCCAACGACACCAACGTCTCTTCGTCACACGGCCTGGCCACCATTTGAATCGACGTCGGAATGCCGTCGGCTCCCAGCCCCCACGGCACCACGGCGGCGGGTTGGCCAGTCAGATTGAACATCGCCTGGAACGGAACCCGGGCCGAAACCAGCGCGAGGGTGGCGATCGCGCCGCGCCGTTGATAGGCGCCGATTCGCGACGGCCCGGTCGCGGTTCCCGGCGTGATCACCACGTCGACATCGTCGAAGATCGACAAGATGCGTGCGGTGATCTCGCCCTCGGCCGCCCGTATCGCCCGCATCCTGCGGTCGGGCACCAGTGCGCCGAGGCGCGCGAAAGAGCGAGTCCGGCGGTCCAGACGCTCAGGGCGCGGGAGCGTCGCGACGTCGTCGTGGACGCCGCGGAAGTAGCGGGGCAGGGCCTGGGCGTACACCGCCGTGGGCGGATAGTCCGGGTCGCGCTCCAACACGTGGTGGCCAAGCTCGCGCAGCAGCGCACCGGCTTCGGAAACCGCACGGCGCTGCGCTCGGCCGACCCAGCCCCGCAAAGGTGGAGGGGCTTTGCAACTCAACGCTATTCGGAGGCGACCAGGTGGTCGCCGCGCTGCACCGACGTACCCGTCCTCCGGTCCCGGCAGCGTCGTCGTCGCGTCCAGGAACATTGCCGCGTCTTCGACGGTGCGCGCCATCGGGCCGTTCACGCTGAGCCCACTCCAGGCGTCCTCGTGCGGCGCCAGTGGAACCCGATCACGTTGGGGTTTGATGCCGAACAGTCCGCACCACGTCGAGGGAATCCGGATTGATCCCATTCCGTCGGAGCCCATCGCCATCGCGGCCAGGCCCGCCGCCACCGCGGCACCGCTGCCGCCGCTGCTGCCCCCAGGGGTGAAATCGGTGTTGTAGGGATTTCGGGTCGCTCCGAACGTGACGGTTTCAGTGAAGGGCCAGATCATCATTTCCGGCACGGCCGTCTTTCCGAGAATGACCGCACCCGCCGCGCGCAGACGTTGAACAACTTCAGCATCACGGGTTCGAACCGGCCCGTGTGCCGCGCTTCCATACGTGGTCACCTCGCCGGCGACATCGACATCGTCCTTGATCGCGATCGGTACACCCAGTAGCGGCAACCGCTCCCCGGCATCGAGTCGGTTCTGCGCCTCGGCCGCCTCGCGTCGCGCACTGTCGGCCATCACCACGCGATAGCAACGAAGCAGCGGATCGAGCGAAGCTATGCGGTTGAGGTAGAGGTCGACCAGGGCCGGCGCGGTAATCGCACCCTCCGCCAATTGACGTGCCTGCCGCCCTGCACCGGCAAAAGCTAGTTCTTCGGGGTTCACGTTTCTCATTCTGCGCCGGGCCGCTGCCGAACGTGGTCATTCCACTAGCGTGACGACATGCCCTGTGTGTTCTGCGCCATCGTCGCCGACAAGGCGCCTGCCATCCGGATCTACGAGGACGACGACTACCTCGCTTTTCTCGACATCCGCCCGTTTACCCGAGGCCACACCCTGGTCATCCCCAAGCGTCACACCGTCGACCTGACCGACACACCGCCGGACATCGCCGCAGGTATGACGGTCATCGGCCAGCGGATCGCCCGGGCGGCTCGCGCCTCGGGTCTGCACGCCGACGGCAACAACATCGCCATCAACGACGGCAAGGCGGCGTTTCAGTCCGTCTTCCACATTCATCTGCACGTGGTGCCACGCCGCGCCGGCGACAAATTGTCGTTCGCCAAGGGCGTTTTCCTGCGGCGAGACCCCGACCGGGAGGAATCCGGCCGGATCCTGCGCGAAGCGCTGGCGCGAACGGACAGCTCTGAACGAGACTGAGGACATGACTATCGCAGGCTGGGTGGAAGAGAAGGCCGGCTTCCGGCTATTGATGCTGCACGACAAGATTTACAAAGGGACCGGTGGGCGCATCGGCCACCGCATACCACTGCCCGGGATGCCACCGAGCCTGCTCTTGCACACTGTCGGCGCCAAGACCGGCATTCAGCGGACCAACACCCTGTCCTATTTTCCCGATGGCGGCCACTACTACGTGGTCGCCTCCAAAGGAGGCGACCCTAGCGCACCCGGTTGGTATCACAACCTCAAGGCAAACCCGAATATCGAGATCAACATCGGCCCAAAGAGATTGGCGGCGACGGCGACGCCGGTGCTGGCCGACGATCCCGCCTACCCACCGCTGTGGCAGATGGTGAACAGGGACAACGGCGACTGATACAACGCCTATCAGAGCAAGACCTCACGAAAGATCCCACTGGTCCGGATCACGCCGAAACCGTAGAAGGCGAATTTGGCGATGTTGGTCACCGTCAGCGTGACCAACTACGCCGAAATCGCAACAGCGGCGGCGAAGACATCGTCCATCATGGCCGGGGTGAGCCGGCCGGTGAACGTGTTCTGTTGGCTGGGGTGATAACACCCGAGCAACTGCACCGGGCCGCCCGGCGTGGTCAGCGCCGCACGGGCGCCGTGGCCGAACTTCGGCGCGGGCGTAGCCACTGACCCGCCCGTCCTCCGGATCATCGCCAGCACTACCTGCCAGGCGAACCCGCCCAGCGCGACGACCGCCTTGACATCGGCTCCGGTCAGCCGCCACTCCGCATCCAGCCACGGTGCGCAGTTGCCACGTTCCTCCGGCGTCGGCGCATTCCCCGGGGGCGCACATCGCACGGCGGCGACTACGCGAACATCGTTGAGCACCAACCCATCCGCACTGTCGGTGCACATTGCCTGGTTCGCCAGACCGCTGCGATGCAGCGACCCGAACAGAAAATCACCCGAGCGATCGCCGGTGAACACCCGGCCGGTACGGTTGGCGCCGTGCGCGGCCGGGGCCAGCCCGACGACCAGTATCGAGGGACGGGTCGATCCGAACCCCGGTGCCGGCCTACCCCAGTACGGCTCGTCGGAATAGGACCTGCGCTTGATCGCAGCCGTTTCCTCGCGCCACTGCACCAGCCGAGGGCAGGCGCAACACACCGACACCTCGGCATCGACCTGATCGACAGTTCTGGCCAGCGCCGCCAACGTCGACACCTCCGCGGGCGTCGCCGCGACCGTGGTGCCCGACGTCGCCGGATCACCGGGCCAACCGGAGCCCGCACGAACCGGAGAATCGAACCGGCCGCCGATGCGCGGGTGGGGCCGCGGCGAGGGTGGCGGGAGGGACGGCTCATGGCGTGGCGAGCGAGGCGGCGGCACACCTCCACTCTGACCCACGGCAGCCCGCGAAGAAAACCAGTCGTGCGCCCACCAGCGACTTGCTAATGTCGCCGCGATATCCCATGACGCAAGACGGTGCGCCGACGGGCAGGCGCGGCCCGATGCTGTTGGTCCTCTTCGCGGCGCTGATGGCCGGAGCGGGCAATGGAATCTCCATCGTCGCCTTCCCCTGGCTGGTACTTCAGAAGACCGGCTCCGCGCTGGACGCGTCGATCGTGGCGATTGCCGGAACCCTGCCGCTGCTGGCCGCGACATTGATCGCCGGCGCTGCGGTCGACTTTCTCGGGCGTCGGCGGGTATCGATGATTTCCGACGGGCTTTCGGCGCTCTCGGTGGCTGCGGTGCCGGTGCTGGCACTGGTGTTCGGGGCGCACATGATCAACGTGACGGTGCTGGCCGTGTTGGCGGCGCTGGGCGCGCTGTTCGACCCGGCCGGTCTGACGGCCCGCGAGACGATGCTGCCGGAAGCGGCCACCAGGGCCGGCTGGACCCTCGACCATGCCAACAGCGTGTACGAGGCGATCTTCAACCTCGCCTACATCGTCGGGCCCGGCATCGGCGGCCTGCTGATCGCGACGCTGGGCGGCGTCAACACCATGTGGGTCACCGCCGCTGCGTTCGTGTTGTCGATCTGCGTGATCGCCGTGCTGCGCCTCGAAGGCGCCGGTACTCCGGATCCGTCGGTGCGCGCCGGCGGGGTACGGGCCGGGATCGTCGAGGGCCTGCGGTTCGTGTGGCAGAACCGGGTGCTCCGCACGCTTGCGTTCGTCGACCTGGCGGCAACCGGGCTGTACATGCCGATGGAGAGTGTGCTGTTCCCGAAATACTTCACCGACCGGGACCAGCCGGCGCAACTGGGCTGGGTTCTGATGGCGCTCAGCATCGGCGGGCTGATCGGCGCCCTGAGCTACGCCGTGATGTCGAAGTACATGCGCAGGCGAACGGTCATGCTGATCGCGCTGCTGACGCTCGGCGTGGCCATGACCGTGATCGCGTTTTTACCGCCCCTGCCGATCATCCTCGTGTTGTGTGCGCTCGTGGGCTTCGTCTACGGGCCGATTCAACCGATCTACAACTACGTCATGCAAACCCGCGCGCCGGCGCATCTGCGTGGCCGGGTCGTCGGGGTGATGGGATCACTGGCCTACGCCGCGGGACCGCTTGGGTTGATTCTGGCCGGCCCACTTGCGGATGCAACCGGTCTGCACACCACGTTCCTGGCACTGTCGCTGCCGATGCTTCTACTGGGAGTCGTCGCACTGTTCCTTCCCGCACTTCGTGATCTCGACGAGCCCGCGGAGGTACCGGCCTAGGATTGGGGAGTGCAGTACGCCGCAGACACGCTTGAGAGCCTGATCTCCGCGTTGCCCGACGGGACGGTTGTTACCGACCCCGACATCCTCGAGTCCTACCGCCACGACCGGGCGGCGGATCCCGCTGCGGGCACGCCCTCGGCGGTGGTACGGCCGCGGTCTACCGAACAGGTCCAGGCCGTGCTGAAGTGGGCCAGCGCCCATCGGGTTCCGGTCGTCCCCCGTGGCATGGGTACCGGTTTGTCCGGCGGTGCGACGGCGCTGGACGGCGGCATCGTGCTGAGTACGGAGAAGATGCGCGATATCTCCGTCGACCCGGTGACCCGCACCGCTGTCGCGCAACCGGGCCTGCTCAACGCCGAAGTAAAGAAAGCTGTTGCCGAGTACGGAATGTGGTATCCGCCAGACCCCTCGTCGTTCGAGATCTGCAGCATCGGCGGCAACATCGCCACCAATGCGGGCGGCCTGTGTTGTGTGAAGTACGGCGTCACCACTGACTACGTGCTCGGCCTTCAAGTGGTGCTGGCCGACGGCACCGCGGTGCGCCTGGGCGGACCCCGCCTGAAAGACGTTGCAGGACTGAGCCTGACCAAGCTGTTCGTTGGCAGCGAGGGCACGCTGGGCATTGTCACCGAGGTGACGTTGAAGTTGCTGCCCACCCAGCACCGGGGGTGCACGGTCGTCGCGACATTCGACTCAGTGGCAGCCGCCTGTGGCGCTGTGACTACCGTGACCTCCAAGATCCGACCTTCGATGCTGGAATTCATGGACACCGTGGCAATCAATGCGGTCGAAGACAAACTCAAGATAGGGCTGGACCGCGATGCCGCGGCGATGATGGTCGCCGCCTCTGACGACCGAGGACCGGCTGGCGCCGAAGACGCCGAGTACATGGCCAGGGTGTTCGCCGAGCATGGCGCAACAGAAGTGTTCTCGACGAATGACGCCGACGAGGGGGAAGCGTTCGTCGCGGCCCGCCGATTCGCGATCCCCGCCGTGGAAGCCAAGGGTTCACTGCTCCTCGAGGATGTCGGTGTTCCGCTGCCCGCGCTTGCCGACCTGGTATCGGGGGTGGAGAAGATCGCCGAGCTGCACAACCTGATGATCTCGGTGATCGCGCACGCCGGCGACGGCAACACTCATCCGCTGATCGTGTACGACCCAGGAGATGCCGCGATGACCGAGCGGGCCAATACGGCGTTCGGCGAGATCATGGATCTGGCGGTGGGCCTGGGCGGCACAATCACCGGGGAGCACGGCGTCGGCAGGCTGAAGCGACCTTGGCTGGCCGGCTACCTGGGCCCTGAGGCAATGGAACTCAACCGTCGTATCAAGGCCGCACTAGACCCGGACAACATCCTCAACCCGGGTGCGGCGATCTGACGTGAGTTCTTGACACAGAGGCCAACGATGTCGTACTCATGAGACATGACTGCGACTCTGTCTCAGGACACACCGGTACGGTTCGAGTTGGCCAACGCTGACACCTGGGCTGACCCGTGGCCGATGTATCGGGCGCTGCGCGATCACGACCCGGTCCACCATGTGGTTCCCAACGGGAAAGCGGGCCGTACCGAACCCGGGGACGCCGAAGCTGAGGACCCCGAACCTGAGGACCCAGAGGCTGAGGACCCCGAACCTGGGGACTACTACGTGCTGTCCCGGCATGCCGACATCTGGGCCGCCGCCCGCGACCATAAGACCTTCTCGTCGGCGCAGGGCCTGACCGTGAACTACGGCGAGTTGGACCTTATCGGGCTGGCCGACAATCCGCCGATGGTCATGCAGGACCCGCCCGTTCACACCGAGTTCCGAAAGCTGGTATCCCGCGGCTTCACGCCCCGTCAGGTCGAGGCCATCGAGCCCAAGGTCCGCGAGTACGTCATCGAGCGCATCGAGCGCATCAAGGCCAACGGCGGGGGTGACATCGTCGCCGAACTGTTCAAGCCACTGCCCTCGATGGTGGTCGCGCATTACCTCGGCGTTCCCGAAGAGGATCGCGGCCAGTTCGACGGCTGGACCGACGCGATTGTGGCGGCCAGCACTGCCGAGGGCGGGATAGGCGGTGCGCTGGAAACGTTGGGCGATGCGCTCGGCGGCATGATGGCCTACTTCACCGCGCTGATCGAGCGGCGCCGTATTGAACCCGGAGACGACACGGTCTCCCACCTGGTGTCCGCCGGCGTCGGCGCCGACGGCGACATCGCCGGGGTGCTCTCGATTCTGGCGTTCACCTTCACGATGGTCACCGGCGGTAACGACACCACCACCGGCATGTTGGGAGGTACGGTGCAGCTGCTGCACCAACGGCCAGATCAACGGCGGCTGTTGGCAACTCAGCCCGACCTGATCCCCGATGCAGTCGACGAACTGCTGCGGCTGACCTCCCCGGTCCAGATGCTGGGCCGCACCGTGACCCGGGACGTCAGGATCGGCGACGTGACCATCCCCGAAGGCCGCCGGGCGATGCTCCTCTACGGCTCGGGTAACCGAGACGAACGCCAGTACGGTCCCGATGCGGCGCAGCTCGACGTCACCCGCAGGCCCCGCAACATCCTCACGTTCAGCCACGGCGCACACCATTGCCTGGGCGCCGCGGCCGCCCGAATGCAGTCGCGGGTGGCGCTCACCGAGTTGCTCGCCCGGATACCGGAGTTTGAAGTCGACGAGTCCGGAATCGTTTGGGCTGGTGGCAGTTACGTTAGACGACCGTTGTCAGTGCCCTTCGCAGTGACGACGTGATGGCAGGCGACTGGTTGGCGGCAGGCCGTAACGAACTGGCTGCCGACCGCATCCTGGACGCGGCAGGCGATCTGTTCGGCAAGAAGGATGCAGCGACCGCTGGCATGCACGAGATCGCCTCAGCCGCAGGCTGTTCACGCGCCACCCTATATCGCTACTTCAAGAACCGCGATGCCCTGTACACCGCCTACGTGCATCGCGAGAGCCATCGGCTCTTCCGAGAGATGACCGATCAGCTCGTCTCGGTGGTGGATCCGCGGGAGAGACTGATCCAGGGCATGCTCACCTCGCTCCGAAAGGTTCGTGAAAGCCCGGCCCTGGCCTCCTGGTTTGCCACCACGCAACGTCCGATCGGTGGCGAGATCGCCGAACAATCCCAGGTGATCAGGGCGCTCACCGAGGCGTTCGTGATCTCTCTCGGCGCCGATGAGCCGGCCCTGGTCAAGCGTCGGGCGCGCTGGCTGGTCCGGGTGATGACCTCGCTGCTGGTGTTTCCAGGCAACGACGAAGCCGATGAACGCAGCATGCTCGAAGACTTCGTCGCCCCGACCACGCTGCCGGTTCAGCGGGCCGCTCAGACGACCTAGCGTCGTGGTTGAAGCCACCGGATGCGCTTGGCGACTGCCAGGTTCACGACCGGACCCTGGTGAATCGGTGTAGCAACCAGGCCAGCGGGATGGTGACCACCAGTGTCCCCGAGAACAGTAGCCAGGCCGAGCCGGTGTAGATGGGATAGCGCAGAATCTCCACCATCACCAACTCCATGATGATCAGGTGAATCAGGAAGATCTCATAGGAGATCTCACCCAGGAAGACCATGGGGCGACTACCCATCATGCGTATATAAAGACCCTGCCGGTTCCCGCCCGCCGGCCCGGGCCGCTTCCCGCCCACCACCCCGGGCCCGCACAGCGCCAACGGCGCAACGAGCAACGTGGCGATGACGGTGTAGAACGCAACCTTGAACAGGGCCTCGCGTAGCTCGGCGGGCGAGGTCGTGGGCTCTCCGGCGATCGGCGTGGCCACGATCAAGTAGCTCACCATAGCCAACGGGATACAGGCCAGCGCGTAGGCGCGCAGCCCCAACGGCTGCAGCGCCGCCAGCACCATCCCGCCGACGAACCATGCCAGATATCCCGGCAACCACAACCGGCTACCGTCGGGCAGGAAGTCGGTCGTGTGCACCAGGATGAGCCAGGCCGGCGACACCATCGTGAGACCGGCCAGACCGGCGAGCAACAGTCGCGGCCGCCACTGCCGTCGGCACAGCAACACCAGCAGCAGGTATGCCAACAGCGGTAGCACCGCATAGAACGCCACCTCGACCGCAAGGCTCCACATCTGGGTAAGCCCTTGGTGCAGATAGGAAAACAAGTAGTCGTCGGTGTAGATCTGAGTCAGAGTGAGATTGCGGAACAACCCCTCCCAGGTGTGTCCTGGGTTGGGTCCGGCGGTGCGAAAGTGGTACAGCAGGTAGGCCGCAATCACGGTGACGGCGTAGGCGGGCATGATTCGCCGCACCCGGTGCCACGCGTAGCGGCGCACCGACGGCGGAGGCCTCTCCGAGGCAACGGCTTTCACCCAGGATGCGAACAACAGGAAGCCGGACAGCACGAAGAAGATCGGCACGCCGATCTCCATCCGCGAGTACACCAACCCGACATAGCCTTGCGGATACTTACCTGTGGTGTACGCGGCGTGGGTCAGCACCACCAGCAGTGCCGCGACAGCCCGAATCCCGGTGAGCGAGTCGACCCGTCCAGTCGCAGTGACCGACTCAAGGCCACCTTGGGCATCGAGTTCTCTGGGCGCTGTCATTAGGGCTGGGCGCCTCAGTATGACTTTCGGCGCGCCTTAGGCCCGCGGTCGGGTTCGAGATGAATCAGCTGACCCTGGATCCTGGTGTGCTCCAGCGCCTTCAGTGTCTTCTTGGATAGTTTGGCCGGCAATTCCACCAGTGAGTGATCCACCTTGATCGTAATGTGGCCGAAATCGCTGCGATGCAGTCCGCCCTCGTTGGCGATGGCACCCACGATCGCACCCGGAGCAACCTTGTGCCGCTTGCCGACCGCAATGCGGTACGTCGCGAGGTCGCTGCGGACATCGCGGCGCTTGCGCGGCGGCCTATCGTCGCGGCCCGGGCGGTCCGGCCGTGCGCGCCGCTTCTCCGGCGGCGGCTCCGTCATCAGGAACTCCCCCCCGTCGCGACTCTGCAGAGCCAGGGCGGCAGCGATATCGGCCATCGGCACGTCATGGTCGCGCTCGTAACCCTCGATCAGCTTGCGGAACAACTCGATTTTCGGCGACGCCAAAGCCTCGGTGATGGAGTCGCGGAACTTCTCGACTCGTTGCGCATTGACGTCGTCAACGGACGGCAACTGCCCCTCGATGAGCTTCTGGCGGGTAACCCGCTCGATCGAGTTGAGCAGATGCCGCTCCCGCGGTGTGACGAACAGCAGCGCGGTCCCCGACCGACCGGCGCGCCCGGTACGTCCGATCCGATGTACGTAGGACTCCGGGTCATGGGGAATGTCGTAGTTCAGCACGTGCGAGATGCGCTCGACGTCGAGTCCGCGCGCTGCCACGTCCGTGGCGATGAGGATGTCGAGCTTGCCCTCTTTGAGTGCGGTGATGGTTCGCTCGCGCACGGCCTGGGGGATGTCGCCATTGATGGCGGCCGCGGAAAAACCTCGGGCGCGCAGCTTCTCGGCGACCTCCTCGGTGGCCTGCTTGGTACGGACGAAGACGATCATCGCTTCGAACGGCTCTACCTCGAGCAGCCGGGTGAGCGCGTCCATCTTTCGTGGCCCCGACACCTGTATGTAGCGCTGCGAAATATTGTCAGCCGTCGCGGTCCTGGATTCGACCTTCACCTGTACCGGGTCGTGCAAGTACTTGGAGGTGATCTTGCGGATCGCCGGCGGCATGGTCGCCGAGAACAGCGCGACCTGCTTGTACTCCGGGGTGCCTTCAAGAATGCGTTCAACGTCCTCGGCGAACCCCATTTGCAGCATCTCGTCAGCCTCGTCGAGAACCAGGTAGTCGAGGTGCGTGAGGTCGAGGCTGCCCTTGTCGAGGTGGTCGATGACCCGGCCCGGAGTACCGACGACCACCTGGGCGCCACGCTTGAGCCCGGCCAACTGGGGACCGTAGGGGGAGCCTCCGTAGATCGGCAGCACGTTCACCCGCAGATGCGCACCGTAGCGGCTGAAAGCCTCGGCGACCTGCAATGCCAGCTCGCGCGTCGGCGCCAGCACCAGCGCTTGGGTGATCCGGCTGGAGGTATCGATCTTCGAGAGGATCGGGATCGCGAAAGCCGCGGTCTTTCCGGTTCCGGTCTGGGCGAGTCCGACAACGTCGGAACCGGCCAGCATCGCCGGAATGGTCGCCTCTTGGATCGGTGAGGGCGTCTCGTATCCGACATCGGCGACGGCCTGCAGCACCGAGTGGTGAATCTGCAGGTCAGCGAAGCTCAGGTCGCCAGCCCGCTCAACAGTGCCGGGCTCCACGTTCGAAGACGTCATCGAGGTCGCAGTCTAGTGCCAGCCGACTGGCTTTCCGCCGCGCGCCTTCCGGCAGGCCGGCAGCGGGGCCGGTACGGTGCGCACTTGTGAGCTGGACGGTGGCGATCGGGACCCGGGTGGGTGTAGTCGCGGGAGTCGCGCTACTGACCATCGCGGTACCGACCACTGTGGGCTGCAGCTCGGGCGACTCGACGGCTTCCAAGACGCCGGAGCCGACCGCAGCTTCGACACAACCGCAGTCCGCGGCGACTCCGACACCATCGGCTGGCGGTGCGCCCGGCACGTCAGCGGCCAACGATCCATGCCCGACGAACCTGGCCGCACCCGAGATCGCCGATGCCGTAGCCGCGCTGCCCCGCGACCCGCGCAGCAACCAGGGCTGGAACCCCGAGCCCATCGCCGGTAACTACAACGAGTGTGCGCAGCTGTCGGTGGTGATCATCAAGGCCAATACGAACTCAGAGAACCCCAACACCCGCGCGCTGCTGTTCCACCGGGGCAAGTTCATCCCGACCGGCGTGCCCGACACCTACGGCTTCAACGGCTTGGACAGCGCGGCGACAACCGGCGACACGGTCGCGCTCCAATACTCCAGCGGCGTGGCCGGGCTGGACAGCGTGGTGAAATTCCGCTGGAACGGCACCGGTGTGGAACTGATCGGCAACATGGACGGCTGAGTTCGCACGGATCCGTTTTCGCGACGTTGCATTGCCGTTCGCGGATCGCGACGCCTAGTTGCCAGACGTCGAATTACCAGATGTCGGGTTACCCGGTTACGCCCGTTCGCGGCAAACAGAGATGTCGGTGAGCTGACCTACAGTGGCAGCGTGTTCGTAGCAACCGACGCGGGCGAAGAGCGCGTGATCTACAGCGCCTCCGACCTCGCCGCCGCCGCGCGCTGCGAGTATGCGCTGCTGCGCTCATTCGATGCCCGGCTCGGCTGGGGTCCTGGTGTGTCAGCCGACGACGAACTTCTCTCCCGCACCGCCGAACTCGGCGATGAGCACGAACAGCGCCATCTCGACGAGCTACGGCGGCGGCCGCAGTCCGGCGACATCATCGTCATCGGCCGCCCGGACTACACCGTGGCGGGCCTGGCCGCGGCCGCCGATCAGACCTTGCGCGCGGTCGGGCGCAACGCAGCGGTGATCTACCAGGCCGCCATGTTCGACGGCCGATTCGTCGGCTTCGCCGACTTCTTGATCCTGGAGGACTCTCCGAGCGGACCTCGCTACCGGCTGCGTGACACCAAGCTGGCCCGCTCGGTGAAGGTGGAGGCACTACTGCAGTTGGCGGCCTACGCCCAGAGCCTCACCGACGCGGGCGTTCCCGTGGCACCCGAGGTGGACCTGGTTCTGGGCGACGGCACCGCCGTGAGCTACCCCATCGACGAACTGCTTCCGGTGTACCGGCCCCGCCGTGTTGCGTTGGAACGGCTGCTCGACGGGCACCTGGCCGGCGGTGCGCCCGCGGACTGGGCGGACGAGAACATCCGCGCCTGCTTTCGCTGCGCTGAATGCGAACAGCAGGTCCGCTCAAGCGATGATCTGTTGCTGGTCGCGGGCATGCGGGTCAGCCAGCGCGCCCGGCTGATCGACTCGGGAATCTCCACCGTGCACGAGTTGGCCGGTCACAGCGGCCCGGTTGCTGACCTGTCGGCCCGCTCGGTCACCGCGCTCACCGCGCAAGCTCGACTGCAGGTCGCCGACCGGGTGGACGGCAAGCCGCCGTTTGACATCGTCGATCCGCAGCCGCTGATGGTGCTGCCCGATGCCGATAAAGGCGATCTGTTCTTCGACTTCGAGGGCGATCCGCTGTGGACGTCCGACGGCCGCGAGTGGGGGCTGGAGTACCTATGGGGGGTGCTGAGCGCAGACGGCGATTTTCACCGGTTCTGGGCTCACGACCGCGCCGAGGAGAGGCAGGCGATGATCGACTTCCTCACCATGGTGCGCAAGCGGCGCCGGCGGTTTCCCGGCATGCACATCTACCACTACGCCGCCTACGAGAAGAGCACTCTGCTGCGCCTTGCAGCTCGCTACGGCGTCGGTGAGAACGAGGTCGACACTCTGCTGCGTGGGGGCGTGCTTGTGGACCTCTATCCTCTGGTGCGCAGGAGCATTCGAGTCGGCGCCGAGAGCTACAGCATCAAGTCGCTGGAGCCCCTTTACATGGGTCAGGAGCTGCGCAGCGGCGAGGTCACCACCGCGACGGCATCGATCACCGAGTATGCCCGATACTGCGGGCTGCGAGCGGCTGGGCATGCCGACGACGCCGCACGGGTGCTGAAGGAGATCGAGGAGTACAACCGCTACGACTGCCGGTCGACGCGTCGGCTGCGCGATTGGCTGGTGGCACGCGCCATCGAATCCGGTTTGCCGCCAACGGGCCCCGCTCCGGTGACCGACGACGCTCAGCCAATTGCGGTCGAGGTCGACGCAGTCGAGCGCAAGCTGTGGAAGTTCGCCGGCGGTAGAATCGAAGCACGCACCCCGACCCAGACTGCCGTCGCAATGTTTGCGGCGGCCAAGGGTTTTCACAAGCGGGAGGACAAGCCGTTCTGGTGGGGACATTTCGACCGCGTGAACAATCCCGTCGACGAGTGGGCCGACAGTAGCGGCGTCTTCATCTCGGAGGACCACGAGGTCGTCGCGGACTGGCATCAGCCGCCGCGGGCGCGAAAACCGCAGCGGCACGTCCGGTTGTTCGGCGAGCTGGCCACTGGGGAACTGACCCGGGAGATGTACGCGCTCTATGCCCCGCCCTCGCCCGAGGGGCTGAGCGACGACCCCAACCGACGAGCATTCGCTTCGGTGACGGTAACCGAATGCGACGACCTCGATGCACCCACGCAAGCGCTGATCATCGAAAAGCAGCCCAAGGGCGGCGACACTTATGCACAGGTGCCCTTCGCCCTCACCCCCTCTCAGCCGTTCAGCACCAAGACCTTGCAGGAGTCCGTCGCCCGGGCCGCGGACCACCTCGCCGCCGGACTGCCGAAGCTGCCCGCCGATGCTGTGACCGCAATCCTGTTGCGCGAAGCGCCGCGCACGAAAAGCGGCCGCCCATTGCCCCGCAGCGAGGCCGCCGACCACACCGCTGATGACATCACCGCAGCACTAATGGATCTCGACTCGTCCTACCTAGCGGTGCACGGACCGCCGGGCACCGGCAAGACCTTTACCTCCGCGCAGGTCATCGCCACCCTCGTCAACGCCCACGGCTGGCGTATCGGCGTGGTTGCACAGTCCCACGCCGTCGTGGAGAACCTGTTCGGCGATGTCCTCCGCGCCGGTGTGGACAGCGCCCGGGTGGCAAAGAAGCTCAATACCGTGATCGCCGGCTGGACCGAGATCACCAACTCAGACTTCGCCGATTTCATTGCCCGCAACGACGGCTGCGTGGTCGGAGGTACGGCATGGGATTTCGCCAACGACAACAAGATTCCCACCGAGAGCCTCGATCTGCTGGTGATCGAGGAGGCCGGACAGTTCAGCCTAGCCAACACCATCGCAGTGTCCCGCGCGGCAAGAAACTTACTGCTCTTGGGCGATCCACAACAGTTGCCACAGGTCACCCAGGGCACCCACCCGGAGCCCGTCGACCTTTCCGCTCTCGGTTGGCTGGTCGAAGGGCACAAGACGTTGCCGTCCGAACGCGGGTATTTCCTGGACCGCTCCTACCGCATGCATCCCGACGTGTGCCGGGCGGTGTCGCGGTTGTCCTACGGCGGCCGGCTGCGCTCCCATGAATCACTCACCGCTGCACGCCGACTCGACGGTGTCGCGGCAGGCGTGCGAATGCTGGCCGTCGAACATGATGGAAATGCGACAGCGAGCCCCGAAGAGGCCGGGGCGATCGTCGCGGAGATCGCCGCCCTGATGGGCACGACGTGGACCGACGAGCAGGGCCACCGGGCCCTCCAGCAGCACGACGTACTTGTCGTCACCCCGTACAACGCTCAGGTCGTGCTCATCCGCCGAAAACTCGACGCGGCGGGGCTCACCGGCGTGCGCGCAGGCACCGTCGACAAGTTCCAGGGTCAGCAGGCGCCGGTGGTGTTCGTGTCGATGACGGCGTCGTCGATCGATGATGTCCCTCACGGAATCGCTTTCCTGCTCAACAGAAACCGGCTCAACGTCGCGGTGAGCCGGGCCCAGTACCTGGCGGTGATCGTGCGTTCCAGCCAGCTGACCGACTATCTGCCCGGCACTCCGGATCGACTGGTGGAGTTGGGGGCTTTTCTGGCACTTGGCGAGCCTGCCGCAACCCATCGCACCCGAGTTCAATCGACTCCGGTTACGACGACTCCGGATCGGCGGACATCCGGTTGAGGTTACTGCGCCACTCCTCTCGCGCTGTCTGGGATTCCACGGCCGCCTCCCGGACGAATCCCGGCATGAACAGTGCGGCGATGACACCGAACAATGCGACGAACGCCGGCAACAGCATGGCTTGCGACATGGCTGCGGCGAACGGGGTGTGCAGGAAGGCGGGCAACTCTGCGACCACTCCCTCGCCGCTCGGGGCCGCAGCTACCGCAGCTGGCATCTCTGCGGACAGTCGGGTCACCATGAATGCGGCAATTCCTGCGCTGCCGAGCACCGACCCAACCTGCCGGGTGGTGTTGTAAACCCCGGAGCCCGCGCCTGCCAGCTGCGGGCGAAGGTTTCTGGTTGCGGTGGCTGCCAACGGCGACCAGATGAACGCCATGCTCACCCCGGTAGCCGTCAGCGGCAGCACCAGGCGCCAGATCGGCGTCATCGGCGTCATCTCGATCGACAACCAGGTGAGCCCTATCGCCATCACCGAAAAGCCGAATCCGACGACGGGAGTCGGCTGCGATCGGTCGACAATCCTGCCGACCCATGGCGCCAGCACGCCCGTTGCCACGGCCATCGGCGCAGTCAGCAGGGCCGCCCCGGTCGGCGAGAGGCCGCAGACCACCTGGGCATAGAACATCAGCGGCAGAAACATCGCGGTGGCGACGAACCCGATGGTCGCGACCCCCAGGTTGGACATGGAGAAGTCACGGTCACCGAAGATGGTCAGCGGTATCAGCGGCTCGCCGGCGGTGACCGATTGCCAGTACAGAAATGCGGCCATGAGCACGGCGCTGATGAGAATGGCCGCCCAAACCCACGGTGCCCAGTCGTTGGCCTGGCCCTCCTGCAGCGCGAAGACGATCAAGAACATGCCGACGCCCGACAGCAACACACCGGGCATGTCGAACCCTTGTTTGTGCGTGGGCAGCGCCGGCACCAGCCAGACCGCAACCGCCAGACCGACGACGCCGACCGGAACATTGACGATGAAGATCCATTGCCAGCCGAGATGCGACACCAGCACCCCGCCTAGAAGCGGGCCCACCAGGGTGGCCACCCCGGCCGTGGCACCCCACGCGCTCATCGCGACACCGCGGCCATGCGCGGGGAAGGTTCTGGTGATCACCGACAGCGTCTGCGGCGTGAGAAGTGCCGCACCAACCCCCTGGACCACCCTGGCTGCGATCAGCATGCCGATGGTTTCAGACAGTCCGCACCACAGAGAGGCCGCCGTGAACACCGCGAGGCCGAGCAGATAGATGTTCTTCGGGCCGTATCTGTCCCCCAGTCGACCGGAGACGAGCAGAGGCACTGCATAGGCCAGGAGGTAGGCGCTGGTCACCCAGATCACCGCGGCGTAGTCGGCGCCCAGGCTGGCCATGATCGCCGGGTTGGCGACGGCGACGATCGTCGCGTCGACGAGGATCATGAAGAAGCCGATGAGCATCGCCCACAACGCATGCCACGGGTTGGCACCGGGAGCACGCCGTGTCACGGTCTCGATCATCGCCACGCTCTTGAACATGGCAGTGACTGCAATCCCAGTCTCGGCAATCCCAGTGTCGGCAATCCCAGTGTCGGCAATCTCATGTGCGAAGCAACCCGGGGCGATCCGGCCGGGTATAGCTATCGGGACGGCGGTAAACCCCGCTCAGCAGCAGGGCCAGTAGCGCAATGATCACACCGGCCGCCATCACCACCGCCATCGCGAGTTCGTCGTTCCCGAGCACACCGACGACAGGAGCGACAGCCGCGCCCAGCCCGAACTGGGCGGCGCCCAACAGCGCCGCCGCCGTACCCGCGGCATCGGGATGACGGGTCAGGGCCACCGCCGGAGCGTTCGGAATCACCAGACCCATCGCACCGAGCATCGCCCAGACCGGCAGGATGAAGCCGACCACACCGCCGACGTGTCCGGCCGCCAACCCCACGAACACCACGCCCGACACCGACGCGGCGGCCAACGCCCACACCATGATCTGCTGGGGAGAGTGCCGCCGCAGCAGCAGCACGTTGCACTGGGTGGAGGCGATCAACGCGACCGCTCCCGCGCCGAACACAAGCGCGAACGCGGTCTGGTCAAGCCCGTAGCGCCCCTGCAGCACAAACGAGGCACCCGCGATGTAGGCGAACAAACCTGACATGGCCAGTGCGGCCGTGAGCACCAGGACGACGAACCGCAGGTCCCGCAGCAGTTCCAGGTAGGTCGCGGTGATACCCCGCATCCTCAGCGGACGGCGGTGACTTTCGGGCAATGTCTCGGGAAGCGCGAAGACGGCCATCACCAGCAGCGCCCCAGCCAGCACGACCAGTGCCGCGAAGATCCAACGCCACGACGCCTCGAGCAGTATCGCCGCCCCGAGTGAGGGGGCGAGCACCGGTGCTACGCCGAGTACCAGCATCAGTCTCGACATCACCGTGGCGGCCACCGACTCCGCGAACAGGTCACCGACGACCGCGATGGCCACCACCATCGCCGCCGCTGCGCCGAAGCCCTGCAGGCCGCGAGCAACGCCCAGCACCGCAATGCTTGGAGCGAATGCGCACAGCAGAGAGGCAAGCATGTGCAGCACGATCCCGGCCATCAACGGCGCGCGCCGACCCAGGGAATCCGACAGCGGACCGACGATGAGCTGCCCCAGGGCCAGCCCGGCGAGGGTGCCCGTCAGCGTCAACTGGACCAGCGACGACGACACCGACAGATCCTCGGCGATCTTCGGCAGCGCGGGCAGGTACATGTCGATGGTCAGCGGGCCCAGCGCCACGAGCAGTCCGAGCACCACGATCATCCGGGTTCGACTCGGCTGCCTGACATCCACGATCACGGATACTGCCACGCAGATGGTGAGCGTCGCTTCCCAATTATTTCTTCCCCAGATCGCCGCCAGTGTCCGCGATCACGTTCGGGCACCCGATGTAGGCCTCCGTTCGTTTGACACGCGTTAACCTGAGGACGGCAGTCGCCGGCGGCGCAAGCACAGGCGGCTCAAACTGAAGGAGGGGCCACCCCATGAGTGCCCGGTCGCGTACCAAGAGCCAGTTGCCAGCGGTTAACGACGGCGACGCAAGCATCGCGGCGAAGGTGCTTTCCCAGATCATCGAACGCGGCGCACGCGTCCAAGGTCCGGCGGTCCGTGCCTACGTCGACCGCTTGCGCGAGCACTACCCGGACGCGACGCCTGCCGACATCATCGCCAAATTGGACAAGCACTACATGGCCGCCGTGATGGCCAGCGGCGCGGCTGTCGGCTCGGCGGCGGCGTTCCCCGGCGTCGGCACCCTGGTCGCGATGTCCGCGGTTGCCGGCGAGACCGTGGTGTTCCTCGAGGCGACGGCGTTGTACGTGCTTGCGGTGGCCGAGGTGCACGGCATCCCGGCCGACCATCGCGAGCGGCGTCGCGCGCTGGTGTTGGCGGTGCTGGTCGGCGACGACGGCAAGCACGCCGTGGCCGACCTCCTGGGCCCCGGCCGCACCAGCGGAGCGTGGCTGTCCGAGGGCGCCGCAACCCTGCCACTGCCAGCGGTGTCCCAATTGAACACACGCCTGGTGCGCTACTTCGCCAAGCGCTACACGCTCAAACGCGGCGCCATCGCGTTCGGAAAGCTCCTGCCGGCCGGCATCGGGGCGGTCGTCGGAGGCGTGGGCAACCGGATGATGGGCAAGAAGATCGTCGGCCATGCTCACACCGCCTTCGGCAACCCGCCAACACGGTGGCCGTCGCCGCTGGTGCTGCTGCCCGCGCCGCGACCCCAATTGCCATAAACACGTTGCATGGTCCGGCAAGCCGCAGAAGCGCTAGCCTCTAGAAGGCGGAAATGCGGAACACACCGCACGCCGCGGTTGGATTGGGTGGCCGGCTGCTAAGCGGCAGCACTGGCTCGAAGCGAAGAATTGAGGCGAATAGCAGCCGTGAATTCACCTTCACCATTCGGTCAGAACGAGTGGTTGGTCGAAGAGATGTATCGCAAGTTCCGCGACGATCCCTCCTCGGTCGACTCGAGTTGGCACGAGTTCCTGGTCGACTACTCGCCCGAACCCACCAACGACGCCGCTCCCAGTGATAACGGGAAGCCCGCCGCGAGCCGGACCACAGCCCCCGAACCGGCGGCCGCGCCGCCACCGAAATCGGCCGGCGGCAAAGGCGCCGCCAAGGCGAAGGACGCCGACTCCGGCACCGGAACGGCCAAGGCCGGCAAGCCCACTGCGACGCCCGGCAAGACCCCGCAGAAGTCCGCCCCCGAGAAGGGAGCGACCAAGACGCCTGAGGCACCCGCGAAGGGCAAACCGGCCACCCCGGTCGCTCAGGACGACGAGACCCAGGTGCTGCGCGGCGCCGCGGCGGCGGTGGTGAAGAACATGTCCGCGTCGCTGGACGTACCGACGGCGACCAGCGTGCGCGCCATTCCGGCCAAAGCGATGATCGACAACCGGATCGTCATCAACAACCACCTCAAACGCACCCGGGGCGGCAAGGTTTCGTTCACCCATCTGCTCGGCTACGCGATCGTGCAGGCGGTCAAGAAGTTCCCGAACATGAACCGCCACTTCGCCGAGGTGGAGGGCAAGCCCAACACCGTCACCCCCCCGAGCACCAACCTGGGTTTGGCGATCGACTTGCAGGGCAAGGGGGGTAAGCGGCAGCTCGTCGTCGCGGCGATCAAACACTGCGAGGCCATGCGATTCGACCAGTTCATCGCGGCATACGAGGACATCGTGCGCCGGGCACGAGAAGGTAAACTGACCGCCGAAGACTTTGCCGGCGTGACGATCTCGTTGACCAACCCCGGCACCATCGGCACCGTGCACTCGGTACCGCGGCTGATGCAGGGACAGGGCGCGATCATCGGCGCCGGCGCCATGGAGTATCCGGCGGAATTCCAGGGCGCGAGCGACGAACGCATCGCCGAACTCGGTGTCGGCAAGCTCATCACACTGACCTCGACCTACGACCACCGCATCATCCAGGGCGCGGAGTCGGGCGACTTCCTGCGCACGATCCACCAGTTGCTGCTCGACGACGAGTTCTGGGACGAGATCTTCCGCGAACTGGGAATCCCCTACGAGCCGGTGCGCTGGCGCATCGACAACCCCGATTCCATCGAGGACAAGAACGCCCGCGTCATCGAGCTCATCGCGGCCTACCGCAGCCGCGGTCACCTGATGGCCGACATCGACCCGCTGCGACTGGACAAGACCCGGTTCCGCAGCCATCCCGATCTCGACGTGAACACCCACGGGCTGACGCTGTGGGACCTGGACCGTGAGTTCAAGGTGAACGGCTTCGGCGGCGCGACCACCAAGAAACTGCGCGACGTGCTCGGCCTGCTGCGGGACGCATACTGCCGCCACGTCGGGGTGGAGTACGCACACATCCTCGAGCCCGAGCAGCAGAAGTGGCTGCAGGATCGCGTAGAGATCAAGCACGAGAAGCCGACTGTTGCCGAGCAGAAGTACATTCTGAGCAAGCTCAACGCGGCCGAGGCCTTCGAGACCTTCCTGGCAACCAAATACGTTGGACAGAAGCGGTTCTCGCTCGAGGGAGCCGAGACCGTCATTCCGATGATGGACGCCGGGATAGACCAGGCCGCCGAACACGGCCTCGACGAGGTCGTCGTCGGTATGCCGCACCGGGGTCGACTCAACGTGCTGGCCAACATCGTGGGCAAGCCGTATTCGCAGATCTTCACCGAGTTCGAAGGCAACCTGAACCCGTCGGAGGCGCACGGCTCGGGTGACGTCAAGTACCACCTCGGCGCCACCGGCAATTACATCCAGATGTTCGGCGAGAACGACATCACCGTGTCGCTGGTCGCCAATCCGAGCCACCTCGAGGCGGTGGACCCGGTACTCGAGGGTCTGGTTCGCGCCAAGCAGGACATGCTTGCCGGCGAGAAGGACGCCGACGGATCCGCGGTTTTTTCCGTCATGCCGATGATGCTGCACGGCGATGCAGCTTTCGCCGGGCAGGGTGTGGTCGCCGAGACACTGAACCTGGCGCTACTGCGCGGGTACCGCACCGGCGGAACCATCCACATCGTCGTCAACAACCAGATCGGTTTCACCACCTCGCCCAATGACTCCCGATCCTCGGAGTACTGCACCGACGTCGCCAAGATGATCGGAGCGCCGATCTTCCACGTCAACGGTGACGACCCCGAGGCCGCGGTATGGGTGACCCAGCTGGCCGTCGACTTCCGGCAGCAGTTCAAGAAAGACGTCGTCATCGACATGCTGTGCTACCGGCGGCGCGGCCACAATGAGGGCGACGACCCGTCGATGACACAGCCCATCATGTACGACGCCATCGACGTCAAACGTGGCGTACGAAAGACCTACACCGAGTCACTGATCGGCCGCGGCGACATCTCGATGAAAGAAGCCGAGGACGCGCTGCGCGACTATCAGGGCCAGCTTGAGCAGGTCTTCAACGAGGTTCGCGAACTCGAGAAACACGCTGCCGCGCCGAGCGAGTCGGTGGAGGCCGACCAGATGGTTCCGGCCGGAATGAGCACTGCGGTGGAAAAAACGCTGCTGGGCCGTATCGGTGACGCTCACCTGGCCTATGACGAGGAATTCAACGTCCATACCCGGGTGAAACCGGTGCTGGAGCGGCGCCGGGAAATGGCCTATGAAGGCAAGGTTGACTGGGCCTTCGCCGAGTTGCTGGCGCTGGGGTCCTTCCTGGCCGAAGGCAAGACCATCCGGTTCACCGGGCAGGACGTCCGGCGCGGCACGTTCACCCAACGCCACGCGGTGATCATCGACCGCAAGACCGGTAGGGAGTTCACCCCGCTGGAACTGTTGACGGTCGACACCGATGGCAACCCGACCGGCGGGAAGTTCATGGTCTACGACTCCGCACTGTCGGAGTTCGCCGCGGTGGGATTCGAATACGGCTACTCGGTAGGCAATTCCGGCGCTCTGGTGTTGTGGGAGGCTCAGTTCGGCGATTTCGTCAACGGAGCGCAGTCCATCATCGACGAGTTCATCAGCTCGGGGGAGGCCAAGTGGGGCCAGCTCTCCGATGTGGTGCTGCTGCTGCCGCACGGCCACGAGGGGCAGGGACCCGACCACACCTCCGGTCGAATCGAGCGGTTCCTGCTGTTGTGGGCCGAGGGCTCGATGACCATCGCGGTGCCATCGACACCGGCGAACTACTTCCATCTGCTGCGCCGGCACGGACTCGACGGAATCCGGCGACCGTTGATCGTCTTCACTCCGAAGTCGATGCTGCGCAACAAGGCGGCCGTCAGCGATCTCAAGGAGTTCACCGAAGCGAAGTTCCGGTCGGTGCTCGAGGAGCCCACCTACACCGAAGGCACCGGTGACCGCGGCAAGGCCAAGCGTGTCCTGCTGACCTGCGGCAAGCTGTACTACGAGCTGGCGGGCCGGAAGAAGAAGGACGAGCGCGAGGACGTGGCAATCGTCCGCATCGAGCAACTGGCTCCGCTGCCGCGGCGCCGGCTGGCCGAGACGCTGGAACAGTACCCCAACGCCGACGAGTACTTCTGGGTCCAGGAGGAGCCGGCGAACCAAGGGGCGTGGCCGACGCTGGGATTGACGCTGCCCGCGGTGTTGCCCGAGAAGCTCGCCCGCATCAAGCGCATCTCCCGGCGGGCGATGTCGGCGCCCTCCTCGGGGTCATCAAAGGTGCACGCCGTCGAGCAGCAGGAGATCATCGATACCGCGTTCGGGTGAGCCCCTTTTCCCCACGAGCGCGCGTGTCGGTACGCCGACGCGCCGCTGAGCGCGGCATTTTGCGCGCGCTCACGGTGATCGAGGGAGCTCACGGTGATCGAGGGAGCTCACGGTGATCGAGGGAGCTTACGGGGATCGAGGGAGCTCCTACAGCCAATCGAAGAACGAGAACGGCCGACCGTCGGTCAGTGCGTTGACCGCCGGCGGGCATAAGATCTGAATCGCCAGATCCGTGAACATCGTCGCAGCTCCGATGGGTCGCCCGAGCTCTTCGGCGACCCGGGCGGCGACGTCGGCGGTGTTTTGCCCGGGCTCGGCCAGCATCGGGCAGACGGACTCTCCGATGCGAATGGCGGTTGCCGGATCGATGTCGCCGAGACGGTAGTGGTTCAACGCCCCCAAGAAGATGTCGGTGGTGCTGTCTGCCTGGGCCGGAGCCGCGGACATCGTCGCCGCCACCACAGCGGCCGATGCGACGAGCGCGGTGACGGCCGGGTACTTGAAACTCATGACTTGATTATCGTCGAGGATGCCCCGGCTATTACTTCCTCGGGCAACGGTTAGCCTCAACTCCAGTACACCGAGAAGAGGGAGTGGATATGCAAGGCTTCGCCGGAAAGGTGGCCGTAGTAACCGGCGCCGGCTCAGGCATCGGTCAGGCGCTGGCGATCGAGCTGGGACGCTCCGGCGCCCATCTGGCGATCAGTGACATCGACACCGAGGGCTTGGCTACCACCGAAGACCGCCTCAAGGCCATCGGAGTGCAGGTGAAGGCCGACCGCCTCGATGTCACCGAGCGCGAAACTGTCCAGCTCTATGCCGACGGTGTTGCCGAACACTTCGGCAAGGTCAACCAGATCTACAACAACGCCGGCATCGCGTTCACCGGCGATATCGAGGTCGCCCAGTACAAGGACATCGAACGGGTGATGGACGTCGATTTCTGGGGCGTCGTGAACGGCACCAAATCTTTCCTCCCACACCTGATCGACTCCGGAGACGGACACGTCGTCAATGTCTCCAGTGTGTTCGGCTTGTTCGCGGTACCCGGGCAGGGCGCTTACAACGCAGCGAAATTCGCGGTCCGCGGCTTCACCGAGGCACTGCGCCAGGAGATGGCGCTGGCGGAACACCCGGTGAAGGTCACCTGTGTGCACCCCGGCGGCATCAAGACCGCGATTGCCCGCAATGCCACCGCCGCCGAGGGCGTGGACGTCGAGGATTTGGCACAGACATTCGACAGGAAGCTGGCGCGCACCACGCCTGAGCAGGCCGCCAGGGTCATCCTCGATGGAGTGCGCAAGAACAAGGCCAGAGTGTTGGTAGGCACTGACGCAAAGATATTCGAGATCGTCGTACGCGCCGTCGGAGCGGGCTACCAGTCTTTTCTTCCCGGATTGATGTCAAGGCTGGCTCCCCGGGCGCACTGAGGACCTTCGTCGGGGCGCGAGGGCACACGAACACCGGCGCTAGCTACCGACGCCGATCGGGTTCGCATCCAGCCACTGCCCAGCCACCACACCGGGATCGGCACCCTCGGCGACCTGGCGGAGCATATCGGCCAGCGCTGCGGTGTCCAGCACGCCGGCAATTTCGTTGAGAGCGAGCACCTGAGACTCGGTCAGCTCGTTGCGCCGGTACAGCGCCACCGGGTTCTCAGCACGGATCAGCGCCGTCTTGTCCGACAACACAACCAACTCCGACGGGACGTCCGGCGCTGCGGTCGTCGTCCACGCCGCGTCGATCTGCGCTGACCGCAGGGAGGCGAACAACGCTGCACTGTCGGCGAATTCGCGCACCGCAGGCAGCGTGCAGGTACCGACCGACGGGGGGTGCGCGGCGCCTTTCACCGCGCCGACCGAGATTTCCTCACACCGCCGGATCATTGCCGTCACGTCGCGAGCACCCCAGTCCTGCACGGTCTCATCGGTGACTGCGATCGCGGGTTTGTCCTCCGCCGAGGTCGTGTAATCGCCTGCGGCGATGCCCTCGGGTAAAGCCGCAGCCAACGTGCGGTACACCTGCGCCGCCGACCGCGCCGGCGAATCTGGCTCGAACCGCTGCAGCAGCCGTCCAGTGAAACCGGGCGCGACGCGAATCTCCCCCGAGTCCAGTTGACCCAACGGATCCCGTTCCGTCCGAACGTGGGCCGGGTTTCCGTAGAACCGCAGGGCGGCCGCGTAAAGGTTGGCCACCAGTTCGGACTCCGGGTCAGACGTCGAACCGACCGGAATCGACGGTGCCGGCTCTTGCCCGCCACAACCCGCGGCGAGCAGCAAGGCGACCAGCAGGAACGCCCAACGCCTCCAGATCCGCGCGGGGCTCAGTCGCATTCATCCTGGGCCACCGCGGCCACCGCGGCCGCCACGGCTGGACTCACCCGCTGGTCCAGCGCGCTCGGCACGATGTGGTCGACCGCCAGGTCCTCACCCACGACAGAGAAAATAGCCTCGGCCGCGGCGACCTTCATCTTCTCGGTGATGCGCCGCGCACCGGCATCCAGTGCTCCCCGGAAAACACCGGGGAACGCCAGCACGTTGTTGATCTGGCTCGGAAAATCGCTGCGTCCGGTGGCGACCACGGCCGCGTACTTGCGCGCCACGTCGGGGTGGATTTCGGGGTCAGGGTTCGACATCGCGAACACGATGCACGCCGGCGCCATCGTCGCGATCAACTCCTCTGGCACCAGGCCAGCAGAAACCCCCATGAACACGTCGGCGCCGGCGAGCGCCTCGGCAATGCCACCGCGAAGTCCGCGCGGGTTGGTCCTGGTGGCCAGTTCGGCCTTGAACGGGTTCAGATCGTCGCGATCCGAGTGAACGATGCCCTTGCTGTCGAGCACCGTGATGTCGCCGACCCCCTTGGCCAACAGAATGTTTGCGCACGCGATCCCAGCGGCACCGGCGCCGGCGATGACGATCTTCAACACGCCCATGTCACGACCGAGCACCTCGCTGGCGCCCAGCAACGCAGCGAGCACAACGATGGCGGTGCCGTGCTGATCGTCGTGCATGACCGGGCAGTCCAGGGCCTCCACGACGCGGCGCTCGATCTCGAAGCAGCGCGGCGCCGAGATGTCTTCGAGGTTGACCGCGCCGAAAGTCGGACGCAACCGGACGATCGTCTCGACGATCTCGTCGGGGTCCTTGGTATCGAGCACGATCGGGATGGAGTCCAGTCCGCCGAACGTCTTGAAGAGCGCGCTCTTGCCCTCCATGACCGGCAGCGATGCCGCAGGCCCGATGTCACCGAGTCCCAGCACGGCGCTGCCGTCGCTGATCACTGCCACCATGCGGTTGGCCCAGGTATACCGTTTCGCCAGCGTAGCGTCGGCCGCGATCGCGCGGCTGACCTGCGCCACCCCGGGGGTGTAGGCGATCGACAGAGCTCGCTGAGTATCCAGAGGCGATTTCAGTTCCACCGAGAGCTTGCCGCCCTCATGGGCCTCGAAGATATCGCTGTCCTCAATGACAACCTGGGGCGTGCGCGCCACTGACGAGGACTCGCGCGAGGAACCGACAACACTTTCCGACACGGCCGTCAGGGTATCGGACCGGTGCCGCCCATCGGAATGGGCTGTCCCTTGGCCAACAGATCTGGTCGACACACTCGCTCCACGTACTATCCGGGTAGACCTGATCGGGTCGCCCCGTCCCAGAGGGAGGTGCGCGCGTGCCGTCATTTCGCGCGTTGCCACCGTCGCGGCTGCGCCCCGTGGTCCGCGCCCACACCGATGGCCCGGACGCCAAGAACATCCACATTCCCGTCGCCCGCGCGATGGTCGACTGCGGCGTCTATTGCGATGGAACCCGACTGCCCGGCAAGTACACCCATGCCGCGGCGTTGGACAAAGTGCGCGAGATCGAGTCCCAAGGCAGCGAAGCGTTCGTCTGGGTCGGGTTGCACGAGCCCGACGAGCACCAGATGAAAGCCGTTGCCGACGTGTTCGGCTTGCACGAGCTCGCCGTCGAGGACGCCGTGCACGCTCACCAGCGCCCCAAACTCGAGCGGTATGACCAGACGCTGTTCTTAGTACTCAAGACCGTGATGTACGTCGAGCACGAATCGATGGCCAAGGCACGCCAGATCGTGGACACCGGCGAGATCATGATCTTCGTCGGACCGGACTTCGTCGTCACCGTGCGCCACGGCGAACACGGCGGATTGGCCGGCGTACGCAAACGGCTGGAGGCCGCCCCCGCGACCCTCAAACTCGGCCCCTACTCAGTCATGCACGCGATCGCCGACAGCGTGGCGGACACCTACCTCGATGTCACCGATCTCATCGAGACCGACATCGACTCCATGGAAGAAGACATCTTCTCGCCGCTGTCGCAGACCAACATGGAGTGCATCTACCTGCTCAAACGCGAGGTCGTCGAGTTGCGCCGCGCAGTCAGCCCGCTGGCGACCGACCTCGAGCGCATCGGCACCGACCATGACGACCTCGTCAACGTCGAGATCCGCCGATACCTGGGCGATGTTCTCGACCACACCATCAAGGCCTCTGAACGGATCGCCAGCTATGACGAACTGCTCAGCTCTTTGGTGCAGGCCGCACTCGGCAAGGTTGCGATGCAGCAGAACGTCGACATGCGCAAGATCTCGGCGTGGGTGGCCATCGCGGCGGTGCCCACCGCGCTGGCCGGTATCTATGGCATGAACTTTCAGGAAATGCCCGAGTTGGATTGGGCCTGGGGCTATCACGCGGTACTGGCGCTGATGGCGCTCGTCTGCACGCTGCTGTACCGAACGTTCCGGCGCAACAACTGGCTCTGAGGTCGAGACCGCGGCCCGCCGTTCACGCCGGACTAGCGGCCCGCCGCCGTGGATCCGTGGGATCGACCCCATCCTGCGCCCATGCCTCCCGCATGGCGCCCGCTCCCTTCAGCCGCACCCAGGCCGCCTCCGTCGCAGTGATCGGAACCGCTGACAACACCGTGACCGGCGATAAGGGCGCCGGTAACACGACGTCATCGACATCACTGCGCCCCAACAGGTATGCGGAAAAGGGTGCTCCCTGCCACAGCGGAGTTTCCAGATCGACGAGGGCATCGGGTTCCAGGATCAATCCCTCGACGGCAGGCGCGGCGGCGACAACCGCCACCGAGCGGGCCAAACCCTTCGGCGAAGGCCCACGCAGGGCAACCGCCACTTCGGCACGGGGCCCGCGCACAGGATCGGCAAGAAGCTCGGCTGGGTCGACCATCGGGTGACGGGAACACCCAAGCGAAATATATTGTGCTGCAGGAATATCAGGGTCGTCGGGCACGCCGAACCGGATGACGTCAATAGGGTCCGCGCCCAGGAACGTCACGCTGGCCTCAACGGGTTCCGCAGCGACCCCCATCCGCGTGAAATGGTCGCGCAGGTGCGCACGGACCCGACCGAGAACGTCGCTCACCGGTCAGATCGTCAAGCGTGCCAGCAGATCCCGACCGCGCTCGGCGCTCTGCGGATCGCAGAGCACGTCATAGCGCCCGGCGACCAGTTGCATCGTCGAGCTGAAATCTCTCGTGCCCCGAGCCATCGCGTACGGGATCGCCGTCGTGATCAGCCCAAAGAAGACGCCCGCAATCAAGCCGGTGACCAGCGCACTCCAGGGGTTGGGACTGAAAAAGCCGAGGATCAGGCCGATGAAAAGGCCGAGCCAGGCGCCTGTGAGAACACCGCCGCCGAGCACCTTGGGCCAGGACAATCTCCCGGTGACCCGCTCGACCTGCATCAGATCAACGCCGACGATGGTCACCTGCTCGACGGGGAATTGCTGGTCGGAGAGGTAATCCACGGCGCGCTGAGCCTCCGCGTAGGTCGGATACGAACCGATCGGCCACCCCTTGGGAGGAGTGGGCAGTCCGGCCGGACGCCGACGTCCCGGTGCGGGGACGCCGGATGCCACACCGGGGTTCTGTCCGGGCTGGAACGGACTGGTCATGGTCTGAGAACTCCTTCGGTTGCGCGACGGGCACCCCTAGTCTGCCCGTCAACGCGGTTAAACCGCCAAACGTGCCCAAGGCTCTCCCGCTCAATCCTGCGGGGGGTTGCCGCTCCTTGCACTAGTGTTGATCAGCATGACAAATCCGGACGACGAAGCAGGCCGAATCGAATCTTCTGATTCCGCCGCGGCCGGGTCTGAGCCCCCGCAGGCGGGTTACGAAGCGCCCCCGATCGAACGGTCCTCGAGTTGGCCGGCACCGCCCGAATCCGGGGATGACACGCCGCCGACCGGCTACGCGCCGCCCGCTGGCTACACCCCACCGGCCACCCCGCCGGCGTCCGGTTACGACGCCCCGGCCTACACCCCGAATGCCGGCTACCCACCGCCCGGCGATTTTGCGCCGCCCGGCTATCCGCCGCCGCCGGCCGGCTACCCGCCCCCATATCCTGATCCCGGTTCGCCGCCGTACCCCGACCCGGGGTACGGCGCACAGTCCTACCCGCCCCCCTATGGCGCCTATCCGGCCCCCTCCAGCGGTTACCCGGGCGCCGAGTACGGCTACGGCGCGCCCGTCCCACAGGGCACCAACACCATGGCGATCGCTTCTCTGGTCGCATCGATCGTCGGTGTGTGCTGCGGTATCGGCTCGATCATCGGCATCGTGCTCGGCATCTTGGCGCTCAACCAGATCAAGCAGACGCGTCAGGCCGGCCATGGCCTGGCTGTGGCCGGCATCGTCGTGGGCGTCGTGACGATGTTGATCAGTCTCGCGTGGACCATTTCCGCATTCGCCTCCTGACTCCGGCAGCACCAGCATGACCGCGAGCGGGCCGGAACCACACGACGGCGTCGAACCACAGCCGCTGGACTACCCGGCTGATGCCGGACTGCCGCCGCCGGTGTATCCGCCTCCGTACCCCGGTTACTACCCGCACTACCACCATCCTCGTCAGCCATACCCGCCGGTCAAGTCCGCAGGCACCAACGGCAAGGCCATCGCCGCTCTGGTGACGTCGCTGGCCGGTCTGGCCTGCTGCGGCCTACCGTCGATCGTTGGGCTGGTCTTGGGACTCATCGCGATGGGCGAAACCAAACGCACAGGCCAGGACGGCTACGGGCTTGCCGTCGCCGCCGTCGTCATCAGCAGCCTCATCATGATCGGCTACGCCCTCTATCTGCTCCTGACAACCGTGTTCTGAACCGCCAACCGACGGGGCCCCTCCAGAAGCCGACCGGACGGCCCATTCATGCCACCCGGGCAGGAACAGGGAAGTCCCGCGGCGTCGGTACCGGTTTTCGGCAACAAGACTCTCTACCCTTGACGACCATGGCGTCGGTCAACAGGGTCTACGCGGCCCGGCTCGCGGGGATGGTGGCGCTTGGCCCTGATGGCGAATCCATCGGGCGGGTCCGCGATGTGGTCGTCAGCATCAGCATCGTGCGGCAACAACCCCGCGTTCTTGGACTCGTCATCGAATTGCTCAGTCGCAGAAGAATCTTCGTCCCCATTCTGCGCGTCACGGCGATCGAACCCGGCGCGGTCACCTTGTCTACCGGCAACGTATCCCTGCGGCGCTTCTCCCAACGGCCCGGCGAGGTCCTCGTCCTGGGGCAGGTTCTCGAGACCCGCGTGCGTGTCGATGACCCTGACCTGTCTCAACTCGCGGGCATCGACGTGGTCGTCGTGGATCTTGCTATCGAGCAGACCCGCATCCGCGACTGGATGGTCACCAAAGTCGCGGTGCGTCCGCAGCGCCGACTGGGCCGACGCAGCAACGTGTTCGCCGTCGACTGGCAGCACGTCCACGGTCTCACTCCCTCTGGTCTGGCCATGCCCGATCAGGGTGTCGCCCAACTCCTCGAGCAGTTCCAGGGCCAACGGCCGGTCGAGGTTGCCGACGCCATCCGCGAGTTGCCGGCCAAGCGCCGCAACGAGGTCGTCAACGCACTCGACGACGAACGACTCGCCGATGTGCTGCAGGAGTTGCCGGAAGAAGAGCAGGTGGAGCTAGTGCGGCAGCTGAAGACCGATCGCGCTGCCGATGTGCTGGAGGAGATGGACCCCGACGACGCCGCCGACCTGCTCGGGACGATGACGCCGGCCGATGCCGAACAGTTCCTGCGGCGAATGGACCCGGAGGACTCCGAGGACGTGCGGCGCCTGCTCAGCCATTCCCCCAACACCGCAGGCGGCCTGATGACCTCGGAGCCGGTGGTGCTGGCTCCGGATACCACCGTTGCCGAAGCACTCGCCCAGGTGCGCGACCCGGATCTGACACCAGCGCTGGCGTCGGTGGTCTTCGTGGTGCGCCCGCCCACCGCCACCCCCACCGGCCACTATCTGGGATGCGTTCATCTACAACGGCTGCTGCGCGAGCCGCCCGCGACGCTGGTCAGCGGCATCGTCGACACCCACCTGCCCTACCTGCGGCCCGAGGACTCGCTCGGCAAACTCACCCGCTACTTCGCCGCATACAACCTGATGTGCGGGCCGGTGGTCGACGACGAGAGCCACCTGCTGGGTGCCGTCTCGGTAGACGACGTCCTGGACCACCTGCTGCCCGACGGCTGGCGGGAACATGAAGCCGAACCCGTGATCGTGACCGCCGAGGGGATGACGTGAGCGAATCGTCGGCCCGCCAGCGCCTCGACACTCCCCGCGTCTCCCGTTCGCTGGCCCCCCGCCTCGATGTGGAGGCGGTCGGCCGGGTCAGCGAACGAATCGCACGGTTCCTCGGTACCGGCCGCTACCTGGCGATTCAGACGGTCGCGGTGGTGGTGTGGGTCCTGCTCAACATCGGCGCCTTCGCCTGGCAGTGGGATCCCTACCCATTCATCCTGCTGAACCTCGCGTTCTCCACTCAGGCCGCATATGCGGCCCCGCTGATCCTCCTCGCCCAGAACAGGCAGGAGAACCGGGATCGGGTCTCGCTGGAAGAAGACCGCAGGCGTGCCGAGCAGACCAAGGCCGATACCGAATACCTGGCCCGCGAGCTGGCCGCGCTGCGTCTTGCCGTCGGCGAAGTCGCCACCCGTGACTACCTGCGCCGCGAGCTGGAGGAGATCGGCGAAATGATCGCCGACCTGCGCAGACCGGTCGGCCCGGGGCCTGGTGAGACCAGCAGCAGCGACACCGACCGGCGATCCAAGAAAAACGAGTGACCTAGCTGTGGCGATTGCTGTTACGACTTCGTTGCCGAGTAGGTATGGTGGCGTGGTTCACAGGCGATCAAATAGCTAGGACGGTTTGCGTGCACATAGGCGGAGGATCGACTCTCCGGGCAGCTGGCCGCCGAGCGGGCCGAGTCGCCCGTATGCCGGTTTTTGGTGTGGCCGCTGTTCTGACACCCCTGGTACTGGCCGGTGCCGTCGGAGCGGCTGCTCCGTCCACCCACGCGCCCACCCGCGATTCCGCGGTCATGCCGCTGGCCGCCGTTGAGCCCTCTCCCGGCGATGGTTCGGGTGCGTCGGTCGTGGCCATCAACAAGGCGCCCACGCCCCTTCGCATGGTCGGTGGCAGCGCGTCATCACCGCCCCCAGCGGCGGTGGTGAATTCTCCCGGGACACTGCGTATTCCGTCGATGGCATTGGCGGCCTACCGAAATGCCGAAGCCATGATGGCCACCGCGTTCCCCGGATGCGGGGTCAGCTGGAACCTGCTGGCCGGGATCGGCCGCATCGAGTCGATGCACGCCTACGGCGGCGCGACGGATGCACGCGGCACCGCCGTGCGGCCGATCTACGGACCCGCCCTGGACGGCACACTGCCCGGCAACGAGGTCATCGTGCAGAGCCGCAGCGCCGACCGGGTGACCTATGCCCGGGCATTGGGCCCGATGCAGTTCCTGCCCGGCACCTGGTCGCGCTACGCGTCTGACGGCGACAATGACGGCAAAGCCGACGTCCAGAACGTCTTCGACGCGTCACTGGCTGCAGCCCGCTACCTGTGCAGCGGCGGAATGAACTTGCGCAATCAGGCAGATGTGATGGCCGCTATCCTGCGCTACAACAACTCGATGGCCTACGCACGCAACGTGCTGAGCTGGGCCGCGTCCTATGCGACGGGGGTCGTGCCAGTCGACCTACCGCCTATCAACGGTTCCGTTCCTGCGCTCGGCAGCGCCGGCGGCAGCGGCAATGGCAATGGCAATGGCAGCGTCAACAGTCACCTTGAGCGCACCCAGGGCATCGGACCCGGGTTGCCACTGAACGCCACCGGCCTGCCCCCCAACGATCCGCTGTCGCTGATACCGCTCATGGAGCGCACCGACGCGGCCAGGCAGATCTCGACCAACGTTCCGGGATTCGTTCCTGGCCAGTCGCTGGGCCCACTCCCCGGACCCGCGCAGGCGTTGCGGGCGCCCGCGCAGCCGGCGCCTCAGCCGCCGCCGGAATGGCTGCCTCCCTGGATGCAACCGGCTGCACAACCTCAGTGCGCGGTGTTCTGTATTGAAAGCGCCGTCCCGCCTCCAGCGCCGCTGGGACTGCCCGGGTTCCCGCCTCCAGCGCCGCTGGGACTGCCCGGGTTCCCACCGCCTGCAGCGCCGCCGGGACCGCCCGGGTTCCCACCGCCTGCAGCGCCGCCGGGACTGCCGGGGTTCCCGCCACCTGCAGCGCCACTGGCCCAGCCAGTTCTCCCGCCCGGGCCGCCAATGGCGGTGCCGCCACCGCCGCCACCGCCGGGAGCGCCGCTGCCCAGCCCACTGCCGCCCGCGCTGGGTCCCGCGCCGGGCCCGGCAGCCTGAGCACAGCCGTCGCCCTCGTTCGGGCCGCCGTGAGTCTGCGGCCTAGACTTTCAAGCGATGTCCCCAACTCCGACTGACCTCGAATCCTCGGTCCGTACCGCGCTGGCCAAGGTGATCGACCCCGAGCTAAGGCGTCCGATCACCGAAGTGGGCATGGTCAAGAACGTCACCGTTGGCCCGGAAAGCCATGACGGCCAGGAAGGCTCGGTGCACGTCGAGCTCTACCTGACCATTGCCGGGTGCCCGAAGAAGACCGAGATCACCGACAGCGTCACCCAGGCGGTCAGCGACGTACCCGGCACCGGTGCGGTGAAGGTAACTCTCGACGTCATGAATGACGAGCAGCGTGCCGAACTGCGCAAGCAGCTGCGCGGCGATTCACGTGAACCGGTGATCCCATTCGCCCAGCCCGGCTCGCTGACCCGTGTCTACGCTGTCGCATCCGGGAAGGGTGGCGTCGGCAAGTCCAGCGTGACGGTGAATCTGGCCGCGGCAATGGCCGCGCGGGGACTGTCGGTCGGCCTCCTCGACGCCGACATCTACGGCCACTCCGTGCCCAGGATGATGGGCACGACCGACCGCCCCACCCAAGTCGACTCGATGATCCTCCCGCCGGTCGCCCACGACGTCCGGGTGATCTCCATCGCGATGTTCACCCAAGGCAACACGCCGATCGTGTGGCGCGGGCCGATGCTCCACCGGGCGCTTCAGCAGTTCCTCGCCGATGTGTACTGGGGTGATCTGGACGTGCTGCTGCTGGACTTGCCGCCGGGCACCGGCGATATCGCGATCTCGGTATCTCAGCTGATCCCGGGCGCGGAGATTCTGGTCGTCACGACGCCGCAATTGGCCGCTGCCGAGGTCGCCGAGCGCGCAGGCGCCATCGCGCTGCAGACCCGGCAGCGCATCGTCGGCGTGGTGGAGAACATGTCCGGGCTGGTGCTGCCCGACGGCACGACCATGCAGATCTTCGGGGAAGGCGGTGGGCACCAGGTCGCCGAGAGCCTGTCTCGGGCCGTGGGCGCCGAGGTTCCGCTCCTGGGCCAGGTGCCGCTCGATCCCGCGCTGGTATCGGCAGGCGATTCCGGCATTCCGCTGGTGTTGTCGGCACCCGAGACCGCGGCAGGCGTGGCGCTGCGCAGCATCGCCGACGCGCTGTCGAGCCGCAGCCGTGGTCTGGCCGGCATGTCCCTGGGACTGGACCCAGCCGGTCGCTGACGCCGAAATCACCTTTCGGCAGCACCTACTGGCACCTAGCCTGGATCGGATCTCGGCTTGCTGGGTCAGGTGGCGTCGGTGTCGAAGGGGGTGGATGCTGCGGGCTGTTTGGTGTCCGGCGCGCCGGAGGCCACATCGGCGGGACCACCTGCCGACTGTGCCTTCTCCGATGGGGGTTGCGCCCCCTCCGCTGTATCGAACTTCCCGGTGAAGATCGAGTCGTCGCCGTCGAGAAGGTGCTTGGTCAGCGCCGCGCGCGGCGTCATCCCTTTGAGCCTTTGCAGCTCAGACAACGGTTCTCGCAGATCGTCGAACTCGGGGCCGAGGTCCTCTCGCAGCTGACTGGTGGCGCCGCTGACATAGTCTCGGGCCTGGCGCAGCGCTCCGGATGTCCACCTGATCGCGCCGGGCAGCCTTTCTGGCCCCAGGATCACCAATCCGGCGATCACCAGGACCATCATCTCGCCCCAACCGACGTTGGCGAACATCGGCTACGTGCTGTTGTCCGGGCGGGGAGTTACCGTGAGCGTGACGGGACGGCCGTCGCGGACGACCTCGATCGATGCCGGCTCGTCGACCTTGAGTTGCCGAACGGCGACGACGAACTCATCAGCATCGGCGACTTCGCGATCGCCCACCTTGACGACAACGTCGTTCTCCAGGATTCCGCCCCGCTCAGCGGGTCCGCCCTGTGTCACGTTGGCGATCTGTGCGCCCTTGGCGATGTCGTTGCTCACCGAACGCGCCGTCAGGCCCAGGGTCGGGTGGGCAATCTTGCCGCTCTCGATCAGCTTCTCGACGACTAGCTTGACCTCGTTGACCGGAATCGCGAACCCCAGGCCGCTGGCGCTTTCCGACAGAGACTTGCCAGCGGTGTTGATGCCGATCACCTCGGCGTTCATGTTGATCAACGGCCCGCCCGAGTTGCCGTGGTTGATCGACGCGTCGGTCTGCACACCGTCGATGACTGTGTCGGTGTCGGAGCCATCACCTGACAGCGGTATTGGACGGTTCAACGCGCTGATTATGCCTGTGGTGACCGTGCTGCGCAGTCCCAGCGGTGCGCCCGCGGCGATCACTTCTTCGCCGACCTGGAGTTTCTCGGAATCCCCTAACCGCGCGACAATCAGGTTGTCGACGTTATCGACCTTGAGCACCGCCAAGTCGGTTTTGGGATCGCGGCCGACCAGATTGGCCGGAACCTCTGTGCCGTCGTTGAAGACCACCGCCAACTTAAATTTGGCGGGGTTGGTGGCGGCCTCGGAGATCACGTGGTTGTTGGTGACGATGTAGCCGCGTCCGTCGATGACGACTCCGGATCCCTGAGCGCCTTCGTTGTCGCTGGACGCCTCGATGGTGACCACCGAATCCGCGACCGCAGCAGCTACCTCGGTGAACCGACCCGGAGGAAGGTCGGGTCTGTCGCTGGTCTCTAGAGTCACCTTCGAGGTCGTGAATGCGTCGACGACCTCAGCGGTCTTGCGCCCCACCAAGCCACCGGTGACGCCAAGGACCAGTGCGACGATGCCGAGCACCGCCAGCGCGACAAACGACACCCTGCCGCCGAACAGCACATCGCGAACGCCCAGCTTGCCGGGATGGACTGTGGTCGGCGCCGGCGCGGTCGGCACGAACGCCGGGGTACCCAGTGTCACGGGCGAACCCGGGCTGCGCCAAGGATCGTCGACTTGGTCGGCATCCTCACCGCGGTCCGCGGCGAGCGCACCGGCGTCGGCCGGATGACGCTGCAGCGATTCGCCACCGGGATGGGTACGCCCGAACGCCTCGGCCAGCACGGGATCGGGAGGCTGATTCTTCGGGGTGAACTCCCCCTGATCGCGGCCCTGATCGGTACCGGTGAAGGAACCGTCCACACCGGCGGGCCTGCCGAACGCACGCTTGGCTGCCGGATCGACAGGTGGACGCGAAAGGGGACGCGGCTCAAGACGCTCCCGGCCGGACTGGTCCAGATTGGTCACCCGTTCAACGCCCTTCTCGAAACCCTCTGCCCTGCCCTCAGTCGAGGCGCAGGCAATCGACGACGAAACCGCGCTGCTCGGCGCCGGTTCGCTTCAGCTTCCACCCTACCGACGTTTGCGACGGGCGCGTGGCGCCCCGTCAGCGAACCGTGGCGCCTCGGCCGGCTCCGGAGCTTCGTCCGGGGCGCGGTCCGGGATCTGGGACAACAGGCCCAGCAGGGAAGTCGGCATCGCCACGGGGCAGGAATCGCGCAGCGCGGACCGCGCCTGACGCTGCGCGTCGACCTCCAGGGCACACTCGGGACACAGCGAGAGGTGGTGAGCAGCGCGCAGGTGCGCGGTCATGCGCAGCTCACCGTCGGCGAATGCAGCAACCGCCTCCGTCGACAAGTGTTCGGTGGAACCGAATTGACGTGGGCCGACCGGTGCATCGCTTTGCGAGGCAAACTGCGAGGGAAGCCAGGAGAATGCACGACGAAAAGCGTGTCCGGGATCAGCCATCACCCAGTTCCTCTCGACTCGAGTCATGTCGGACTACTTCGAATGTAGCGCGACATGTCGCGGGGCAACGCGGCAACGTCAGGCAGACTTGGCCCCGTCACGAATAACTTCCGCCGTGCCTGCATCCGAATGACGCGCCAGATGATCTCGCAACGCTTGGCGGCCGCGGTGGATGCGGCTGCGCACAGTGCCCAACTTGACGCCGAGAGTCGCCCCGATCTCCTCGTAGGACAGACCTTCGATGTCGCACAGCACCACGGCGGCGCGGAACTCCGGCGCGAGTGAATCGAGCGCGGCCTGAAGGTCGGGGCCCAGTCGCGAGTCGTGGTATATCTGCTCGGGGTTCGCTTCGTCCGCGGGCACCCGGTCGTAGTCCTCGGGCAGGGCTTCCATCCGGATCCGGCCGCGACGGCGAACCATATCGAGGAACAGGTTGGTCGTGATGCGGTGCAACCAGCCTTCGAAGGTCCCGGGCTGATAATTCTTCACCGATCGGAATACGCGGATGAACGTTTCCTGCGTCAGATCCTCGGCGTCATGCTGGCTACCGGACAGTCGGTAGGCGAGGCGGTACACCCGGTCGGCGTGCTGGCGGACAAGATCATCCCAACTGGGCATCGCCGCTTTGTCGCCCGTGGCGTCGAACACCGCGGTGCCGGTCATCTCGTCGGTCGGCTCAACCCACTCGGCATCGGTGTACTGCTCAAGGTGTGCCATAGAAACCGGTGACACCGGCGTGTTAGCCGGGTTGGCAGGGCCAGGCGCATGAGTGGTGTTCGTCGGATCCTCCAGGTCGTGACGGCTACCGCCATCGGCTGACGGCGGCACGTCATCCACAACACAGCGCAGCGTGGCTTTCTTCCCAGGGCGGTCCCCAGGGTGCCAGGCATCGCTGCGCACGCCGATCGCGCCGTCTGTCATGGGATCACCGTCCCCTGTGCTGGTGTGCCTGACATATGAGCAAACTGAGCATTTCCTGAGAAAGATCGCCAACCATTTTTCAACCAGCGAAAACAGTGGTCACGACGCCCTGATTCGCGGAACGCGGAGCGGGCGTGTCGCAGCACCCCAACCCGTGCTTCGCTCTACGCTTCGGGGCATGGCCAGCACCGACGAGCCCGAAGGTGGCTCTGGCGATTCCAGCACCAGGGTGAGTCAGGCCGAGGCGATCGTCACCCATGCCGAACACTCGATCTCCGAGGACTCCATCGTCGCCGCGGCCCGCGAGCGCGCGGTGGACATCGGCGCGGGCGCGGTCACCCCGGCAGTCGGAGCGTTGCTCTGCGTCCTGGCCAAATTGACTGGCGCGAAAGCCGTGGTCGAGGTCGGCACCGGCGCCGGGGTCAGCGGACTGTGGTTGTTGTCGGGAATGCGCGACGACGGAGTCTTGACGACGATCGACGTCGAACCGGAACATCAGCAGATCGCCAAGCAGGCGTATTCGGAGGCGGGCGCCGGACCGGGGCGCACCAGGCTGATCAGCGGTCGCGCCCAGGAAGTGCTCACCCGACTTGCCGATGAGTCCTACGACCTCGTGTTCATCGACGCCGACCCAGCCGACCAACCGCAGTTCGTCAACGAAGGCATACGGTTGCTCCGCCAGGGTGGCGCGATCATTGTGCATCGGGCGGCGCTCGGCGGGCGGGCCGGAGATGCGTCCGCCAAGGACAACGAGGTGAGCGCGGTGCGCGAGGCGGCGCGGATCATCGCCGAGGACGAGCGGCTGACACCGGTGCTCATTCCGCTCGGCGACGGCCTGCTGGCCGCCGCGCGCGACTGAACTGTTTTCCCCGCGAGTATCACCGCGGGCTCAGACCCAGACGCCCTTGCCGACAGCGACCACACCGCCGGCGCTGATAGAGAACCGTTCGCGGTCCCGGTCCAGATCGACCCCTACCGTCTCGCCGGGGGCCACCACCACGTTCTTGTCCAGGATTGCGTGGCGAACCACGGCACCGCGCCCGATGCGGACCCCGGGCATGATCACGCTGCCCTCGACGATCGCGTCGTCCTCGACGGCGACGTTGGACGACAGCACGGAATTGCGTACCGACGCAGCCGAAATGATGCTGCCGGCACCGACCACTGACTCCTGGGCTGATCCGCCGTTGACGAACTTCGCCGGTGCCAGGTTTTCCGAGCTGCCACGGATGGGCCAACGCTTGTTGTAGAGGTTGAACACCGGGTGCACCGACACCAGGTCCATGTGCGCGTCGTAGAAGGCGTCCAGCGTTCCTACGTCACGCCAGTAGCCGTGGTCGCGTTCGGTGGCACCGGGCACCTCGTTGGCCTTGAAGTCGTAGACCGATGCGATCCCCTCGGACACCAGTCGCGGAATGATGTCACCGCCCATGTCATGGTCGGAATCGTCGTCGTCGGCATCGGCGCGGATGGCGTCGATCAGCACCTTGGTGGTGAAAATGTAGTTACCCATCGAGACGAATGTCTGCTCGGGATCGTCCGGGGTGCCCGGGGGGTCGGCAGGCTTTTCGATGAACGACCGGATACAGCCGGACTCGTCGGCATCGATGCAGCCGAATGCGCTCGCCTCCGCGCGCGGCGCCCGGATCCCGGCGACTGTCGCGCCGGCACCACTGTCGATGTGGTGCGCAAGCATCTGCTCGGGATCCATCCGGTAGACGTGGTCCGCACCGAAGATCACGATGAAGTCGGGATCCTCGTCGTGGATCAAGTTCATCGACTGGTAGATCGCGTCGGCCGAACCGGTGTACCACCGCGGGCCCAGCCGCTGTTGAGCCGGAACCGGGGTGATGTACTCCCCGGCAAGCCCCGATAGCCGCCAGTTCTGCGAAATGTGACGGTCCAGCGAGTGCGACTTATATTGGGTAAGAACACAAATTCGCAGAAACCGGGCGTTGACAAGGTTTGAGAGCACGAAATCGATGAGCCGGTAAGCGCCCCCGAAGGGAACCGCGGGTTTGGCCCGGTCAGCCGTCAACGGATACAGCCGCTTGCCCTCTCCCCCGGCCAGGACGATGCCCAACACGTGCGGCGCTTCCCACATACTGCAAACCTATCGGCACGTCAGGACCGCGGCTAGCCATTCGCGCTATTGGCGGCCGTTCTCGGACTGTCCGTCAAGACAATTGGTGATGCAGCGCAACGAGTCGCGAATTTGGATACGGTCACTCCATGCGGGTGGCGATGATGACTCGGGAATACCCACCCGAGATCTACGGCGGGGCAGGCGTTCACGTCACCGAGCTCGTCGCGCAACTGCGGCATCTCTGCGACGTCGACGTGCATTGCATGGGTTCGCCGCGCCCAGGTGTCACAGTCGCCCAACCCGACCCAGCCCTGCAGGGCGCCAACCCGGCGCTGTCGACGCTGTCCGCCGACCTCAACATGGTCAATGCGGCCGCCAAAGCCACGGTCGTGCACTCGCATACCTGGTACACCGGAATGGCCGGGCACCTGGCTGCCCTGCTGTACGACGTGCCACACGTACTCACCGCACATTCACTGGAACCCCTGCGGCCATGGAAGGCCGAGCAACTCGGCGGCGGCTACCGCATTTCTTCGTGGGTGGAGCGGAGTGCGATCGAGGCCGCCGATGCCGTAATCGCCGTCAGCGCCGGAATGCGGAGCGACGTGCTGGGCGCCTACCCGAGATTGGATCCCGACCGTGTGCACGTCGTCAAGAACGGCATCGACACCGATGTGTGGCATCCGGTCCAACCGGTGGCAGGTGATTCCATCCTCGAGGAACTCGGTGTGGACCCCACACGCCCGATTGTCGCCTTCGTCGGCAGGATCACCCGACAGAAGGGCGTCTCCCATCTGGTGGCGGCGGCCCACCATTTCGCTCCCGGCGTCCAACTGGTGCTGTGTGCGGGGGCTCCGGATACCCCTGAGATCGCGGCGGAGGTCACCTCAGCAGTCCAGGAACTGTCCCGGGCGCGCACCGGGGTGTTCTGGGTACGCGAGATGCTTCCAACCCAGAAGATCAGCGAAATTCTTTCTTCGGCAACCACTTTCATCTGCCCATCGGTATACGAGCCGCTGGGGATCGTGAACCTTGAGGCCATGGCATGCGGGACGGCGGTGGTGGCCTCCGACGTCGGCGGAATCCCCGAAGTGGTCACCGACCAGCAGACAGGCCTACTCGTTCACTACAACCCGAACGACACAGCGTCCTTCGAGCGGGAACTCGCTTACGGGGTCAACGCTCTTGTCGCCGACCCGGGAAGGGCTCGACAGTTCGGAGTGGCGGGACGACAGCGGTGTGTCGAGGAGTTCTCCTGGTCCTCCATCGCTGAACAAACGGCGGAGATCTACCGCAGCGTCTCGGCCTGAGGAGAGTGCAGCCAGCGGTCGCGGTGGCTGCAACCGTGTGTGTCGAAATCGCTAGCTTGTGACGGCCTTGAGTTCGTCGCCCAACGCGGCGGCTTCGTCGGGGGTGAGTTCGACAACGAGTCGGCCACCACCTTCCAGTGGTACCCGCATTACGATGCCTCGCCCCTCCTTCGTTGCTTCCAGTGGACCGTCTCCGGTCCGGGGCTTCATCGCCGCCATCGAGTGCTCCCTCCGCATGGGCGTGCCCGTCTGGGCCCGGTCTGTCGGTACCAGCCGGGTCTGCCCAACTCTGCGAGGAACACAGACAGCACCCGGCCTTGAACTGCTACAAGCTCCATTGTTCCCTATGCGGACCGCCGCGTGTGCAAAGACCCGGCTAAGGCTCGGCTAAGGACCACTCAGGGGGCCGCTCAGGGGCCAGTCAGCAGGCCCCTCGGGGGCCAGTCAGAAGGCCCCTCAGATGGCCACCACACCGTTACTCGCAGATGCGCGGAACCCAGCAGTCGGCGACGTGATCGTCGACCATGCCCGTGGCCTGCATCAACGCATAGGCCGTGGTAGGTCCGACGAATCGAAATCCGCGCGCCTTGAGCTCCTTGGCCATCGCCTTGGATTCCGGACTCATCGCCGCGACCTGAGAGAGGCTGGCAGGCCTGGCCCGGGTGACCCGATCCTGCGGCGCGAACGACCACAGCAGTTCCCCCAGGTCGACGCCACCGTCGGCCAGGTCGGCGACAGTTCGGGCGTTGGCGATCGTGGCGTCGATCTTGGCACGATTGCGCACGATTCCGGCGTCGGCCATCAGTCGCTCGACATCCCCCTCGGAATAGCGTGCGACGCGCTCGACGTCGAACCCGTCGAAAGCGCTGCGGAAGTTGTCCCGCTTGCGCAGGACGATCAGCCACGACAGGCCGCTCTGGAAGGCTTCCAGGCTGACCCGCTCGAACAGCGCGGTCGAACCCCGCACCGGGTGACCCCACTCATTGTCGTGGTAGCCGCAGTACAGCTCGAAATCGTCCGGCGACAAACGCGATTGGTCGATCCACCCACATCGAGTCCGCCGATCAGCCGAAGCAGCCGTCACAAGTCGTCCCGCGGGCTGTCGGGCGGCAGCGCATGCTCGCCCTCCGATCCCTCGTGGACGGCGGGTTCCAGCAGTCCGTAGGCGCCGCGTAACACCGCAAGCTCACCACGGAGCAGGTCGAGTTCCTGGCCCAGCCGGTCGAAAACCCAGTCGACCTCACTGGTCTTGTAGCCGCGCAAGGTCTGGGTGAACTTCACCGAATCGACGTCGGCACCGGTCACCCCCGATGCCGGTAACGCGGTCGCCGTGGTGGCCCGCGGCAGCGCGGGCAGCACCTCGCCGCGGCCGAACAGGGCGCTGCCGACGCCGAACAACACCACACCGACCAACACGAGAACCACGAGGTACAGCAGGACTAGAGACACCCTTCGATATTGCCCGACGCGAGCGACAAACCGAAGCCGCGGCACCAGGCGACCCCTGTGGTCAGGTGTCAGCGTTCAGGGGCCAAACCTCAGGACGGGCGCAGGGTGATCATCGGCGGGCGGTCCTGGAGCGAAACTGTCGAGATGCGCGGGGTGTAGTCCTCGCCGTCGGCGAAGAACTGCGTGAGTCCGACACCGGAGTCCGCGACACCGCAACGGGACAGCAGGGTGGCGATGACCTGCCTGCTCATCAAGGCGAGCTCGGTCAATGGCCGGTTGCGGTGGGTGCGCACCCCGAGGTTCACCTGGGCAAGGGCGTCGAGACCCAATCGGTCATAGGCGTCGATCAGCAGACCGATCTCGACGCCGTAGCCCGGGGCGAAGGGGACCGCAGTCAGTAGCTCCCGCGTTCCCGCGTACTCTCCGCCGAGAGGCTGGTAGATGCACATCAACTCAGGCCGCAGGGCCCCCAGCAACGGGCGGGCCACCAACTCGGTGACACGGCCGCCTCCGCTGGCGTCCTCGCTGCCGCTGATCTTGAGCAGCCGGCGGTAGAAACCCTTGACCAGGTGAACACCCGCGGTGGTCAGCAGCGGGCCCAACAGCTTCGGCACGAACATCGGATCGGGATCGATCAGGTCAGAGTCGACGAAGACGACGAAGTCGCCCGTTGTGGCGGCCAGCGACCTCCACAACACCTCGCCCTTACCGTTCTGCGGTGCGACCTCGGGCAGCGCGACTTCGCGGCTGACTACGCGGGCCCCGGCAGCGAGCGCGCGGATCTCGGTGTCGTCGGTGGAACCCGAATCGAGCACCACCAGTTCGTCGACCAGACCGCCGAGAAGTGGGGTGATCGTCTCGACGACGCCGGCGACCGTCTCCTCCTCGTTCAGCGCGGGCAGCACCACCGACACCGTGCGACCTGCCTTGGCGGCCTCGAGCTCGGCGACCGTCCAATGCGGACGGCTCCAGCTGTGGTCGGTGAGCCAGCGATGTTCGGCCACACCTTCGGGGGCCAGATCTGTCACCCGATCAGACAACACAGTCATGCCAGTCCCCTTACCGTGCGCGTTGGCGGCCGCGCGCCCTGGATCGACGCGACCATTTCGAGCACGCGTCGGGTGGATCCCACCTCATGCACCCGGAACATCGCAGCTCCGTTCGCGGCGGCCAGCGCGGTAGCCGCCAGGGTGCCCTCCAAACGTTCTTTCAGATCCACACCCAGAGTCTCCCCGACGAAATCCTTGTTGCTGAGTGCCATCAGGACCGGCCATCCAGTTTTTACAAGGTCTTCTACGTGGCGCAATAAACTAAGGCCGTGGTAAGTGTTCTTGCCGAAATCATGCGTTGGATCGACCAAAATGCCGTCCCGTCGCACGCCTAGAGCTACTGCGCGCTCCGCGGCAGCGGTCACCTCGGCGATGACGTCGTCGACCACTCCCCGCTCGGAGACCCCGTAGTTGACCCGAAACGGTCGCGTCCGCGGCACCGCGCCGCCGGTGTGCGAACACACCAACCCGGCACCGAACTCGGCAGCGACGCCCGCAAGGTCTGGATCCGCTCCGCTCCAGGTGTCATTGATCAGGTCCGCCCCGGCGGTGCAGGCCTGTTTCGCCACCTCGGCGCGCCAGGTGTCGACGCTGATCAGCTGGTCGGGAAAGGTGTCCCGGAGCCATTCGACGAAGGGCACGACGCGGGTGACCTCCTCGGCCACATCCACGGTGCTGCCAGGTCCGGCCTTCACGCCGCCCACGTCGATGATGTCTGCGCCCTCGCCGATGACCCGGTGCGCCGCCTTCTTGGCCGATTCGTCGGTGAACGTCGCGCCGCGGTCATAAAAGGAGTCCGGCGTTCGGTTCACGATCGCCATGATCAGCGCACGGTCCCCCGCCACCGGGCGCCCCAGAAACGTCGACTGCACGCCCTCAAGGCTACGGGCCTGCGATTTCGGTGTCATTTGTCACGCTGAGCGTGACCGACGACACCGAAATCCGCGGGCTACTTGGGTTTCTTGCCGGCCGCGACGTCGGCCGGGTACTCGTCGTAAAACGGCACGTAGCCTTCGCTTCTACCCGACAGCACGTAGATCGGGTCCTCGATCTTGGCGTCGTCGGCCTCTTCGCCGCTGCTGGCCCCGTAACCGTGTTTGCGCAGATCGCCCTTCTGGCTCTTGAAGGTCGAGGTGTGTGCCAGCTCTTCGACCAACCGAACGAACAGCGGCACCGCGTACCCCGGCAGCGTGTCGTATACCGACTTGGCAAGCTGCTTGCCGTCGAACTCCGCGCCGTCGTTGAGCTGGATCGCCACCATTCCCGCCTTGCCGCCGGTGTGGGGTACCTCAACGCCGAACACAGTGCACTCCTCGACCTGCGGGTCTCTGGAGACGGCTGCCTCGACCTCGGTGGTCGCCACGTTCTCGCCCTTCCAGCGGAAGGTGTCGCCGAGCCGGTCGGTGAAGGCCGCATGCCCAAAGCCCTGCGAGCGCATCAGGTCGCCGGTGTTGAACCAGGCATCGCCCTCCTTGAAGGCGTCACGAACCAACTTCTTCTCCGACTCCTTCTTGTCGGTATAACCGTCGAACGGCTGGAAGTTGCTGATCTTGGACAACAGCAGACCCGGCTCGCCATTCTTGACTTTGCGGACTCGACCGTCCTTGTCCCGCACCGGCTCGCCGGACTCGTTGTATTCGACGAACGCGACCGGGGTCGGGCAGATGCCGGTGGTCTTGTCCACGTTCAGCACGTTGACGAACGCTGTGTTGCCCTCGCTGGCAGCATAGAATTCGCAGACCCTGTCGATGCCGAATCGATCAGTGAAGTCATCCCAGATGGCTGGGCGCAGACCGTTGCCCACGATGACACGCACGCGGTGTTTGCGGTCGGTGTCCTTCGCCGGCTGGCCGAGCAGGTAGGTACAGACCTCGCCGATGTAGACGAACGCGGTGGCGTCGTATCGGATGATGTCGTCCCAGAATCTCGACGCCGAGAACGACTTACCCAGCGCCAGCGTGGCGCCCGAACTCAACACCGACGACAGCGCCACCGTCAACGCATTGTTGTGGTAAAGCGGCAGGCAGCAATACAGCGTGTCACTGCTGTTCAGTCGTAGGCCCAGACCGCCGAAGCCGGCGAGCGCCCGCAACCACCGGTAGTGGGTCATGACGCTGGCCTTGGGCATCCCGGTGGTGCCTGAGGTGAAGATGTAGAACGCCTTGTCCTTGGCCAGCACTGCCGAGGTGGTCGACGGGTTCTTCGCGGGCGCGGTCGCCGCCAGCCGGGTGAGCTCGTCGAGGGTCATCAGGCCCTCGGTGTCGGCACCGGAGTCGCCAATGGCATCCACGAACTCGGTGTCGGTGACGACCACCGTGGCCGACAACAGTCCGAGGCTGTGCTTGAGCACTGCGTCACGCTGGTTGTAGTTGAGCATTCCCGAGATCGCGCCGCACTTGACTGCTGCCAGCATGACCAGGATGGCTTCGGGTGAGTTGCGCAGTATGATGCCGACGACATCACCGTGGCCGACGCCGCGGGTGGCCAGCACTGCGGCGTAGCAGTTGACGGTTTCGTTGGCTTCGCCGTAGGTGATCTCGCGGTCCTCGAACTTCAGGAACACCTTGTCGGCATAGCGGGCGGCGCGGTCCTGGAAGACCTTGCCGATGGACGTCTTGGCCGACGGACGGGCGAGGAACCCGGTGGCCACCCCGCGCAGGATCGTCGGCGCATCCATCAGCAAACCCGGCAACTGACCCGCGATGTCGAACCATCCGACGCTGCTGCGAGTTCCGGATTTCTCCGTCATTTCGGCTCTCCCCCCATCCTTTGGGTGTGTGCAATCCCCATACGCAAGCGCTCGTCGGTCATATGACCTAGCTCCTCCGCTGAATCGGTTTGTCGGTCACCCTAGTTGCTGGTGACATCGGTCAATGCGGCGGTGCGCAAGCGGACAGAGCGGCCTCGACGTCGCCGACGACGACGAGCCTTCCCAGCGCATCTTCGGCGACGTAGCCACTGTCGACCAGTTCGCCCAGCCAATCCAGCAAGCCCCGGTAGTGCCCGAACGGGTCGAGCATCACGACCGGCTTGGAGTGCATACCCAGATAACCCGCGGTCCAGGCTTCGAAGAACTCCTCGAGCGTGCCGATCCCACCGGGCAGCGCGATGAATGCGTCGGCGCGGTCTTCCATCACCTGCTTGCGTTCCCGCATCGTGTCGGTGACGACGAGCTCGTCAGCCTCGGTGTCGGCGACCTCTCGATGGACAAGCGCCTTGGGAATAACACCAACGGTGTATCCACCGCCGGCGCGGGCCGCACCGGCCAGGGCACCCATCGCCGAGACATTGCCGCCACCGGAGACCAGCGTCCAGCCCCTGAGGGCAATCGCCTGCCCAATCTGGCGCGCGAGGTCCAATAACTCCGGGTGCCGCGGCCCGGCGGCGCAGTAGACGCAGACAGCCCATTGACGTTCGGGTTCTTGGGACACGAGCTCAAAGGTAGCCATAGACCCCATTAGGCTTGCTCCGTGCCTGTGCCCCCGCCCGTGCCGGCGCCTGTCAACTGGGTGACCGCAGCCCACGACCCGGCGTTCGACCAGCTTCAACTGGGTGTAAACACCCGTTCGGGCGCGGTGCTGATCGGCCCGGCGGGAGTGGGAAAGAGAACGCTGGCGCGGGAAGCGGCCGAACGGCTGGGCCCGGCCTTCCCGCGTGTCGACTGGGTGCGCGCAACGGCGTCAGGGGCGGCGATCCCGTTCGCCGCGTTCGAGCGGCTGCTGGAAGTGCCCGAAACGGGCAAGACCGCCGCAGTGCTTCGGTTCGCACGCGACGCGCTCGGTGACGGTCGGCTGCTGGTTATCGACGACGCTCACCTACTGGATTCGCTGTCCGCCGCGCTGGTCTATCAACTGGCGGTCAGCGGCAGGATCCGAATGCTGGTCACCGCCACCGTCGGCAGATCTGGGGTACCCCCCGAAATTTCAGCGTTGTGGCAGGACGCACTGGTGACTCGGATCGACCTCGAACCACCGGGACACGACGACAGCCGGCTGATGGCGCAGGTCGACGAGTTCGTCGAGGCGCTGCCCGCGGCAGCGCACCGGGTGCTGGAGCTCTTGGCTGTCACCGACCCGCTGCCCAGCGTCGACGCATCGGCGCTGGCCGGCGCCGACGCCGTCGACGAGGCCGCACGCTGTGGGGCGGTCGTCGCAACGGACAGCGAAATCCGGCCTGCACATCCGCTGTTCGTCGACGCGGTTCGCGACGCTCTCGGTGGACCGGACCTGCGGCGGCTCCGCACAGCCCTGGTCGGACGCCTCCAAGCAGCCGGCGATGATGGTGTGGTCGGGCGGCTGCGCCTGGCTGTCTTGGCAAGTGGCAGTGACGTTCCCCAGCCGGTGCCCGATGTCTGCGCTGCCGCCCAAGAAGCGCTGCGGCTGGGTGATCTGGAGCTCAGCGAACGGCTCGGGCAGGCCGCGCTCGCGCGGGAACCGGATCTGGACGCCCGCCTCATCGTCGGCTACGCATTGGCCTGGCAAGGTCGCGGACGGGAGGCCGACGCGGTACTGGCGGAGATCGATCCGACAACGCTGACCGAAGACCAACTGATGGCCTGGGCACTGCTCACGGCAGCCAATCAGTTCTGGATGTTGTCACAGCCGGAGCGGGCCACGGCGTTCCTGCGGTCCACCCGCGGCAAGGTGTCCTCCCCCGCGGCGCTGACCACGCTGGACGCGCTGTCAGCAACCTTCGCGATGAACGCCGGGAACCTCAGCCGGGCGAAGGAGATCGCAGACGAGGTCCTAGGACCGTCGAGCGCCGACGACACCGCAATCGGCTGGGCCGCATCGGCTGCCGCGCTGAGTTCGGCGCGGATGGGTCACTTCAATGACGTGGACGCCCTGGCCGAACAAGCACTGTCCGCCGGACACCCGGGTTTGCTGCGTTTCACCAGTGGGTTCGGTCAGACGACAGCCTTGGTGATGACGGGCCAACCTGAGCAGGCACTCGCGCTGGCACGGCGGCTCACCGATTTCGCGCAGCGACAGCAACCAGGTCGCTCGATCGGCGAGGTGCTGGTGGCGGACGTGTTGATCTCCCAAGGTGATTTGCACGGTGCCGTAACACTGCTGCGAGGCGTTGCGACGACGCTGTCGCCCACCGGCTATTCGTGGGGTCCGTTGGCGTGGATGCTGCTTGCGCAGGCACTGGGCCGCCTCGGCGAGCCGGTCGAGGCGGGAAGAGCGCTGGGCCGCGCGGAATCCCGGCACGGGTTGAAATCGATGCTGTTCGCCCCGGAATTGGCGCTTGCCCGAGCGTGGACGATGGCGTCGCGATCCGACACGCACGGCGCCATCGCCGCGGCCCGAGACGCGATCAGGGCCGCCGAACGTGGCGCCCAGAGCGCCATCGCGCTGCGGGCCGCGGCCGACGCAGTTCAACTGGGAGATCCGCGGGGAACCGAGACCTTGGCCCGGCTATCGGGTGAAGTCGACTGTGCATTCGGCCGGTCGGCACTGTCGGTCGCGCTGGGCGGAGCCTGAACTTGCCAGCGACGCCTGAACTGGCCGACAGAGCGGCGAATACGGTACGAGATATTGCCGCGCAAGCCCACTGAACTGCGGCGTTAGAATCGATCGAAACACATTGTGGAGGCACTGGATGGCCGAACCGCTCGCAGTCAACACCGATGGCGTGCGCACCCTCGGCGACATCCACACACGGGTGGCCGCCGGGCTGGGACACCTCACTTCCGGCGCACCCGCGTCCGCCGAGGTCGCCATGTCGCACGGGACCATCGCCTCGGGTGTCAATGCCGCGTTGACCGCCGCACTCGGCTCCCGCTCCGGGTCCATCAATGTCACCCAGCGCAGGGCTGAGACCCTCGCAGAACTCCTCCACCAGGCGGCCCTGGCCTACGAACGCGGTGACCGGCGCGGCACGGAATCCATCGAGACCGCCGCCGAAGCATTAGGGGGCAAACTCCGTCGATCGGCGGGCCCGCTCGGAGGCGACTAGCCCCGACGAGTGTGCGCCGGCCCAGTAGCGGGATTTTTCCCGAACAGACGGGTTTTTACCGCTGAGGCGGGATAGTGAGCTGTTGCGGTGTGAGGTGAACACCGACTGCAGCGGATGTGCGCTGCTGCTGCCGAGATGAGGGAGCGCAAACTGACATCTCCATCGCTGGCTATTCGTAGCGTGAATGTGTTCGACAGCGTGGCAGCCCTGATCGCCGGACCGATGGACGTCGCCGTCCGGGACGGGTTGATCACGTCGCTGACCCCAGCGAGCTCAACCGAACTCGCAGCCGAGATCGAGATCAACGGGACCGGCAAGACACTGATGCCGGGGCTGATCGACGCACACTGGCATACGGCGTTCACCGCAATCCCAGCCGACATTGCGCAGCTCAGAGAGCTCGGCTACCTATTTGCCAGTGCCATAGCCGGCGCCCGGAAAACGCTACTACGCGGATTCACCACGGTCCGCGATCTCGGCGGTCCGGTCTTGGGTATCAAACAGGCCATCGACGAAGGCGCGATTTTGGGACCGCGCATCTACCCCTGCGGCGGCTTCATCTCCCAGACCGGCGGCCACGGCGACTTCCGGCTACTCAACGAGACACCTCGCGGGGTGGCCGGGCAGCTGAGCTACACAGAAATCATCGGTGCCGCAGTCATCGCCGACGGCGAAGCCGAAGTGCTCCGAGGCGCCCGCGAGATGTTGCGCCGTGGTGCATCTCAGATCAAGCTCATGGCTGGTGGCGGCTGTGGCTCAGCTTTTGATCCGATCGACGTCACCCAGTACACCGAAGCAGAAATGCGGGCCGCGGTGCAGGCCGCCGAGAACTGGGGCACCTACGTCACGGTGCACGCCTACACCCCCCGCGCGATCCGGACCGCAGTCGCTGCCGGAGTCCGCTGCATCGAACACGGCCACCTCATCGACGAGGACACGGTGGCACTGCTCGCCGAGCAAGACATCTGGTGGTGCCTACAGCCTTTCCTCGACGACGAGGACACCGCACCGCTGCCCCCGGCGAACCGGTCCAAGTTCCTACAGGTGGCTGCCGGCACAGACCTCGCCTACCGCCTCGCAAGAAAACACCAAGTCAAGGTCGCCTTCGGAACCGACAACCTGTTCGACACTGAGCTTGGCAGCCGACACGGTGCCCAACTGGCGAAACTCACCCGCTGGTACACACCCGCAGAAGCGCTGCAACAGGCCACGATCCGCAACGCGGAACTTTTGGCGATGTCCGGACCACGCAACCCCTACCCCGGCCGCCTCGGTGTCGTCGCCGAGGGTGCCATCGCCGACCTGATCCTCGTCGACGGCGACCCGCTCGCCGACATTTCGTTGATCACCCGCCCCGGGGAAACCTTCACCGCCATCATCAAAGACGGCCGCCTGGTCAAGACGCAGGAAGCGCGCGAGGGAAGCTGACGGGGAGAGACCAGCACGACCGACACCCACGGCCGACACCCACGACCGACACCCACGACCGACACCCACGACCGAATAGAGCGTCTCGGAAGCGCCCGTGCTGCTTTGATTGGAACCCGTGCTGCTTTGATTGGAAGTTGATGACGTGCGCGCGAAGCATCGCCGGACGTTGGGGGGATCGATGGAAGGGCTTCGCGTGCACACCACGACGGCGGAACACGCGCCCGCGCGACTGGATACGGCGCTGGTGTGGTGGGGGCGTATCGCGGTAGTCGTGGTGCTCTGCGCAGCAGCGCTGAACTTGGCGGGGTGGGCGGCGGGTATCGAGCCGTTGACCCGGGGATTCGCCTCTTGGCCACAGACGACTCCGTGGACTTCGGTGCTGATGGCCGGGTTAGGGATAGCAATCCTGGTGCAGTCAGGGCAGCCCTCACACGCCCGGGTCCGGTTCGGGCGCGCCGTGGCGGTTGTGGCCGGTGTCCTGGCTGTCGTGTTCCTCGCGGAGTACGCCACCGGTAGTTCGTTCGGCCTGGACCAGCTGTGGTTTTCCGGCTCTTCGCAGTTAGCAGTGGCACTGGTGCCGGCTGGGTGTGACTCGCCGTGATCGGCGGGTGCAGGCCCACCGTACGCGGCGGCGTTGGTTGTCGGGGTTGCGGAAGCCGAACGCGATGCG